>Ga0055584_100001258_pt1 | contig 24907 bp, 21 predicted proteins | sample OSDHelmetaG_FD_58716 | JGI IMG/M metagenome (GOLD analysis project Ga0055584, IMG submission 58716) | Pelagic marine sediment microbial communities from the LTER site Helgoland, North Sea, for post-phytoplankton bloom and carbon turnover... | ecosystem: Environmental > Aquatic > Marine >...
ATAAAAAAAAAAGAGAATCATTAGATTCTCTTTTTTATGCCGTTTTACATAGGAACGAAGTTATGTACTTTACGTTGAGTCTTACCTATAAACAAGGTTCCTTCTAGAGGTTTACGTCTATAACCTAACTCAGGCATGTAACAGAACCAACCTGCATGGAAAGCTTTAGTCTTAGCCATATCGCTACTATAGGAGGAAACTTCGCCATCATGCCATTTACTTAACCGTTGATACTTAGCCGCATGACGTCGATGTGCTCTAAGCTGATTACTATTTAATTTAGTTCTCACGGGATAGCGAATATTAGTGCCGTTAGATTGGTGTATGGTAATCCACCAACAATATATAACTCGGTTATTATCCTTAGACATCCAGTTCTTTACTGCACCCTGTCCGTAACTTTGCGTTATTTCCACACTATACATTCCTTCTTTTAAATCTACTCTTAGCCGGTTTGTTATGTCGAGTATTTCTAACACTTATACCAACAAAACGTATAGCCTCCATAAATTCATAGACGACTATACGATAGTTACGTGTATAAATTACCTTAGATTGATTTAAACAATCTCCGTCGAAATCCGGATTTATTTTATCTATATTCATGTTAATACGTACCCTCTCCAACCCCAACCATTATCTATCATTAACGTATGTAACTTACGTAATGTAGCTATACCCATATTACTGTTGTGTGCCAGACTAGCTAAATCTGACTGCAATAACTTACCCAACGAATATTCCCAGCGTGTACCGTGCTGTAATGCCCGTAGAATGCCTTTGTCGTTGATATGGACACTTATTGCATCTGATAGAGAAAGTGTCTTAAAATCAACGGTAGGAGTTACAGGTATGGCTAGATGTCTATCTTTAACAGTTACGTTACGTACGCCAGTCATACTAGTGACTATCTTATACGTTTCTAAACGTTGTGCTATATCTTCAACATCTACTTTATCTGTACGTAGACAAGAGATAATTAAATCTAGATTATCGCAATACATATTACTCACCAACGTTAGTTATTAGTTTATCATGTATTCTACGTGCTCTAGCTACGGCACTAAAGAATTCTCGTTTAGTCATACGTAACTTAGACGTTATCTGTTCTAGTAAATCGTCATCTAGTTTACGGTCACCTATTAACTGCGTTAACATCAACGGGAATAAGTTATTATCGTCAGGAAGTTCTAATTCCTCGCCCCAACCCTTCTTACTACTAGCGAATTTAATAAGATATCCCTGTATAGGACAAAGTCTATTTTTCGCTATGTATCTATTTAGAGTCTTAGCACGTATACGGAGACTAGCTAATAAATCTACCGTACTTACAAAACCCTCTATTTCTTGTTTATTTAAATTCAATGCTAAATACAATGGAGGATGTTCGAATACAGGTTCGTGCGTAATAACTACTACACTGCCATCTTTTAACTTCTCTTCATGTTTATCTAGTTTATACGTATTTAGAATATCAGTCATATCTCTACCGAAATATTCACTTACTTCTTCGTACGTACTGAATAATAGTTTCGCTGATTTAGTTTTCTTAGGGGCAACGTTTATTGTAGTATGTAAAGGTTTCATTGTACTCTCACTTATTTGTTATATATTGTAGATAATAATTTGGTTTTACTTAAGAACTCATCGCCGTTCTTAATGTTACTCTTAAATAGTTGGATAATCTTTTCTATTCCATATGCAGCTATATGCTCACGTTCCAAAACTTCCGGGGCTATGTGTCCGTAGAAGCCAAGGATACATTCCTTATGCGCTGATAAATTACCAACGTCTCTATACTTACTAACTCTAAATACAAATTTTGCGGTGGTTTCCGCTAACAGTCGTTCAGCATCTACATATGTCTTAGGTATAACCCATGACGTAGTGTCTTCAATTACCTTTACTAAAAACCCATCGATGTCTACCGTAGGTTGATTGGCTACAACGTGAGCTAACATTCTCACTCTACTAACTGAAGTTATTTTACTTAACGATACTTGATTATTAGTATACACTTCCTCACGAGTAACCAAGTTAAGTATTCTATATTTGTCAGGATATCTATCTAACAACTCTTGACGTATTATCACTACTTGGTCTGTAGGAGTAGTCCATTCAAGGGCTGACGTTGAATTACTAGCCATTAGTCTTTCGAAGATACCTAATTTACTATGCCTATCTGGTCCGGACAGTGTACCGTTTTTAGGATAAAAGAATTCAGCTGTTTTACTGCGACCTATGGAAGTACACACTAGCTCACCAGTTAACTTATCTGTAACTGTCACGCTGTGAATCGCTTTATTTGTTCTTTTCATCATTTACTCTCTTTTTATTTAATTACAATGACACTACAAGGACATCAGCGTTCCTGTAGTGTGTTAAGTATAAAATATAATAGTACGTTGTACCTTTAGACTGCAGTGTCTTCAGGGTCGCCTATACGTACAGTTAATATACGTTGTAGGCTATGTCTAACTATATCCGTTAATCTTTTTATAGATGGAAGTTCATCAATAGAAGTTTCTTCCTCATTAGGAATATCTACCAATTGTAAAATTGGAAACTTGTCTATGACACCATTACAGATAGTAATCATATCTTGCATGGTTATATGTTTAGCAGAGTCTGTGAATTCCTTCCATATCAACATGGTTACTATGTAAGTAATTATCTCTACGTTGGATGCAGTTACTGCGAATTTATCTTCCTCCGTCACATCTACGATAGGTTTATCCATTATCTTTCTCCTGTAATATCTGTATGACACGTGGGTCGGTAATGATGTTGTGTTTTAATATAGAGTCTCTATTAAAAAAACCGTTACGGAATTCAGCTATCTCACTTTTAGTAACTCTACACGATTTAGGTACCTCATTACTTTGTACTGCTCCGGTATAAAGACGTAGTTCAGTCTCGTCGACATATGTACATATATCAGTATTTATGTCTCTAATCTTTACACGATGTCCGTCTACCAAACAAATTGCAACTACACGGTGTTGATATACAGCTAGTTCTTTGTTACCCCAACCACCTGAGTAGCTTGGTCTAACAACCGTGCTAGCGGACACTATTACCGTTTCAATCGTGTCAGTAAACTGCGTCTTAATCAGGTTAAATGAATCATCATCAATATCGATAAAATCTACGTTGATTTTAAAGTCATTTAGGTCAGGGTTTTCATTTACCACTAACACTTCCAGACGGGTAGGTTTGGCACTATGTTCGTCTACTTGAGATAAGTAGAACGTACCGGTTTCATCTAAATTACAATGCAATTTACGTAAGCCGGGAATTGCAGGTATACGTGAAAGGGCTTCAAGTATTAAGAATGCTGGCATCGTTACGTTTAATTTAATACGGTTAGTTCGGCTGTTCATTAGTTACTCACTTATATTTAGAAGGTTATTATTCACCGTGATGATATATGTTTGAATAGTCCATGGATAGAGGACGGCATAAGACAGGCCGAAGCCTGTCCTACTAACAACAGATGTTATTTACTACTCAGCTAGAAGTGAATCTAACGTAGCTAACGCTTTAGTAGTTAACTCATCACGTACTGCTGAGGGGTTAGCCATTTTATCTGCAGTTTCTACTGTACGTTGTTTATGCGCAACGATAGACATTACGTACGCTTTAACACGAATTTGTAATGGTGACTGTGTACTACCTTCAGGTACTACCGCATCAGCTTTTACAACACTCGAAACGATACTTTCGATTTCGTCTTCATGTTGTTGTTGATGGTCGGCCACTACTGGAAGTCCCGTTAATACTTCTAATAGAGTAGAACGTAGACTATTTTTAACTGTGAGTGTAGACATTATTTTTTAGCTCCGGTTGGTTATAAGTTAGATAACTAGGTCATATTATTACTAATGTACTAATAGACAAAAAAGATAGTTATTAAAAATAGGTAGCATAAATACAGGATACCGACTGGTATCCTGTATTCGTATACTATCAACTATTAAATACTACGACGTTAACGCTGCAATTGCACGCTGACTATTTAATGCTTTAACTTTCTTTAATTCACCAGTACTACCTTTACCAGCAGCAGTTTTATGTACTACTTGAGTAAACCCGGTTTTCATTTGACGACCCATAGTGCCATCTTCGTTACGTGAAGGAACTTCTTTCTGACGAGCAAAGTTTACCGAAAGAGTATCTTGACCAACTTTAAAAACTGTTGATACTTGTGCCAAACCTTTATCTTCTTTCATTTCACCGATAGCGGCGTCTACATGGTCTAATGCAAGAGCTGCAGTTAAATCGGATACGAAGCCTTGATGTGCTAATAAACTATCTTTAGTAATGTCATCTGGCATCGCTGCTACTAAGGCTGCTTTGTCATCGTAACTATGGATACCATTTTCGATACCAGTGCGGTGTTCTGAAAGTACTGCGGCAATCTCATTTACTCTTTTTGATACGTCGTTTGACATTTTATTATCCTGTTTATGGTAATTGTTGTAAGGTACGGAATGTACATGTTCTTCACAGTTGTACTGTACCATGTATTTAAATACGTGTACTTAAGTATATACTATCTAATACTCACATAGGTAATATATACTTAAAATTGTTTCGGTTACTATTATAACTCTACCATCTAAGAGATGCTGGATTGGTAACTATCACCTTTGACCAACCTAAGTCACTTCGTAATTGACGTATATCAATGCCAGAGTTTTCCAAACTACCGGGAGTACGACTATTATCATGTTCCAGCGCTTCTAGTGTTTCGGGGATAAATATACCACCCTCACTATAGGACTCAAGTGCAGGAGAACCGAATTTATTAGCGTACTGTATACCGGGTTCATTAACGTAATCGTATCCAACTACAGTCTTAACGTGTTTGTGGCGCTTACCGCCCTGTATAACGTTGTTAGTTAAACTTCTAATAGAGAAGGCTACATTCTCATCAGGGTTGTCTAATGACTCTTGTAGTACGTTTTTAAAAGGACCACTAGGTTTAACCATACCCATCACAGCAACGATACGTTTACCGTATTCATCGGTTACAGATTCAGTATCTATAGTAATAGATTTGAAGTGAGCGCAAACTTGAGTTTCTTCGATAGTTAGGATACGTTGTAAGTATTCCTGATTACTCATGCCCGGCAATTTCTTAGGGTGACCTAACTCAGCACGACACTGACCGTTGGCTACTCTACGCATGAAACTACTTGACGCTTTAAATAGTTCTTTAGCCTGTGTAAATGGATAGTGTTCGCCCGCACTATTGTCTACATCGAATGCACCTAATATCATCGGGTAATAACCACCTGCATCAGGACTTAACTTTCCTACTTTATTACTGCCGTGTAAGGCAGTACAGTTATAGTTGACGGTTGACATCATACTACTCCTTTATTTTAATTTATTAACGTAGAAGATGATCTTCTATCTTCTCACTACGAGTACTAGGATTTACGAGAGCTGCATTAAGACCTTCGTCGAAATACGCCCCCATCAATTTAGCGGTGGTATTAGTGGCACCGAATTGTACACTATTTAAAGGTATCATTACTGGTGGGTCGGTAACTAACTGACTACTATCCTTAAGACTGTATCTATAAAATTTAGAACGGTCTTTAGCAGTCCTAGCCCTACTGGCAGTAATCATTTCTAATATGGCGTGGTTGGAACCTAAATTTGCATCGCCGTGAAATAGTGCGGTATCGAATAGAGTACCTATATCGGAATATGTTAAATACCACGGAGTATTACCCTTAGCAACTAACTCATCGAATATACGGTATACTAACGTATCGCGACGTATTAGATTAAGGTTAGTAATGAACGTATCTCCGGGACTAAACTGGAACTCCAGATATTCATTATCTTCAATCTGTACCGTATTAGTAACGCTAGGTCCGATTGGTACCATAGCATCCACTAAAGTAACGCCGTAGTATTTATCATCCACCACAGTAGCAAAGATACCTACTACAGATATCTCATTACCAATTACCGCTAACTGTTTCTCGGTATATCTAGCAGGGACGTAAATATTACATGCCTTAGTTACCTTTAGAGTATTATCTTTGGCGGGTGAGAGTATAGCGTGTATCTTACTTGCATCTCGTTTTAACTTACTTACATCCATTGCTATATACCTTTTAGTTATGCGCTAACTTCCATCTGTGAAACAATCCAATCACAAACTACATCAATTACTACTAGAGTAGCAGCTTCGCGAGGTTCAACCGTTTTATCTGCAGCACAGATACGGTCAATTTGTTCTAATATCAATAGAGATTTGGTATGTGAATAGAATACTTCACAAACTACCTTACGTACATAGTCGAACGGTACAGTATTTTCGTTTGCAGGAATAGCATCTAACCCATTACGTAACTTTGTAAATAGTACCGCAGTGTTAACGTCTTCATCCAGACTACGAATGTATGTTGCCATCGCGCGATAGGTTGAGTCTTTCAACAGAGATAATTTGTTAGCAGATGCTGCGGTTATCTGTAAACGTTCATTACGTTGATACGCACCTTCAAGCTCATCTTTAAGTTTTAGTAATGTATCGTAATTAGTAATACGATCACCACGAATAGTCATACCTAAAAGTATCTCAGGAGTACCGCCGTCTTTCAACCAACGATTATACACTTCACCATTAACTACGATAGCGTCATTGAAAGTTGACGGATGGGGAATGTTAAGTAATAGTTGTCGTGAATCGTTAGCTAATTTACGTTTAGCAACTGCTTGAAATGCAGCTCTACCAGCTTGACTAGCAATGTTAGCCGTAGCAAGTTTATATACGGATAAATCAACTTCAGTATTTTCAGGAACTTCTAATTCAAATGCACGGGCTAATAAATAGGTAATAACGGCACTAACACGTTCACTAACTTCTATAGACGCATCTAAGATACCGCGGAAAGAGTTATTGTAAGTAATCATCAATGTTCTATCAGGTAGTGCTGCTAATAACTTTTCTACATCCGCATCTACACGCGTAATGCCCGTAGATAACATTTTTAACAACTGCTCTCCAGTTAACTCAGGATAGATATGTGAATCTGTACTAGTATGACGTTTAGCTACATCTGCGTACTTTTCGATGAACCCTAAAAAGATTTGATTATCAAAAATACTTTCTAAGAAGTCAGTTTGGATACTGTGACGATTGGCAGTAGATATATACGATGTAATTAACGCGTCTGCGTCAGAGTATATTTCGTTTACTACAGGCATCGCTACAGTCTTAGCGTGTTGTAACATATTCGTTACACTACCTTTAGCTACAGTTACTAACTCATCCATAGTAATGTCATGCTGAGGTACGCCAGATAAATCTTTAGTCATACTCCCTGCCATTAACGCACTACTATATTCAGTTACCGTCATTTCCGATTCGGTTAAGTCAGTAACTGCACTGTATGACAGTACCGATAAATCCATTAACGGAGTATTGTCTACCGGCGTTAATCTAAGGTTACGGTCTGCGAAAAACTCAGCCACTGGGTTTGCGGCGAATATACTTGATTGTTTCAACATTTACTTGTCTCCTACGAAATGAGATAATTTACTTTTAATCTTAGCGGCTACAGTATCTGCTAAAACGTCTCTTAGAGGTACGCCTGAAATAGTATCAGATACCTCATTACCAGCAACGCCACGGATTACCTGTGTGGCAACTTCGATAGCATTAGCTGTAGTTTTTAAATTAGAGATATTAATCTTTTCATTATTCATTTAATTGAACCTTAAATTATTTTCTATAGATAGCCGCAGCTTCTTTAGAGATGAGTTTTAATAATGTATTAGTAGTACCCATTAATTCGGGAGATTGCACGATACGTGCACTAATACTAGCGTATGAGAATATACCATCTATAGTAATACCTGACTGCGTTTCATTTCTACCAACCATAACTCTACCAAAGATAGTTTTTAGTTGATGACCGAAAACAGCCTTATCACCCACACCCGCGGCAGATTCGCCAGTAATATAAATACGAATTACGGCTTGGTCTAACGTAAGTGGACTTCCATCTACATGTACTGTTTCTGAAATAGCTCCCGTTTTAGATTTACCATTACGTAAACTAGTCACACGATTAGACCGTAATCTATCAGATGCTGTAACGATACGTTTTAATGAATCGGACATATCTGACTTATCGCCATGATAGATAACTTCTACCTTCTCTACAGTCCCAGACATTTTAGCCTTAGGAGTATTTGCAGTTAAGGCGGCGAGAGTATCTAGAGTAGCACTATCAAATAAATCGCTAGTGGCAGTAATTTCGTCCTCTAGTGTACATAAAATAGTATCCGTAGTGACAGTATCTCCTACTGAGACTAGATTATGGATGGTAGTATTAGCAGTAACTAAAATAGAGCGTAGCTTGGTTACAGGCGTAGCTAACTCTAATCCAGCGGCCTCACTAACCGCAGCAGAATCTTCTAGACTATCAGATGATTCCATTAAAGCTACGTTTACTAATGCACCAGCCTTCCAAGTTACTTGGGTTCTGTCAAAGAAGTCGCGTTCAAAGAAGCCTGTATTATACGAGATTATATCTCCCGCCTTAACTTTCTTATTGACGTCTAAGTCACAGATGATTGTGTGTGGTACAGATACGCCAGCAACCTTCCCAAATACTTTACCTAATTCAACAGTATCACTAGTATCATCTTTATATTCAATCAATACGTGATGGTCGGATACCTCGGCTATAATACCGTCACTCTTTGCAGCGAACGCGTAGAGAGGGTCTACTCTGTGTGCAACTACTTGTTCATATCCTGTACGTAGAGGAGAGGTAACATATCCCTTACCGGCTACAGTACTAGAATGTTGTATACTTGCAAAGTTAGTACGTTTAGCAGAATCTCTATCTGCACCCGGACTTAACATTGCCGTAGTACTAAGAGCGGTACCGGCACCATCAACCTTTTTATCAAAACGTTTAGTTAGACCACGTAATGTATTTAGGTTAGGATTAGACGTCATATAAGTATTAATTGCAACCTTGGCTGAATCAGGTGTAGCTTCGGATATCACACCCACATCGTTAGGGTGAAATACACGACTACGTTTAACCATAGACTGTGCACTACGTCCACCCTGTCCAGTGAAAGTAACTAACTCTTTCTCTTTAAGGTTGTGTATTGGATTAGAATCTTCTACCTGAGTAATAGATTGGTCTTTCATTAAATCTATCCAAACTGCTCTTGGATTTAAATCAAACGTAGCTTTACTAGTTACCGGACGTGATTTATATTGGCGGGCACTATCTACCATCTGACGATACACCATACCGGATATACGTTCATACCCTTTAAAACGTTGCCATGCAGTATCTGTCTCATCAGGGTATTCGTCGGTAGCCAACAACTCGGATGCCCTAATTAGTAAATCTACTACTTCTGTAGGTTCCTTCATACCAATCAATAACTCTCTGGTAATATGGTCTACGAAGAATTCTACTAATAAATCCATCTCGCGAATAAAACGAATTCCCAAACCGTGGTCATTCAATACATTGAAATATACGTCTTTGTGGTTAAAGTCCGCCATATCGTATTGTGCAATACTTTTACGATAGTTGTTAAATCCGCCAATAATTAAACTTGCTAAAGTATCAGCTTTAGATATAATTAAAGTTTCGTCTAAAAACTGTATAGTATATTCGTCGTCGGTTAAAGTGACGCGAGTTCCTTTACTAACAGTTCTATGTTTTACTTTTAACTTTCTAAGTAATTTATCTAAACCTAATTCATGGGCGAGTAAGATACCTACCGGTATGGATTTATTAAATATCTTAATCTCCGTCACTTCAATAGGTACTTTACCCTGAATGTTGAAAAGGGTAGATGAGTCGCCTAATAGAGTAGCGTTAGAGTCGGCGTGACTATACCAGTTACCTAACTTATCTACCGTTACAAACTTACCTTTACCTTGACCACATACTACGTGTCCGTTAACTTCTAACGATTTAATGATCTTTTCACCATACAACTCAATACGTTTACTGAAGTCAAATGAGAAAGTAAAACCACTTGATTTAAATCCAGATATACCTGACGCAATACCACTATAAATTCTAGGTACCGTACTCTTACCATCATAAACAGAACCGTAATCGATATCGGTGATACTATTATCTTTAGGGTCTAATGCCTTGTTGGTAATTTGTTTAACCAACCATTTACCATAATCGTGTACACTACGCTCACTTCGATTTACGAAAGACTTACCATAATAACTAGTTAACGCCACTTGGTTATCAGACGTTTTACGAATTGGTAGGTCCCCTCGTTGTTTAGTTAAACGACATCTGACTCCATTGGCTATAAAGGTACCATCCTTTTCTATAACCGGTATACGGAAACGTAAAGTACTACTCGCACCTGTAACAGGAGTTATCTTAACGGTATAACTGTTATAGTTGTTTATTGCGTCAACTACCTGTTCTACTTTATAGTCCGTTACAGCAATACCTAAACGTTGTACCGACATAGCCACGTTTGCTATATCACGTTCCATTACCTCAGATACGTATTTAGATTCGAATTCATTTAAACTCGATTCTAACATCGACTTATCAACTACGGCATTTATATCGCGAATCTTTCCTACAGGAACAGTCTCAACGACACTAGGGTCTATGTTTAATAAATCTTCTAAAGTCCCTTCACCCGACGGATTAGGTATCTCTGTATACTTTTCTGCCATCTTAAGTATACGTTTATATTCAGCTCCGGATAACAGACCAGTGTTTGCCAGTTCTTCCGCCTTAGTAACAATGGCTTTAGTACGTATAGTTTTAGTAACCGTTATGTCAGATTCTAGTTCAACTACATCTTCGGTTAAATCTTCAGGTAGAGTTTCGATTACTGTACGAGCAGCAAATAAGGTATTTAGATATCCCATGAATAGTTTCTGTATACCAGCATTCTCTTTCCACTCTAACAGATTACGCATAGATAACACCGACCATTTAGACGATTCGGTAAATATTAAATTAATATTACGTATCTCCGATTCGTTAAGACTAGACAATGTAGATAGACTTTCGGTTTCGGGAGTTAGCCATAACCATAAATCTAATAGGAATAAATGTTCAGGTGTCTTAAATAAATTTGCTGTAGTGGTAGTGAATTTATTTTCGGCCAACGTAAGGTCTGGTAGTGTAGGTAGGTGTTCGGGTAGACGAACTTCCAGATAATGTTGTCTATCGCTAACCTTAGATAAACTCTTAATATGGTCAACCCATGTATTCTGTAAGTTAAGCCAACTATTAAAATCACTTAATGCATTACGGTTATAACGATATACATGCTGTAACATGGCATAGTTAATTACTATTAAAATGTGCGGGTCACGTAACCCAGATTCTAGCCTACGAAGAGGTCTAAATCTACGGTAACGTTTATGGTAATCTCGTTCCATCTTCTTTAACTGACTAGCCTGACCACGAGGTTTACCTTCCTCACTAGCTAAACTATCCGCATGTTGTATCAATATAGCCTTTTCATAGTTAACGACAGTAGGGTCACGTGACTCTAAACCGTTATCCACAGTATCTTTTGGTAGGTAATGTAAGATACTATTTGGTAGTAACGTGAGTTTGTTGATAGGATGTAGTTTAGGTGATGCTAACTGTGCTATAGTTAGTACGGCGTACTTCCTATGGAATTCTTTATATTGAGGCATTATCGTCCCTCTGGTTATTAGACTATACCATTCGATACGTATGTACGTAAAAACTTATATAGCGGAATAAAAAAAAAGAAGACCACTACAGTCTTCTTAGTTACGACTTAACTAATGTAGCAGTTAAGTTTTATCTTTTCGTATTGCTCCATCCACAAATTGTAAATATGGTTTAGTATCATTTTTAGTATTATCAGACGTATCCATTGTTGGTATAGTAATATTAGGATTATCTAAATCTGGGTAACACCAACTATTTCTTTCGGCGGTAAGTGTACGTGGTTTAGTAGGTTGCATGGATAATAATTTCTCCGGCAATTTGTTGAACAGTTAAGGTATCCGTCTATAGGTCGAAGTGGTCTGGTTCATATACGGTACCCGACCCTAGTAACATTTCTTTTATATCCTCTGGCGATGAACGTTCCCAGATAGATTTATTATAATGACTATTGGAAGCTAAACGTATTCCATCACCAAAGAAGAATCCTCCCGAATCAGGATATAGTTTTATATTCGGTAATACGACCATTTTATTATCGACGTATTGGAAACTACTTCCAGACTTACGTCTAACTTTACCTGTACGGATAACCGCTATTTCTTTTGCGCTAATGAACATACTTCTAGTTCCATCCGCCCTTATTGAATGTTGCATATTTGTCCTTAATTAATTAAACGTCTATTCCGTTAACTATACGTGTTATATCAGCTACTACTTCGCTAGTCAATAGTGAAGGGTCTTTTATAGTCACTACATCAGTGGGGTTAGTGTACGGGAATTTATGTAGGTTAGGTACTCGTCTTTTATTAATCTCTATAGATAGTCTAATGAAACTAAGTTCAGCACACTCTCTACACGGAGTAAATCCTGTACCTATAGTAGGTATGTGGAATACTGGTTTGGGTCTAACTCGCAGACTTTGTTCTACTATACAACAGCTAGAGTAGCCATACATATAACCGTCTACCAATATAGATAGGTTAACTAAAGCTAACTTTTCAGGGTTACAATAGGATTTGAATAGACGATATAGTCTGGTACCATGAGGTACTAGGTTAGTACTATAACTGTGTAGGAAGTTTTCACTAGTAATTACCTTAACGTCAACCGCACGTGGCTGTATATTAAAAATCTTATGGCTAGTATCTGTAGACGCAATTAATTCAGATACCTCGTCTTCAGTAATGCACAGTAGGTGATGACGCATTAATACAGTATAACGGAACCTTCTTTCTATGTCGCTTAATTCGCTTTTATCTTTGAGTATAACAATCAATACGCTAGGGTCGTGATTGTCTAATCTATTAAGGTTAATTATAACTCTACCTACGCCACCATTATCCACTATCTTACGCATTAGTAGGGAAGCAGTCTCATCTTTAGTATAGTGTCCTTGTATTGGACCAAATGCTTTCTTTACACCGATACGTAGTAGTCTACCCAGTATCTGTTTGTTACTAGTCATAGTAGAACTTAAGCCAGTAAATATTGTAGTAGTCATTTCTCTTTCTCACTTTTGTTTATAGTTTGTAGGTTATGTATATCACACGTTGGTTATAGGGGTAGTATACCTCACTTTAGTTAAGTTGCATATACACTACGATGATATATGTTTCAAATATACTAGGAACGGCATATAAGTGGATACTTAACAAGTATCCAATTTTGATCAATTTCCATGATACTCTGATATCATGGATCTGAATTGCATTGATATAGATTTAGTAAGTTGTAAACACTTACAAAAGATAGTACTATATCAATTCATTTGTACTTAGTTACTATCGTATTAGTAGATTAAGATTTGCTAACGCTAGTGTTGTTTATTTAACAATAAACGCTGGTCTACCTCAATCCCCTTTTCCCCTTACACAGTATAGGTGAGAACGTGTAAATAAATATCTAAATACGATTATTTAATTACTTAGGCAGACTAATATATGGTGTTGATAATATAAACGATTAAAAAATAGACAGTATACGTATTTAATAACACCACATTATATCATATCCATATCTCGTATTACGCGACCGTTACGTACCCTATAATAAACATCTGTATCTCAGATAACAAATGATACTACCGATATCAGATATGGCACCATATCGCTTCTCAGATAGACAAAAAAAAATATTATTGATACAATAGCATAGGAACAACACCACGACGGATGTTGTTCCTATTAACCTAATACTTAAAAGTACTATCTACATTACATGACCATATTCCTAAGAATAAAATATCCGGCTAGATATTCGTTATGACTTGCCTTAGAGTAGGATACTTCGTTGATTCATAACTCTCAACTTGTACCCCCGACCGTTCATGGTTGGGTTGTCTATTAGGTATGATAATACCCTATCTGTTTTGATAACGGCGGTTCAATCAAAACAACCCTTATTGCGCTTACCCTAAAAAGGTATGCTGCAAGGGAGACCTATAGCAGACCTAAATTTTGGTGGCCTCTATAGCTAACGAATTAACGTTAGGTCGTACTATACAATATCATACGGAAGTGAGATAACGTTGATACTGTATAGTACTGGGGGCGTATAAATAGTATTCTATATATACACTAAGATTATATATGTCTCAAATATCCTAGGAACGACATATGGACAGGACTAGTAGTCCTGTCCATTTTTATGCTACTTAGTCATATTAAAGATAGCCCATTGAATGGGGTCTGTGGTAGATTGTTGTAATCCACCGCGTGGGTCGAGGTACGCTTCTTTCGTTTCAAAGTACTTGTGTATCTCCGCATTCCCCTCATCACTATAAATTATATTAACAGAAACTGTGTCTCCGTCAAAATCCGCACCGAGAGCTGCTAGTCTTCCGGGATGTACTACCGTACTATCTAGATGTGCTCCTTTCTCTACAGTAGACGGAAACTCTATGGCATTGGGTAAACTATCATCCGTTTCCCACGCCGAATTTAAAGGTCTAAGTAATTTACCAACAACAGTGGTTTTAAGATATATAGTTGATGGGTAAGTGGAACCTATACCAGTTATTGGATAACGTGTAATTATACAACTTAACTTTTCTTTAAATATAGCGTAGCATGAAGTATAGAAAAATTCACACCACGTAATAGGTCTAACATACTTTCTATCACGGTCTTCAGGTAATAGAGTTATATCGTTAAATACCTTAAACGTTTCACCATCATCGTATATCAACGCTAGATATCTATCACGAATCATGATAGGGTCGTGTCGTTTAGTATTGTCTCTATAGTTATCTATTATCTTTTCAATACCTTCGATAGTTAACCACTTATCTCGCTCCTTACTATCTAAATCAACTAATTCAGTGGCTAGGGTAGTAGTGTCTATTAATGGCACTGCTGCATCACCATCCGAGAATATACGTTGTATTATAGAGTTTCTCACCGCATGTACGGTCAATGGAAGTGCACCCTTCATTACTTGTAGAAGTCCTAGTACGGTATCAGTAACTTCTATCATAGTTTCGCCGGACGAATCCGCAGCCCCCATATCCATAGATGAAATTACATTTCGTGTACCATTGAATATTCTACGTCTACCCCATTTAGCTTGAATGAATCCTTTCTTACCAGTTAACATTAAATGAATGGTTTGGTATATTTCCAAGAACGTGTTTTGTAACGTCCATCTAGAAACGTCGTGGATAGGATTGTTTATATTACCATCAGTAATGTCCACGGTCTTAGAGATAGATAATACTTTACGATACAGCGCATTAATCTCGTCCTCGGTAGTACGTCCGTCCTGTACAGTAAGGTCACGTAGTCCTGCAGGCAATACTACCATATAACGTATCAACGTTTTATCCCCACCAGAAGGTAGTGTAGACGCTTTCTTACCGACGCCACGATACTTATTAACTAAATCTACACGTAACTGTCTTGCATCAGAACTGTTCTCAACGAAAACTATATCCAACCATTTAGATATAAAGAAACTATAACCAGTACTTCCTTCCAATTCAGTAGAGGTTACGAAGTCTTTTAATTTGTCATCCCATTTAGCATATTTAGTACCAGCCATAATACCTTTATATAACGCTTTGAGTTTTATCAGCTCTTTATATATAGTAGGATGAATTACTGTAACTCCCATGTCAATGTATGAGAACTTGTTATCTCTACTCTCATCACCAACAGGTCCGAAAGTAAGGGTAGAGAATAAACCATCGTCGTGAAAGTTAGGGGGAGCACCGTCGTATATATCCAATACGGTTACCGGACGTAATTTGGATAACGCCCCTTTGCCGTTGTCTAGTAGGTCGACATTAAAAGGTAAGTCATTTGTTTTCATGGTAGTTCCTAGTAATAGTAAATAACGTGACAGACAGTGTAACCAAAACTATGTATTAAAGCTTTAAGGAGTATGTCATGAGTGACGATATTAATTTTGATGAATGGGATGATGATTCCCTAGATTTTGGCGGGTTTGATGATTCACCCACCGCACCCGAAAATGATCGTAATCCAGTTACCGTAATACCTAATTCGTTTTTGGATGGTGTTAAAAGTAAAAGTACTGACAAATCATTCGTGGCTAAAGTATTAAAAGACTCGTTACCTACCGGATATAGTAAAGGTCTGACTGCTGCCGATGGCCTTATGTCAGATGTTGTAACCGAAGCTACTAAGACAGTTGCGGATATTAAACCTGCAGTAGATGGGTTTAAGAGAGCAATGTCTCTACATTCAGGTAAGGTCAAAAAGTTACTACCTGAGTCATGGGGTGGTAAAATTGATAAAATGTTAGAAGTTAAAGATACTTCTAGCGGTGGTTATGGTGAGACGCAAGACCAGCAGATAACTGGAGAGTTAGCTAAGATATTTGCCGTACAGGCAGAGGCGCAGGATAAGTCAGATACTGTAGCGTTAACTAAAGACATTATGTCTGAAGATAAATTAACTAAACGTCACGACGCCACTATGTCGCAGGCCACCTTAACGCAGGATGCATTAAATAGATTAGTTAGTTATCAAGATACGGTTACTTCGGCCTTTCAGAAGAAATCATTAGATTTACAATTCAGACAGTTCTTCGCAGCTAGAGATTTACTAGACGTTACTAAGACCGCATTTACTGACTTCTTAGATACTTTCAAAGTAATAGCTAAGAATACTGGTTTACCCGAACACGTTAAGTTACAGAATAACGAAGCTTTCGACCAGATAGTACGTGAGAATTTAATAGGTAAGGTTAACGAAACTGTAGGTGAGAAATTATCTACTATGACCGCTGGCTTTAGACAGAACCTATTGACTAAAGTGGGAGAGACTAAAGACAAGTTCATTGATGGGATGGGCCAAGGTACGGATATCTTAGACGGCATTGCGCAGATTGATGAAGTAGCCGAGATGACCGGTGGTCCGAAATCAAGTATGGGTGAAACTGCCGCTAGTTTCGGTGCACAGATGGCAGGCTCTACTGTAGTGGAGAAAGCAGGTGCCAGAGTAACTAAATTCTTAAGAGGTATTGGTGGTAAAAGTGACCGCTTTCAAAGTGGTTCCAACAAAGTACATCGAGTTCTAAATAATATACCTGAAACTATAAATGAGTACGGACAGTCACATACGGAGCAGGATGGATTAGTTGGTAGCGTTATAAACTTCTTTAAGGCAGCAATACCTACTATAGAACGCGATAGTATTAGCGTATTACATAATTTAAAAGATAAAGGTACTGAACCTACGGCCTTTGACATATCTACTAGACGTTCTATAGTAGAAATCATTCCCGGCTTCTTATCAAAGATACTACAGCAAAATGTAATTTCAAATACAGGTGATGTTAGTACGGAACGTGAAGTTTTCAATATAGATAAAGAAGAGTTTACTTCTGAATCTGTTGCAAGAGACGACGCGGCTAATTCAGTATTCTCTAACACGGCACTTACCTCACTTGCGGATAGTGTGAACGACGTATTAGATACGTTAGATGCGGGTAGTGAAGTTAAATTAAGTAAAGAGGCTAGGGATGCCTTTGGACTACAGATATTAAAAGACCAAGCAGGCGGACTTCAATATCGACCAGAACGATATATGGCTGCCGAAACTTTCCCTAATTCAGTAGATGATACTGTAGTAGGTGAAATTCGTGGATGGTTAACTGACCGATACGATATGGATGCAGATTCACTTCCGAGTGATAGTAACACCATAGCCGACAAACTTCGTAGAGATGACGTTAGTGTAAAGCGTCTTCAGTCAGAACTTCCTGTGGTTCAAGACAACTTAAATAGTTATGTTGCTGCTGGTAATAAAGATTTATTAAGACAAAGTAATTTGTTAGATAAAGACGAAAAGGGTATAGTTGATACTTTTAATTTCGATAATTATTGGGATAATATAGCTGATAGTATTAGCGGTGTAGTAACGCCGACTAGTGCCCCAGAACCAACTCGTCCAGTTAAAGAATCAGTACCGACTACTACCTATGCCACACCTGACCACGTTACATCAACTTCAGTTAACTTAACTCGTATTGAAGATTTGTTAGGTACTGGAAATAACACTAGTGATGAGATATTAAATACTATTTTAGAAGTTCTAACTAGTAACGATAGTAATGTAACGTTATCCACGTCATCTTCTTTTACCGGTATTGAAGAGTTGTTAAGGGCTAGTAATAGTACCACTAGCGAACTGTTAGATACGATTTTAGAAGTTAACACCAGTGACGTCTTTGGTCCTCCAGACTACACTAGACCTATTACTGAATTGAATGAAGGTATTACTTCAAGTAACGATATACTTAGTAAGATACTAGCTAAACTAGACGCAGGATTAACCACAGGCGACTCTAGTAATGGTATCGGCATTAATCCAGCCGGTAGCCTTTTGGGAAGTCTTGCTAATATGGCTGGTAGTACTTTCACTAAAGGTAAGGATACTTTAAAATCTTATTACTCCACTATGTTTGGGTTAGGTAGTAGTGGGTTAAGTAAGATAACTAAATTAGGTGGTAAGGCGTTTAGTTTCACCAAAGATAAACTTACTGATATCATTCCTTCTGATATTTTTGTAGGTGCTAGTGAACGTGCCTCTTTGTTAGCCAAGGATATCAAGGCAGGTAAATATATTGATAAGCTCACTGGTAAAGTAATCCGTACCGTTGATGATATCAAGGGTGAGGTAGTTGATAGGGCAGGTAATGTGATAATATCTGCTGAAGATTTCGCTGAAGGTTTATACTCTGCAGACGGAACATCTATCGGTAGTAAGATGTTGGATTGGGCTAAAACTAAACCAATGGAATATCTTACAAACTACTATAGTGGTATATTTAATATTGGTAAGTCCGTACTGAAGACAGCACGTTCTAGTTTAGGTAAGTTAGAAGATTATCTAAATGATGTAGGGGACGTATACGTTAGAGGTGAAACTACACCGCGTTTATTAAAAATACTATTACATCGAGGTGAGTATATTTCTGCTAGAACTGGTAGAGAGATAATGTCAGTTCACGATATCGATGGTGAGGTACTGAACTCTAAAGGTGATGTAGTATTATCCATGGAAGATTTAGAGAAAGGGTTAGTCGATTCTCGTGGTAAAAAGGTAGAAACTAAATCGTTATTAAGTCGTGCCACAAACCTCGTATCCTCTACTGTAAGGAAAGGTTTAGATTTAGCTGCTAGCGGACTAACTAAGTTAGGTGATTTGTATGGTGGAATGTTTAAAGGTATTGGAGGTATCGTTGGAAATATTAGCGATAGATTCTCATCCTTATTTAACAGTCTAGATAAAGCTGATATAGAGACCGTTAACGTTAGAGCTAAGATAGTACGTATCATAGAAGACCCTACTGCATTTAATGACGGCGATTCTTCTGAAGCTACTAGTGAGTTTGTAGGTCCCATGCCTCAGACTAAAACTGATAACGTTAAAGACAAAGTATCTTCTTTTACCGATAAGATAAAAGGTAGTGTTAAGGATAAAGTATCTGACACTAAGGATAATGTTAAAGATTTTGTCAGCGATAAAGCTACTAAGGTAAAAGATAGTGTAGGTGAACGATTAAATAAATCTAAAACTTATAATACGGTTAAAGATAGTTTATCTAATATCACTGATAAACTTACTCCAAAGGACGGTATGTTTAGTGGGTTTATGGACAGCATTCGTTCGCGCTTTTCTAAAGACGATAACGTATCAGATAGTGTAAATAAAAGTACTGATGATATCACTAATAAACTGGATGAACTTTCACCAGAACCTGTAGTGTCTAGTTTAGATAAACTATATGGTTTAGTGGAAAGGTTGATACCTAAGAAGGTGTTAGGTGATTCCGACGGTGATGGTATTCGTGACGGGAGTTATGCGTCTCAACGTATCAAAGATGCTAAGGATGCTATTGTATCTAATCCCAAGGTAGTGGCCGCTAAAGGAGTGGGTACTGGTTTATTAGGTAAACTTGGAGGACTGTTTAAAGGTCGTGGTAATAGTCCTGTTGAAGATGAATCCAGTTTCCTTGGAGACGTAGCAGGTGATTTAGGCTCCGACTTAGGTGCCGACTATATCGGCGATAAACTGAAAGGCGATGGTAGTAATACCAGAGGACCTCGTACACGTGGCGGTGGTCGCGGTATATTAGGTAAACTTAAATCGTTGGGAAGTAAAGCGATAGGTGGTGCAGGTAGCGTCGTTAAAGGCGGTTTGAAGTTAGGTGCAGGGATGTTAACTACTAGTGCCATGGGTCTAGGTTCAGGAGCTGTAGCTGGCGCTGGTGCAGGGGCAGGTCTACTAGGCGGACTTGGTACCGTAGGTTCTGCTGTAGGTGGAACTATAGGTGGTGCGGTAGGAGGTGTAGGTGGAGCTATAGGTGGGGCAGGAGCTGGGTTATTAACAGGTCTTCAAGCGTTAGCCGCGGCAAATCCTATTGGGGCCGGGGTATTGGCTGCAGCAGCTTTAGGTTACGGAGCATATAAACTAGGTAATCATTTCTTTAACACCTCAGACCCTGAAGAGTTAGAGAGTCTTCGATACGCACAGTATGGAATTGATCAAGACAATAGCGACCAACTATCAGCTATACGTCAGTTAGAAGATGACGTGATGGACCAAGTCGAGTACGACCCATCGGGTGCCGCTAGGTTGAAGATAAACTTTAAAGAGTTAGTCGACGACCACGGGGATAACTTTGATGTAAGTATGAATGACCGTGAATCTATACTACGATTTACTATGTGGGTACGGGATGTATTTAAACCTGCACTATTAACGCACAGTACTTTAGCTAGGAAGATAGATGATGATATAGACTTATTAGATATTGATGATGAGATGGACGATGATAAGAAGGCCGACTTTATTAATCAGGCGTTTAATCTGGTAGATAAGAAACCTACCAGAATACCATTTGCCAACTCTACACCTAGTATTGACGTAACGTCTGTATATCAGGATTTAGTGGAGGAATATGGAGAATCTAAACTTAAGGAAAAGGAAGTGGTAGAGAAACCTACCCCTACTCCAGAGGTAACTAAGAGTTCTTTGTTAGCAGCGGTTACGCCTAATAACGTAATTGATATAAAAACCAAAGAACCGATTATACCCGTTACACCTACTAAACCCACTTCGTTACCTTCAATCACATCAAAATTAGGAGTGTTAGGGACAGCTAGTACCACAACAACCCCATCGATGTTTAGTGGAACTAATAGTACGTCAACTAAAGTAAGAGGGATGACGTCGGGCGATAATACCGCATCAACTCCGTCTATACTTGATGGAGTTAGTAGTATATTATCTAAATTACCGGCAGTGACAGCAGTTGGAAGTATTACTAATAATTTGTCCAATATGTACGATGGTGTTAGGGATGCATTTACATCCACTACCGATGTAAATCCTTTATCAACCCCTCAAGAGACAGAAGCTAAAATTCCTAAGGAGGTTTCTAATAGTATTGCTACGGCAACATTTGCGGAACAACAGCAGAAACAACGGGCGGTAGAAGTAAACTTACAACTTAGTGAAGTTAATAATACGTTAAGAGAAAGTTTAATAATACAAAAGTCGATGGATATGTCGTTGCAACGTATTGATAGCAATATAGTACAAGTTGGTAAAGCTATAGAAAATAGACCTGTTTATAACGGAGATACGAACGAACAAGGTACTCCAGTACCTATGGATACTTCTAAAATAAGAAGTGCATTTCGTACGAACTCTGAACTTAAATCAGGTGCGCCGGTCTCCATGAGGAAAGCGGTTTAATTAACTGGGGGAGGAAACTCCCCCTTTAACCCAGAGAATCTAAAGATGGCAATAGACAATCCTAACATAAAAGATATTGAATGGGTTCGACAGATGTTCATGTTACCTAAGTCAGCAATAGATGATATAGATAATAAACGTCGGACTTATAGTAGTGCAAATACTAAATACACGGATACTACCTTAGGTGGTAACTTCGCAATTAATTCACCTCCACAATATACTAGACACGCTGATTTAAAACAGGGTACCCAATATTCTGTTTCTAAAGGTATGGGCAGGTATTACAGTGAAGCAATGGACGATAATGGAGTTAACGTACATATGCGTTTTGGGTTAGCCGAGTATAACTCACTAACTACCTTTTTTACAAACTTCTATGATACTGAAGCCGCTTCTCTAGCACGAACTGGCGAGTCTACAGGTGCGTTATATAAGTTAGGCGCATTTGCCGGAGCGGTATTAACTATACCTCTAGTACCGTTTGTTCTAGTAGGTAGGGCGTATAGATTCTTCACAGGTAAACCTTATAGTAAATACTATTATTTAAAACCAGCTATGCCTTTATATTGGGGTGCAGTAAATACCATGGTAAATAGTATTGCGATTAATATGGGTTTAGTCGCAGCACGTGATATAGATTCATATACCGTTGGTGATGATGAGATACCTGAAGCTGTATTAGCTGGCGGAATCACTGGCGGTGAGATAGAGGCGTTCAGTAAAATACTACCTGATATATTTAAGTCTAACGGAACTATAGATATATTTGCTGTAGCTAATAGGGCTGACCGTATATCGTATCGTGAAAATATGTTACAGATACTTGAATTATCATCAGTTAGTAGTACTGAAGAGTTAGGTACTAAAGCTGACCAGATACTAAATGTAGGTTCCACTGCAGGTGGGGATAGACCTAATCTTAAAGATTACATAGGTAGATATCACGCTACTAAACTAGCACAGGGGGCCGATGAAGATAGGGAGAAACAAGACCCTATCGGTACTTGGGAAAGTGGGTTTGCCGACTTCTTTAATGCGGAACTTAGAGATGGTAGTCAGTGGATTACTTTGAAGGTTAACGCAGATAGAACTATAAATGAATCGTTTAGTAACTCTGTAACTGAATCTGATATAGCCCAGAAAATCAACGGAATGTCATCCTCTGCGAAGAGTACTAGATTCTCTGTAGCGGACGGTAATATAGGTGACGGCGTAATTGCCGGTGCTGTTGAAGGTATAGTCGGTGGTGTTAAAGACGTTATATCGGGTGTAAGTAGCGGTATAGGTTTATCTGGTCTAGCCGCATTAGGTGGGTCTGCGTTCGTAGATATTCCTAAACACTGGGACAGTTCTACAGCCAACTTACCTGCTGCTAGTTATACGTTAGAGTTACGTGCTCCATATGGTAATAAGATGAGTATCTTTACTAACATCTACGTACCGTTAGCCATGTTACTCGCTGGAACATTACCTATATCTACTGGTAAACAATCGTTTACCAGTCCATTCCTTTTAGAGTTATTCTCCAAAGGACGTAATCAAACTAGAATGGGTATGATTGATTCACTTAGTATTACGCGTGGTACCGGTAATATAGGTTGGTCTATAGATACCCTACCACTGGGTATTGATGTTACGTTCTCTGTAGTAGACATGTCTAGCGTAATGCACATGCCACTAAATGAAGGGGCTGGACTATTTGATGACGATAGTGCATATACGGATTATCTAGCAGTGTTAGGTGGACTGAGTTTACACGACCAAGTCTATCCGTGGGAGAAATTCAAACGTAATCTTAGTGGTATATTTGTGGAGTTCGATAAATATACGAGTCCTGCATATCACGCTTCTAACTTTGCGGCTGCATTGCCGGGCAGAATTTTAAGTGCGGTAGCTAAGACTACCACTAGGGCATAGTTTGGCGGGTCATATGACCCGCCGTTTATGCCGACATCGAAGTAAAGGTTGTTTTGGCAGTACTTAATAAATCTTGCCATCCATAGTCTGATGCAATCATTGCACTATCACGAGTAGATTCATTTAATAACAATAACTCTTTTGCATCACTAGACATATCCGTAATGGATGCTAGGTTTTGTACAGGGTTTCCATTAACGGTAGTGGTTTGCCAGTTAGGGTCTAGGAAGTTAAGGTTATTAACTAGTGCAGTACTTTGAGTTGTTTTATCTCCACCAACAGAAACTGGTTTAGTTACAAAGGAAGTTAAAGTATCGTTTATCATATTAGGATATTTAGACTTTAATCTACTTTCACCAGTTACAGATTCAATTGATACTAATGCATCCAAGTTACCTTTCTTAATAGCACTGTCCGCATGTTTAATTAATACGTTTTTATCTAAATCTAAAACTTTAGTAAGTAAACAATCTAATAATCCATTAGTACCTAAACCTATAGCCAAGCCTATCATTACATCTAGTGCAGCATACTCCGCAGCTAAGTCACGTAGTTTACTGAAACTATCACAATACAATTCAGTTACTATATCAGTTAACTCTTCAACCTCTTCAGTACTAGCATCTCCATTCTTACTAATAACTCTATTAGCTAAATCCACTACCTGATTCTGTTTTAAATCATTAACTTTAGTTTGTTTAATTATAGCGTCAGTTAACTTATCACTCATCGCACCTAACTGTGAACTAGTTCCTTCTTTAACACTGGAATTATTCATAGCAGTAGTAATACGGTCAACGCTAGGTTCTGGTAAAGTAGGAGGTTCTGACTTAGATGTAGTTTCTGCAACCACGGCAGCGGCTCCAGCACTAACCGGTGCGCTAGCAGCAGCAGCGGGACTATCCGTACTAGCAGCAGCGCTGGCAGCAGCAGCGGCAGGACTTGCAGGTATAGGTGCGTATACGTCAGTAACTATTAAATCATCTTTAGGGCCAGTAATGTAAATACCGTCCAATAAGTCTTGAGCCATTATGAACTCCTTTTAAGAAAAAAAAA
>Ga0055584_100001261_pt1 | contig 24873 bp, 22 predicted proteins | sample OSDHelmetaG_FD_58716 | JGI IMG/M metagenome (GOLD analysis project Ga0055584, IMG submission 58716) | Pelagic marine sediment microbial communities from the LTER site Helgoland, North Sea, for post-phytoplankton bloom and carbon turnover... | ecosystem: Environmental > Aquatic > Marine >...
AAAAAATATTAAAAATAAAAAAAAATCATTGTGAGATTAAAAAATTAAAAAAAATAAAAACTATAAAAAAAAATAATACAAATCATGTAGTATTTAGTATAATCAAAAGCCAAAATAGATTAGAATGGATGGTTGAGAAGTTAACAGAGATTGGTATAGATGAAATCACATTTATTTCAACAAAAAACTCTGAAAGATCTAATATTAATTACAAGAGAATTGATAAAAAAATTATTTCTGCTCTAAAACAATGTAAATCATTATTTAAACCAAAAATAAATGAATTAATTTCTTTAAATGAATTTCTAAAAAATGAATATAAAAAATCAAATAAATATGTTGCTGACCTCTCTTCAAAAATAGAGATGAAAAAGAATATTAATAATGAAAATTCTTTAATATTAGTTGGCCCTGAAGGAGATTTCTCAAAAGAAGAATTAGAAATTTTAAGTAAAAAAGGATATCAAAATATAAGTCTTGGAAACCAAGTACTTAGATCAGAAACAGCTGCTTTAGTAGGTGGTTACTTATTAGTAAGTAAATAAGAAATAAAAGTGATTGGCCTGGGTCTCGAACCCAGGACCCTCTCCTTAAAAGGGAGATGCTCTACCAACTGAGCTAGCCAATCATGTAAACATTGGAACGCGCAAAACTAGAAAATGTTATTGAAATTACAATAATGAGATTAATATTATTTGAAAATTGTTATATTAAATAATGAAAAATATATACTACCCTCTCTTAGTTTTAATTCTACTAGCAAATAATTCATTTTCTCAACAGAAAGTATCTCCCTTAGTAAGTTCTTATGATGAATATAAATTACTAAAATATAATAGTTCATATAATATGAGTTGGGTATCATTAGGGCCAGTTTTAAATTCTGCAAGAGTAGAATCTATACAAGTAGATGAAACAAAACCTGGGACAATGTATGTAGCATTTGGATCAGGAAATTTATGGAAGACTATAAATAATGGGATGTCATGGAAACCTATTTTTAATGACGTTCCCTCAATTGGAATTGGTGATATTGCAATTGCTCCATCAAATAAAGATATAATCTATGTAGGTACTGGTGAAAGCCTTAAAAAGGGAAGAAATTTTACTATGCCAGGTACTGGAATTTATAAATCTATTGATGGAGGAGAGAACTGGTCTCACTTGGGTCTAAATGATTCTTGGCATATAGGTGAGATATCTATTAATCCAAATAATCCTGATATTGTTTTTGTAAGTGTCATGGGACATTTCTGGAGTAAAAATAAAAATAGAGGAGTTTTCAGAACTATTGATGGTGGAAAAAACTGGAAAAAAGTTTTATATATAGATGAAATGACTGGAGCTAATGATATAGTAATATCAAATTCAAATTCAAATATTATATATGCGTCATTATGGGAAAATTACCCTGGAATTAGTGGTAGAAAAAGTGGGATTTATAAAAGTATTGACAATGGAGAGAATTGGACCAAATTGGAAAAAGGACTCCCATATGGTGATAAAATGGGAAGGATAGGTCTTGCTGTTTCTTACTCAGATCCCGATAAAGTTTATGCATTAATTGATAACTTGTCTAAAGAAAGAAGTAAAGCTGCAGAAGTATATTCCAGTGATAATGGGGGGAGAGATTGGTATAGAACTCACGAAGAGGAATTATTAATTTTTCCAGGAATTGGATGGTATTTTGCAGACATATATGTAAATCCTTTAGATCATAATGAGGTATATGCTCTTGGAGTAAGAGCAGCTTTCAGCGATGATGGCGGAAAAAGTTTTAATAATATAAGAGGTGAAGTTAAAAGGTTAAACTCTAGTCAGGCAAAAGGGCTACATCTTGACCATTGTGAGTTATGGATTAATCCCTCAAATCCTAATCATATTGTTCTAGGTAATGACGGAGGATTATTTGTTAGTTATGATAAAGGAAAGACTTGGCTTCATTATAATAATATTCCCACAGGAGAATTTTATGATATTGAGTTGACAAATGGAACACCATACTTGATTTATGGTGGAACTCAAGATGATGCTACAGTATATGGACCAGCTAAAGAATGGAAAAATAATTTTGAAGATAAATGGAAATATTTGTGGATTGATGCATGGGACGGAGGTGATGGATGCATTACTCAGGTTGATCCTTCTGATAATAATACTGTTTATTTTAGTATGCAAAATGGAGCTATAAGAAGAAAAAGCTTAAAAGATGACATATCAGTATCAATTAAACCAAAATTACCTAAAGAGATTGAAGATACCCTAAAATATAACTTCATAACACCCTATTTTATATCTGCACATAATCATAATCATCTTTATCATGCAGGAAATTATGTATTTAAATCAATAGATAAAGGAAATAATTGGAAAGTAATAAGCAATAATTTAACAAATAAAAATAATTCTTATTCAGGTGGAGCAATTGCTGAATCTAAATTATCAAAAGGTCTTATATATTATGGTTCAGATAGAGGATTATTTTGGTATACAAAAGATGATGGAAAGAAATGGCACGAAAGTTCAAAAAATATATCAGATGGTTACATTAGAAGTATTTATCCTTCAAATTTTGTGGAATCCAGGGTTTATATGTCAATGACAGGAATTAATTACGATGATTTAAATAATTATATATATGAATCTGAAAATTATGGGAAAAATTGGAAAAAAATACAAGGCAATCTACCAAATGAACCTGCAAATATTATACTTGAAGACCTAAAGTATGAAAATGTATTATATGCTGGTCTATACAGAGGGGTATATATTTCATTAGACAGAGGTAAGAATTGGGAAATAATAGGAGAAAATTTCCCAATGAGTAGTGTGTCAGATATAGAAATACATAAAGAAACTAATGATATGATTGTTTCTACTCACGGAAGGGGTATTTATAAAATAAATTTAGATCCAATTCATAATTTAATATCAAGCAATAATATTAAGGATAAAGATATGATTCTGAGTACTGGTGAGTTTATGTTACCTAAATTTAATGATACTCATGGAGAACCATTTATGGAATCATATGAAAAAGTTCCTATTTCCTTTTATTTAAATAATTCAAAAAATTATTCTTTAATTATAGAAGATGAAAATAAAGAAATTTGGAGAATGAATGGAAGAGGTAAAAAGGGTATAAATCAATTTAGATGGGATTTGATCACTGAAAAAAATAATAGTCAGAAGCCATACTATATTCATTTTAATAAATTTATTTCATCTGGAAATTATAAATTAATTTTAAAAACAGAAAATATAATTTTAGAAGAAAAAATAACCGTAAATGAATTCCATAATCCTTAGAATATCTCTACTTGTATTTTTATTTATTCCAATAATTCTAAAAGGAAAGAATGAGCTTTTATATGTTGGTGATTCCTTATTTAAAGAACAAAAATATTATGATGCAAAAAAATATTATGATAGCTTATTTTATAATAAAAATATGTTCAGTTATAGTATGCTTATAAAGATGTCATTTATAGAGGAAAGTCTAGGGAACTTTGAGAAAAGTATTTACTATTTATCATTTTATAAAAAAAGAAAAGAAAATAATGAAGTAGATAACTCACTACAAAAAATTATAGATGATAATAATATAAAAAGTTTTGAAAAAACTGACTTTAATTTTTTTGAAAATAAATTTTTAATTTATAAGAATTATATAATCTATTGTCTTCTTTTTATATCAATTTTTATGTTTTCTTATAATACTTATAGAGTATTTAAAAAAAGAAAAATAAATTATGTTAAATCATTCTTCTTATTTAATACTCTATTATTATTTATTTTAAATTTTACAAATAACTCTGAAGGTATAGTCTTAAATAATAACACATTCATAATGCATAATCCATCTTCAGGATCTGATGTTTATGATATAATAAATAAAGGAGAAAAAATTGATATTACAGGTCAGACAGATGTTTGGTATGAAATTAAAATAGACAATAAAAAAAAATACATCAGGAAGAAAAACTTATTAAAAATTAATTAATAATCTTTCAAAAGAGATTCTCTTTCGTTAAGAATTTCTTTGAATGCTAACTTATCTGATAACTTAGGAAACCAATTTTTTATTAAGTGAGCTAGCCTTCCTCTAAAAGTAAAAATTAAATCTCTTTTTTTATTTTTATACCCATTATAAATTTTTTGAGCGATATAACCCGAACTCATCATTCCTTTTTCATCTCTAGTAGAGTTTCCTTCTTTATTACCATCACTTTTAAGTGTATTCTTCCTAAAATTACTCTCAAAATATCCAGGTGAAGCAACCATAACATGAATATCTTTTTTTACTAACTCTAGTCTTAAAGAATCAAAAAAACCCTGCATAGCATGTTTTGAAGAAACATATGCTGATCTAGTTGGAGTCGCAATAAAACCATTTAATGAGGACATTGCAATTATAGAACCTTTTGATTTTAATAAATGAGGTATAGAATATTTAACTGAATATATTGATCCAAAAAAATTAATTTTAAATAGTTTTTCAAATACATCTAAATTAGCATTTTCAAAAACTGATCTATATGAAATTCCTGCATTACATATTAAAACATCAACCCTACCAAATGATTTAACTGTCATATCAATCATCTTTTTCACATCTTTTTCAATTGATACATCATGGACAATAAATTCACAATTAGTTCCTATTGATTTTATATTAGATTGAACTTTCTTAAGCCTTTCTATATTTGTTCCACCTATAACAATATTAAAGCCCTCACTCGAAAACTTATAGGCTAAAGCTTCTCCTGCCCCTGATGAACCACCAGTAATAACTACTACTTTATTTTCCATATTATAAATATAGTTTATAAAAATTATTATAATTTCGTAAAATTAACTTAACTAACTAATGACCAAAGATATTATAAATCAACTCGGTGAAAACCGAGAAGAATACTTCAACGCAGCAATTCCTCCAATCTTTTCAAATTCTAATTTTTTATTTTCTAAAGTTGAAGATATGCGTTCTGCAATGATTAATAAAAATGATATCCCCTTTTATACTAGAGGTCATAATCCTACTACAAGAATATTTGAAAAAAAAATTGCTGCATTGGAAAAAACAGAAAATGCTCTGGCACTTAGTAGTGGTATGGCAGCAATTTCAACCGCTGTACTATCTCAAATAAAAAGTGGAGAACATATGATTTCAATTAACCAGCCATACACTGGCACTGATATGTTCATGAAAAACATATTACCTAATTACAATATCGATATCACATTTATAAATGGAGAAAAAAAAGAAAATTTTGAAAAAAAAATACAGAAAAATACAAAAATAATATACCTAGAGAGTCCAAATTCATGGACCTATGAAATGCAAGACCTTGAAAAAATTTCAAAAATTGCTAAGCAAAATAATATAACAACCATAATAGATAATAGTTATGCTTCCCCAATTAATTGTAATCCATCATTGTGGGGTATTGATATTATAATTCATTCAGCAACTAAGTACATTGGTGGCCATGCCAATGCAATGGGAGGAGTTATATGTAGTTCAAATAAGATAATAAGTGATATTTATAATTCTGAGTTCAAGTTAATAGGAAGTGTATTATCTCCATTTCACTCTTGGCTTTTTATTAACGGATTAAGAACATTAAAAATCAGAATGAAATATGTAAGTGAGTCCACACCAAAAGTTGTAAATTTCTTAGAAAAGCATTCAAAAATTAAAAAAGTTCTTTACCCTCACTCTAAAAACTTTAGTCAAAAAAATCTTGTAAAAAAATATTTAAAGAAAGCATGTGGTCAATTCACAGTAATATTAAATACTGATGATGACAAAAAAATAGAAAAATTCTGTGATAATTTATCACATTTTAGAATGGCTGCATCTTGGGGTGGTCATGAATCACTAATTTTTCCAGAAATTTCACGATACAATAATGAAAGTGAATACTATTCAAAGACTGATCTTCTTCCAAAAAACTATATCAGATTCTATATTGGATTAGAAGATACTGACTTAATAATAGAAGATATTAAGAATTCTTTAAGCAAAATTTAAAATACAATTGTAACAGACCCTTTGTATTCTGATTTAGTATATTTAATATAATAATAATATACTCCTGCAGACCTATCAGTACCGTCCCACTCAAAAGATTTATCTGTTGATTTATAAACTTCAACTCCAGTCCTATCTACAAAAACTATTGATTCAAAATTATCATCACAACCATCTACCGGTAAATTTTGTGATGGAATTGATAAATTAGTTAATGAGAATACCTCATTAATACCATCTCCATTAGGACTAAAGGCATTTGGAGGATCAAATATATCCCAGTTAACTATAGGTTTTTCTAATATAAATTTTATTTGTTTTGAATCTTCACTATAATAGGGACAACTATTATCTTTTACTCTGAAAGTAAGATTATATGCTTTTGAAGAGAAATCACTATTTAAAAACTCACATGTTGGGTTCCATGACAGCTTACTAGTTACCTCACCAAGTCCAGAAGATTGAGCAAAAACAAAATCACCTGGTAATCCGTCTGAAATCAATTCTAACAGAATCAAGTCATTATCCTCGTCTATTGCATTAATATCAACCTCAAATGGTTTATTGACTGTCATTACATATTCATTTTCATTTGTAATTAAAGGTTTTTTATTATCATCAATGTTAATCTTAAGAATTAATTGGATAGTATCAGGGTTTGATTCTTGGCAGTAATCAATATCTTCAGTAATAAAATTAATTTTATATTCATTTATATCTTCATATGGGAAATTTACACATTCAAGATCCACATTAAATTGACCTTCAATATGACCCGTTTGAAAGTTATTAGCTGAAAAAGTGGAATTTATATCTTCTAAATTAAATCCTATACCATTTGCAGACATAATTAGGGTATCATTATCTTGGTCATCGGAGAAAAGGTTTAAAGAAAATAGACCAGAGAGATCAGTTTCATATTCAATAATTGAAAAATTAGGCCTTGAATTTACTGAATCAGTTATCTGCATATCTGCTGTTAACTTTGGTCCAGAATTTTGAGGTAGTTCCACTTTTAAATCGTAGTATATAGTGTCTTGATTTAATTGATCACATGTATCTAAGTCATCTAAAACAATACCAATCATAAAATTATCTTTGTCTGAAAAGTCAAAGTCACTACAATCAGTATCAAAACTAAGAGTAGATGAAATTGTACCAGCACCACTTTCTGAAACATCAAATGAAATTCCATAATCTTCAATATTATATTCTGGTTTTTTTGGGACAATAAAATAATCTAAACTTAGGGAATCTAGATCTATATCTAAACCTTCAATTAAAGTTGTATATTTTGAATTCCATGGAACTGTAACAAAATTGGTGTCCTGTTGATTTAAAAAGTAAGGATCTTTATTTGTAGGAGGTTCAACTATTATAGTAACTCGAACTGTATCTCTTTGTGGTAAAGGGCAAGCATCATCGGCTGCAATTAAATCAATAAGAAAAGGTTCATTCTGAACATAAGGACAATCTGAAATACAGACTTGTACTTTTAAAGTATCTCCAGAGGAATTAATTGAACCTTCGCTAAATGAAAAAATATCATCAAGATCTGTAGTTCCACCTTTTCCAAAATTAACTCCCTCAGCAGTTAATGTAACATTAGTACCTAAGTCATCTGTAACAAATAATTCAAAACATTTTGGCTGAGATGCAACATAAATTATAGTATCATCTTCTTTATAAAAATCAAGTTGTCCAGGAATTTTAACTAGAGCTTCAGGTGGGTCAGGAGGATTACATCCATCAACAACTAACATCTGAAAATCTCTTCTTGACTCACCAATCTTAATACCATTTCTATACTCTTCAGCTTTTACTGAGAAAACATATAAACCAACTTCTGATGGTGTTACAGTAATAAAACCTTCATTTGATATTGATAGAGAAGGATCACCTGGAATCATAGTTGCTAGATCGTATCCTGGAGCAAAATCAACTATTGGATGAGGAGGAGCAGTAGAAGGAGGTAAAGCAACTATATTAGAATTATTTTCTTGTTTATCATCTAAAGGAGCAGCAAGAGAATATACAATTGAATCTCCATCATCATCAGTACCAGCAAAATCAATATAAAATAATTGATTTACACAAGCATAATCACTTAAAGGAGGAAATAATTTTGGAGATGAGTTAATAAAAGGGTCTCCATTTTGGTCTACAACTGGTGGAAAATATAATATATAGGTCATCCCATTCCAGCCAGGATTTATTAAATTTTTTGTATCCCAATTCCTACAACATCTTTCCCATACTATAGCATATCCATCTGGATCATTAAATATTTCAGGATCTAACGTTATCTCATGAGAATATTCAACCTTCAATGTACACATAAACCCTACAGCACAGTCAGGATTAGTGTAAGGAACAAACTCCTGATTCGTAATAAACATTGTTTCTTCTCTCATAAACTGACCATCCGATTTTCTAAATATAGAATATGTTATAAGGTTATCGGGTCCAGGGTTCTCAGTCTGAGCGCAATCAAAGTACTGAATTAATTTAACTTGATAAGTAAAAGAGTTCTCACCCCCGACATGAATCATTTCTATTTCACCTCCTACAATATGATTTGATACAGCATATTCTAGCGGTAGTAACGAAAGAAATAAAATTAAGAAGCTCCTTAACATAAATTTGTTATAAATATAGTAAGTTTATTGTAGTATGGAGAACAAAAAAAATGATTTAGATTATAATAAAATTGGAAAGATAACCTCAGACTTTATCAAAGTTTCAGATCAAATAAAAATTACCTGTAAAGAAATTATCAAAAAAAAATTTTCAAAATTTCCTGTGATTATAATGAGTAAAGTAAATACTAACCTAGGAACTCTATTAATAGATCAAAATGAAATTCTTGGTAATGAATGGAAGTATTTTGCTAGTTATGCAGAAGTGTTAAATAAAAATAAAATTGTTTCTGATTTATCTGTTTTTGAAGATAAATACAAAAACCCAGAAGAGTTTTGTTGTTTATTGACAAGAATTGATAATAATTCTAAGATAATTTTCATACCATATCCAGAAGATTAATTTAAATTTGTTTTATGACAGATATATTAAGTCCTGATAGTTACACATTCCTTTTAAATATATTAATAGAATATGCCCCAAAAATAATTCTGGGTTTTTTATTCCTTTTCTTTGGGTTAAGGATAATTAGAAAAACTTTAAATGTTCTAGATAGTTTTTTAAAATCTAAAAATATTGATGAATCTTTAAGACCTTTCTTTAAATCATTATTATCTATCACACTGCAAGTCGCTCTAATTATTTCAGTTCTCTCAATGATAGGAGTTGAAATGACATCATTTCTTGCAATATTAGGTGCAGCAGGTCTAGCAATAGGATTGGCTCTTAAAGACACACTACAAAATTTTGCAGCCGGAGTAATGATATTATTTTTTAAACCATTTAAAGTTGGTGACTTTATAGATTATGAAGGAACTAAAGGAACTGTAAAAGAAATTCAAATTTTTAATTCAGTTCTCATAACTGTTGATAACAAAAGAGTTATAATACCAAATGGAATACTACAAACTTCCATAGTTATTAATTACTCTTCTGAAGATATAAGAAGAGTAATTTGGACATTTTCAATTGCATATGGAGATGATTTTAATAAAGCAAAAACAATTTTATTAGAATGGATTAATGAAGATGGAAGAATTTTAAAAGATAAAGATCCTATGGTTGTCATATCAGAATTAGCTGATAGTTCTGTAAATATTATGGTAAGAGTATGGGTTAAATCTGAAAACTTCCTAGACGTAAAATTTGATTTTAATGAGAAAGTTTATAATGAATTTCCTAAGAATGGTTTAAATATCCCTTTCCCTCAACTTGATGTAAATATTAAAAAATGAAAAAATTTTTATCCTTAATATTACTAATTTTAGTTTTTATAAGTAGTTGTAACTCTCAAAATAAAAATGAAGATTATTGGAAAAAAAAGTTAACAAAAGAACAATATAATATATTAAGAGAAAAGGGGACGGAAAGGGCTTTCACTGGAAAGTATTGGGATAATAAAGAAGAAGGAGAATACAAATGTGCTGGTTGTGGTCAAAAATTATTTTCTTCAAATAAAAAGTATGACTCAGGTACTGGCTGGCCTTGTTTCTTTGAGGTAGAAGATAAAAAATATGTAAGTTTTGTTGATGATAATACCTTTGGAATGCAAAGAATTGAAGTAATATGCTCAAATTGTCAAGGTCATTTAGGACATATTTTTAATGATGGCCCAAATCCTACTGGATTAAGATATTGTATTAATTCAGCTTCATTAGAGTTTGCTAAAAAAAATAAATGAAAGAAATATTTTTTGTTGGAGCTGGAGGGATGTTAGGATCTATTTTAAGATATTTAGTTATAAAATTTCCCATATTTAACCTTACCTTTCCTATAAATACTTTTATTGTTAATATAATAGGTTGCTTTTTAGTTGGGGTACTCATAAAATATTCTTCTATTTCTAATAAAGAATTATCTCATATGATAAATAACTTTATGATTATTGGTTTTTGTGGTGGTTTTACAACATTTTCAGCATTTTCATTAGACTCTATTAACTTATTAAATGAAAGTAAATATCTTCTTTTTTTAAGTTATATGTTATCTAGCTCAATTCTTGGTATCATATTTTGCTATATAGGTTTAAATATTATTAAATAATGAATTATACAAAAAATAAAATAATTTCTATTTATAATAAAATTTTTCTCAATCATAAAAATTTCAAAAATAGTTCTGTAAAGAAGAGGGTTTTAAAACTTAAGAAGCTAAAAAAAAATATTTTAGAACATAGAACAGAAATAAAAAATGCTCTTAATGAAGATTTTGGTAAAAATGGAAGTGAGGTTGATCTTACTGAAATATTTCCTGTAGTATCAGAACTAAATCATTGTATTAACAATTTAAAAAAATGGGTAAAAAGAAAATATGTTAAAACTCCAATTACACTTATTGGTTCAAAGTCTTACATCAAGTATGAAGCAAAAGGTGTAGTCCTTATTATAACTCCTTGGAATTTTCCAATTAATCTAACATTTGTCTCTTTAATTAGTGCTATTTCTGCTAATAATTCAGTAATTATTAAGCCATCAGAGATAACAAATAAAACATCTCTAGTTATTAAAAAGATAATTGAATCTACATTTGATTCTGATAATGTATCTGTTGTTCTAGGAGGAGCAGATACAGCATCAAATTTATTAAAATTAAAGTTTAGTCATATCCTATTTATTGGATCTCCTACTATAGGAAAGATTGTAATGAACTCAGCTGCTAAAAACCTATCTTCAATTACTCTAGAACTAGGTGGTAAATCTCCAACAATAATTGATAAAGACAGTAATTTAATTGATGCAGCTAAAAAAATTACTTGGTCTAAATTTATAAATAATGGTCAGGTTTGTATTTCACCTGATTATGTTCTTATTCATGAAAAAGAAAAAGAGAAGTTTATTAAGCTAGTAATTAAAAACATTAAAAAGTTTTATTCAAGCGATTCAATAAACTCATCTTCATACTGTAGAATAGTTAATAAAAATCATTTTATAAGAGTAAAAGAATTAATAGATAATGCTAAGTTAAATGGAGGTGATATTTTATATGGAGGAAAAACTAATAAAGAAAAAAATTATATAGAACCAACATTAATTGATAATATTAGTAAAAATTCAAAAATTTATAATCAAGAAATTTTTGGACCTATTTTGCCAATTTTTACCTTTAATAATATAAATGATTCAATATCTTTTGTTAATGAAAAAGAAAAACCTTTAGCTCTATATATTTTTAGTAATAACAAAAAAAATATCAATAAAATATTAAATGAAACTTCATCTGGTGGTGTATGTATTAATCATAGTACACTCCACTATTCTAATTATAATCTACCCTTTGGTGGTATAGGAAATAGTGGCTTTGGGAAATGCCATGGTATATATGGATTTAAAGAGTTCTCAAATCAAAAAAGTATACTAGAACAATTTTCTTCTTTTAGCCCAACTGATTTATTAGTTCCACCTTATAATAGGTTTAAACAAAACCTTATTGATCTAATAATCAAATATTTTTAAGACTTTCTCTTAAGTTTCTATCAATATCTCTTTTTTTAATGTCTTCTCTTTTATCAAATGATTTTTTGCCTTTACCTAACCCTATTTCAAGTTTCACATATCCTCGATTATTAATAAATAATTTTATTGGAACTATTGATAATTTTTTTTCTGTTACCTTTTTTTTGATTTGTTTAATTTCATTTTTATTTAAAAGTAATTTTCTATCTCTATCTGGATCATGATTATTAATATTACCATATAAATATTCCGAAATATTCATTCCTTTTAAGTATACCTGATCATCAATAATTAAACAATATGAATTTGAAAAATTAACTTTAGACTCTTTTAATGATTTAATTTCTGTTCCTTTTAACACCATTCCAGCAATATATTTATCAGAAATATCATAATTAAAATTTGCCTTTTTATTTTTTATTAGAAAATTTTTAAAATTCATTTTATTCAATATTTTGTTTTGAAAATGGGACAATATCAAAATTTGAAAAAGAATTATCTCTGTACAAATAATAAGCATAATTAGCTATCATTGCAGCGTTATCAGTACAATATTCCATTTCGGGTATATGAATTTTAATATTTATAGATTTTGAGAGCTTAGAAATTTCTTTTCTTAGATAAGAATTAGCTGCAACTCCTCCACAAATTGAAACATCATTAACTTTATAATCATTTATAACCTTTTTAAGTTTCAAAATTAACATACTTATAAGCTTATATTGAATAGACGCACATATGTCATTTAAATTATCTTCAATAAATTTTGGATTCTTTTTTAATTCTTTTTTTATAAAATATAAAAATGATGTTTTAATACCACTAAAAGAATAATCATATTCATCTACTTTAGTATCTGGAAAAGAATAAGAATTAGAATTACCTTTAATTGACAACTTATCTATTAAAGGTCCTCCAGGGTAATCTAATCCTAATATTTTAGCACATTTATCGAAAGCTTCTCCTACTGCATCATCTCTTGTTTCACCAATAATTGTCATCTTATCATATGATTCTACTAAAATTATTTGAGTATGACCTCCACTAACTAGGAGAGAAATAAATGGATAAATAATTTTTTTCATATTTATAGTGTGAGAAAAGGCATGAGCTTTAAGGTGATTAACTCCTATTATAGGAATATTCAATGCATAACCTAACGATTTAGAGAATGTTGAGCCAACAAGTAATGATCCTAATAAACCAGGGCCTATAGTAAATGCTATTGCATCTAATGTGTTTTTATTAATTCCTGCTTCTTCTAAAGCTCTCTCAACTATATAAATTATATTTTTTTGATGAGCTCTTGATGCTATCTCAGGTACTACCCCACCTAGCTTTGAATGATCAATTTGAGAAGATACAATATTAGATTTAATTATACCATTAGATATAACTGAAGCAGAGGTATCATCGCAAGATGTTTCAATAGCTAATATTGAGTTATTCATTTTTTAAAATATTTAAACAAAAATATATATACTTTTGCGATGTAAGTCGTCTTATCGCTTCATATTTTGAAGAGGAAAGTCCGGACAATACAGAGCATTATACTTCTTAACTGGAAGGTCTCTTTAGAGAACAGATAGTGCAACAGAAAATAAACCGCCAATTTGGTAAGGGTGAAAAGGTAAGGTAAGAGCTTACCGGTCAGGTAGTGATATCTGATGCTTTGTAAACCTTATAAATTGAAAGATCAAGCAATTCGAATGTTAATAACATATAGTTGCTCGCTATATATCGAATGGGTAGATTGATAGAACTTAGTAGTAATATTAAGTCTAGATAAATGATAAGAGTCTGATAATATCAGATACAGAATCCGGCTTATAGACTTACTTTTTTTAAGAAAATTTGATAGAATTTTCAGTTTTATTTGATTGATTATCTATTGAAGAATATGTAGGACAGAGTTTTCTCTCACAAGATGAAAAAAGAATCAATAAGATTACAAGTAATTTTTTCACTATTATATTTCTTAGTAAAGATACAAAACTTTATTCATTTTATAAAAATTAATACATTCTGATGCCAAATAAACTATATAAGGAAAAAAGTTATTATTTACTACAACATTCAAAAAATCCAATAAATTGGTATCCTTGGAATAAAGAAGCTTTGAATAAATCAAAGAAGGAAAATAAGATTATAATTTTAAGTATTGGTTATTCAAGTTGTCATTGGTGCCATGTAATGGAAAAAGAATCATTTCAAAATACTTCAATTTCAAAATTTATGAATGATAATTTTATTTCTATTAAGGTTGATAGAGAAGAAAGACCAGACATAGATAATTTATATATGGAAGCTTTACAATATATGGGTATACAAGGTGGATGGCCATTAAATGTATTTCTATTACCTAATTTAAAACCATTTTATGGAGGAACTTACTTTAATCCTAATCAATGGTATAGTGTTTTAAATAACATTTTAGAAGCATATAACACAAATAAAAAGGAATTCACAAAGTCTTCAGAAAAATTCACTAAAGATTTAAAAAAATCTTATAGTGAAAAATATAGTACAAAAAATGAATTTTCTATTAAAACTCTTGTAAATGAGATCAAAATTAAATTTGATTATGAAGATGGTGGTATTGATAGAGTTCAAAAATTCCCTATGCCTTCACTATGGAATTCTCTTCTTTTTTATTCTTATAATAAAAATGATAAAGAGATTTTTAATCATATTTCTAATACAATAGACAAAATAATTGAAGGAGGAATATACGATCAATTAAAAGGTGGGTTTTATAGATATTCAACTGACAAAAAGTGGATAACACCTCATTTTGAAAAAATGTTATATGATAACGGACAATTATTAGAACTTTTATCAAATATGTATTCAATCACCAAAAAAGAAAGGTTTAAAGATGTAATTGAAGATACAATTAAGTGGGTTACCGATGAGATGACTAATAATTTTGGTGGTTATTACTCTTCTATAGATGCTGATTCTGAAGGAAAAGAGGGTAAGTATTATTTATGGGATTACGATGAAATTAAAAAGATTTTGAGTAAAGAAGATTTAAAATTGGCTAATAAAGTATTTAAGATTTCATTAAAAGGAGAATTAAATAAAAAAATTATTCTAAAAAGAAAATATTTTAAATCTGAAAAAAAAGAAAAAATTAATGATTTAAAAAGAAAATTATTAAATGTTAGAGAATCAAGAGTTAAACCAGTAACAGATAAAAAAATTATTCTAAGTTGGAATTCAATAATGTTAAAAGGAATTCTATCAAGTTACCAAGCGACTGGAAATGAAAAATATCTTTCTCTTGCTACCAAAAATGCAGAATTTTTAAAAAATGAATTTTTAAAAAAGAAAAATTTAAAAAGAATACATAAAAGTAAAATAAATGCATTTTTAGAAGATTATGCACATACAATTAGTGCATTTATTAAATTATTTGAGACAACTCAGAAGATTAAATATTTGGAGATAGCTAGAAATTTATTAGAGGATTCAATTAAACTATTTTATAATAATAAAAATAAAATGTTTTATTTCAGCGGATCAAATAATGAAAAATTACTTACAAATAAAATTGAAATTTTTGATAATGTAATACCATCTTCTAATTCAGTAATGTTTCATAACCTTCTAATTCTAGGAAAAATTTATAATGATAAGTTATATATTAACTTATATAATGAGATGACAAAAAAGTTAAAAAAATATTTAAATAATTATGAGTTCATGTCTAACTGGATTTTTATAAATGAAATAAATCAAAAAATGATTAATGAAATAGAAATAAAAGATATTTCCTATAACCACAAAATAACAAAAGAAATAAATTCGTGGTATTTACCAAATAAGATACTTATGTATAATAACAGACCATTTTCACTTCACACTAAACATGAAAATTTAAAACTAAGTATTTATTTATGCCGTAATAATGTATGTAATGAAACAATACATTCTATAAATAATTTAAAAAACATAATAACTTCTAATTAATCTGGTTATTAAATCATGAAGAATCTCATACTGATCTCTATTTTTATTCTTTTTATTTCGTGCGAAAAAGATGAAGGAATATCAAAAACCCCATCAATATCTTATGATAAGATAGAATTTAAAAAAAGCACTAATAATTTAAATCAAGACTCTCTAATACTTACAATAAATTTTATAGATGGAGATGGTAATCTTGGTTTATCTAATGATGAAAACAATTATCCCTATCATCCCTATAATGCAATAATTGATCAAGATTTTAATTGGGTAACATTTGGATCAACCTCAGTTAATCCACCATTATATGTTTATGAACCGAATGGAACATATTATCCATTTAGCACAGAGGATAATAGACCAAGCTATAATTGTGAAAATTACATTATTGATACAATTAGCTCATCATCTAACCTTGATACGTTTTTAATTCAGAAAAATAATTTCAATAAAAATATTTTTGTAGAATTCTTGAAAAAAGAAAATAACGATTTTATAATAATTGACTGGAAAAGAATTTTTGATGAAGAGTTTGGGTGTGGAATTGATTTCAATTCTAGATTTCCACCTCTAAATATATCTAAATCTTCACAATTACTTTCTGGAAAACTTAGGTATGGTATGGTTTCATATGGTTTTGATATGATTCTTAAGAATGATGTTTTTAAATTAAGAGTTCATATTATAGATAGAGAATTAAATAAAAGTAATATTATTGAGACACCTGAAGTTACATTAGAGGAAATTCTTGTTGAATAAATTCAGTTTAAACTTGGAAATGCCTTAGGGTTTAATTCATTAAATAATAAATAAATTTTTTCAAATACAGATTCACAATTTGGTTTTGAAAAATAATCACCATCTGTACTGTATGCGGGTCTATGATCATTAGAGTGAATTGTAAGTGGTTTAGAATCTAAATAAAAATATGCGTCTTGATTTTCTATAACTGACTGCATCATATACGCACTCGCCCCACCAGAAACATCCTCATCAGCAAATATTACTCTATTAGTTTTTTTAATAGATTCTACGATCATTTTATTTTTATCAAAAGGAATTAAAGTTCTTACGTCAATAACTTCACATGATATACCTATTTCATTTAATTGAGAAGCTGCTTCCAAAACAATTTTACACATTGAACCATATGTTACTATTGTAATATCTTTTCCATCCCTAATAATTTCTGGAACACCAAACTCAACTGCTACTTTATCTAGATTTTCTGGTAAATTTTCCTTTAACCTATATGCATTCAATGGCTCGATAACAATACCAGGTTCATCAGAAAGAAGCAATGTATTATACATTCCTGAAGCTTCAACAAAATTTCTAGGAACTAAAATATTAATTCCTCTTAAACTATTGATTAGAGTTCCCATGGGAGAACCTGAATGCCAAATACCTTCTAGTCTATGTCCTCTTGTTCTAATTATAACTGGTGCTTTCTGACCACCTTTTGTCCTATATTGAAGTGTTGATAAATCATCAGAAAGTGTTTGTAAAGCCCAGTAAACATAATCCAAATATTGTATTTCAACTATAGGCCTTAATCCCCTTAAAGCTGCACCTATTCCTTGGCCAATAATAGATGATTCTCTTATTCCTGTATCAGTTATTCTTAATTTCCCATATTTTTTTTGAATCCCAGCAAAACCTTGATTTACACCACCAATTGTACCTACGTCTTCCCCTACAGCAAAAACTAATGGGTTATTAGAAAATGTTATATCAAAAAATTTATTAATAACCTCTCTACCATCAACTAATTTATTTTGTGTTTGGTATAATGGTTTGACTTCTTTTATTTTATCAACTGAAAAATTAGACTCACTGTAAAGGTGTGAACTATATTGAATTTTATATTTATTTTTTAATTCTTCAATTAAGTTTAATAAGTAGTTTTTAGATATATTATTTTCATTTCTTATAATTCTTTGAGCATACTTGAGACTTTTGAAAATATCTGACTTTAGAGGTTGAATAGTTTTAGATAGTTGATCCCTTACATCAATTATTTCCTTTTTATTTTTTGGACTATTCTGAGCTATTCTTGTTAAGATTACCATTGCATCATTTAAATCTTCTTCGATAGATTTTCTGTAATTTTTCCAGGATTTAGCCCTTAACTCTTTCGATTTATCTAAAGCATTTTTTTCAATTTCATCTAATTCATTATTATTTGAAAAATTATTTTCAATTATCCATTCTCTCATCTTTTTTACACAACAAAAGTCTTCCTCCCACTGAAGTCTTTCTTTTGATTTGTATCTTTCATGAGAGCCAGAAGTTGTATGTCCCTGTGGTTGAGTTACCTCTTTCACATGAATTATAGATGGTACATGTTCATCTCTTGCAAGTTTTTCTGCTTTTGAATAAGCATCTAATAAACCAACATAATCCCAAGCTTTAACAGTAAATAACTCAAATCCATTTTCTTTATTAGATGACCTTTGAAAACCAGATAATACTTTGGATAGATCATTTCGGGATGTATGATACTCCGAAGGAACTGAGATGCCATATCCATCATCCCATATAGACATTATCACAGGTATTTGAAGAACTCCACATGCATTTATAGATTCCCAAAAATGTCCTTCAGAGGTACTAGCATCACCTATAGTACCAAATATTACCTCATTTCCGTTAATAGAAAAATTTGGCATATTTGATAAGTTTTTATTTTCTCTATACAATTTTGATGCATAACCTAAACCAACAATTCTTGGCATTTGACCTGATACACATGAAATATCGCTTGCAGAATTTTTCATATCAGTTTGAGTTTTCCAGTCACCATTATCATTAAGCATTCTTGTAGCAAAGTGACAATTCATTTGTCTACCTCCTGAATGAGGATCAAAATTAATATCAGCATGAGCATACAATTGAGCAAAAAATTGACTTGCATTTAACTGGTCAATAGCCATCATAAATGTCTGATCTCTGTAATACCCACTTCTAAAATCACCATTTTTAAAAAACTTTGACATTGCTATTTGAGGTAACTCTTTACCGTCTCCAAATACACCAAACTTAGCTCTACCCATAAAAACATCTTTTCTACCTATTAAACTAAGGTTTCTACTTTCATTAATTAAATAGTAATCTTTTAGAATTTCTTCTTTAGAGATTTTTAGAGATTTATTTACTGTAAGATTTGAGTCAATCATATGTTAAATAACAAACACAAATATACAATAAAACAGGTAAAATAAATTTTAAATAATTTAATAATCAAGTATAATATTATGACTAGATATAATTAGAAAAATTATATTTTGATATTAAAATATAAACAAAATAATATTTTGAATTAACATAAAAATATAAAATTAAAAAAAACAAAAATTATTTAATTAATATATTCAAAAACATCATATTTGTGGACTATGAAAATAGGCATACCTAAAGAAATTAAAAATAATGAGTTTAGAGTATCATTAACTCCAAATGGTGTTAAAGAATTAGTTTCTAATGGTCATGAAGTTTTTATTCAAAAAAACGCAGGAATTAATTCGAGCTTTACAGATCAGGATTATATTGATAAAGGAGGAAAAATTTTAAATGATAATAAATCTATATTTAATATTTCAGACCTTATTTTAAAAGTTAAAGAACCTATAGAGGAAGAATATGCATTAATAAGAAAAGGTCAAATTGTATTCACATATTTTCATTTCGCATCACATGAACCTCTTCTTGAGGCAATGATTAAAAGTAATTCAGTTTGTATTGCATACGAAACAGTTGAAGATGGTAAAGGAAATTTACCATTACTTATACCGATGTCAGAAGTAGCAGGTAGAATGGCTACCCAAGAAGGTGCAAAATATCTTGAAAAGCCAATGGGAGGACGGGGAATTTTATTGGGTGGAGTTACTGGTGTTAAACCAGCTAAAGTATTAATAATTGGTGGTGGTATATCTGGTACTGAAGCAGCTAAAATGGCTATTGGATTAGGTGCTAATGTAACTTTGTTGGATACAAATGATAAAAGAATTGAAGAACTTAATCTTCTTTTTGGAGAAAAAGCAAAATGTATTAAATCAAATCAGGGTATAATTGATGATGAAGCTATTAAAAGTGACTTAATCATAGGTGCAGTACTTATTGCTGGTGCGAAAGCACCTAAACTTATTTCTAAAAATTTATTAAAAAAATTAAAACCTGGATGTGTAATAGTAGATATAGCTATTGATCAAGGAGGTTGTTTTGAAACTTCTGTTCCTACTACTCATGAAAATCCAGTATATACTATTGATAATGTAGTCCATTACTGCGTTGCTAATATGCCTGGCGCAGTACCGTATACATCTACTTACGCTTTAACTAATAGAACTCTACCATATCTAATCGAAATAGCTAATAAAGGCTGGGAAATTGCTTCAAAAGAAAACTTAGAAATCAAATCTGGAGTAAATATAGTATCAGGTAAAATAGTAAATAAAAATGTTTCAGAGGCATTTAAAAGAGAATACCACAGTATAAATTCCTTATTATAATTATTTATATTCTGGAATAGAATCTAAAAAAGCATACGACTCATTTAACCAGTTATATTCACAAATTATATGTTTTAAACCATTTGATAACATAAGATATCTACTTTTATAAATCTTATTATATATGGCAGCTTGATTTAAATTAGAATTATTTAGTTTTAATTTAAAAGATTTACATTCTATTACCATGAAATTTTTCATGGCTCTATCTAAAATAATTATATCTGATCTTTTCTTTAAGTTATTATATTTTAGAGAAGACTCAGTTTTTATTAAACCTTTTGGGTAATTTAGATCATTTACTAAGTGACTAACAAGGTTTTGCCTAACCCATTCTTCAGGTGTTAAAATTAATTGTTTCTTTCTTAAAAAGTCGAAAATATATGTTTTAGAATTAATTTTTTTTATCTGAAAATTTTGATCAGGTATATTTAATTTGATCATTTAGAATCACTTTTTAATTTTTGTGAAAATTAAAAAAATAAGACCAATAATAAAAAAAGACATTAATGATAAAATGCTATATCTCATACTACCAGTTAATTGTTCTATATAACCATATGAAAAAGTTCCAATTACTACTGAAATATTATATGTAATTGAATAAAAATTAAATAAAGAAGTGTTATCACTTCGATTAGTTGGTATTAATTTTGAAAATGTAGATCTTGATAGAGATTGGATACCACCCATAAGAATCCCAACTCCTGATGCTAACAAGTAAAATTGATTTTCATTAGTTGTATAGTAAGCTGAGAAACAAATAAGAATCCAACAAATATTCATTACTACCAGTGAAAACTTGTTTCCTTTTAATTTAGATATATATGCAAAAAAATATGCTCCAAATATAGCAATAATCTGAATTATTAAAATAGTCATTATTAGCTTTGATTGTTCTAATTTCAATTCTTTATCACCGAAATAAGAAGCAATAAGCATGATTGTTTGCACTCCCATACTATAAAAAAAATAGGAAAGTAGATATAATTTTAAATTTCTTACACTCTTAATGTAATTCCATGCTTTAATTAATTCATTAGTACCATATAATAAAATCTTTTTTGATAAAATAATCTTATTAGATTTTTCAGGAATAAAATAAATTGTTAACTGTGAAAATAAAATCCACCATATACCTACTAATAAAAAAGTAAATTGAGTAGCATCTTTAGAATCAGAAAAACCAAAAAAATCATAATTTTGAATTAGTAATAAACATATTATTAATAGAATAACACTTCCAACATAACCAAAACTATAACCTCTTGCACTTACTTTGTCAAAATCTTTTGGTTCTGATATTTCTGGTAAAAAAGCATTATAAAAGACTAGACTTCCTGTAAACCCAACACTAGCTAATACTGAACAAATAATCCCATATTCGACATTATCACCTTCAAAAAAATAAAGTGATATACAAGATAATGATCCTATGTACATAAAAAGTTTTAAGAAAAACTTCTTATTTCCTGAATAGTCTGCTATCCCTGAAAGAATAGGTTGAAAAAACGTTAATAATAAGAATGAAAATGAAAGAGAGTATGAATATAATACAGAATTTACTATGTGAATTCCAAAAAAACTTACAATGTCAGAACCAGAATCACTTGTAGTAACTGAATTATAAAAAATAGGAAATATTGCAGTAGTAATTACTAACGAGTATACTGAATTTGCCCAGTCATACATACACCAGGCATTTATCTTTTTACTATAAGAACTTTTAATCATAATTTAAATAAGACGTTAATTATCTTATTTAAATTAAATATCTATCGACTGTACTGAACTATAAAGAATTTTTCTAGCATTAGCATCTCTGAGCTCTTGTTGAACATCAGATACTATTCCCATTTTAGATTCAACATCAACCTTTAAGGACATTGTGATTTGATCCCTTTCAGCTTCATTCAATTTATCTTTTTCTTGATTAACAAATTGAATTATTTCATCAACTTCTACAAAAACATCATTAACCTGAATCTTAGGTTCTTTACCAAATAAGTTACTTTGTTTTGGTTCACCAATATATATATAACTAACAAGAGATTTTCGTTCTAATTTAGATAATTGAGCTGCTTTAGGTAATTTCTGCTTTACTAAAATATCTGTCTCTCTAAGCACAGTTGTTACCATAAAGAAGAATAATAACATAAAAATTATATCAGGTAATGCAGCAGTAGGAATATCCTGAGAAGTATTTGATTTTTTTCCGAATTTTGCCATTAGTTTACAATTTTATTAGGTTCAGCAATTGATATAGCACGTGGAATACCCTGTCTTGCTGCAAGATACTTTTTATCTTGAACTGGGTCATCTCTATCAAGTTGAAGAAACTCATTAGCAGAAAGTCCTATCCTTTCTCCATATACATCATTATATGCAGCATTTACTTGATCAAGAACTTGCACATATAATTCATAAGAAGTTCCCCTATCAGCTTTGAAAGAAACTATAGCTGTATTTGGATCATCTGAAGAATCTGGCCTTCTACCATTTAAAGAAATATATGATTTCATAGAAGCAGGCAAGGTATTATATATTGCTACACCCTCTTCTCCTGGACTACCAAAATTTAAAATAAAACTCTTTACCATCTCTCTTAGTTGAAACACATCCATTAACGGTTCATCTTCTACCAATAACTTATCTTGAGAATTTGCTAAAATCTTAAATATATTTCTAGCATTTTCAGTAACCTCAGGTGGTGGTTGATTAGGATCAGGTTTAGGAGGTAATAACATAGCAATACCTTTATCATTCGCTATAGTAGTAGTTACCAAAAAAAATATTAATAGAAGAAAAGCTATATCAGCCATTGATCCATTAGGAATTTCTGCAGTAGGTCTATTTTTTCTAGCCATTTTTTAAAGATTTGGAAACCTCAGAATAAATAATTCCAGTAACAGCTAAACCAACTAGCATATAAACAAGTATCAACATTCCACCAATAAATTTAGAAAGAGAAGCATCAACTCCAAATTCAGTGTAACTTGAATAAACTTCACTACCAGAAAGTAACCAGGCTATTAAAAATAACACAAGAATAGAGCCTAATCCCATACCAGTACCAACTAAAGATTTTGGGTTTTTTGAAGCAATCCACAATGGGAATCCAATAGCCAGGACTGCTCCTACCATTACCATTCCATAACCGAAATATAAAATAATATCAACGAGATCTAATAATATCATTATTTAGAAAGTTTGTTTTTAACAAGAATATCAACTAAAGATATAGATGCATCTTCCATAGTATTAACCAAAGAATCTATTTTAGATACTAAGTAATTATAAAATAACTGAAGAATTACAGCAACAATTAAACCACCAACAGTAGTAAGAAGTGCAATTTTAATACCACCTGCTACAAGAGATGGAGATACATCTCCAGCCTCAGCAATAGCATCAAATGCTCCAATCATACCTATAACAGTTCCCATAAATCCAAGCATAGGTGCAAGTGAAATAAATAAAGAAATCCATACCATTCCTTTCTCAAGTTTTCCCATTTCAACAGACCCATAAGATATAATTGATTTTTCTACCATATCAACACCTTCAGATGCTCTCATAAGGCCTTGAACAAATATTGATGCTACAGGTCCTCTTGTATTTTTACAAATTTCTTTAGCAGATTCAACACCACCTTTAGATGAAAGTGCATTATCAATATCAGATAATAATTTTTTAGTGTTAGTTGTAGCAAGATTTAGTGTGATAATTCTTTCAATAGCAACTGCAAGTCCAAGAATTAAACATAACAATACGATACCCATAAATTGCCACCCTCCTTGTATGAACTGTTCTTTAATTGCGTAATGAAATGACTGAGATTCTTCTACTACATCTTCAATCTCTTCTTCTTCAACAAACTGAACAGTGTTCATTATTTCTGTTGTTGAGTCAACAATAACTGCTGATGAAGTATCATCTTGCATTTCAGTTGCAGCTACCTGCTCTTCTTGGGAATAAGCAACATTTGAAAAAGTCAAGAGACTAAATGTTAGCAATAATGTAAATAATTTTTTCATAGTTAAATGTGTTATTTTTAATATAGAATTTTCCAAAAATAAAGATTTAGTATTAATATAAAAATTATAACATAAATTTTTATAATTGAAATTTTTGCACAAAGCCCTATCCTCCTATATAAAAGAAACTTTGTGATATCAATGATTTACAAATATAAAGCTAATAGTATTGAGTTTAAAAATAATAGGGTATTGTTGAAAGTATATTGAGAAGGCTTAGGAAG
>Ga0055584_100001262_pt1 | contig 24856 bp, 22 predicted proteins | sample OSDHelmetaG_FD_58716 | JGI IMG/M metagenome (GOLD analysis project Ga0055584, IMG submission 58716) | Pelagic marine sediment microbial communities from the LTER site Helgoland, North Sea, for post-phytoplankton bloom and carbon turnover... | ecosystem: Environmental > Aquatic > Marine >...
CTACATGGACCGAACTGATGTTCAGGTAAAAAGCTCAAAAACTATTTCACGAGAAGATGGTAGTGCTGAATTTGTTGATTACCTTGGTAATGCTGCAACGGGCTCTAATATAGGTGTGGAAGTTGAAGCCAATTGGCAATTCAATGAAGTAGTTGAGCTATATGGTTCATTAGGTTTGTTAGATACTGAGTTTAACGATTTTATCAATGCTGATGGTGTATCTTTAGACGGCCGCCAACAAGCACATGCGCCAAATTATCAATATAGCGTTGGTATTAACATTCGCCCAACTGAATACTGGTTAATTAATATTTCAGCAGATGCTAAAGATGGATTTTATTTTTCAGATAGTCATAATAAAAGATCAAAATCTGTTGAATTGCTAAACGCGTCTATTGGTTATTTACGCGATGACTATCAAATAAAACTATGGGCACGTAACTTAACTAATGAAGAGTATGCTAACCGTGGTTTCTATTTTGGTAACGATCCAAGAGATGGTTATACTGACAAACAATATACGCAATTATCAGAGCCATTAGTATTTGGTATCACGGCTGACTATCAATTTTAACGTTTTTATTTTAGCGCATTAAATACCCTAAGCTCGGTTAAATAATATTTTAGTGCGTTTAATACAAGGATCAATAATGCAAATATCAATTGAATTAAGTTTATACCCATTAGCAGAAGATCAATATAAAAGTGAAATCTGGGCCTTTATCAGACGACTGCGTGAAACTGAAGGGTTAGAAGTTGTCACTAATGGCATGAGCACCCAAGTATTTGGTGAATATGATTTAGCGGTAAATAAAGTAATGACTGAGATTAAGCAAGTGCATAGCACTATAGGCGCTGCTGTTTTCGTTTGTAAATTCATTGGTGGTCATCATTCACAGCCAGAAGCAGAAAGCTAATGTCTGAAATACTTGTTAGCTTTATTAACTATGCCACCAATTTACCTTGGCTGGAGCTCGTTGCAATGTTGCTAGCACTTGCTTACGTTTTATTAGCTGCTGCAGGTTCAATATGGTGTTGGCCTGCAGCGTTGATCAGTACCGCTATTTACACTTACGTTTTCTACGATGTTTTACTACTCATGGACAGCGCATTAAGTGTTTATTATTTAGTGATGGCTATTTATGGTTATTGGTCTTGGCAACAGCGTAACCCCTCAAATAATGAACATGGTACATCGCCATTAAGTATTGTTTCCTGGCAGCTTAGCTTCCACCTAAAAGCGTGTGTAGTGTTAACCATTATCGCCTTAGGTTTAGGCTATATCATGGCAAACTTTACGCCTGCGGCCTTTCCTTATCTTGATACCTTTACGACAGTATTTGCCGTATTTTCTACTTACTTGGTCACTCAAAAGGTACTCGAAAATTGGCTTTACTGGATAGTCATTGATGCTATCTCTATTTATTTATATGTAGAAAAAGACTTAATACCTACGGTCGTTTTATTTAGTCTTTATACCTTTATCGCGACTTGGGGCTATTTCAAATGGCGAAGCTTATATACTGACAATCAGATAACAGTGGAACACAGTGTTAATGGTTAATCCCTATGCCGCCACTTAGCACATTAAACTGCTTTAAACATATAGACACAATTTCACCTATGACAGGTGGTTTAAGCAGCCAATGTTATCGCGTACAAGCTGATAACCAATGTTTTTTTGCTAAACAAATAATCACGGCCGACGAACCTATTTTCAGTATAAATGCTGCTAAAAACGATCTTAGTCCACATGTTATTTACCATGATAAATACTGGTTAATCACTGAATTTATTGAAGGAGAAAACTTATCATTAAGCCAACAAACAATTAAGACTAAAATATCCATAGCAACTGAATTAATGGCTAAGTGTCATCAACTTAATAGGCAAACAAATCGGCTACTACCAGCGCATATAATTAGTGAACTACTGGTTGGACAACCTTTTTCGGCTCAGCAATACAAAAGCTTGTTAGAGTATAGTCTGTCAATAATAACACCGCTTAAAGAGGCTAAGAACACCGCCCAAAATATTGGACAAGAAGATGTTTTTTGCCATGGCGATCTCAACTTTAGTAATATTTTAATATCGAAAAAAAATAAATCGTACTTAATTGATTTTGACTGTGCCTGTATAGCACCAGCAGAATATGACTTAGCCATGTTTATTGCGATAAATAATATTGATGAAGATAAAATAGCGAGCAGTATTAAACATTATAAAAATCATAGTTCGTGCAAAATCGACTTCGCATTATTCAAGCACTATTTACAATTTTGTTATTTTATTAATGGCTTATGGTATCGACAAGCTTATCAACAATCAGGCCTGTTGAAATTTTCGCAATTAACGACACAGCAATGGCAACATCTTCATTGTAATCAACCAATAGATTTATTCCTTACTCACTCTCTATAATGAACGTATTGCAAAGGTGTATTAGTTCTAGTAGTTTAACTGTAATCATATAATCATCAAAAATTAAGCGTAGATTTTAATCATGTCAGTAGAAACTATATATAAGGTAACGTTACACCCTTTCATCAATGAAACGATTGCAAGCCTCAAAGCAATGACTAACCTTACCGGCTCTTCTGCTGATGTTTTTATGGATAAAGTAGAAGACTTCCGTTTCAAAGGTTATGCGGTTTTTTCAGAAGTCAACGGCTGTATTAATGGCGTTGTCATGATGCATCATTACCCTGAAACCGCTATTGCTATAGGTAACTCTATTTGCGAAACTATGTTAGATGAAAAATATGATTATACTGAAATTAATGAAGAACTCAGTCATGCTTTAGCTGCCTGATTTTATGTTTATGGATGTTGTGATGAGCGAAATGAATGGCGATGTAGCGTTAAAAACTATTCGTAAAAAAGGCTATGACGTACCTGTGCTAATGCTATCTTCGGTCACCGATCAAGCGTTAGTGACTCAATGTGAAACAAACGGTGTTTCTGGTTTTATCTTTAAACCTATTCAAGCAGACAATGGTGCTGAAATTATAAAATCCTATTTAAAAGTTGTGTAAAACTAAACATAAGAAATTATTCAAAGTGGCTGTTATCACTCATTGCCGTTTTACAACACCCAAAGATAGACTCTAGTCATTTGTACAACTATGATTTAAGAATGGAACGTAAACATTAAACTAAATTAGCATTATAGGTAATCATGGACTCTCTTAAATTTATACTATTCATTTCTCTTTTATTGCGTTTATTAACCTTTATGCCATTAGCTTTTGGTCAAACGTTAATAAAAATTGTTGATCAGAATAACGCTCCTTTACCTGATGCAGTCATTGAATATACACTTGAAAATTCAATTCTAAATGGAACTAATGTAAAACGAACCTATATTATAGATCAATTAAATAAGTCCTTTGTGCCTCATGTATTAATTGTTCCTGAGAATAGTTTTGTAAATTTCCCAAATAGCGATGATATACGCCATCATGTTTACTCTTTTTCGCCTGCAAAAACGTTTGAATTAAAGTTATATGCCGGAAAGCCTAAAAGTCCTGTTCTTTTTGAACACGCTGGTGTCGTTGTTATGGGCTGTAATATACATGACTCTATGGTTGGTTATATTTATGTTTCTACCAAAGAAAACACCTATCTAAGTGATAACAATGGAAGCATTATATTACCGCACGATTTACCGTTAACGACACAATTGCGCGTGTGGCACCCTAATAGTAAAATTGGCTTATCAAAGCATACTTTATTCTCTGTCGATTCTTTAATCAAAAAAAATAATGAGATAACATTAATAATATCAGTAAATGAACCCGCTCCTAGAAGCACTTTCGAATCGTTAGCTATTCATGAACACTAGGCTCAGTTTCAAAGCTCAAATCACCTGGTTATTAACAGGTTTAATCTTAATTACTGTGATATTTTTAACGGCAAGTAACTGGTTTAGGTTTGCTGCTTATGCTGAAAAACAAATTGAACGCCAAATGTATTTTGCTCAAAATGTGCTAGAGCAAACACTGAGTTCTCAAGAGCAAGTACTCATTACAACCGCTGGTGTTTTAGCTTCTGATTTTGGCTTTAAACAAGCAGTTGCAACTCAAGACAAAAAAACTGTCGCAAGTGTACTCCTTAATCACGGAAAGCGTATCAATGCAGACTTAATGCTCATTCTTGATTTAGAAGGTAAACTTTCAACAACAAGTTCCCTGCATTCATTTGACACTAATACCATCGAAGAAAATATTAATAAATTACCCTTTAGAGAGATACATGCACAAACTCTCAGTATTAATAACAAAGTTTTTCAAGTGATTGTTGTCCCCGTAAAAGCACCGAGAATAATCGCATATACCGTTATTGGTTTTGAATTTGATCATGCTGCGTTATTACAACTTAAAGAACTAACAGCTTTAGAAGTTACACTTATACAAAATAATCAAATAATAGCGTCAAGCTTCGAACGTTCGAAAATAAACGAACAATTGTTAGTAAGTACACCTAAAAAATCCCCTAATTTACTGCTAACCCACGCTGATTATTTTCATAAAACTATCAACTTTGGTAGCTATAATAAGGTTAAAGCAACTTTATCTGTTTCATTATCAGACATAAAAAATGACTTTAACCAGTTAATTTTTTCTATTTTAATTATCGCGGTAATCGTCATTATTATTGCCATTACTTTTTCTAGTTTGTTATCTAAAAGTTTATCTACTCCACTAAATATTCTAATGGAGGTCACTAAAAAAATAGGTCGCGGTGAGTTAAATGTACCTATACTTGCTAATCGTTTACCAACCGAGTTTAGTGAACTTTATCAAGGTTTTTCAGTTATGGGTGCCGCGATCGAAAATAGAGAACAAGCTATAATTTATCAAGCAGAGCGTGATTTATTAACCGGCTTATATAATCGCCTTAAAGCCTTAACTGAAATTAAAAATCATTTCAAAGACCAAAAAAATTTAGTATTAATTACCTTCAATATAAAAGGATTTGAAGTACTTAACGACACTATAGGTGTAAATAATGGTGATGTTATATTGAAAGAAATAGCGGCTAGAATTAGTGTCTATGTCGAAAAACTTAATCGAACTCTCCATGAAAAAGTGATTACGGCGAGATCTAATTCCAACGAATTCTTAATCGCTATTTCAATTAAAAAAACAGATGAAATGAAACATTTAATTGAGTTACTGCAAAGCGAACTTAATCGATCATTCTGGATTGATGATATTAAAATTAATTTATCACTGTATTTCGGTGTCGCTAACTCTATTGAACACGGTAAAGAACCTGAAAGATTACTTAGACGTTCAACAATGGCGATTGCTTCAGCTTATCAAGAGCAAGTCTTACTCAGGTTTTACAAAGATGGTGAAGATGAAGCCTACCTTTATAAATTACAGTTAATTGAGGAACTAAAAATAGCGCTTGAGAGTAATGAAAGCCCATTGTTTATGAATTATCAGCCGAAATTAAATATAAGCACCGGTAAAGTAGATAAGCTTGAAGCTTTAATTCGTTGGATTAATAAAAACGGTGACTTTGTTAATCCTGAGTTGTTTGTGAGCTTAGCTGAAAAAGCGGGATTAATTGTATCATTAACTCGTTGGGTCATTTTAAATGTTATTCAACAAATACAACGCTGGAATAAACTCGGTTATCAATTTAAAGTTTCTATTAATTTATCTGCACAAGATATTCAAAACGAGGAATTTGTCGAATATTTACTAACCGCAGTAAAAAAACATCAGGTTGCGCCAACACAAATAACGTTAGAATTAACAGAGAGAGATATTGCTGATAATGAAGAATTAGTGATCGCGCGCTTATCTCACTTGAAATCTCTTGGCTTTGCTATTTCAGTTGATGATTATGGTATTGGTCAATCTTCACTAGCAAAGTTGAAAAGCCTGCCTGTGGATGAATTAAAAATAGATAAAACATTTATTTTATCATTAGAAAAATGTCAAAAAGATCAAGATATTGTCTCATCAACTATTTCGCTTGGTCATAAACTTGGGCTGAGCGTTGTTGCTGAAGGCGTTGAAAACAAAGAAAGCTTATTATTGCTGAAAGAATTTCAATGCGACTATGCTCAAGGCTATTATTTATCAAGGCCCCTTACTGCCGAAAAACTTATTGAATGGTATAAAACCTATGAATCGCCTCTTTAGTCTTTTCTTGCTATCACTATTTTTTTTACCTTTAGTAAGTTTTGCTAAAGGTAAAATATTAGCAACGCCGGGTGTCTCTCAAGTTGAAGGTTCTGGTGGTGGCGGTTTGGTTCCTTGGGCTCAATTAGCAGGTTATGCAACAGAAGATGAATTGGCCTTTTCCGCATTCTGTACACAAGCTAATGTAAAAAATTTTCAATTAAACACTTGTGGCGCACAAATGAATTTTCATGACCGATTAGAAGTCTCTTTCGCAGAACAAAATTTTGATGTAGAGCCTTTATCATTAACATTATCGCAACATATTATAGGCCTTAAATTACGCCTTTATGGTGATTTGATCTATAGTACTTGGCCACAAATATCTCTCGGCATTCAATATAAGACACTAAAAACACCAGCCGTTGCATTTTCGTTAGGAGCTCAAGACGATTCGGGAACAGATATCTATTTAGCTACGAGTAAATTACATTTAGGTTTATTAGCTGGCTATAACGTCATGTGGAATGCGACAATACGTTATACAGAAGCAAATGAAATGGGATTGCTAGGGTTTGGTGCGACTAACACTGATAGCACATTACAAACAGAAATGTCTGTTGCAGTGTTACTCAACAAACATGTCGCGATTGGTACTGAATATAGACACAAACCGAATAATTTAAATCTTAGTGAAGATGATTGGAAGGATATTTTTATTGCATGGTTTCCTAATAAACATTTAAACTTTACTCTCGCTTACCTTGATTTAGGGGCTATTGCAGCTATTCCGAATCAAACAGGTTGGTATTTATCTTTGTCAGGATCATATTAATGGTTAAATACTTACCTTATATAGTTATTGTTTGCTCACTTCAATTTAATAATGGTTGTAGTAGTCAAAAAATTGAACCCAAGATTCAAAAGAAACACCTACTTTATAATGAAATGGGTGGCCAAGAAGGTATTGAAAATTTAGTTGATGCTTTCATCAAACGAATTCCAACGGATAAAGAAATCCTTCCTTATTTTGCCAAATCTAGCGTTAAACATTTTAAAGAAGGATTTATTAACCATTTATGCTTTATCACCAAAGGTCCCTGCCAATATAATGGAGACTCTATGGTGGATATTCACACTGGCATGAATATTACCGAAAGAGATTTTAATCGTGTGGTAGAAATACTGATAGAAGCAATGGAAGATATTGGTATATCTTATCAATCACAAAACAGATTACTCTCACAATTAGCTCCGCTTAGAGGCCAAGTAATTAAACTTTAAACACAGTCTAAGCTGCCTACTAATAAAATGCCTTTATTTTACCGTTTGTGTATAAAATTCAGCGATATAATTACCACCTTTAATTTTAGCAATTAAACGTAATTTATAACTATCACCTTTATTACTGGTAAGTTTTCTTAACTCAGTATGGTTCTTCCAATAATATGGGCTGTCTTTCATCCCTAATGGATAAGGCGTTATTTGATCTGCAGCATCCACTAAGAAAAGTGTCGCGCTATCAAGCGGAAATGTTGAGTTAACCTCAGTTATACCCTCCTTATCCGAAATATTTACCTTAAAATCTCCTGACTTCAATACGCAGCTTTGATTAATAATATCACAATGCCCTTCTGGCTTTAGTTCAATGATTTTAGTTTGGGACGCTTTATTTTCGTTATAATAATCAGCACCAATAAAACCGAATACAGCAAGAAAAGGCGCAACCATAAAAGCAACTTTAAGGTGTCTATTCATATTTATTTCTTCTTAATTAATTTTTCTAATTTAATAATGAGAGTAACTTAACAGAAAAGGCCAAGCGACTCTTTAAAAAATCATCGCTTAGCCTTTTTATTTTTATCTTCGAACCTTAATTTTTTAAATAAAAATCTAAGTTTCGAAACACTTTACTTTAGTGAGCGTGTGCTGCACTAACATCACCTGGTACACGCATGTTATCAACCATATCTTGAATATGCGTTGGTGCCGGACCTGTAAACTGAAGCACGATGAAAGCTACTGCAAAGTTAACTAAAGCCCCTACTGAACCAAATGCATTTGGTGAAATACCAAAGAACCAATCTGGACCCATATCACCTAAGAATGAAGTACCCGGAATAAACATAATTCCTTTATGTTGGAATACATACATCATAGTTACCCCGATACCCGCGATCATACCTGCTACAGCAGCTTTACCTGACATTTTTCTAGAGAATATACCCATCATTAGTGCAGGGAAGATACTTGATGCCGCCAAACCAAAGGCTAACGCAACCGTACCCGCAGCAAAGCCTGGTGGATTCATCCCTAGATAGCCCGCAAATATAATAGCCACCGTCATCGTTACACGACCTGCCATTAATTCACTTTTTTCAGTCATATCTGGTACAAAAATACCTTTCATTAAATCATGAGAAACTGAAGACGATATTGCCAACAACAAACCTGCTGCTGTTGATAATGCTGCGGCTAACCCACCAGCTGCAACCAAGGCAATAACCCAGTTAGGTAAGTTCGCAATAGCAGGGTTAGCAAGTACCATAATGTCCTGATCTACTTTAACCATTTCATTTGGAACTATAGCGATATCTTCGCCTGTCATTGAATTTTTTGTGATAATAGTTGTATCTGTTTTATTAGACGTATATTGAATTTTACCATCACCGTTTTTATCTTCAAAATGTAATAAACCTGTATTTTCCCAATCTTTAAACCACTGTGGGCGCTCATCATAAACTAAGTTTTGACCTGCTACTGGTTCAATTGTGTTCATTAAGTTAAGGCGAGCCATAGCACCCACTGCTGGAGCAACAGTATAAAGTAAGGCGATAAAGACTAACGCATAACCTGCTGAAGAACGTGCAGCTTGTACTGAAGGTACAGTAAAGAAGCGCATAATTACATGAGGGAGACCCGCTGTACCAATCATTAGGGACATTGTGTACGCGAACATATTCAATGTGCCACCTAGGTTCGATGTTGTATATTCTTTAAAACCTAAATCAGTCACGACCAAATCTAGCTTGTCTAGTAAGTACATTCCACTACCATCAGCTAAAGTACTGCCTAGACCTAATTGTGGAATTGGATTACCTGTTAATTGTAATGAAATGAATACCGCTGGGATAGTGTAAGCAAAAATCATTACTACATACTGAGCGATTTGTGTATACGTAATACCTTTCATACCACCTAGCACAGCGTATACCCACACAACAATCATACCTAGCATTAAACCTAGATCATAATCAACTTCTAAGAAGCGAGAGAAAGCTACACCCACACCTTTCATTTGACCAATAACATACGTTACAGATGCTATGATTAAACAAGCCACTGCAACAATACGCGCTGTTTTTGAATAATAGCGATCAGAAATAAACTCAGGTACTGTGAATTTGCCGTGTTTACGCATGTATGGCGCAAGTAGCATGGCTAATAGTACATAACCACCTGTCCAACCCATTAAGAAAACTGAGCCACCGTAACCTAAGAAAGCAATCATACCTGCCATTGAAATAAATGACGCTGCACTCATCCAATCGGCACCAATCGCCATACCATTTTGTAATGGCGTTATACCACCACCAGCAACATAAAAGTCACTTGTTGAGCCTGCACGAGCCCACCATGCGATACCAAAATATAAAGCAAACGTGCCAAATACCGCAATGTATGTATATAGTTTTAACTCTTCCATGCTTAATCCTCCACGTGATATTTTTTATCAAGCTTATTCATTTTGGCGCCATACCAAAAAATTAAGGCAAGAAATGAGTAAATAGAGCCTTGCTGTGCAAACCAAAAACCAAGTTTGTACCCACCTAGTTGAATTTCATTTAACGGTTCGACTAGTAACAAGCCTAAACCAAACGAAACTGCAAACCAGATCACAAGACATATAAAGATTAGGCGCAGATTCTCCGACCAATACGTTTCTTTATTTTCCACAATAGTCTCCTAACGATGTTTTAGCCTGTATTTCACGTTAATGTGTTTTTTGTTATTAGGCTTTTTATTGTAATAATTTTAGTAAAAGTATGGATATTGATTTTATGTCTGTCGTCTGTGTCTATATAAAAAACAGACTAAGGCAAAAATCCATATTCAACTTTAACTGACATTCAATCTAACAAGCTTTTTTTTTTTCGGGTATTAAACTTTAGTCTAAATCAATAATTTAGCTAATAAATATACCTATTCAAAACATATTTACACTAGTGTTTTAGGGGCTTCAACTGACTATTTCAAAACAAGTGCAACTTTAGTCTATATTGGCACTTCAATGGTTGACTAGCTACCTCCACCACTCTAAGTTATCATTGTTTCCTCGCGAACTAAAAATACAACTTGTTAAAAAATTTGCCTGGCTATGTAGTAAACAACCCAAACTTGGGCTCAGTATATAAATGACTCTCCCAATCCAAACAATAAGTGTATATAAGTAAGATTTATGGGGATTAAATATGGACACTGAACTTTCTGAAATTTATAGCTTCATTCAAAGTATTCCTCCCTTTGACAGCTTGCCACAATCAGCTTTAGGGCGTTTAATCAGAGAATTAGATATTAACTATGTGCGTAAAAGCGAACTCCTCCCACCAAAAGGGATAGATGAACCACGTTTATATATAATTCGTAAAGGCGCATTAAGTTGCCTTTCTAATACTGGTGAATTAATTTCTCGTATTGGAGAGGGAGATTTATGTACTGAATTTTGTAAGCAATATTTACAACTTTCAAACAATATTGAATCAACTAATACCCAGCAACCCAATACTCGACAAGTAAAAACAGATGAAGATAGCTTAGTTTATAGCCTTGACGCTCAAATCTTACGAGATATTGGCGAAAAGTATCCCAGTATTAGTGATTTCTTTAACCATAATTCGGCTGCACGACTAAAACAAAAAATGTCAAAGGTGAATGAAGAGGCAATTATTTCATCTACATTAATGAATACCTCTGTCAGTAATTTTTATCACACCCCTGTCGCAGGTATTGATGCAAGCCAAAGCATTCAACAAGCAGCAATACAAATGACTGAACAAGGTTATACCTGTTTAGTGATATTCGATAATAAAAAATGTGTAGGAATAGTTACTGATAAAGATATTCGCCGCCGCTGTGTTGCGCAAGGCTTACCCATTACAACAAGTATCGCTGAAATAATGACTCGCGACATGAGCACTATTGATATTAAAAACAACGCTTATGACGCACTGATGTCTATGACTGCTAAACACATACAACATTTACCTGTTACTAAGCAAGGTGAAGTGGTTGGCATGGTAACCGTGACGGATTTAATGAATAATGAAGGTCATAATACCGCCAACTTTTCCAGTATTATTCATAAGGCTAAAAGTTTAGCTGAACTAAAAGAAATAAGTATTTTACTACCCAAATTACAAATACGTTTAGTGAAGCTTGGCGCTAGCGCTGATCATGTTGGTAAAAGTATTAGCGCTATTACCATGGCCTTTACCAAACGCTTAATTGACATGGCCGAAGAAAAATTTGGACCAGCGCCAGTTTCATATGCATGGTTGGCGGCTGGCTCGCAAGCCAGACAAGAACAACTTGCCCATTCCGACCAAGATAATGCCCTCATTATCTGCGATACAATGAAGCCAAGTGATGATGCTTGGTTTGAACGTTTGGCCCATTTTGTTTGTGATGGTTTAGCCGATTGTGGCTTTATTTATTGTCCAGGAGAAATCATGGCCACTAATCAAAAGTGGCGACAATCAGCAAAAAATTGGCAGAAATATTTTGATGCTTGGGTTGATACTCCTAGCCCTGAAGCATTATTACATTCGAGTGTTTTTTTCGATTTAGACACCATTTGTGGTGATACTAGCCTGCTGAGTAATGTGCGCAACAATTTACTTAAAAAAACTCAAAAAAGTAGTTTGTTTATCGCTCATTTATCCAAAAATGCTTTATCGCTGCGCCCACCCCTTGGTTTTTTTAGAGATTTTGTACTAAAACAAAATGGCAAACATAAAGAAACATTAGATCTAAAACATAATGGCATAGCACCTATTGTTGACCTTGCTCGTATTTATGCGCTTTCTCAAGGGATAAGTGCCGTTAATACTATTGAGCGTATTAAACAGTCAGCGGGCACGGCAGCGATTAGTAAGTCTTCTGCTGAAAACCTGATCGATGCCTACGAATTTCTTGGCGTACTTCGCATCAAAAACCAAGCAAATTTATTAATGAAAGGACTTGAACCTGACAACTATTTGTCACCTAAAGCGTTATCAAAATTAGAGCGTGAACACTTAAAAGATGCATTTAAAGTTATTAAAACATTACAAGACGCAAGGCAAGCAAACTTCTAATGCCTATAAATAGATTTATTAACTTCATCGCGGGCTACGAGGCTAAACGCAAACGGTTATTGAAAAAAGCACCCGATGGGCCACTTAAAGATTTTTTAACGGTGCCTTTTCCCGCGCTTGATACGCCAATACATGAATTGCCAATTTTAGCGGTAGATTTTGAAACTACAGGTCTTGATGCAAAAGTTGACAAACTGCTTAGTGTCGGTTTTGTAACTATGGCGAAAGAGCAAATAAAATTAAGCTCCTGCTACCATCAAATTATAAAAACAACGACAAGGTTAGAAGAAAGTAATGTCATTATCCATCAAATTACCGATGAACAAAAGGAATTAGGACAACCATTAGATCTTGTCGTTAAAAAGTTATTACAAGCATTAGCTGGTAAAGTCATGTTAGTTCATTTTGCTCGAATAGAGCGACAATTTTTACAACAAGCCTGCCTTGAGCTTTATGGACTAGCGCCTGACTTTCCGATAATAGATACCTTAGTGATTGCTAAACGACAATTAGATAAACGCGATGTTTCGTACGATCCTTCAGAATTGCGTTTATCAAAACTACGACAAAAATATCAATTACCCGATCATCATGGCCACAATGCATTAAATGATGCTATTGCTACCGCTGAATTATTACTTGCGCAAGTTCATAGCAAAACCAAAATGGAAAACATACAATTAAAAGATATTCTGTTGTAATCTTTAATTATTGTTACTAGTTACGAGCACAACCAAGTCAGTTAGAATCACTATATTATTGTAGGTTAGAGCAAATTGATCTTATGCACAATTCAACGCTCTTCCTATATAAGTCTAAACAACCTATAAAAGGACACCTATGCATTCATTACTAAATATTGATAATACCGGCATCCCACTAACTATCTTAGAAAAATCAGCATATTTAACTTGGTTACAAGCACAAAGCCAAAGTAATCAAAATTGGTTACAACAAACTAATTATCAAGGTGAGGGGTTAGCATTATTGCCCAACTTTTCAGGCGATAGCGAAGCATCACTTTGTCACGCTATTTTTGTTGTAGATGATGCCACTCATTATTTTTCTTGCGGGAGCTTAATCACAATGCTTCCACCTGGACATTATAAGCTCGAAGCAGCGCCAGAACATCACCAAGCTATATGTTTTGCTTGGTTAATCGGGGCTTATGAATTTTCTTCCTATAAAACAAATCATCAAAAAAAACAGTTACCAAGCTTAAGTATTAATGACGCAACATTAGTTGACAGCGTCATTAAGTATGCCGAGGCTACAGCGTTAGTTCGAGATTTAGTAAATACACCCGCAGCCGATATGATGCCAAAAGATATTGGTGATACGGCACAATCGTTAATAAATACCTTTGGCGGAAAACTATCGCAAATTATTGGTGATGATTTACTCGCACAAAATTACCCAACAATACATGCCGTTGGCCGAGCAAGTATCCACGCACCTCGTTTAGTAGATTTTACTTGGGGTGATAAAAAAAACCCTCAAATCACACTTGTCGGTAAAGGTGTATGCTTTGATAGTGGAGGTTTAGATTTAAAACCATCTGCCGGTATGCGTAACATGAAAAAAGACATGGGTGGTGCTGCACATGTTTTAGGTTTAGCTCGCTTGATTATGTCTCATAATTTACCCATTTATTTACGCGTACTTATTCCTGCCGTAGAAAATGCAGTATCTAGCAATGCTATGCGTCCCGGTGATGTAATTACCACACGTAAAGGGTTAACCGTAGAAATAGACAATACAGATGCCGAAGGACGCTTAGTATTATGTGATGCACTGGCCGAAGCAGATAACGATAATCCTGAATTAATTCTTGATTTTGCCACCCTCACAGGTGCAATGCGTGTTGCATTAGGTACAGAATTGCCGGGATTTTTCTCAACGAATGATGAAGTCGCACAGGGTATAACAGATGCCGGCAATAAAATTAGCGATTCTGTTTGGCGCATGCCATTATATCAGCCTTATAATGATTTATTTAAAAGCACCATTGCTGACATGACAAACTGCTCTGCGGGACCTTTTGGTGGAGCGATTACTGCGGCGTTATATTTACAAAGATTTGTTGGTGAAAATACTAACTGGGTACATTTTGATGTAATGGCTTTTAATATACGTGCTTTGTCGGGTCGTCCTTTAGGTGGAGAAGCATTTGGAATTCGAGCTGTATTTGATTATTTGCAAGCTAAATATCAATAATACAAAAATACCATAATGATGTAACACATTAATAAACAAGTAAAAAAACCAACATAACCCAATAAGACTTTCGTATATTTTTCCATCAACTAAAGTCTTATTGTATTGTCCACTAGTCCTATTATACTTGAAGAAACGCGATCTAATTAGTAGTTTAAAGGTAATCATAATAATGAATAAGAAATTAATACCCTGCATGTTATTAGCATTGGTTTTCTCACTACCCAGTGCAGTTTTGCATTACTTTAGCACTAATATTTTTTCTTCATTACTTGTATCAACAATACTTATCGCATCAATAAGCTTTCTCTGTATTTTATTTATCATCAATAAAATACCGTTTACATCAAAAAATACATTAACTGAAGAAGACACACCTCCTGTCACTAATTTCACTAAAATTGGTACCGAAATGAGCAACGAGGTGAGTGAATTAGCCATTAACTCTGCAGAAATTAGTTTTTTTCTAACACAGTTGAGTCAAGCGATAGAAAAGTCAAGTAGTGATGTTGACCGATTAGCAACAGCTGCTGAAGAAATGTCGATGAATAGCAAACAAATCAATGACAATGCAGAATTAGCATCACAACAATCAAACGAAGCAATGATCGCTAGCTCATCTAGTTCAAAGCAATTACATGATAATATTTCTGTGGTTAATTCGCTTAATGAATCCGTCAATAATGCCTCAAAGAAAATTCAATCATTAGAACAAAAAGCATCAGAAATACAAAGTATTACTGATGTTATTGATGGTATATCTTCCCAAACAAATTTATTAGCGCTCAATGCTGCTATTGAAGCAGCTAGAGCAGGAGAGCAAGGACGAGGTTTTGCCGTAGTTGCCGATGAAGTTCGTGCACTAGCAGCGAAAACAGCTGCAGCAACTCAACAAATAGGTGAAATGCTAAACCAAATTAGCAAAGAAACTAACGAAACCACAACAGTGATGACAATAATAGTGGAACAAACTGATACCGTTGTCGCAACCATGCAAGATTTATCAGAGTCCTTTACTAAAATTGATAATTTAATGGCGGACTCATCGGCTGCGAGCAATCAAATTAGTCATGCGCTACAAGAACAAGATTTAGCGGCCGCAGAAATATCAACATCTGTTGTTAGTCTGCATGATTTTCTTGTTGATAAGAGTAATGAAACGCAACATATTTCAACACAAGCTCAAACACTGTCTAATAGTACTGAATCTATTTTTGTGCACTTATCAGAATTTGACAATAATACGCCGATCAATAATATGTGCAAACAAGCTGAATTAGCAGCTAAAAAAATCAGTGAGCTTTTTGAACAAAGTATTGCGGCTAATAAAATATCACAACAACAACTCTTCGACTTTAATTATAAACCTTTAGGTAATAGCCTTCCGGAAAAATTTACGACCAGTTTTGATGGTTTTACCGACCAACATTTACCTCAAATTCAAGAACCTTTGTTGCAAGAATTCAGCGATATGATTTATGCAGGCGCAGTCGATATTAATGGTTATTTTCCTACACACAATAAATGCTTTTCTAAACCTTTAACTGGTAACCCTGAAATAGATATAGCAAATAATCGCACTAAACGCCTATTTACAGATCCAACAGGTATTCGTTGTGGTCAACATACCGATAAATTTTTATTACAAACATATAAACGTGATACTGGCGAAATAATGCATGATGTATCAGCACCGATTTTTGTTCATGGTAAACATTGGGGCGGCTTTAGAATTGGTTTTAAAGCAAAATAAAATTATCCCTACACTTATACAGCGTAGGGATACTCAGTATTTAAAAAAGTGTAGACACAGAGTCTAAAATCAACAGCGCATTTCCTCTATCTTGAGTAACAAGATTCACTCCAGCTTACAAAATAATTCTTTTATATTAAATCTTTAGACTAAAGTATATGACTGAATAACGCTATTTTAGACTTAGGTCTAATTTCTTTAAGTCTACTTTAATCTTACCTTACTACCTGAATTAAAATTCAACAGCATTTTATAAGTAATACAAATCGATGCTGCACAAAGCAAAAGAAGAGACAAAGATCTCAGCTTTTATAATAAGAAAAATTAATACGACAAATAACTTTTGCCATAGGCAGATACAATGGGGACACATAATGTTTAAAATTCAAAAAAGCAAATTATTACTAGCTGCGGGTCTTTTAGCGATGACTAGCGCTGCAAATGCCGCTTATACCTTCGATCTTTCTGATGATCAAAAACTAACCTTTGGTGGTTATATCAAGGTCGATGCTCGTTACACTGACGGTCAAATATCTCCTACCGATTATTGGTACGGCAGCGCTTCTGTTGCAGAAGGCGGCACATCAAACTTTGGTATTTCAGTAAATGAAACGCGCTTTAACACCAAGTATGTACATGGAGATGTAACTGGTTTTATAGAAATGGATTTTTATGGTGACGCTGTTTCAGGTGGTGGTAACGAAATAGTATCTAACTCATCTAAAGCCCGTTTGCGTCATGCGTTTATTCAATATAAAAGTATTTTAGTCGGCCAAACATGGACAACATTCCAAAACACTAGCGCTCTGGCAGAAGCAGCTGACTTCGGTGGCCCATTAAATGCTTCAGCATTTATTCGTCAAGGTCAAATTCGCTATACTAATGGGGGATTACAAGTATCGATAGAAAATCCTCATTCAGACAAAGGTGACAGTAGTGAAGATTCAATTCCTGACTTTATTGCTAAATATACTTTTAATGGGGATTGGGGTAATGTGTCTGTTTCAGGCTTAGCTCGTCAATTAAATACAGTTGGTGGCGATACTGAATCTGCTTTTGGCTTTGGTGTTGCGGGTCGCATTAAAACTTTTGGTAAAGATGATTTCCGCTTCCAAGTCCATGGTGGTAACACTGGGCGTTATGTTGGTGTAGTAGCCGCTAGAGATTTAGTCGGTGAAAAAGCGGAGAAAACGACTTCATTTATGATGGCTTATCGTCATTTTTGGACTGATGATATGCGCTCAACCGTGTTTTATGGCAGTACAGATGCCGATTTAGCTGATACTAAACGTAATCACGTAGCCGTTAACTTATTTACAAATGTCACCAAACAACTTTCATTTGGCGCTGAGATTGGTAACTTTGAGATGGATGAACTTAATAAAGATTCAACTTACCTACAACTATCAGCTAAATACGTATTATAGTGTGTATTAACTACAATAAAACACTAACCATCTTGCGTTAGTTAGCCTCCAACCGAGGTTATTTTTTGGGGAAGCTTTTTGCTTCCCCTTTTTTATAGCAAAATAATAATAATCTTATATACTAATTACAAAAGTATATGCCTGATATCATACATGGCGTTATATAAAAAATAAAAATAACTTTTCATAAAATAAAGACTTCATACTGCTAACTATAGGTAAAGGATTACTTGATTAATAGCTTAATAAAGTCAAACTCATACGGGGATTTACATGTTTTTTTTACGTAAGTACACAATTTTAAAGCGTTTATTGTTACTATTAGTACTAGTTTTATCGGGTTTTACTATTTTAAGCGCTATTAGTTTATCGCAAGCCTATCAATCACTCCTACAACAAAAGCACAATACTAATCAGCAAGTTGTTGAAACTGCTTATGGTGTAGTAGAACACTTTTATCGACAACATAATGATGGACTATTGAATGAGGTAGAAGCCAAAAAACAAGCCCAAAATGTACTCCAGAGTCTTAGATATGAGAGCAATAATTACTTTTGGATCAATGATTTTTCAGCAAAGATGATCATGCATCCCATAACGCCCGCATTAAACGGTAAAGAAATGGGTAGCATAAAAGACCCAGACGGCACCCCTTTATTTATGGACATGGTTAAGGTCGTAAAAGAACACGGCGAAGGTTTTGTTCCTTACAAATGGCCTAAACCTGGCATTGATCAACCTGTAGATAAAATATCTTTTGTTAAAGGATTTACTCCTTGGCAATGGATTATTGGCTCAGGTACCTACATTGATGATGTCGATGGTATATTCCAGCAACAACGAAATTCATTACTCGCTTATGCTTTTATTTTGATGGTAATCATTATTTTATTTAGCTACATCATTAGTAAAAGTATTATCACCCCAACACACGAAGCGTCGAATTTAATGAAGAACATCGCCCAAGGAGAAGGAGATTTAACACAATCTTTAGATGAGCATGGGCAAGATGAAATTTCACGTTTAGCGCATTACTTTAACGAGTTCACTAAAAAAATGCGTTATTCCCTTGCCGATTTAGCAAACAACACTAATACCGTCCTTAGTCATGCAGATTCAGTAGCTAACGCAAGTGTAAGTGCACAGTCGTTAACACAAAATCAGAACGATATTACAGTGCAAGTCGCTACCGCCATGGAACAAATGACTTCCCAAATACGTGAAGTAAGTAATAATGCTGGTGCCGCTGAAAATGCGGCAAATGATGCAAGAAAAAACACAAATCAAGGTAAAGAAATCATTTCAAATACCATTACGCAAATGCAGTCTTTATCAACGAATATTGATGGTGTTTCACAGGTGATTACCACACTTGCTGCAGAAAGTGACAATATAGGATCAGTACTTGATGTCATTCGTGGTATTGCGGAACAAACCAATCTATTAGCTCTCAATGCTGCGATTGAAGCTGCAAGAGCCGGTGAACAAGGCCGTGGTTTTGCTGTTGTTGCTGATGAAGTTAGAACTCTTGCAAATAGAACAGAACAAAGTACCAACGAAATTCAACAAATGATTCAACGATTACAAGCGGGTGCTCAAGAAGCTGTTGCAGCCGTAACGCTCAGCCAAGACATATCTAACCAAACGGTAGAACAAACCAGCAAGGCTGACGATTCTTTATCTGAAATTGATAAATTGATGGAGCTAATATCTGAAATGAATACGCAAATTGCACGGGCGACAGAGCAACAAACTCAAGCCGCTGATGAAGTAAATTTACGCATTAATGATTTAGCAGGAATGACGGATGAATCGCTTGCAACTTCAGCATCACTTTTAGGTGCTAGTTCAGAGCTAAAATCAAGCAGTCACAACATGTCAGAAGTTGTTGGTCGTTTTAAATTTTAAGTAAAAAAAACCGGTAATCACATAGTGTGGATACCGGTAAAATCATCAAAAGTTTTTAATCGACTTGATTCAAAGGAACAGGTTGAATCAATTTACAAAGAAGAAACTTGATGGTTATGTGTCCTGAAGCATAACCACCAAGCTACCGCCTTATTATTAGTTAAAACGCCTGAGAGAGCATTCACTTGCCTTAACCAATATACAAATAATAATCATTATCATTTACGTCGTCAAGTGTTATTTTCAATTATTATAATTATTTTTTGAAATACTCTTTTGAGTTTCAATAATATCGATTTAACGAAAGAAGTTATATTAAATCAAACGTTGTACTAGTTCATAATCAATATCTGATTAATACAAACCTTTCTAAAAATTATCTGTACATAATTATACAAAGACGACTATAGCAAACAGGTTAATTATTTCGATTGATAATAAAACGCGTCTTTATTACATATAACTGCTCGACTTAAACATACTCGCTGAACAAAAGCGCCAAAACACTTTTATTCACTAACACATTAAAATGATATCAACCTTTAGCTGTGCGCTTTTTCTTTTCTGGGTCATCAAATGGTAATGAGTGAGCAATTGCTGCTACATTAAGACTTCCTTTGACTTCAAGCGCTTTCCCTTGCACAGCATAAGCCGTATCAAATCGAACTAACGCCATTGATTTCTTTGTTAAGTTAGAATACATAGCACAAGTAATAACGCCGACTTGTTTACCATCAGCCCATAAAGTATCACCTTCTTGCGCTGGCTTATCACCTTCGAGTAATGCACCAAATATCTTGAAACGTTGTTGATCTTTTAATCTGAAATGTTCAACTGCACCACGAAATTCAGTTTTACCTTTTGACACGGTAAAATCTAATCCAAGCTCCCACAATGTATCGCCAGCAGATTCATTTTCAAAAGGATACATTTCCGAGTTATCATAAGGATAAAAAAGTAAGCTACTCTCAACACGTAACATATCAAGCGTAGTAAAAGCGCATGGGATAATACCTAATGAAGCGCCAAGCTCTAAGATTTGATCCCAAATAGCAACAGCATCTGCAGCTTTACAAAATATTTCATAGCCTCGCTCTCCCGTGTAACCCGTGCGAGAGATCATGACAGGTCGATCAAATAAACGAGTTTGTATATGATGAAAGTAAGCTAAATCTCGAATTCCTGGTACATACTCTGCAAGAAATTCAACAGCAGAAGGGCCTTGTAATGATAAGTCGTGCATATCATCATCAAACAATACTGCTACCTGTCGACCTTGAGAGGATCGAACCAACATTTCATAACCATTACCCGCACCAAAAACTACCATAAAGGCATTTGGACCAGTTCTATAAATAACACAGTCATCTACAAACTTTCCTGATTCGTTTAGAATTGCAGCATACACTGACTTTCCTGGATATAATTTAGACATATCTCGCGTACAAGCATACTCAAGTAAGCTTTCCGCATGTGGGCCAACAAAGTGTACTTTTTTTAAGCCAGAAACATCCATCAAACCGGCTTTGGTTCGGATTGCTTCATGAGATAATGACAAATCACTACTGTAACTCCAAGGAGTCCCCATTCCGTTCCAATCTTCGAGCTTTGAACCTAACTTTTTATGTCTTTCTGCTAATGCAGTATAACGCCATGAATTTGCCATTTTATTCTCCAGTTATCTATTGATAAAAAACACTGTAAGGAAATTTTATTTCCTATTAGGAAAAGCAATATTTATGCCACCGAGCGATTAGTACAAATAAAAATTAGGTTATATTCTCAATTTAGCCCGCTTTTCTTTCTTAATACGGTAAAAATGATTAATAAAAAAATATTTCTCAGCAAGATATTAGAGGGAGAAAACAATGACGATAACAACTGAAAAGAAAGGAGACATAACTAGACTTCCAAATAAAATAAGCACTAAGACGTTTTATACCAGTGACTTATGCTATTTATTATAAAATAGAAGGCTACATAAAGGATAAACAGATGAGATAAATTATACTTATGTGAGCCATCATAAAAAATCTAAACAGGGTTATTTTTTATAATTTACTATAAATTATACTTTGCTTATTATTGTAGAAAATAAATTAAACGTAAGAATGCTCTAAAATATAGCAAACCAGATAAGTCAATGATTCATAACTGTGCAAAATCTGCGACACAATCAATAAACTGACTTAATTATCGTCAATATTTTGCAGCAAAAAGTTAACGTTATTTGTATCAATTATTTTTATCGATACATCTGATTGGTCTTTTAAATTCACGCCTGATGCACCGCTTTTTAATGATTCGGTAATTAACCATAAAAGTTTTGATGCTGCTCCTTCAATGCTAATACCAGCAGAACGGATATTCGAAATACAATTTCGATTTACATCCGTCAATCCTAATGCCGGCTTATAGGTATAATAAACACCTAAACTATCAGGGGCACTTAATCCTGGCCTTTCACCAATAATCATGATCATTACGTCGGCATTAAAGAGTTCACCTACCTCGTCGCCAATAGCCACACGACCTTGGCTAACAATACATATTGGCGCTAAATTCATACCTTGTTTATCAATTTTTTTACTAATCTCATGTCCAAGCTTAACTGCATGCTTATGTACTGCAGTTGAAGAAAGTCCATCTGCAATAACAATGACAACATTAATTTTTTTAGTTACTTCAAGTTTATTCATTTGAATAGTATTTATTGATTCATTATTCAATCTGCGACCAAGGTCTGGTCTTTGTAGATATATGGCGCGACTTTGTGCTTTACTGTTCAGTAAAATAGATGCTAAACCACATTCAGTTAAGTTAGTAGCGATTAACTCGATATCTAACGGAATATGAATAGCATCTCGCGCATTTGCATGATCTAATTGGAATTGCAGATGACTACGGGTAGTTTGGCTAATACCCGTTCTGCCAAGACCAATTCTTGCATCAGTATGGTGACGCAATTCACACCAAAAATTATCGATAACAGGGACTTTATTACTCATAAATTACTCATTAAATGACGAAAACCTTTCGGTAATGCAAGGGGTTCTAATTGACCTAATGCATTAAATATTCCCATTTTTTGTAACCAATGTTCAAATTCTGGTGATGGGCGCTTGCCTAAAACTTGGCGTATATAAAGCGCATCATGGAATGAGGTTGTCTGATAGTTCAGCATTATGTCGTCTGAGCCAGGAATACCCATAATAAAATTTACATCCGCAACACCAAGTTGAGTTAATAACATGTCCATATCATCTTGATCGGCCTGTGCATGATTGGTATAGCAAATATCACACCCCATCGGTAATCCCATTAATTTACCACAAAAATGATCTTCAATACCGGCCCTAATAATCTGTTTACCATCGTATAAATATTCTGGCCCTATAAAACCAACAACTGTATTAACCAATAGTGGTTCAAAATGACGAGCAACAGCATAAGCACGGACTTCACACGTTTGTTGATCAACACCATGATGAGCATTGGCTGACAACGCACTTCCCTGGCCTGTTTCAAAATACATAACATTATCACCAACCGTACCTCGTCCTAATGAATGAGCCGCTTGTTGTGCTTCTTTTAATATTGAAAGGTTTATACCAAAGCTTTCATTCGCTAACTGTGTACCAGCTATCGATTGAAACATTAAGTCAACGGGTGCACCACGCTCAATCGCTTTAAGGTGAGTTGTAATATGAGTTAATACACAAGACTGTGTCGGAATTTCATAGCGTTGAATGACATCATCTAATAGTTTCATTAGCGTCACTACCGCATTAATATTATCCGTGGCAGGGTTAATTCCAATAACTGCATCACCGCTGCCATAAAGCAAACCATCTAACACACTAGCAGCAACACCGATGGGGTCATCCGAAGGGTGGTTAGGCTGTAGACGCGTAGACATTCTCCCTTTTAAACCCTGAGTATTACGAAATGAAGTAATCACTTCACATTTTGATGCCACTAGAATTAGGTCTTGTATACGCATTAGCTTGGAAACGGCAGAAACCATCTCAGGGGTTAACCCTGGCGCTAATAATTTTAAAGTATTACTGTCTGCTTTATCTGATAGCAACCAATTTCTAAAGTCACCTACCGTCATATGAGAAATAGGCATAAAAGCCAATGTATTATGATTATCAATAATTAAACGGGTTACTTCATCATCTTCATAAGGAATAATTTGTTCATTTAAAAATACTTTAAGAGGTAACTCAGCTAATGCAAATTGAGCTGCAACTCTTTGCCTAGCAGAATTTGCTGCAACGCCTGCTAAACAATCACCTGAGCGTAATGGCGTTGCTTTCGCCAATAAATCTTTAAGATCGGCAAATACCCACTTTTGCTGACCTGTTGTTGATGAATATGTTGTCACAATGCCTCCAACTTATACCAAGCCCATTAGCGTATTTACAATAATAAACTTACTCATATTACAATATTTTTAAATAAATAATTAATACAAACATAAATAAAAAAGGACAACGTTCGGTTGTCCTTTTTTTAATGTTTAACGTTTATTGATAATCAATATAGGTTTTATTTTCATGCTTTATACTAGCAATAATAACACCCACAGTAACAACAACTGATAACCCTAAAATAATGGCTAATGTCGTTGGACTATCTGCAAAAGTAAAATAAGCTTCTGCTCCTTCCCACGTAGTAATTGGACTTGCATTCATAATTTTTCTCCTTAATGTTAAATAGTTACCGTTTTAGAAATAGTTACCGATTCAGAATATGAAGCGGGTGTAGATTCTGGATATGCCTCTAAAGGTACTTCAACAAGATCTAACCCTGCGATTTCTGCTTTTGGCGGAACACGTAAAAAGCCCATCTTTGCCATAATATACGACAAAGTATAGCCAGGGATAAAACCTAATCCCATCATGACACAAGCGCTCATTAATTGACCAGAAAAAGAAATATCTGGCGCACCTGGTACTACATTAGGAAAACCACTAAAAATACCTAAACCTATAATACCAATTAAACCACCAAAACCATGCACTGCGAACGCACCGACTGCATCATCAA
>Ga0055584_100001263_pt1 | contig 24838 bp, 27 predicted proteins | sample OSDHelmetaG_FD_58716 | JGI IMG/M metagenome (GOLD analysis project Ga0055584, IMG submission 58716) | Pelagic marine sediment microbial communities from the LTER site Helgoland, North Sea, for post-phytoplankton bloom and carbon turnover... | ecosystem: Environmental > Aquatic > Marine >...
AGGGTAAATGCCGCATAGCCACAAGCATTATCCAGAATTGTAGAAACAATACCCGCATGAATAAAACCGTGTTGCTGGGTTAGCGTTTCACTATAGGGAAGCTTTAACTCTACTCGCCCCGGCTGAATATCCAAAATCGAGGCGTTGAGGGTTTTCATCACGCCCTGTTGCCCGAAACTTTCTATTACCTTTTCTTTATAAGCTGCGTCTTTAACATCAAACTTGGAACTCATCTTTACTCCGCGTGTTCTCGTATTACTTTCAGAAACATTTGTCCGTATTTTTCCAGTTTACTCTCTCCGACACCGTTGACCTTGAGTAACTGCTCTTCTTCTGTGGGCTTATATTCCATCATTTCCATTAAAGTCGCATCATGAAAGATGACATAGGGCGGTACACCCTGTTCGTCGGCGAGTTCTTTTCGACAGGCCCGTAGAGCCTCCCAAAGCTGAGCCTGTTCATCCTTGACCTGATATTTACTTTTTCGCCTTTTTGATCCGCTTCGAGATTTTTCAGTCACGCTGATATCCCTTCGTAGAGCAATACTTTCCTCGCCCTTTAATAAGGGGCGACTCTGCTCTGTCAATTGCAATCCCCCGTAGCCCGCTACGTCGACCGTCAAGTAGCCTCGGGCAACCAACTGTCTAAAAACCGACCGCCACTGGTTACTTTCGATATCGGCACCAATACCAAAAGTGCTGATTTTGTCGTGCCCAAACTGTCTGATTCTGTCGCTATCTTTACCCTGCAAAATATCAATAACATGGTTAACACCAAAGCGCTGACCACTTCGATAAATACATGACAGTGCCTTTTGCGCCGCTTCGGTGCCATCCCAGGTTTGCACGGGCGTTAGGCAAGTATCACAATTACCACAACTGTCATTACTATCTTCATCAAAATATTTGAGTAGCGCTTGGCGCCGGCAACTTGTGATTTCACAAAGCCCCAACATAGCATTTAGTTTATGCTGCTCTACTCGCTTGAATTGCTCTTCTGCCTGAGAGGTTTCAAGCATCTGCCTAAGTTTGATCACATCTTGGAGTCCGTAAACCATCCAGGCATCGGCAGGTTCACCATCACGGCCCGCCCGGCCCGTCTCCTGATAATAGGCCTCTATACTTTTTGGCAAGTCCAAATGCGCAACAAACCTCACATCGGGTTTGTCGATACCCATACCAAAAGCAATAGTGGCGACAATAATGACCCCATCTTCCCGTAAAAATCGATCCTGATGAAACTGACGCAGTTCTGCAGAAAGACCGGCGTGATATGGCAGTGCAATATAGCCCTGATCGCATAGCCACGCTGCGGTGGCTTCAACTTTTTTGCGCGACAGACAATAGACAATACCCGCGTCTTCTTTGTGTTCTGTACCCAAGAAGTGCAGCAATTGCTTTTTTGCATTGTCTTTCTGATGTATTCGATACTGTATATTGGGTCGATCAAAACCGCTGCTGTATACCTCCGCCTGTTGAAGACTGAGACGGCGAATAATCTCTTCGCGGGTGCGCTCATCAGCGGTTGCGGTCAAAGCAATTCGTGGCACATCGGGGAATTTTTCAGCGAGTAACGACAATTGCAGATAATCACTACGAAAGTCGTGGCCCCACTGGGAAACACAGTGAGCCTCATCAATGGCAAATAGTGCTAGCTCCAATTGCGACAACAGATTCAGTGTACGCTCCTGGATCAACCGCTCCGGCGCAATATAGAGCAAATCAATATCGCCATTAAGCAGACTCTGCTCTATAGCACTGACCTGATTAACATCAAGTGTAGAATTCAAGAAACTGGCTTTAACGCCCAATTGCCGCAGGGCACTTACCTGATCCTGCATTAGAGCAATAAGCGGCGACACTACTACCCCTAGCCCATTCCTGATCAAAGCAGGTATTTGATAACACAAAGACTTACCCCCTCCAGTGGGCATCAATACCAGTGCGTCACCACCATCACTAACGTGACTAATTATTTGATCCTGTGGAGAGCGAAATTCGTGGTATCCGAATACCGAATGAAGCACATCCCTTGCTGACTGATACTGCATTACTATTTGATTACCTCTGGAGCATTCAATGGCTCATGACAAATAAGTGTGCTTTGATTCGGCGGGTATTCTAGGCTCATAAGCTCGAGTAAAATACGGAGGAACACCAATTAATTTGACATAATTACGGATGTGTCTTGATTTAAATCTTCTCTAGGATCCGTAAGGTATCCACCACGAAAACTGATTGCATGTACCTTTGCAGACACCTCCAAGCACAATTCATGGTTATTATCGCCATCCCCAAGATCGGCAATTTTGAAGGGTATAGTCTCTTTTTGGACACCATCTTCTTCTATCATAGTAACTTTGTATAACACTCGCTCTATATCATCGATCTCTTTGCCACCAGGTTTTGTAATGCCTCCACTCCAAGTCGCCCTGATTATTTGCTTTGTGTCTATCGGACAGCCACTGCCCCCACCAAATGGCAGAGTTGTTGAAATCTTGGCAAGCTCCCATTGCTGTTTCGGCACTATCTCTGCCAAGACCAACATCGGACCCGCTTCCAGCGGAATAACATCAATTGAGGCATTTTTAAAATTAATGCTGTTATCCATAGAGAGAATATTACCTACAATTTCAACTTTCATCGGCTGATCTTCTGCAGAGCCATACTGACCAACCACTAAAACAGTTCTTGCCTCACCAAGGTCGTCTGCCGGACGCAGTGTCACACACGTAATGGCACCTGTCATTCCGGAGCGTGTAGTTACTTTGAAGTCACCTGCTTGTAGGGTTTTAACATCAATTTCATGAGAGAAAATAACCGGCATGCCATCTGAACCAGCAGCGCCATCGCAGATGAAAACATTGGCCATTATGGGCAGCGCGTCATCTAGACCATAAAAAGCGGACACCAGCTCCGCGCGTCTACCTTGACTATCGATGCTTGCTGTAACATCTGTGATCGTTTGATCAGATTGCGTTGAATCCGCCGTGTCACAGCCGCTTGATAAAATTAGCAGTGCTAGAAAAATCGGACAACTGCGATTCATATACTGTTTAATAACGCGTCCTCCAAATGTGGGAATTTAAAGCTATAGCCTGCAGTGGTTAGTTTCGTGGGTAACACTTTTTTTCCTGCTAACAATAGTTCCTCACCCATCTTCCCCATTATTATTTTTATTACAATTGCCGGCATAGGAACTATCGCAGGTCGCTTCAGTACTTTTCCAAAAGTCTTGGTAAAGGCTGCATTTGTTACTGGTGTGGGGGCAGTACCATTAACCGGCCCGGTCAGCTGATGATTTTCAATGCAATATAAAATAATGCCTACCAGGTCGTCTATATGTATCCAGGACATCCATTGACTACCCTTTCCTATTCTTCCTCCTAAGCCAAATTTAAAAGGAATCAGCATCTTTTCAAGAGCTCCCCCACCCTTACCTAACACAATTCCGGTTCGCAATACGCAAGTGCGAATTCCAATAGTTTCTGCTTCTAAAGCTACTGCCTCCCATTGCAGGCACAGACGACTCGAAAAACTCTCGTCTCCCAGTGCACTCTCATCACATTGCTGGTTACTTTCGCTAACACCATAATACCCAATAGCTGAACTACTGATAAAGAATTTTGGTTTGTTTGCAGCTGCTTTGAAAAAATCTATTAAATTTCGTGTCATTTCTAAACGGCTATCGAAAATCCGTTGCTTTTGAACCTTAGTCCAGCGTTTTGAAGCTATAGACTCCCCCGCCAGATTAATAACAGCATCAAGCGTTAACTGAGGCTCCATTTGTGAAAGATTACTAATAACCTCAATACCTTCCATTACCAATGCAGGCTGTCGAGTCAGAACTACGATATGATGTTTTCCTTCTAGCAGGCGTGCACAAAGGCTTGAGCCAATAAATCCGGTCCCGCCTGTAACCAAAATATTCATATATCCTCTCTAATCAATATATAACGTTTATTGGTAGAGCTTCTTTTCATCAAAAATTCTCTTTGTAGCAAATATGGAACAAAATGAGCCCAGCTCAGTCATCTATCAGTCAGGTATCTGCCTACTATGAACCCGGTAAACCCCAAAGCTCTTTTAAACAGTAAATGGACAAAGGTTTCAATCAAAAATAAAGAGAAACACTTCACGGTCACACTCGTAGAAAAAGACGAGGAACAAAACGTTGTGCTATGTGTCATCGAAGCAGTGATAAACAACCATGAGTATTCAATTGACTGGCGTGAATTGAAAAACTCTTCGAAATGGCAGCAGGGCTGGCAGTAACTCCAAGTGACACTTTAACTTTTACCACTCTACTGACTTACCTTGCCAGTCAAGAAAAGACGCTTGGTTGTTTATCTCTATATCTTTTAGTATAGAAAATAATTGTCCCGCTACAAATTCAGGACTAAATATTTTTTCTTTGGCAAGATTACTTTGAAAAGGTTTTGATAGTGGACTATCAGTGGTACCCGGGTGGAAAGCAATAAACTTTACGCCTTTCGCACTGCGGCCATATTCTATCGCGGCTGTTTTCACAAGCATATTGAGTGCTGCTTTTGAACTACGGTAGCCATACCAGCCACCCAAATAGTTATCCGAAATGCTGCCCACTCTCGCACTTAATACAACAAATCGACAGTGGTCACTTTTCTTTAAAACTGTGACTAAATTTTTTATCCATAGCATAGGCAATACTGTGTTTATTTTTATTTGCTCTAGAAAACTGTCAGCATTGAACATTGCCAGCTTTTTTTCTGGCTTAATATTACCTTGCTGTAAAACACCATTACATACAAACACATAGCTGCAAGGTAAGTTAATCGATTTTAACTCCCTGGAAATATTTATAATTTCTGACTCATCATAATTACAAGTGACGAGTGTCAACTGCTTGTAGTTGTCAACTAGCCCATGATATTCGTTACTGAAATTACGACTAAAAACCACTACCAGTAGGCTCGAATCCTCAAGCATTCTTGCGACAAGTGCTTTAGCGATCTCACTACTTGCCCCTATTACCAATCCATAATGCTTATATCGACCAGTCTGGGATTTCTGCAGGACACTATTTATAGCATGCGTCATTCTCACACCCATTTTTTCGCACAATTAACCTCGACATCTTCTGTCTGTGCTTGGCAAAAAGGATATACAGTTTATCAGCTACCGGCTTGATTAAGGGCCAGCGCAAAAATTTAACTCGCCATGATTTACCGACTAAACACCAGGCATGATAGGTAACGTCCAATCCGTAAATCTTTCGACCATCAAGCTTACCATGCAAAACGGTCATCGCTTGTTTAAAATCAATTTCAGGAAAGCGTTCACCAAAAGATTCCTGATGTAAATCTTCAAGCTGAAGCTTTTCTTTTGTGTCAAAGTCTTTAAGCGCATTCATCTCTCTTGAACAGAGAGGGCATTGGCCATCATAAAAAATAACAAGCATATAGATTCCTCCATCGCTATATAGATGCTCATTGTTAAGCATCTGTTGTGTATATTTAGATACAGCTATACGGGCAGTTATTTGTCTCCTGGGCACTTAGGTCAAGTCCCTTCTAGCACTTATTTAGTCTAGAAAATCTTTGTCTGCCAGTTTGTAATATAACTGCGTATAGGGCGCCCCTTCAAGTTCTCGTTGTTTTGCATGGGAAAGCTTTGCGCCAAGCTTCTCAACCGCGCGTCGTGAGCGCATGTTAATTTCACCTACATGAAACCATGCTAGATTCGCCCAGAGAAAAATATGATTCAACATAAGCTGTTTGATCTCTCTATTGGCCCCCAAGCCCCAATGGCTTCGCTTAATAAATGTGTAGCCTATGGAAATCTCTTTCGAACCTGGTCGCCATTCATAATAACGGCTACAGCCAATGATCTCACCGTCGCTCTTTTGCTCAACCACCAATGCACCACCACTGACTAACGCGCTTTTAAAATAGCGTTGTTTAAAAATTTCCCTTTTGTAACGCTCGTTATCGGGGTGTAACTCCCATATTTTTGGGTCAGAGGCAATAGAATAAAGCGCTTCAAAATCGCCATCCTTTAACGGCCGAAGCTTGATCGTGTCCCCCAATAATACTGGCTGAAGCTCTATGTCATTCATCGCTCACTCTCCCCCATCTAAGGTGAGTCAAAATCAATTCCCAGAGTAGAAATAATTTCATAATAACCAAACAGTACGCACAGGAAGAAAATAAAGAGGATTATTTCATGTTTAAATTGATGACCGTGATAAAAATGGCGATCTCTGTGACTTATAACATCCATCAGTTCATCTCCAAAACGGATAGATAAAAAAGTTCCAATTGCAGAGAGCAAGATAACTAGCCAATAAGGAAAGGGGGTAGTAAGTATTACCTTCATTATTTGCGTAAGAAGAGTTGTTTGATAAAACTCGGTAAAATAAGCCATGGAAAATATGTTAATTAAAATCGCAATGGCCCAGACAGCGATTTCTGAAAAAACCATACGAATACCGAATAGTAGCCGTAGAGGAAAGTCCAACAGAAACCCTGCGTCTGCAATAGGTGTACAAAGTACGAAGAAACTCCAGGTGATTAAGGCAGCGATCCCACCGGTTAAGAGGTCATATCGATAGGTTAAATACAAAAAGTAGGAGAGCAAAATTGAACATAGTAGAAAAAATTTTATCCATACCTGATGGCTAGGGTTCTTCATTAGTATCCTGTATATTCAATAGCGCTAATCAGATTACAAGACTATCAATATTATGCATCTATCTTGACAGGTATAACAACGTATAGGCTAGACTTATTAGTCACTGGATAAAATAAAAGTTCGAAGAATACAGTGGCCGAACGAGTGCCGGCACCGGTCAGCGGAATTTTACTTGCTAACTTCCTTCACAGATCAAGGTTTCTGGTTAAAACCTCTGCTGAGGTAATGATTCGCTTGGTTCGATAAAGTTCTGGGTGCTTTTCGTTGTCAGCGTATCCTACTGGTTCTCCAGCCCCTGTGTTGACGAACCAAGAGTTTTCCGGCCTACGATCACCTATTAGTTTTTTAAACTCGGTGGGTTTAATACCTAGCGCTTTGGCTGCTGCATTGTAGGTACAGCGAGTCTTAACTTCGTTGAGGTAATCTCGCACTATGGTAATTTTATCCAGCATTAAAAGGTAATCCCTAAAAAGTGTTGGTCGATCATCTATTCACCAATAAAATTGGGCTTTCGTTTCTCCATAAATGCCCGCGGTCCTTCCTGGGCATCCTGGCTTTTCATGACTATCTTCGCTTGTTCATTCTCAAAAGCAAAGGCATCGGTCCAGCTCATATGTGCAGTTTCCAGTGCTGTGCGCTTGATCGCCTGCACTGCCAAGGGCGCTAACTTGGATATTTTATCGGCGAGCTCTTCTGCTCTCACCAACAACTGGTCGCGCTCTACGATCTCACTGATTAAACCCATTTGCAACGCTTCGGCCGCGGGAATAAATTCCCCGGTAAGCAATATCTTCATCGCATGTGCCCAGGGAATCTGCCTAGGCAACCTCACCATCGAGCCACCGCCAGGGACAATACCCACCTTGGGCTCAGTGAGAGCAAAGGCGGCTTCAGGCACCGAAATACGAATATCCGTGGCCTGCAGCATTTCAGTACCACCACCCAGAGCCCGACCATTAACTGCACAAATAATGGGCTTAACAATCTGGCGCTGGCGCAGTAACACTTTGCTGACAATTCCTTTTTCAGCCAACAATCGACGTTCTGTATCATTTTTCGGCTGTTTACTACCGTTCCATAGAGGGATCACTGAGCCTAAATCACCCCCACAACAAAAGTCTTTTTCCCCTGCAGCTGTGAGTATAATAGCACGAACAGTTTTATCGTCACGCAACTCGTCCCATACATCGTTAAGTTCGAGGAACATATCACCGTTGAGGGTATTATTTGCCTCAGGTCGGTTAAGCGTAATCCAGGCGGTATGGCTGCGCTTTTCAAAAATGATAGCTTTCATGAACCGCTCCGGATTTTCTGGCTAAATAGCTTACTTGGTGAAGGTAATATTTGCCGGCCCCCAATAAGCCTTCATGGATGAGATCTTGCCATCACCATTGAGATCGAACACATCGATGATGTTGTTAGTTCTCACTCCGGGCACTGTTAACAAAAAGGGAAATGCCAGAGAAGATGCTGCGCATCGCACTGGCCCACTCAATTCGCAGATAAACTGATTTTTCAAGGCTGCGGCATAGAAGGCTCGAATGCCTTCTATGCCCACATGTGCCTCAGTACCGATCGGATCCTCCACTGTAGCATCATCGGCAAATAGCGAACAAACCCCGTCTACATCCTGTGCAGTTATACTTTTAAGATAGGTTTCTGCAATATTTTGCATTACCGCGGGGTCTATCATTAACTACTCCAACTAAAGGAAAAAAACAGGCGACTTAGTTGTCGCTCTGTTGGTGAAGATGCACATCGGTTTGTGGATAAGGAATAGAAATACCTTCCTGATCAAATTTAACTTTAATCGCTTCCATAAGGTCAAAATACACGCCCCAATAGTCGGCGGTATTAACCCAAGGTCGCACTGCAAAATTAACACTGCTATCACCGAGTTCAAGAACACCAATCGTAGGTGTTGGTTCGGCCAAAAGCCTTCCTTCTGCAGCAATTATAGATTCTAGCACTGACTTAACCTTTGACAGATCGTCGTTATAACCACAGCCAATCACCAAGTCTATGCGGCGAGTACCCGTCGATGAGTAATTAATGATACTGCTACCGGTTATATTGCCATTGGGGATAATCACGCAACGATTGTCAGGAGTCTTCATGGTAGTCGTGAACAACTCAATTTGTTCTACAGTGCCACTCTGGCCACCCGCTTCAACAAAATCACCTTTCTTAAAAGGTTTGAAGACAATTAGCAGAAAACCGGCGGCAAAGTTAGACAGTGAATCCTGCAAGGCAAAACCAATGGCCAGTCCGGCAGCACCGAGAATGGCAACAGCCGATGTGGTTTCAATACCCAACTGGCCAAGTGCAGAGATTATTACAAAGACCAGTAAGGCCGCGTAGCCAATATTGCCAACAAAGCCACAGACCATGGGGTCCATACCACGCTTGCCCATTTGACCTTCCAGAATATTTGTCAGCCAGCGTGCAACCCAACGACCAACCACAAAAATAACCAGAGCCAAAAAGACCTTGATACCGTATTCGATACCCAAATCGGTATATTGTGCGTAATCTACTTCCATAACTTAGTCCTAATTCAACAAAGTTTTGTTTTCCTCCATGCTATATCAATCTGAGGGTTGATCTCTACTGAAATGTAACTCAATTTTCAGAGTTGTGATCACTGTCCCAAAACCTCAAGGATACTGGAGAAGTCCCTGTCACCATTGCCATTGGCGGCATGTGCCGCATAGAGACTGCGTGCCATTGAACCCAGCGGTGTGGACGAACCCGAACCAACCGCACAGTCCATGGCCAAACCCAAATCTTTGACCATAAGGTCAACCATAAACCCCGGCTGGTAGTTATTACTAGCAGGGGCTGTGTCCATTACCCCTGGATATGGGTTGTAAACTTCGAGTGACCAATTTCGACCTGAACTGGCCAGCATAATTTCTGACAGCACAGCGGGATCAAGGCCATTATCAGCTCCGAGTCGCAGTGCTTCACTGCTGCCAATCATGTGAATTGCGAGCAGCATGTTATTACATGCCTTAGCGACCTGACCGGCACCATGATCCCCTGCATGGAATATATTTTTACCCATATCTTCAAGCACCGATCTGGCCATTGAAAAAGTCTCAGCGTCACCGCCACACATAAAAGCTAAAGTACCCGCCGCTGCCGCGGTAACACCCCCCGATACCGGGGCATCTAGCATTGCTATACCAAACTCCGCAGCCGCAGCCGCTACTTTTCTGGCACTGTCGGCATCAATGGTACTGGAATCAATTATGACTGTTTCGGGAGCAATAGATTGAAGCAAGCCTTCTTCACCCAGATATAAACCCTCAACATGACGACTGGCGGGCAACATAGAGATGACAAAATCGGCACCTTCCACACAGGCCGTTGCTGAAGCTGCCGACTGTGCTCCCTCGGCGACAAGCAAGTCTACCGCTGCAGGCATCAAGTCATGCACGCAAACTTGATGCCCCGATTTTAAAAGGTTAACGGCCATAGGACCGCCCATATTACCCAGACCAATAAATGCAACCACAGCCATAACTCAAACCTCTTTTATAAATCTGCCAGTGGATTCTGCTCCCACGGAGCAACAAAAAACTGCCCTAGCACATCCGCAGGCACACTTTGCCAATCGCTATATTGCCACTGGGGATTTTTATCTTTGTCAATTAGTAGTGCTCGCACGCCCTCGGCAAATTCAGGGTAGCGCATAATATTGGTGGCCAGTTGAAGCTCGGACTGAAATACCTGCTTCAGTGAATATTCAGCACTTGAAACCAACTGCTGATGAATCCATAAAGCAGCCAGGGACGAACCACCCGCCAGACCATCGCGAGCGCGGCTCAACCACTTATCGTCTGTTTCCAGAGTGAGAATGTTATCAATAATTGCACCCCCGCTATCGTCGTTACAAAGACTTTCGATGATATCCCGGTGCACTTCAACATTGCCATCGGGCAACGGGTTTTGGCTACGACAGTCAAAACTACCTAAAATTGAGCTAACCTCGTGATGGTTGGCAACAGTATCATCACCCCAATCACCTGACTGCAATGCCAATATCACCTCGTCCTGATTTTCATGACCGGTAAACAGGTCGGCAATGCCGGTATAAAGTGCATCGGCACCATTAACCGACGCCGCAGTTAACGCTAAAAATAAACCACAATGACCAGGCATTTTATTCAGAAACCAGCTGCCACCAACATCGGGAAACAGAGCAATCGTGACTTCAGGCATCGCAATTCGAGTGGAGGCCGTCACCACTCGATGACTGCAGGCAGCCAAAATACCCAGACCGCCACCCATAACAATGCCATGGCCCCAACAAACCACAGGCTTGCCATAGCTATGCAGTAAATAATTCATGCGATATTCACGCTCGAAAAACGTTTCCGCATAAGTGCAAGGACCACCCGGATTTTCATCGGAGGATTTATGCAAGGCCTGCACATCACCACCAGCACAGAATGCTTTTTCGCCACTGGCCTTGATCAGCACACACGCAACACTGTCATCATGCTGCCAGCGGTTAAGATTCTCCAGCAAGATATCTACCATTTCAGCATTGAGTGAATTGAGTGTGGTTTCAACATTTAACGTTAGCATGCCAATTGATTTGGCGCCCGCAGCGGGCAACAGTTGTGCAATAACGACTTGTTCAGACATCAGCAATTTTTCCACTCAGGTTTACGTTTTTCTAAAAAGGCGCTGACCCCTTCTACTTGATCCTGGGTATTAAATAAATCTACAAATTTTTCTCTTTCAGTAGAAAGTGCTTTGGCCATAGCTGTGTCCCGAGCTTCATGGATTAGCTCCTTACAATAACTGACTGCTACCGGACTCTGCTCTGCAACCTGCTCTGCCAAAGCCAGGGCCCGGGTTAACGCCTCTCCAGTTTCAACAACTTCTTCAACCAGACCAATTTTTTCTGCCGTGTCAGCCCTAACTCGCTCACCGCATAAAATCATTTTCTTGGCCCAGCCTTCGCCAACCAGCCAGCTCAATCGCTGGGTACCACCGGCACAAGGTAACAAACCTACCTTGGTTTCAGGCAAAGCCATTTGTGCTTGAGACTCAGCGATTCTAATATCGCAGGCTAGCGCCACCTCTAACCCACCGCCCATGGCAAAACCGTTAATAGCGGCAATGGAAACTCCTCGGAAATCTGCTAGTGCTTCAAAAGCTGCACCAAAGTATTCAGCCATAGCCGCTGCATTATCTTTATCACCATCGGCAAATAACTTTAGATCAGCACCCGCGGAAAAAAACTTCTGCCCGGCCCCGGTTATTACCAGCGCATACACATTTTTGTCGTTGTTAAGCCGGCCGATTAATTCTGCCATCGCGGGCAGACTTTCCCTGTCCCAGGTATTGGCTGCTGGATTGTCAATTGTAATCAGCGCGGTATTGGCGCGAATTTCTACCTTCAGCTTATCTGTTAGATCGTAACTCACCTGATAATCTCCATCGCTCCATCGAGCATTAAACGACGAGCAATGATCACCCGCATAATTTCGTTAGTTCCCTCAAGTATCTGATGTACCCGCGTATCTCGCAGATAGCGCTCAAGGGGGTATTCACACATATAGCCGTAACCACCATGCAATTGCAGAGCTTCGTTGCAAATTGCAAAACCTGCATCTGTTGCAAGACGCTTGGCCATCGCACAGTAAGTTGTTGCATCACTATGCTGTTGATCAAGCTTAAAGGCAGCCAGGCGAACCATTTGCCGTGCCGCAACTAACTCGGTCGCCATATCAGCCAACTTAAACTGGGTGACCTGAAATTCGCTGATGGCCTGACCAAACTGCTTTCTTTCAGCGGTGTAGGACAGCGCTGCTTCGATTGCCGCCTGGGCGGTACCCACCGAGCAGGTAGCTATATTGATGCGGCCGCCATCGAGTCCTTCCATGGCAATTTTAAAACCCTGCCCCTCGCTGCCTAATAAATTAGCTGCGGGAACACGCACATCTTCAAAACTGATGGTTCGTGTGGGCTGGGCTCTCCAGCCCATCTTTAATTCATTTTTTCCATAGCTTATGCCTTCACTATTAGCCTCAATGGCGAGTGCAGAAATACCCTTTGCACCTGCCCCACCAGTACGCAACATTACTACCAGTAAATCTGTTTCTCCGGCCCCGGAAATAAACACCTTGGAGCCATTCACTACATAGTGATCGCCATCGAGCACCGCTCCAGTAGTTAGCGACGCAGCATCAGATCCCGCTGCTGGTTCAGTGAGGCAATAAGATGCCAATTTCTCTCCAGCAATCAGCTGGGGGCACCACTGCTCTATCAACGATTCACTGCCATAGCGGCCAATCATATTGACCACCATATTGTGAATTGTTAGAAAGGCTGTAGTCACTGTGCAACCCTTGGCTAACTCCTCAATGATCAAGCTGGAGTCAAGTCTACTCAAACCGAGACCACCCGCCGCCTCGGGGGCATACATGCCCATAAAGCCAAGCTTGCCGGCCGCAACAAAGGTCTCTTTAGGAAAGCAGTGTTCTTCATCCCAACGTGCTGCGTTAGGAGCCAACTCGCCTTCAGAAAACGCGCGTGCACTTGCTATGAAGGCGCGCTGATCATCGTTTAAAGAAAATTCCATTGTGCAAACTCGCTTGCGATCTATTTTAGTTTATCCATTACTGCACCAAACAGCTCTTCGTCACTGGGCAGTTGTTTGGCCGTCTCCAAATTTTTGGAAATCCAGGTAACGTTTATCAAATCCTGCCAGGTAATATTATTGTTGGTGCCATTGCCTCCCCAGGAACCACAACCTAATGAAAAAGTCTGGCGCATACCATTCCATAGATTACCACTATTAGAAGCCGCTTGAGGTTGATTGACCATTACCCGGGATGTCTTGGTCTGCATTCCAAATTTCAATACGTTGGCGTCAGTATAAGAATAGATTCCACAGGAGTGACCTTGCCCCTGATATCCCTGTATTTCGTTGGTCAAGGAAATCGCATGGTCAATATCTTTGACTTTATAAAAGGTCATCACTACAGACAACTTTTCTCCAGAAAATGGGTACTCGGGGCCTGTGCCCTGCTCAGGTACAATATAGAAACTTTTGCCCTTTGGTAAATCTATACCAGCCATTTTTGCAAGCTTTTCTGCAGATTGAGCAACGATCTTGGTCGATAGCTGACCATCTTCCCATAAAATATTTTGCAGCTTTTGTTTGTCTTCACCAACTACCACAAACCCACCTTCAGCTTGTAATTTCTCCAGCATCTGGTCATAAACTGACTCTAATACCAAGACTGAATTGTCTGAAGAACAGGACGCTGCCAGATCCAGTGTTTTTGATATTCGGATTTTTTCCGCGGCCTCGTCTAGATCGGCACTTTCGTCAACAGTAATCACAGCATTGCCAACACCAACACCCAAAGCAGGCGTACCACTGGAATAGGCAGCGTTCACCATCGGCGATCCACCAGTCGCCAAGACTCGATCACACTGTTTCATCAATTCGTTAGTGAGCTCCAGTGCCGGGGTATCAATACTGATAACCAAATCCGCAGGGGCGCCCATTTTTTCCAGGGCCTCACGCATGTAATCACAAATCATTTTGTTGGTGAGCTTGGCGCGTGGGTGCGGTGCCACGATGATGGAGTTACGACCTTTAACGGCTGAAATAGCTTTGATTACCGGCGTCGCTTCGGGATTAGTGGTCGGCGACAAGGCTCCGATTACGCCTACTGGCTTGGCAATTTTAATAATATTGCGTTCTTTGTCTTCTTCGATAACACCAACTGATTTGTCGTTAATTATATCCATCAATGTCGCGCGGGTTTTGCGAAATATTTTCAGATACTTGCCTTCATAGTTCCCCAACTGGGTTTCATCGAGAGTAAATTGGGCTATTTTTTCCGCCACATCCGGACGGGCAATCGACCACACCATACCGGTAATCAGTTCATCAACCTGCTCCTGGGTATAGTGTTCGATTTGGGCTTGAGCTTTGCGAGAACGGTCGATTAATGCCGCCATTTCCAAGGCCTCGGGGGTCGGTTGCGACTGGGATTCAGCGTTCATCATTTACTCTCCTATCTGATCACTGCCAGAATGTGTTGGTAGCGCGGATGTATTTTGCATAAACATGAATATTACTAGAAATCGAGTTTATTGGATCCACCCATTAAATTGTGGGTTATATAAACACATCAGCAAGAGTCCATAGATTGACGATATTGGCATTATCATGGACTATATTGCTATTTTAGCCCGAAAATGGCTAAAGACATCAATATACCCAAAAAGACTGGAGCTCCAAGCTATGAGCCAACTTTCCCAGTGGCCACTAACACCTGATGCCATACGGTTTACCACGCCTGAGTTTATGCTGCGGTTTTTGGCCGACAATCGACTCACCAGGGCCTGTTATCCATCGGCAGCACGCTACTACCCCACTGCCGCGAATCACTCGATGACCAGAGAAAAGCACGATGACAATCTGTTGATATACTGTGCTGAGGGCAGTGGTAGCGTCACCACCGGTCACTATGAGGGCCTCGTTAAACAGGGTGATTTGATACTACTACCTGAGGGTCGCAGTCATCATTACCACTCCAGCGAGCAGTCACCATGGACAATATATTGGATTCACTTCAGCGGCCTTGAAGCCGCAGCACTGATCAAGAGCCTTGACTATGATCCTGAACGCCCTGTTGTACACTTGGGCCAACAACCAATATTGATAGGTGATTTTAAGCGATTGATGGGGCTGAGACAAAGTGGCTTCCAGCACGGCGTATTCACCTATGCGGCAAGTCTGGTCAGGCAGATTCTTTGTCACTTGGCATTAGTCGTGCGCAGCACTACTGCAATTACACGGCACAACTTCAATCTAGAAGAAATTCAGGGTCTTATGATAGAACATCTCGATGGAGCGCTGGATCTAAATACTCTGGCCGCCTGTGCCAATTTGTCTCGTTACCATTTTGCCAATAAATATAAACAGCTAACCGGCTATCCGCCTATCAAGCATTTTTTACATATGAAAATGGAGCGAGCCTGCTATCTGCTTGATAGCAGTGAGCTGCCGGTTAAAGCAATTGGGTTTCAACTGGGTTATCGAGACCCTCTATATTTTTCCAGGATGTTTCGCAAGGTGATGGGAATTGCACCCACCACCTATCGCCAATTACAGCGAGTTTAAACAGAACAAGTGGCTTTTACTTCGCCAGATCTGCGAGGGCCCGCAACGCATCCATATCTGCACCCATCTCGCCATCGGGACGTAAAGCCTGAATACATACATGATCAGCCCCTGCTTCCCAGTGAGCTTCAATACGCTTGGCGATTGTATTTTCATCACCCCAGGCCACAATTGCATCTACTAGGCGATCACTACCGCCATTTTCTAAATCTTCATCGGTAAAACCCAAGGTCTTTAAATTATTGCAGTAATTCTGTAATCCCAAATAGCCAGCCATTGCCTGGCGCGCTACCGCGCGTGCTTCAGTGGCATCGCTTATCAGTAATACTTTCTGCTCTGGTGCCAGCAATTTATCCGGACCCAATACTGCCCGAGCGCGGGCGGTGTGCTCTGGAGTGACAAAATAAGGATGTGCACCGTCGGCACTATCGCCAGATAAGCCGATCATTTTATCACGCAGGGCACCTAGCAATACTGGTCCAGATTTCTCAGGCTGTGGACCGGCATAAAAAGCATTTTCCATAGCCTGTAAATAATTTCTCATTGTTGCTACTGGTTTACCGTATTCGTGCTGTCGCATGGTGGAAACCATTTCTGTATGGGAAACCCCCAAGCCAAGCACCAATCGTCCACCAGTCAACTCATCCATTGAGCGCCGCGCTGCATTCATCGCCATGGCATCGCGAGCATAAATATTGGCAATACCGGTAGCCAAGTAAAGACTTTGCGTTTTCCCTGCCAGCACGGCCAGCAAGACAAATGGATCTCGACCGACCGCTTCTGGTATCCATAAGGCGCTGTAGCCCAGCTGTTCAATTTCGGCGGCAAAATCGCCTGCATCTCCATAGCTCATTGCATCTAGCCAGGTCCACACTCCGAGTTTACCAATATCTGTCACAGCCATAATTCATCCGTATATTTGTTAAATTATTGAAGTAAAAGTATAACAGCTAACACCCATACGGCCTCTATAAAAAATAATGTTGGCAACTATGGCTTTCAAATTAAACTGCGTAAATCCAGCTGATAAATGGCCGCGCTTTTGTGCTTACGACAATCAGCCTCATTGCCATGATCAGATGTGCAAATATACAAATATTCACTTTGCACCCCGCCGACAGAGCAAGCATAGGCATTGCTATCGAGTGGTACACGGTGGGTAATTTTTCCGCCCTCTTCGACACGCACAACCTGATAGCTCGCCGGTGTTGCCACCCAAATACCTCCGGCCGCATCGAGGCTAATACCATCCGGGAAATACTCGCCAAGGTCTGCCCACACACGGCGGCCACTAAGACTACCGTCTTTACCGATATCAAAAGCCGTTAATCTCTTGCCAAAACTTTCGGCCACTACCAGTGTCCGGCCGTCACCAAGAATCACACTGCCATTGGGAAAGAGTAAATCTTCTGCAACAATCTTTGCCTCACCATCACAGGAAACATGTATCAGGACAGTTCCACGAGGCTTCTCGTTTACAAAATCAAAACCAAAATTACCTATATAAGCATCGCCTTTGCCGGTTACAACCATATCATTACAGTCATGAGTGGCTAAAGATGACAGGTCGGCAACTCGATGCAATTGCTCTCCATCAAATCTCAAGAGCTCTCTACTGAGCATTGATACAATCATCAGCTCGTTATCAGAATTCCAGCCCAGGCCTGAAGGGCGATGAGGCACTTCAACAACCTGACTTAGATGCTTGTCACTATCTATGCGATAAACTGATTGAGTGTAAAAATCTGAAAACCATAGGGCAGAATCGTGCCACCTTGGACCCTCGGTGAAGGTCAGTCCGGTCGCTATTGGCTCCACTTTTATAGCCATGATTTAATTCCTATTGCTTCGAAAAAATTTCGTGTTCCCAAGTAAAAAATACTACCGAGTTTTCAAGATCAATAAACTCAGCCTCATCATCTACCATTCTGACAATGGCCGCCCTGTTAGCTTCTATGTCCTCAATTTTATCGTCGTGAAACCATGCCTCGGCTATGCCGTCGAAGGGTTCAGCCGTCCCGCGAATTGCTCGCACCTTATCAGTCATCTCGCCCCGAACAGTATGGCTCTGCACATAACGTGTCCCCGATAGGTGTTCACGCAAGCGCAATGCCAATCCACCGTGTTCTTCCAACCAATATCGATGAAATTCCTCTAAAGACATTCCGGACTTACGTCGGAAACAACAAACGAGTTTTCTCATCTTTGCCCATCCCCCGTCTATGTCTCAAATCCAGAGCCGCACACTACCTAGAAAATTTCGTGTTCCCATGTATAAAATACCACGGAGTTTTCCATGTCGATAAAGTTGAGTTCATCTGCCAACATCTTCGACATGGCATCCATCTGTGCATCGACATCAGTGACCTCAATATCATTGTCGAACCATGCCTCGGTAATACCATCAAACGGTTCACCTGAACCGCGGGACGCCCGCAACCGATCAGTCTGCTCGCCATATATGGTGTGACTTTGAACATAGCGAACAAAGGTTGGCATATGCTCCTTCAATTTTATTGAAAGACCGCCGTGCACTTCCAGCCAATATTTTGAAAAGTCTTCGAAAGACATACCCTGTTTGCGTCGAACGCAATAGACCAGTTTCAACATGTTAGTACTCCGATTATTGATTTTATTGCAGTAGTCAGCCTAGCATTGGCAGCCCCAACTGAGCAATTCAAATGTCTGTTCACAAAAAGGTTAACAAAGGCATTTTTGCACGAAAATTAACCAATATTTAAATTTGGCCTTTGTCGAAGATATGACAAATTTTATTCGGGTATTTTTATTTAGCCCACATAGTAGTAGGGTGAATACTTTGAGAATAATAGCTGGAATACATCGTGGCAGTAAAAATATCTCCGAAACAAATTCAATCCCATGGCAACCAATTTGCACGTCTGCTGGAACAACAGGGAGTACCGGAACGCGGGGTTATTGCCTGCCTCTTACCCAACTGTGCCGAGTTTGCCTATGCAATGCGTGGTATAACCTGGTACGGGCGGGTACTGGTACCCATTAACTGGCATTTGAGTAACGCTGATATTGGTTACATTATTGAGAATTGCGAAGCCGATGCACTGTTAATCCATAGTAACTTTGCTGATAAGGCTGAGGAAGTCAGTCGGGGCATACCGACAAAATTTAGGTTTTCCCTCGGTGGCGAAATAGCGGATTTTATCCCCTTTGAAAATTCGCTGAACCTGGCTGATGATGAACTGGAAAACCCGATTGCCGGTAGTGTCATGATATATACCTCGGGAACCACTGGGCGACCCAAAGGCGTACTGCGTAAGGGGCCTATGGCCGAAGGACCCCCGCCCTGCTTTCACGGTTTATCGGGAAAAGCCATGTTGCAACGCTATCTTGAAGATGAATCTGATGGCACTCATATTGTCGCAGCGCCCTACTACCACTCGGCACCGCTAACCTATGGCGAAGGGGCCTCCCTGCTCGGTGCCGATCTGGTCATTATGGAAAAATGGGATGGAGAAGAATTTCTGAAGCTGGTCGAGCAACATGAGGTTACCTCAGTATTTATGGTCCCTACCCACTTTGTACGCCTGTTGCAGTTACCTGAATCCGTTCGAAACAGCTATGATATTAGCTCCCTCAAATTGGTAATCCACGGCGCTGCACCAGTGTCTCAAAGCATTAAGCGACAGATGATTGAGTGGTTCGGACCGGTGCTTTATGAGTTTTATGGAGGCACGGAGGGCGGTGGCACCAGTATTTCTTCAAAGGAATGGTTGCAACACCCTGGGTCAGTTGGAAAACCCGGGCAAGGCCTCTATGTTCATATTCTTGATGAGACAGGTGATGAACTGCCCGCCGGCGAAACAGGTGATGTGTATTTTAGCTCTGACTTGTCTAACTTTGAATACAAGGCTGACAAAGATAAAACGGCCTCTGCCTATCGAGGTAACAAGTACACACTGGGCGATATAGGCTATGTGGATGATGATGGCTATGTTTTCCTCTGCGACAGAAGAGCCGATATTATTATCTCCGGTGGCGTTAATATTTATCCAGTACAAATAGAAGACGTACTGATTGACCACCCTGCAGTCAATGATGCCTGTGTTGTAGGCATACTGGATGAAGAATGGGGAGAAACTATACTAGCCGTGGTGGAATTGCTTGACGGCTATGAGCCCGGAGATGAGACCAGCCATATACTAGAAGCCCATTGCCGGGATAAACTCAGCAAACAACAATTACCCCGTACTTTTCGCTATAACCAGGCTCTACCTCGAACGGACACTGGTAAAATTTTGCGCAGACAAATTCGCGACAGCTACCGTAAAAATAGTGCTCAATAACAGGAAAGTAACTGATGACCAATACTGACAAATTATTAGTAAACATTGAAGATCAGGTTGCCACCATTACCCTCAATCGCCCCGATGCCCGCAATGCAATGGATGTTGATATTCTCGAGCAACTACCCGAGATATTAAAAGCACAATCAACAGACCCGGAGGTGCGCTGTGTAGTCGTGCGCGGTAGTGGAGACAAGGCTTTTTCAGCTGGTGGAGATATCAGCAATTTTAGCGGTGAAGGCCGTGGCAGCGGTGCTCGCCTAGGTACCGACTTGGCACCAGTGCTGGAGCAATGGTCTCAGGCCTCAGTACTTTTGCGAGAAATGCCCAAACCAACCCTGGCGGTTATTAATGGTGTCGCCGCGGGAGCTGGTATGTCACTGGCATTATCCTGTGACTTTCGTCTGGGCTGTGAACGCAGTCGATTTGTCACTTCTTTCGCTCGGCTGGCAATGTCTGGGGATTTTGGTGGCAGCTTTCTGCTAACTCAAATTGTTGGTACTGCAAAAGCACGTGAATTATATTTCTTTAGTGAAGCTGTTGAAGCCCAGGAAGCAAAAGATTTGGGGCTGCTCAATTGGTTGGTAGACAGTGGGCAACTAGAAGAAAAACTGCATAAACTCTGCGAGCACCTTACGGCATTACCGCCAATCACCTCACGCAATATGAAGGCTAATTTAAATGAGTCCCTAAATTGGGATATAGCACAGGCGGTTGCCATTGAGGCTGAGCGAATGACTGAAACATCAATGAACCCGGAGACTGCGGCCGCAGCAAGGGCATTTTTCAATAAATCAAAGTAATCTGTTTTGGCCCCAAAAATTAGCTAATGGGTTTTGACAGGCAACAGCTTATTGCCTTGCTCCACCTACTTTGGTTAACGGTATTGCGCGCACAATCGTCATCGCGCTACCCACACAGTAAAGCAAAAATACCGCCGCTGATCTCTTAAAGCACCCACTACAATAAAATTACACTCCGTCCCACCGATGCCCTGTTTTCAATTTTCTCAAATGCCTTAGGTAGCTCTTCAAAACTAAACTGCTGACCAATAACTGCTCGAATTTGCTTTTTCTCCCATAGCTGTAAAATTTGCTGATGAATTTTTTCACCCGTCGAATAAGCCGGTAAATTAACCCCGACGTCTCTACGATGAGCAATTGGATCTTCAGCATAGGAAAACAGCACGCCCGCATACGAACTATTAGAAAATATCACCGGCCTGGCAGTGAGCTCCGATTCATCCTCAGCTTCAATTCCTCCTGAGAAGCCCATCGCCAATAAGCGCCCACCAAAAGCGATGCAACCAAAGCCCTCCAGAGTGACATCACCACCGATCGAATCCATAATGACATCGGCACCTTTGCAATCGGTTACTTCCAGAACCACATCAGAGAATTTCTGCTCGCGATAATTAATCACTACATCGGCACCCAACTGCTTACACAATTCTAGTTTTGAATCTGAGCCAGCCGTAGCAATAACTCGCGCGCCAGCCTGCTTGGCTAGTTGCACAGCTGCTGAGCCAATACCCCCTGCGGCGGCATGAATCACCACCGTTTCTCCGGCCTGCAGATTTCCCCTCTCAAACAGAGCCAACCAAGATAGATGATAGGGATAATAAATAGCTGCGGCCTCCACCGCCGGTATATGTTCGGGGATTTCAAAAGTCATTCGCGTTGGACAAATTGCTGCCTCAGCGTAACCACCAAATGCCCCTCGGGGAATCGAGCAGACCCGCTTTCCCTGCCATGCTTCAGCACCCTTGCCACATGCTTCAACACGCCCCACAACTTCCATGCCTGGCGTAAAGGGCAAGTCAGGGTTAACAGTAATATAACGTCCGTATATTCCATCGAGATCATTAAAATTGATCGTTACGGCCTCGACCCTCACTCGAGTTTCTCCTGGGCCCGGTTCAGGCAAAGTAATATCTTCTAACTGTAAAACATTCTCAGGTTTACCATAGTTGTGTATCCGCCAGGCTTTCATTATTTTCTCCTTTTTTGCACAAGTGTAGCATGGCAGCTGGTGCACTTAGTGGCCAGCGCTGTTACGATATAACCCTATAAATCCTTGTCATATTGAACGCAGTAAACACCATGAACAGACGCACCAAAATTGTCGCTACTGTTGGCCCTGCCAGTGAAAGCCCTGAAAAAATTGCCGCCTTAATAAAAGCCGGTGTTAACGTTTTTCGCCTCAACCTGTCACATGGCGAGATAGGGAATCATATAGATGTCGCAAACCGTATCCGCCATCAGGCGAAAGAACTGGATAGCCAAGTTGGAATTCTTGCCGACTTACAAGGGCCTAAAATTCGTATAGCCCAATTTAAAAATGGTTCAGTTAACTTAAAGCAGGGGAACGACTTTACTCTAAACCTGAACCTCGCTGACAATGCCGGCACAGAAACGGAAGTTGGACTCGATTACCCCCAGCTTTTAGACTATGTAGAATGCGGAGACACACTGTTGCTGGACGATGGAAGACTGCAACTTGAAGTGAAATCTGTTGATAACCCGGCAGTTCATTGCAAAGTCATAATTGGCGGTACCCTTGGCTCACGCAAAGGCATCAATAAACGCGGTGGTGGACTCGCTGCACCGGCCCTCACCGAAAAAGACATTGAAGATATCGTGGCACTGGCAGAACTAAAGCCCGATTTTGTTGCGGTATCCTTTGTATTGTCAGAACACGACATCCATGAAACCCGACGGCGTCTGCACGACAGTAATATTAGCCCAGCTATTATCGCAAAGATTGAACGCGCCGAAGTGGTAGCCGATGATGCCATCCTCGATAAAATACTGGAACACGCCGATGGGATTATGGTTGCTCGAGGTGACCTTGGTGTAGAGGTTGGCGATGCAGAATTGATTGGTATTCAAAAGCACTTGATTCGCAGAGCCCGGCAAATGAATCGTGTAGTAATAACCGCTACTCAGATGATGGAATCAATGATCAGCAGCTCAATGCCAACACGAGCCGAAGTGTTCGATGTTGCAAATGCCGTTCTCGATGGAACTGATGCAGTCATGCTGTCTGCCGAAACTGCTGTAGGTAGCTACCCGGTAGAAGTAGTCTCTGCGATGTCGACAACCTGTCTGGGCGCAGAACGCCATCCTACAGCCAGAACCTCACGCTATCGTGTCGAACATCAGTTCAGCAGTGCAGAGGAGTCCATTGCTATGGCGGCCATTTATGCTGCAAACCATTATGGTGATGTTAAGTGCATAGCTAGCCTGACCGAATCAGGACGCACACCTTTGCTGATGTCCAGACTCAGCTCAGGGCTTCCTATTTATGCTTTGAGTCGACGACCGGTAACATTGAGAAAGCTTTGCCTGTGCCGGGGGGTTATACCACTTTTCTTCGACCCCGAAGAAAAGAACGATGCTGAAATACAACAGCAGGTTCTAGATTTTCTCAAACAAGACCAAAACTTCAATACGGGTGACTCTATCCTGATGACTCGAGGCGAAGTTATGGGGAGCCCCGGTAACACCAACGTTCTAAAGATTTTGAAAATACCCTAAACCGCTATTACACGCCAGGAGACCACTATGGCTTACCAAGCTATAAGCCTTGATATTGACGGAGCGATTGCACGCATCACCCTAAATCGTCCTGACTCCGCCAACGCTATGGACATGCAGATGATGGAAGAGTTACTTGATGTTGCCATCAGCCTAGATGAGGATAACAGTATTCGCGCTGTCGCTATCACTGGCAATGGCCGCTTTTTTTGTGCCGGGGGAGATCTTGCCTCATTCGCCAAAGTCGGTGATGGCTTACCAGCATTTTTGAAAAAAGCCACCAACGTACTGCACGGTGCAATCACACGCTTTGCCCGAATGAGAAAGCCTGTTGTCACTGTAATCAATGGCCCGGCCGCCGGTGCTGGATTCAGCCTGGCGATAATGAGTGATTACACCCTGGCCGCAGAATCAGTGAAGTTTACCATGGCTTATACCGGTGCTGGGCTAACGCCCGATGGTAGTGGATCATATTATTTGCCCCGCCTAGTGGGTGAAAAACGCGCCCGGGAATTAATGATGACTAACCGCACGCTGTCTGCGGCTGAAGCACTCGAGTGGGGAATGATCAACGAGGTTGCTAGCGATGAAAATCTGGGCGCTGCAGCTGACAAGATTCTTACTCGACTCGCCGCTGGCCCAACCCAGGCGTTTGGCACCGTCAAAGAACTATTGATGAGCTCTGCTACTTCGAGTCTGGAAACTCAGCTGGAACATGAGAGTCGTGGAATATCCGGTAGCGCTCACACCGCTGATGGTCTAGAGGGTATCGATGCTTTTGTGAACAAGCGCAAGGCTGAATTTACTGGTAATTAATTCGAGAACTACCAATTTGGCAGCCCACTTTATTCATTCAAAAGTGGGTGGTCTTCCGGCAACTGTCTGGACATCCAAAGCGCAAGTTTATGCTTCATATTCGGCTCATCCACATGTTTTTTTGCCAGTGGTTGAATCAGACCGTCATGAACCAGAAGTCGGTATGTGTATTCGAGCTTGTCGTGGGCAGAGTCAGTAGCTTCAAATTTACCCACACCTCGCTTCTCGGCGTAGATTGCACCTACCCTAACGGCTTCTTTTACCAGGGCCGCCTCATTTTTTAGCTTTTTCATACCCAGACTCCCGATGCTTTGTTGGATTAAGCCA
>Ga0055584_100001264_pt1 | contig 24818 bp, 23 predicted proteins | sample OSDHelmetaG_FD_58716 | JGI IMG/M metagenome (GOLD analysis project Ga0055584, IMG submission 58716) | Pelagic marine sediment microbial communities from the LTER site Helgoland, North Sea, for post-phytoplankton bloom and carbon turnover... | ecosystem: Environmental > Aquatic > Marine >...
CGTTAATTGATGATCAGCTTACGTTCAAGAAAAATCAACAAAAATTAAAAAATCATTTTGATGTATTAGATAATAATATCTTAATAAGAATTAAAGGTAATAATTCAAAAAAAATTGAAAATGTATTTTTTGAAATAAAAAATAAATTAGATCAAAGAGTGGAGTTTGACTTTTACTACTCTCCAAATTTTGACGATTTTTTTAAAAGAAATTTTTTTTCCTTGATGCCTGAAAAACAAAAAGTCAACTTTGTAAATCAGCTTTACCAATTTCAGCCTTTTATTTCAGAATTAAATAATAATAAAAAACTTGAAGGTTTTAATAACTTTATTGATTTAGTTCTCAAAAGCCAGAACACAAATGAGCTTAAAAAATTTGATACAGTTTTTGACAACTTTTTACTTGCCTTGGACACTAGGTCTGAAGTTGAATGGAAAAGAATATTAAGAAAAGACTTTAAAGAAATTTTTATATTATTATCAGTAAACAAAAATCATCTTACTGCGAAAGGATTTTCTTTAACTTATGATTTTCTTAAATCCTTAAGAGAAAATTACAACTCTCAAGATGTGAACATTCAGTTTACAGGAGGTCTAATTATTGATTATGAAGAAATTAAATCTGTTTCAAATGGAGCCGCGCTTAGTGGATTGTTAAGTATAATTCTTGTAAGTATAATACTGTATGCAAGTTTGAAAAGAATCAAACTCATTTTTTGTCTAATTTTGTCTATCTTGGTTGGACTGTTAATAACTACTGGTATTACATCTTTAACAATTGGTTCGTTAAATTTGATATCAGTGGCTTTTGCAGTTTTATTTATTGGATTATCTGTTGATTTTGGGATTCAGGTTTTTCTTAGGATACTTGAAAATCAGGGGGAAAATATACGATTAGAAACCTATAAAAGTGAGTTAGGTTTAGTTTCACGAACAATCACCATTGCTTCAATACCATCGATAGTAGGTTTTTTATCTTTCGTTCCAACTAAATATACGGGTTTATCAGAACTTGGGATAATTTCTGCAATCGGATTGGTCGTTGGATTGTTAGTAAATATTTTATTTTTACCTGCAATTTATTCTTTAATTAAAAAATCAAGAAACATAATTATTGAACATAAAAAAAGCAAGTTATGGCAAAGGTTCTCAAATTTTATACTTTCTAATAAATACTATTTTTTATTTATCCTTATGTTTATTTCTATTTATGATTTTGCTTTTATTAAATCAATAAGCTTTGATTCTGATGCGATGAAAGTTAAAGATCAAGGATTACAGTCAGTAATATTAGCTAAAGAATTAATTGAAGAAAATCCAACATCAGATTACATCATTTCAATAGTTGAAGATAAAGAGATAAATTCAGCTGAGTTTAAAAGTTTATTAAATAACCCTAATATTCAAGAAGTTAGATCTTTGGGTAGTCTCTTTGAGGAATATAAATCAGAAAACTTAGATTATCTAAAATTTCTAATTACTACCGGTACATCAAAAAAGTTTTATTCTTCACCGGAAGAATTTGATAAATTTAAAAATTTATTAATTAAAATTAAAAATTTAAAAATTGATAATGTTTCAAATCGCTGTGAAAAATTATTAAACAAACTTTCAAAAATTGACTCTAATAAAAAGGAAATAAAAGTAATTGAAGAGTTATTTTTTAATAAATTTAATGATTTAAATGATATAATTTTATCAATAGGTAACAAAAAACAGAAAAATTATGATGAAATTCCAGATTATTATAAAAAAAGATTTGAATCTTTGGGTGGTTTTTACAGATATGAGGTAGTTCCTGCAAAAGATGTTAATAGAAAAAAAAATCTTGAAGAATTTGTTGATTCCGTTCAAAGGTTTTATCCAAATGCTACTGGAATGCCAGTTGTTCAACTTGAGGCTGGAAAGGTTGTTAAAAATTCTTTTATTCATGCGTTTATCTTTTCTTTTATAATTACTTTTATATACTTAATAATAGTATTTAAGAGTATATATAAAGTTTTTTTATGTGTTTTTTCATTATTGATTGCTTTTATTTTATTGATATTTTTAATGATAGTTTTCAATATAGATTTAAACTTTGCAAATATGATTTCGCTTCCACTTTTATTTAGTCTTGGAATATCCTATCCTATATATTTTGTTACTAGATTGTCTGAAAAAGGCGATGTGCCAAGCGTTTTCAATTCAAACACTCCCCTAGCTATTTTAACAAGCTCTTTAACTACAATATGCTCGTTTGGAACTTTGTTTTTTTCTTCTCATCAAGGAACTTCTTCAATGGGATTGCTTTTGTTTATTAGTTTACTTACTACACTAATATCATCATTAATTTTCTTACCTATTATATCGACATTTATAAAGTTTCGATAACAACCCAATTTCCATCTTTATCCCTACATGCTTTCGAAATTTCTTCGATAGACTTTTTATCTTTAGTAACAATTTTTTTAAAATCTCTACATACCGTGTTTTTATAATTATAGTTACTAAGTGGAGTAATAATTGCATTCTTGCTAGGGTCTTCTTCACTTGCCCATTGATTTGATATTTTATTTTCATTGTTGTTTAAAGTGTCTTTAATTTTATTATTGAAACTCTCTTCTTCACTTTCACTTAATATAGTTGCTATTTTTTGTCCAAGTAAATATCCTAAACTCCCTCCAAGTACAGTAGTAATATTTTTCCCAATTCCTGAACCAATTTCAGATCCAACATATGCACCAACAGCAGCCCCAATTAGTCCACCAATCAACTTTTTATCCTCCGCAGTCTCACACGAGTAAGTCAAAGAAAAAATCATAGCTGCTGAGAGCAGCGTTTTATTAAATTTTTTCATTTTTTTCAAAGCCCCTAAATGTTTTAAATCTCGGGAACCGTAGGCTCCAGTGTGATTCATCTTGACCTTTACTTATGGAGTCAGCCCTTACTTCTACAACTTTTCCAATCAAATCATTTTTTTTTTCCCAATATTGTAATCTTTGTTCATCTGTAAAGCCTGAGCCAATATTAAGCTTAAAGAATTTCCCTTCATCTTCACCCTCAGCAATTATTGCTCCTAGTCGACCGACATTTCTACCTGTACCCTCTTCAAAATTAGTAACTTTAAGTGATATTTCAATAAATGGTTTTGATTTTAACCACGTAGTTGATCTCTTACATTCATAAAAAGAATCAGGATTTTTTATCATTATTCCTTCAAAACCATTAATAATTGAATTTTTATTGAATTGTTTGAATAGCTCTTTGCCATTAGCATTGTCTAAATCTACAGTTTTTTTTCCAATTATTAGAACCTTTTTTTTATCTACGATGTGCGATTGATACCATTCTATTAATTCTTCTGACCTTTGAGCGTAACTAATTTTATAGAACCCTTTTTTAAAATCTTCAAAAGGTAAAATATCAAATAGATATAAACAAGCATCACTATTTTGAACGGTTATTTTTCTATGAATTTGCTTCATTAAATTTTGAAAATTTTCACTTATTATTTCTCCATCTAGAACAGTTGGAACCTTAATTTTCTTTTCTTTAATAGATTTTTTAAGAATATCTTTGAGATGATCAAAGTTATGTAGTTCTTTTCCATTTCTACTAAAAATATCAACTTTTCCGGATGGGTAAAGTATTGAGATTGCTCTTACACCATCAAGTTTGATCTCTAAAATTTTTTTACCTACCAACTTTTTTTTATGATTTTCAACATCCTGAGCTAATTGACAAGCAAATACTGGAATCTGAAAATTTTCAAAATTATTTTTATTTGCTACATTATTTATGGTTTTTTCAGACACCCCACACCTCATATCCTTAAGAAGTATTCTACGATAAAAAAAATTCCACTCATCTTTCTCAGATTGGCTCATCAAATTAATTATTTCATCTCTTGCTGCATGTCCTGTAAGTTTTCTATTTATTAGACAATCTGCAATTTTTTTAAATTCCAGCCAAACCAGACCCGCTCCATCTTTTGATGAAATAGGAATTTGTTTCACTCCAAAAGTAAGTAATTTATTATAAGCTAAATTTAACCCTTGAAAAAATATGTCATTGTTTTCCCGCATCTGTTCTAAAATAACCGCCTCTTTGAATAATCTTGCATTAGACGATTCAATTTTTTTAATAATTTGTGAGAAGTTCATTTTTTTAACTTATTTATATTATTAATATAATTACAAAATTTACAGTTATTAAAAATTTCTGGATAATTATCATTTTCAAGTAAAATTTTAATTTCAGACAAAGTTCTATCAATCCAATTTAATTCAAGATTTTTTTTATATATGTAAAACTTAAAATTCAAATTTGAATGATCTAAATCATCTTCAGTATTAATCATGACTATTATCCCAAAATCCCCAATTTCTATGTCATTATTTTGTAGCAAGAATCCATATAGAGATAATTGACGAGTATACCCCGGCCAAATACTATCCTCGATATCTTCAGCATTTCTTGAAATACTTTTAATAATTACAGGATAGCATTTTTCACCATCTGTCCACACATCGTCAAGATTAGCGTTTACCATCATATTTGTTTTTTTATGTAAACTCCGTATTCCCTTAAATGGATCTGTCCAGTGATTAATTTTTTGATGATCAAGAGCTGTAAAACCAGTCTCTGAAATCAATGTTGTTTCTGGTATGGTTGTTTTCGTACTTCTAAGAACTCCAAGATTCTTTTTAAACTTGTTAACTATATGGTTATTAATGACTAATGCAGCTCCATGAGGTCTTTTTATCCCATATTTCTGATCAACATAAAAACACTTTTTGCAGTCAAAAAAAAGGTCAATCTTGGCTCTGCTAATTTTAAATGGTGAAAGATTATTTTTAACGTATATATTTTTTCTGAACATTAATATTATTTTATTTCATAAAGTATTGATTTTAGACATCTTTATAAAAATTGTAAGTAGAAAATTAATAAAAATTTGACAAATTTGTTTTTTTTGAAATTATTTATTTTATGCTCTTCATTTTATTATTCTTCATTCCAATTTTTGCCTCAAGTTTAGAGTTAAACCTGGTGTGTACCAATAATTCAGTAAGTACTGGCGAAGTTGACGTTAAAGATATTTTTGTCTTAATTAACACAGATGAAAAGGTCGTCGAAGTAGGTGGCTTATCTCTTAAACCAAGTAAAATAAATGTCACAGAATCTAATATCAGCTGGATAGCTAATGACTCGCAGTTATACCCCGACTCAAAAGGTGATGTTTATGGGTTAGTTGGTCGTTTTTCAGGAGAGTTAGTACTAAATTTCAAAAGATATGAGGATGATAAATCAAATTCCTTAATTTTCAGCTGTAGAAAATTCAAAATCAAGGATAGACGTTTTTAGTTTACAAAAATTTTTGAATTATCTACAAACTCTGAAATTTTTTCTTTAATAGTTGTTATTTTGGACTCTGCATTATTTCCAGACTCACTTGGTAAAATCTGATTTATGTGTTTCTCCAGAATATATGGATCAGTAGGGCTGATTTTAACCATCCTTTTTAAATAACTATTTGGCATTCTAAAATTTCCAATAGTCACTGAATGAATTCTTTTTTTATCAATAGACTTGAATATTTCTTTAAAAAATACAGACATTTCTGATAACTCTCCATACCAAATAAATGGATCAAATCTTATTCCAATATTCCATCCTAAATCTTGTAATTCATTTATAGCTTTTATCCTATTAATTAACTTTGGAGTATTATGTTCATGTGATTTTATTGAACATTCTGGATTTAAGCTAAAGGCCGGAACTATGTTGTTAGAAGGGTCATATTTTTTAATACTCTTAATATTTGTACTTTTTGATCTTATTTCTAATGTACCATTATTCAGTTTAATAAATTTTTCTAAAAAATATTCCATAAATCCAGTTATATCTTCCAATGCCAAGCTATCGCAGTCATAACCAGAAAAGAAACAGATGTTATCTGAGCTTTTATTGAGTTTATTTTTTATATTTAAGAGAAAGTCATCATAGTTTACAAAAATAACATAATGTGCAGAGTTAAACATTCCCTGAAGAAAACAATAATTACAATCATAAATACAATTTAGCATGTGAGAAAAGTAATAATTTTTACTAAATCCAATATTAAAATTTTCTGGAGCCTGAAGAATTAGATTTTTTTTCTTTATTGCTAGAATTATGCTAGGTTGATCCTTTTGTATTCTAAAGTTTTGATTTTTTGGGTTGAAAATTTCTCTATAATTCTTGCAAATTATTTTACTTTCATACTTTAATTTTTTTTCAATATTTAATGCTTTTTCATTATTCAAAGCTTCTTCTTCTATGTATAAATTTTTTATTTTCATAATTATAGTATTCTTTTTAAAATAGATAAGATTCTTTTAGGTTTTTTTTCACCCATGAAAATATTATTTTCTATCTTTTTTTTTTTTAAATATGTCAACTTTAGAAGTTTCTTTATTTGCTCATATTCTGACTTTGTAGTCTTAATTTTACTAAGTAAATTTGATATTTTTTTATCTATTTTTTTTTCGTCTTCAATATTTTTAGACCAGATATCCATAACTTTTTCAAAAAATATATCAAAATATTTTTTCTTAACTTCAAATAATTTTTCAATTTTATCTTTTTCATCATAGTCAAATGGTTTTTCTTTATTATCAGAAACTATTTTAAGTGAGTGAATTAGTTCTCTGAAAGAATATTTATTAGCAGTTTGATAGAACCCACTTAATTCCATATCAGATAGTGAATCACTGTATTGTGAATCTACTCTTTCATATGTAGTACATGATAATTGGTTTATTTTATCAATATTTGGAGAATATGGATAATAAGTTTTTAGGCTAGTGCTATCAATTATTTTATTTATTATAAAGAGTTCTCCGATAATACTACTTGCATGTCCTGCAATTCCAATATTTATCCAGCAGTTATTCTTAATTTCACCTAGTTCATGGTAAGTGCTACAGACTGAAATTGCTGAATTTATTTTCCCAATCCCACTTACAGTTAAACTAAATTTTTCATTGAAATAAACCTGGAATTCTTTTATGGAATTTATTCTTTTAAGATCTAAGTAATTAATAAAGAATTTAGCTTCAGAGTTTGTCGCTGTAATTATGTGTATCATAATTTTATAGCTTTATAAATTTTAGAGTCATCCTATCACTTTCACCAATATTTAAATATTGAGTTTTTTTTCCATCGGAGAACCTAGGAGGTAATGACCAAACACCTTTTTTATAATTTTTTAGATCTTTGAGGTTAGAATTAATTTCTGATTTTCCGACAAATTTAAATCCTTGATTTTCAATTAGTTTTATTAAAAAATCCTCTTTGACATAGCCTTTAGAAAAATCTTTTTTATCATTAACTAAGGCTCTGTGTTGAACCACCCCTAGAATCCCTCCTTTTTTAAGTAGCTTAGAAATTGAGCCATAAACCTTATCTGCTTTTTTCATTTGCAACCAATTATGTGTATTCCTGAATGTTACAATGAGGTCAAAATATCTGTTTTTATATGCAACATTGAAATTTTCACTAAAATAGATTTTCTTAACATCACCAAATGATTGATTATTATTAAATTTATCTAAAAATTTTTTTTGAATTTTTTTTACAATATCTCGTTTAGGCTGGTCATACATTAAAACATAAAAATTACTAGTCCCTTTCATATATTTTGATAGTATTTCAGTATACCAACCAGTGCCCGGGGTAACTTCTAAAACTTTTTTATTTTTAGATAATTCAAAAAAAGATAATGTATCGTATGGATTTCTATATTTATCTCTACTTATATTTTCACTTCCACGAAGTTTGTTATTTACAGCAAATTTAAGTGAATCGTCACTAAGTGAATTAAATGAAAAGCAAAAAAAATACACAAAAAATAAAGAATTTAACAATTTATATTTCACTTATTTATCCTTACTAACACTTTCTATTAAATCATCCAGTGAAAATTGTTTGTTAAGAATATCCGATAATTCTCCAATATCTTCTGCATTCCTGATATCCCAACCCATTGGAGCTTTAAGTGTTAACTTTGAGCGACACGAGAAAACAAATATCTTAAAATCCTTAATCAGGACTTCTGGATTATACTTCTTTTTTTTTTGACCTTCATAAGGATTACCTTTTATTAAACCTGTTTCGCCAGGTTCAATTTCATTAATTATTGAGTACATATAGTGGTTGAGCAAAAGGTATGGGTCCTTAACATTTTTTACTTCTCCAAGAAATTGAAGTTTCAAAGTTGCAATATGCTCTAGTTCTTCAGCTGTTATTTCGGAGTATTTTGACAAATACTCCACAAATTTTTTTGTCTGCATAAAAAATGATTCGTCTTTTACTATGTAATCGTAAACCATTAATGAACATATAATTTTAATTATCCATGGGGGGCAGTATTTTTGTTTATTGGCCATTATTTAATAAAATTCCTAGAATAGGATTTCTTAATAATCTTTCTCTTTTTTGGTTCAATGACTTCAAAATTAAGATTTTTTGATTCTGCATATCTTACTGCTGACTTTAATGTATCAAAAAAAAGTGTTAAATTTTTTTCTGAATTTGAACTACCCGTCCAACAAAAAACACTACTTAAAAATGATTCATTTGCTGCCAAGTTTGAAAGGCACCATTTATCTGACTTGCCTATTACAGACTGCATTGCAGATTTGGATGGTTGAAAAATTAAAAAATTGTTACTTTTCATATTTAGAGAATCCTTTTTTTAAGTCATTTATCAAATCACTTGATGATTCTAATCCTACATGAATTCTAAACCAAAAAACAGAGTTTTTAGAAGATTTTACTACTGGACTTAATGCGTTAACTGGTAATATTAGGCTCTCAAACCCACCCCAACTAAAGCCAATTTTAAATATTCGTAAATTATCAAGAAAATCGTCAATATTATTTTTTTTTATAATACTAAATGTAATCAGTCCATTAGATAAATAAAAATACTTTTTCCATAATTTGTGATGTTTATTCTTTTTATCTGGTAGAAAAATAATATTTTTAACAATCTTACTTTTATTTAAAAAATTATATACGAGTTTTGCATTTTTTGAATGTTGATTCATTCTTGTTTCCAGCGTTCTTAAACCTCTGATTGCAGTAACACAACTATCTGAATGTACGTAATCTCCGAATTTTGTTGCTGTTGACTTTATTTTTAAATAATTATTGTAACTACATGCAACGAGCCCACAAAAGTTGTCAGAATGACCAGATATATATTTTGTTGCAGATTCTATAACTATGTCTACCCCCCACTTTAAAGGATTAAAACCTAAAAATGTTGCCCATGTATTATCAAAAACTGTAATAATATTCTTTTGTTTTGCGATTTTAATAATTTTTTCTAAATCCTCAACTTCATAGTTCATTGAGCTTGGAGACTCCAAGTAAATAATTTTAGTTTTTTTAGTAATTAATTTTTTTAGTTTTTTAATATTATTATTTTCAAAAAATTTAATCTTTACACCGAATTTTACTAAATCTTGAGTCGCAAAGTTATAAACTGGTTCGTAACAATTTTGCGTGATAATACATTCCGAGTTTTTATCTAAAAAAGATAGTAATGTTAGTGTTATTGCAGATAATCCTGAACTTGTTATTACGCAACTTTCAGACTTATAAAGTTCTGACATTATTTTTTCTAGACGTTTAGTATTAAAGGATCCTAACCTCCCATAATAAGGTTTAGAAAATTTATTCTTTTTAGCTAGAATATATTCTTTGTAGTTTTTAAATATCAGCGTTGAGGATTTGTATAGTGGATCACTCAACGATCCGTAATTTTTAATCGTATCTATTCCAGTATGTATTAGCCTGGTTTTTATTTTATTTTTCCCCATTCAGCCCATGATCCATCATAAAGTTTAATTTTTTTAAAATTCAAAATATATAACACAAAAATTATGTTGCATGCTGTGATACCTGACCCACAGTAGCAAATAATATACTTTTTTTTACTAAATCTACTGAAAATTTCAATTAACTCATTCTTTTTTTTTAAGTATCCCAAGTTGTTCGTTATAAAGCCAAAAAAAGTATTCACACTATTTTTAATATTTCCTTTTTTTAAGTTTGGTCTGGGTTCCTCTACTTCCCCTTTAAATCTTGCTGGGGGCCTTGCATCAATTATAATTGATTTATTAGTGTTAATTTCTTTTTTAAGTAATAATTTATTTATGATTAAATTTGGCATTAATATTTGGCTATAGCATCTTGAATATTTAATCTTTTTTTGACCACTTTCTAGTTCATACCTTTTTTTTACCCATATATTAAAACCGCCGTCAAGTATTTTAACGTTTTTAAAACCAAAGTATTTAAATAATAACCAGACTCTCGAAGATGAAAAAAAACCAATTTGATCATAAACAATAATTTCTGAGTTCTTGTTAATTCCAAACTTATTTACAAATTCAATAAAAGTATCAGTCCTTGGGAACATATGAGGTAATTGTGATTTCTTATTTGAAATTTTGTCAATGTCGAAAAAAATAGCACCTGATATATGGTTTTTTTTATATTGTAAGTACCCTTTTTTTTGATCCTCGAGGTACCATCTACAATCTAATATTTTTATTTTTTTTGACCCTAAATTGTTTTGTAGTTTTTTAGGTGTAATAAGGTTCTGACTAATACTATTAACTAAAGCCATTCTGGTATTGGTAAATTCTTACTCTCTAAAAATTCTTTGTTGAATATCTTACTTTGATATTTAGTTCCATAGTCACAAAGAATTGTAACTATGTTCTTATTGGGCCCAATTTCTTTTGCAAGTTTTATAGCACCCATGATATTGATACCTGAAGACCCGCCTAGTATCAAACCTTCATGTTTAAGCATTTCAAATATCAATCTTAATGCTTCAGTATCATTTACTTGAAAAGAATCATCTACAATAACATTTTCTAGATTTTTTGTTATACGGCCTTGTCCAATTCCTTCTGTTATTGAAGTCCCGCAAGATTCTAAAGTTCCATTTTTAAAATAATTGAACATGGCTGAACCCATGGGATCAGCAATACACACTTTGATTTTTTTGTCTTTTTCTTTTAAATAGCTTGACACGCCTGCGATGGTTCCTCCAGTTCCAACTGAACATATAAATCCATCTAAATTACCTGAAAAAGAATCGTATATTTCTGGACCGGTTGATAAGTAATGTGCCTTTTTATTAGATAAATTATCAAATTGATTAGCCCACAACACTCCATTCGGGTTTGTTATTTCTTTTGAAATTTTTTCTGAAACTCTGATATAATTACCAGGATTAGAGTATGGTAAGGCGTCAACCTCGATAAGTTTAGCCCCACAGAGTTTAAGCATTTCTTTTTTTTCTTTACTTTGAGTTCTAGGTATTACTATTGTTGATTCTAAACCTAAAGAATTTCCAACAAGACATAATCCAATACCAGTATTTCCTGCCGTACCCTCAACAATTGTACCACCTTTTTGAATTTCATCATTTTTAAGTGCATCTTTTATTATTTGATAGGCTGCACGATCTTTTACTGAGCCTCCGGGATTAAGAAATTCACATTTCCCGTAGATATTAGAGCCTGAAATCTCTGAAGCTAATTTCAATTTTATTAATGGTGTATTTCCAATACACTCTTCAAAGTTATTTTTTAAATTTTGATTATTCATTTCTTTTGGGGATTATATATTAAAATGTAAACTTTTTTCACTTGTAATGTTAGAAAAAAATAAAAATACTTTATATTATACTTTATTAAGAAATATTTATGAAAACTTCAATCAAAATTAGAAACCTATCGAAGTCATTTGATGGTAAAAAAATATTAAAGGAAATTAACCTTGAACTTCCTGAAAATGGAATATTTGGAATTCTTGGTAAAAATGGAGCTGGAAAAACCACCTTACTGGCAACTTTAATGGGCCTTATAACACCAACTTCTGGAGATATAAAAATTTTCAATAAATGCTTAAAGAAAAATAAGTTTGATATTCTTAATCAAATTAATTTTCAGAGTCCTTATATAGAGTTACCTAAAAAGATGAGTGTTTACCAAAATCTAATATTTTATGCACGACTTTATAACGTGAAAGATAGAGTGAAAAAAATTAAAAGTTTATGTTCAGAATTATTAGTTAGTGATCTTTTAGATTTAAATTATGGCAAATTATCATCTGGACAAAAAACTCGGGTAAACTTGTGTAAAGCTTTGTTAAATACTCCTAAACTTTTATTACTTGACGAGCCCACATCATCTCTAGACATTCAAACCTCAGAGTTCGTAAGAAAATATTTAATAAAATTTCAGAAAAATTATCAATCTGCAATATTAATTACCTCACATAATTTAGAGGAAATACAATATATGTGTGATTATCTAATAATATTAGAGGCTGGAAAAGTTAAAGATTTTGACACAATAAGAAATCTTCTTAAAAAAGGAAAAAAATCAAGAATCAAGGAACTTCTTCTCGATGATTAACAGAATAATAGCATTATTGATTAGATATCAAAATATAGCTTTAGGATCAACACCAAGATTGATTAGTATATTTTACTGGCCAACTGTTCAAATTTTATTTTGGGGATTTTTTACAAATTATTTCTATCAGATAAATGAGTTTAATATCTGGAGCTCTCTTAATGTAATTCTTTCAGCTGTAGTTCTTTGGGATGTTTTATTTAGAAGTCAACTTGGGCTGTCCATGTCATTCTTTGAAGAACTTTGGTCAAGAAATCTTCCTAATTTATTTATAACACCAATCAAAGATCATGAAATAATACTTGGATTGTTAATGATCAGTTTTTTTAGAACAATTCTTGGTCTGACGCCGGCAATTTTTTTTGCTAATTATTTTTTCAATTTTCATTTATTTGAATTAGGTTTTTATCTTATCTTTTTTTTTTTTAATTTAACTCTTATCGGTTGGTCAATTGGACTTTTTGTCTCGGCACTTGTATTAAGATATGGACAATCATTTGAGGAGTTGGCGTGGGCAATAATATTTATAGTACTTCCATTTTCATGTGTTTACTATCCACTAGACTCTTTGCCTGAAGTTATGCAAACTTTTGCAAGTATATTTCCAACGACAATGATTTTTGAAGAAATGCGATCACTAATCTTTAATTCTCACCTTGATTACCTTAATCTTATAAAGATCATTTGTATAAATATTTCTTTATTACTATTAAGTTCTATATTTTTTCTTTATATACTGAGTGTTGTTAGAAAGAAAGGAATCATGGTAAATCAGGGTGAATAATTCATTTTATTTGATATCTGATTTCATTCTTTTTCACTTTGTCGTAAAAATATAAACATGATTGTCTAAGTAAATAAATGTAGTCAGTAATTCCTGAGCTTAAAATCACCCTAAGAAATAACATTTTATTTAAAAAGTTAGCTTTAGCGTTTCTAATTGCCCATTTATTCGTTCTTCCAATTGCTTTTTTACAAGCTATAATTTTTGCTTTTGATTCAAGTTGAAAATTATTTTTTATAAAATAATAAAGCGCAGCATTATAATCATGAATTAGTTGTGTTTTTTTATTATTCATTATTCGATTTACATCATCTTTTGGACCAAATGATGTTAAATTATCAATGAAACAAAAGTTTCCTAACTTAGATAACTCTAATGCAAGAGAAAAATCTTCTACAAATAATTTTTTGTTACAACCATTTGACTTTTTTATAGCTCTATGATCGTAGAGTGTGGGTGTTGTTCCTGAAAAACTAGATTGTATTGTATCAATTATTGGGTTTTCTATAATTCGATAATTAATAATTTTTTTATTCTCTGGAAATTTTATTTTACTGTAATCCGTTAAAAGAGAATAGTTACTAAAAACTGCTGCTGATTCTTTTTTTTTTATTGCTTTTAATAAAATGGAGGTGCAGTTCGGACTCATTATATCATCACCACCGACTAATTTTATATAATCCCCGGTTGATAAATCAATTCCTTTTTGAGTTGCAATAGCCGGTCCTGAATTGAGTTGTGTCAATATTTTCACATCAGACCATTTGCTAGTAATTTTTTTCAATTTTAACAACGAAGAATCCTGGGAACCATCATTTACAAAAATATATTCTTTTTCGTAACTACCATTTTGTTGCTTTATAGATGTTAAAACTTTATTTAAATATGAACTTTTATTGTAAATTGGACAAACGAAACTAACTTTGACCATTCTAAAATATTTTTTTCTTCCATGTATCTGGAGTTTTTGAATTAATAATCTCTATATCTAGGTGATATCTAAATTTCTTTGCACCTTTAACTTTGATATATTCTATCATTTTTGATATTCCATCATCCAAACTTGTTTTTGTTTTATAATTTAAAAGTTTTCTTGCTTTATCAGCACTACATGTTGCCTCTAATACTTCTTGTGGTCTTCCTCTCATGTATCTAGGATTGAGATTTACCTTGAGTTGATTAGCAATCTTTTCCGCCAACTCATTGATGGTGATAAATTCCTCATCAGGACCTATATTTATAGTTTGACTTAATACTTTTTTACTTGTGGCCATTTCTTTCAAACAAAAAAGATCATCGTCAATGTATGAGAAGCATCTCTTTTGTTTACCATCTCCATAAATAATAGGTTGTCTATTTTGAAGCATAAGATTGATCATAATTGATGCTACATTTCTATAGGGATCATCGTATTTTTGTCTTGGTCCAATTATATTGTGTGGTACTGCTATGACATATTCAATATTATGTACATCACATAAATTTTTTAAGATATCTTCTGCCGCTACTTTAGCTATACCATAGGGATCTTGCGGCTTTGGGGTGTAATCTTCTCTGAATGGAACTTTGTTAGTCCCATACCTAGCCATTGAGGAACAAAATACTATTCTTTTAACTTTGTTTTCAATTGCTGCACTAAATAGTGAAACAGAACCAGTTACAATATTATTTGTGATTAAGTGAGGTGAAAAAACAGATAACCCCTCATACGCTGTAGCGGCAGTATGGTAAACAAGGTCACAGCCTTTAGTAATTTTGAGCATAGAGTTTCTATAACAACAATCATACTGATAAAATTCTGCTTCAGCTGGAACATTACTTAATTCACCGCCAATTAAACTATCACAACCAACGACATGATGCCCATCCTTTATAAATGCATCTGCTAAATGGCTACCTAAAAAGCCTGCTATCCCACTGACAAATATTTTCATTCTATATGGCTCCGGCGACAGGACTCGAACCTGTGACCCAGCGATTAACAGTCGCTTGCTCTACCAGCTGAGCTACGCCGGAATAAAAGTTATAATAATTAAATTTTTCGATTTGTAAAAACATTTATTTCATTATGGAGGTGCGGACCGGATTCGAACCGGTGTACTCGGCTTTGCAGGCCGGTGCGTAGCCTCTCCGCCACCGCACCAAAGATACATAATTATTGTAATAAATTATTATACTTATATATTAATTCAATATCAAAAGACATTAAAATGAATAAGAATTATTTTGAAATTGCAAGAAAAAACATGGTTACCAATCAAATCTTGCCGGTTGGAGTTAAAAATAAAACCCTAATAGAATCTTTTGACAGCATTAAAAGGGAACTTTTTATAACTGGTGGAAACGATGATTTAATTTATAGTGATTCAGATGTTAAGTTTTCTAATGAGAGAAATTTTATAAGATCTTTTTTGCTGGCAAAAATGTTTGAACAATGCAATTTTACTAAAGATGATAAAATTTTAATAATTGGATGTCTTACAGGATACTCGGTAGCAATTCTATCAAATCTAGTTGGATATGTCTTTGCAGTTGAAAATGATAAAAAAACGGTCGAGATAGCAAATAAAACTTTATATGAATTAAATCTACTTAATTGTTCTGTTCATTATAAAAAAAAACTAAATCACGGAAATTTAAGAAACGCTCCTTATGATAAAATATTTATTGAAGGTTCGGTATCTAATATACCTATGAGTATAATCAATCAATTAAAAGAAGATGGAAAGATTTATACAGTGATCAAAAAAATAGATGAGTCTATTGGTTTTTTCGTTAAGGGTCTTAAGGTAAAACACGGATTATCTTTTACTAAAATTTTTAACACAAATATCAATAATCTAGGTGACTTCATCAATGAAAGTGATGATTATGCAGATTAAAATTAAGTTCTTTATATTTATCTCTTTAATTTTTTTCTCTAAACTCACTATTTCAGGTGTGATAATAAACAACGATCTAAAAAAATCACTAGAAAAATTATACCAAACTAACCCAGAACTTAGGTATGAAAGAGAATTACTTAAATCAAAGGATGAGTTAATGCCACAAGCTCTATCTGAATTTAGGCCAAAAATTTCTGGTTATTACAAAAAAGGAAAGGTTGACACTAACTCTCAAGGGTTCAACATCGCACAAGATAACCTTAGAACAGAGACTTACAAAGGAGTAAAGTTAACTCAACCAATCTTTGATGGTGGGAGTAGTTTAAGTAATATTAAAGAGGCAAGAAATAAAATAATTTCACATCGATTCTTGTTAAAAAAAAAAGAACAAGATATTTTTATAGATTCTATAAAAACTTATGCTGATTTAGCAACAGAACAAACAAATTTATTTTTAAAGAAAAAAAATTTGGAGGTTTTGAAAAGGAGGTTAGAGTTAACCAAAGAACAATTTGACATCGGTGAGACAACTCTGACAGATGTTTCAATAGCTGAAGCAAGACATTTGCTTGCTCAATCGGAACTAATTGAATCAGAAAAAAATGTTAATACTTTATCTGCTAAATTTAATTATATTTTTGGAGTTAATCCGAACATGCCAGATATCATTCTAAATTACAATGAAATAAATTTAGATAAATCTCTGATAGAAAAATCAAGTAAAAAAAACAACCCTAGATTAAACGATATTAAATACCAAATTAAATCTATACAGAATGAAATAGAAAAACTTAAGAGAAAAAGACTGCCAAGTGTCAAGCTTGAAGGAGAAGCATATATTAATGAAGGTTATTTTAAATTTGATAGTAAACGGGAGGTTTTATCTGCATTTGCAACTGTTGATATTCCATTATATCAATCTGGGGCTGCTTCTTCAAAAATTCGAGAAACTCGTGCTAAATTATTGTCACTACAGTCATTGTCGAAAAAAATTAAAGATGAAATTAGCTATAATTTAATATCATCAAAATCATTATTTGATAATTCTCTATCAAAAATTACAGCTTATGAAAAACAAATTAAATCTAATAATATATATTTGGAAGGACTTAAACAAGAAATGCAATTAGGAGAAAGAACTATGCTGGATTTATTAGATGGAGAGCAAGAATTACTCCAATCGGAACTTGATTTAGCATTATCTTTCAAAGATTTATTTATGGCCTATTATCAAACACTTTATCATGAAGGTAGACTAAATGCTAAAGACTTAAGTTTATCAGTTGACCATTATGATGTTGAAAATAACTTTAATAAAGTTAAAGGTAAATGGCTTGATATAATTGAATAAAATGTTGAATAAAAGATTTAATTTCAAAGATGTAGAATCTGAACTTTTGCAGTCATGGGATTCAAGAGGTACTTTTAAATTTAAAAGTGAAGAAGATAGCCAACCATTTTGTATTATGATGCCCCCACCTAATGTAACTGGTAGCTTACATATGGGTCATGCTCTTACATTTACCTTACAAGATATTCTAATAAGATATAATAAAAAGTTTGGTAGGAATGTTTTATGGCAACCAGGAACTGACCACGCAGGAATAGCAACGGAAATAGTTGTTGAAAAACAATTAGAAAAGAATGAGAAAAAACTGAAAAAAAACCTTACTAGAAATGAATTTATTCAAAAAATTTGGGATTGGAAAAAACAATCTGGCAATAAAATAACAAATCAAATGAACAGACTTGGTGCCTCAGTTGATTGGAATATTTCAAAATTTACGATGGACGATAATCTTTCTGAAGTTGTTACAGATGTTTTCATTAAGTTATTTAATGAGGGTTTAATATATAAGGATAAAAGGCTTGTTAATTGGGACCCTGCGTTACAAAGTGCTATCTCTGATTTAGAAGTAAATCAAAAAGAAGTTGATGGTAAAATGTGGTTTATTAAATATAGTATAAATAATTCTGTTGATTTTATTACGGTTGGAACAACAAGACCAGAAACCATTTTTGGTGATGTCGCAATAGCTATACATCCTGAAAATAAAAAATTAAAAAAATTTATAGGTAGATTTGCAGAAATTCCAATAATAAACAAAAAAATAAAAATAATTTCTGATGAATATGCAGACCCAGAAAAAGGTTCTGGAGCAGTTAAAATTACACCAGCCCATGATTTCAATGATTTCGATGTTGGGAAAAGAAATAATTTAGAATTTATTAATATATTTGATAAAAACTGTAAGATTCTAAACCTTAAATTTATCCCCAAAGAATTCAGGGGGGTGGATAGATTTAAAGCAAGAGAAAAAGTTATTAATAAACTTAAAAAGATGAGTTTAATTGAAAAAGTTTTGCCAAACCGAATGGTAATTCCTTACGGAGAAAGAACCGGTATTGTTGTTGAACCACTTTTAACAGATCAGTGGTTTGTTGACTCAGAGAAGTTGTGCGAGCCTATTCATAAGCTTATCAATGATAATGAAATAAAGTTTCACCCCAAACTGTGGATTAATACATTTAAACATTGGATAAATAATATTCAGCCTTGGTGCATATCTAGACAAATTTGGTGGGGTCATAGAATTCCAATTTGGTACTCTGAGTCCGGTGATATGGTGGCTGCAAGAAATGAAAAAGAAGCTAAAATTAAACTAAAAGATATTAATAAAAACGCAGTTATCTCACATCAAGAGTCGGATGTTTTGGATACGTGGTTTTCTTCTGCCTTGTGGCCATTTTCTACTCTTGGGTGGCCTAATAATAAGCTGTTAGAAAGATTCTATCCAAGCAATGTTCTTGTAACAGGATTTGACATAATTTTTTTCTGGGTTGCAAGAATGATAATGATGGGTTTGAAGTTTATGAATAAATTACCTTTTAAAGATATATATATTCATCCTTTAGTTAAGGATGAGAGGGGTAAAAAAATGTCAAAGTCAAAAGGAAATATTATTGATCCTTTAACGATTATTGATTTATATGGAGCTGATGCGCTAAGATTTACTTTGGCAAATTTGTCAACTCAGGGCAGGGACATAAAATTATCTAACAAATTAGTTGAGAATGGAAGAAATTTTGTGACTAAGTTGTGGAATGTAGCAAGGTTTTCTCAGTACAATAATTTTAGTTTAAATGATAACTTTGATCCTATGAAAAATAAAATCATTCTTAATAAATGGATTTTTTATAAATATTTAAAAACTAAAAGTAATATGGCTAAATCAATTTCGAGTTTTAAATTTAATTTTCTAATTGCTGAATTGTATCAATTCATTTGGAATGACTTTTGTGATCTTTATATTGAGTTGTCAAAATTTTCTCTAAAAACTAATGTGAAGAATACTAGTAATGAAATCTCTAATAATTTTAGTTATATTTTTAAGGGTATTTTGAATATGATTAACCCAGTTATTCCTTTTGTAACTGAAAAGATCTCCCTTGAATTAAATTATGTATCTTCAAGTCTTTATAATGAACCTTTTATAAAGTCTAAGAAATATCCTTTTGATAATGAAGTTGAGAACTTTGAAAAGGTTATTGAGTTGATAAAAAAAATTAGATTTCAAACTAAAAATGAAAAGTCTGAAAGTTTTTCTTTATATACACATTCAGAACAAAAGGTGGATTGGATTGAGAATAATAGGGAATTAATAATTTCAATATTTAAATTCAAGGAATTTATATATGATAAAAAAACTTCAGCAGATAGTAGCCCTTTTGTTATAAGCGGTATTAAATTTTCTATTATATTAGGTGTCAAAAAAGTTGATAATCAAAAAAAGATCGAGGAACAAATTATCTTTTATCAAAAAGAAATAGAATATTTTGAAAAAAAATTAAAAAACTCAAACTTTGTTAATAAAGCACCACAAAATATTGTAAACGCTGAAAAAGAAAAATTAAATACAGCAATTAAAAATCTAAAATTATTACAAAAAAATAATGTTTAGACTTAGATATAGAAATTTAATCTTCTTATCAAATAAACCTAAATTTTCAGATGATAATTATTTAATAATTTTTTACGGCCTTGGATGTTCAAGTGACGACCTAAGTTTTTTATTATTTAATCGATTAATAAAAAAACATATTTTAATTCCTGAACTTCCAGGACATAACAACTCCAAAAACAATCAAAGTCTTTTAGATTTTAGTAGGAGTATGTCTCAGTTATTAAAAAAGTGTAAAAAAATAACTTTTTTTTCTCATTCTGTAGGTGGGATTATACCTATTTTAATGTGTAAATATTTTCTAAAAAATAAGGATATATTTTTAATTAATTATGAGGGAAACCTTACAGAGTACGATACCGAAACTTTAACAAAGAAAACTATTTCTTTTGAATTTAAGGATTTTATTGAAAATAAATTCTATAAGCTTGTAGAAATATCAAAAAATTCTACTCAAGAATCGATAAGAAAATGGTCACTTTCATTAAAAAAAACTTCACCTGAAATGTTTTATAAAATATCTCTTGAATGTGTTAAATATAGTAAGAAATCTTTAACGTTAAGTTTTTTTAAAACTTTTTTTAAAAGAAAAGTTTATATTTCCGGAGAAAAATCAAATTTTAAAATCTCTTTTTGTAACTTAGGATCGCCATGTTATAAAATAAAAAATACGGGTCATTTTTCTTATTATGATGATAAAGTTGAATTTACAAAAATTTTTAATTATTTAATCTTAAAAAGGTGTTAATTTATGGTCAAAATTACTAAAGATAAGTTGCCAAGTAGGCATGTAAGTCTTGGTGCTAAAAGTGCACCTCACAGAGCATATTACTATGCTATGGGATTGAATGAAAAAGAAATAATGCAACCTTTCGTAGGAGTGGCGACATGTTGGAATGAGTCAGCACCATGTAATATTTCTTTATCAAGACAGGCACAAGAAGCAAAAAAAGGTGTAAAGAAAAATTATGGCACACCAAGAGAATTTACGACTATCAGTGTAACTGATGGCATTGCAATGGGTCATGAAGGAATGAAATCATCTCTAGTATCACGCGAAATAATAGCTGATTCGATTGAAGTATCAATGCGTGGTCATTGTTATGACGGTTTGGTAGGAATTGCCGGCTGCGATAAATCTTTACCAGGAATTATGATGGCGATGTTGAGATTAAACGTTCCATCAGTTTTCTTATATGGTGGATCAATCTTACCTGGAAAGTTTGAAGATAAAGAGGTTTCTATCCAGGATGTTTTTGAAGCGGTAGGCGAATTTAATTCTAATAAAATCGATGAAAAACGTTTGTGTGCGCTTGAAAAGGTAGCTTGTCCTTCTGCTGGTTCATGTGGTGGACAATTCACAGCAAATACAATGGCATGTGTTGCTGAGGCAATTGGGTTGGCTTTACCAGGCTCGTCATCTCCACCAGCGTCTTATGAATCCAGAGATAAATTTGCCTTTAAGTCCGGACAAGTAATTATGGATTTGATAAATAAAGTAGTCAAACCTAGAGATATTGTAACAAAAAAGTCGCTAATAAATGCAGCTAGAATTGTTGCATGTTCGGGGGGATCAACAAATGCTGCATTACATTTGCCAGCTATTGCAAATGAAATCGGAATTCCTTTTGATATTTTTGATGTTGCAAAAATTTTTAGAGAGACACCTTATATAGCTGATTTGAAACCTGGTGGTAAGTACTTAGCAAAACATCTCCATGATATAGGTGGTGTTCCAATTATGATGAAGGCCTTAATGGATGGAGGTTTTTTATATGATGATTGTGTAACAGTTACAGGAAAATCTATTAAAGAGAATCTTAAAGACATTAATTTTGAAACAAGTTCTCAAGATGTCATTTATTCAACTAAAAAACCTCTTTCAAAAACAGGTGGTGTGGTTGGGCTTAAGGGTAATTTAGCACCAGATGGAGCAATTGTAAAAGTCGCTGGACTAAAATTGACAAATTTTAAAGGGAAAGCTCTTTGTTTTAATTCAGAAGAAGAAGCTTTTGGTGCTGTGTCTAAACAAAAATATAATAAAGGTGATGTGATTGTTATTAGGTATGAAGGCCCGAAGGGTGGTCCTGGTATGAGAGAAATGCTTGCAACTACAGCCGCAATATATGGTCAAGGTATGGGAGAAGAAGTTGCTCTCATAACCGACGGAAGGTTTTCAGGTGCAACAAGGGGACTTTGTGTCGGTCATGTTAGTCCGGAAGCTATTGTTGGTGGTACTATTGCGCTAATAGAGGATGGTGATGAAATTGAAATAGATGCTGAAAAAGGGTCAATTGAGTTGAATGTTGAAAATGATATATTAAAAAAAAGAAAGAGTTTACTTTCGCACAAGTCTGAGGAGTTTGGCTCTGGAGCTTTATGGAAGTTTTCTCAAACTGTGGGATCAGCAAGATATGGCGCTGTTACTCATCCAGGAGCAAAGAAAGAAAAGAAGATATACTCAGACATTTAATTTTAACCAAAATGGAATATGGTCTGAGGGTTTTTCAAGTCCTCTAAAGCTTGTTTCATATTTAAGTTCTTTTACATCTTGAAGCTTCTTTGGTGAAATTAAAAAATGATCTATTAAAATCCCGTCATTCCTTTCCCAACATGCTCTTTGATAATCCCAAAATGAAAAGATTTGACCGGGTTCAAAAAATATTCTTGATAAATTAGTCAAACCTAAAGAATAGAGGTCTCTAAATTTAGTTCTAACCTTTATAATTCCTAAAGCATCATTTTCCCATTCTTTAAAATTCAATGCATCTTTAACATTTTCTATGACATTAAAATCTCCCCCTATTAAAAGATCCTCTTTCGAGAAAAAAAATTTCTTTGATAAATTATATAATTCATCGTACCACTTTAATTTAAATTGAATTTTCTCATTATCATCAATTGGATTGCCATTAGGTGTGTAGATATTTAAAATATATAAATTTAATTTCTTTAAATGTATTAATTGAACTCTTGCCTGTCTTTCAAGAATTTCGTTTTTGATTTGAATGTTTTTAACATTAATTTTTTTTTTATGAATGATTGCAACACCATATTTTGCTTTCTGCCCATTAATAATCACATCGTACTTAGATTTATCGAAGAAATCAGGAAATTCATCATTCATACATTTTATTTCCTGTAAAAGTAAAATATCAGGGTCTACTTTCTTTAAAAAATTTTCAACGTGGTTATGTCTTACTCTAATGGAGTTTACATTCCATGATGCAATTATTGTCATTACTAAATTGAAAAGGAGGTTCCGCAACCGCACGTAGAAGATGCGTTAGGGTTTGAAACCTTAAAATACGACCCAAGTAAGTCATTTACAAAATCTAACTTAGAGCCATCTAAAAAGTCCATTGACGTTTTATCGATTAAAACTGTAATTTTATCAAATTTGATTTCAAGGTCATCACTTTTCTTAATCTTATCAAAAGAAAATTTATATGAGAAACCTTGGCATCCTCCGCCATCAACAGAAATTCTGAATAGATTGCATTCTTGTTTAATGGATATATCTTTTATTCTTTTTATAGCGTTTTCTGTTATATCAATCATTACATAGACATTTTTTTATGATAATAATATTTATTATGGTGCAATATTCAAAATTTTCAACTGATTATAAATTATCTAAAGGTCGAATGTTCTTAGAGAATGAAGATTTTAACCGTACATGTTTCATGCGTGATAGAGATAGAGTTATTCATTCGACTGCTTTCAGAAGACTTAAATACAAAACACAAGTCTTTGTTTATCATGAAAAAGATTATTTTAGAACAAGGTTGTCTCATAGTATTGAAGTTTCTCAACTAGCAAGATCTATTTCAAAAGTATTTAATGTTAATGATGACTTGTCTGAGGCTATATCTTTATCTCATGATTTAGGCCATACCCCATTTGGACATGCAGGTGAAGAAGTACTAAATAAAAAAATGAAAAATGTTGGAGGTTTTAACCATAATTTCCAGGCAATAAAAATACTTACATTGCTTGAAAAAAAGTACTTAAATTTTGATGGTTTAAATCTCTCTTTTGAAACTCTTGATGGAATACTTAAACATAATGGACAAATTACCTGTCAATTACCAGATTATATTAATAGTGTTTTAGAATTCTTTGAAGCTGATAAAAGTAATTTTGGTTCATTCGAGTCACAAATTGCTGCTATTTGTGACGACATTGCATATAATAATAATGATATTGATGATGGTTTATATGCGGGACTATTTGATATTGATCAGATTTCTGAAATACCGATCGTAGATGATGTAATAAAGACTATAAAGTTTGAAAATAATGACAAAAAAAGATTTAATTACGAGGTCGTAAGAGGTTTGATAAAGTTAATGGTTGATGACCTTATTGTTAATACAAAAGCAAATATTAAAAAAAATAACATAAATTCATACAACCAGATTTTAAATTTAAATAAAAATATGGTCTGCTTTAGTAATCACATTATAGATCAAGAATTGAAGCTTAAGAAATTCCTAAAAAAGAATATGTATGAACACACAAGGGTGAAAAGAATGACAATCAAAGCAAAAAAAATTATTAAAGATCTTTTTGAATTATTTGTCGATGAACCGAGTCTTCTTCCATCTGAATGGAGAAAATTTGACAATAACGATCAAAAGTTGACTAAAGTTTGTGATTATATTTCTGGAATGACTGATAAATATGCTATAAATATGCATAAAAAATTTTTTGAC
>Ga0055584_100001265_pt1 | contig 24807 bp, 26 predicted proteins | sample OSDHelmetaG_FD_58716 | JGI IMG/M metagenome (GOLD analysis project Ga0055584, IMG submission 58716) | Pelagic marine sediment microbial communities from the LTER site Helgoland, North Sea, for post-phytoplankton bloom and carbon turnover... | ecosystem: Environmental > Aquatic > Marine >...
CGAAGAACCGGTCCTGAGCATCCGCGGACTCACTGACCAGCGATGCGACGAACCGAGGGCTGTGGACGTTGCACAGCCCGACCGCCTCGTCGGTCGTCTCGACCACGTGAACGGTCGCTTCGGGTGAACCCTCCCACTCCCACTCGTGCCCGAGTCGGTCCAGACCGATCGGACTCACGAACGGTTCATCGTGCTCACCGTCGGCCCGGACCACGACCGAACGACGGTCCCACACGGCGGCGGGCACGTACGGTGCGGCCGCCTCGGTGACGTGCACCCGACCGTCGCTCCCCCGCCGTTCACCGGCGCGACGCACAGCGTCGATCATCACGGGAACGAGCTGGGCCGCACGATCGCGAACGATGCAGCACACGTTGAGGGTGTTGCACACCTTGCGGTCGAGCGAGTGCTCGACCGCCGACGCGAACCGGTCCGCATCGGCCCGGCCGTCGGCGACGACCCAGGCACCGCCCGTACCGTGGAGGCTGACGGGAACTCCCGCCTGTCGGGCGACCGCACCGAGTTGGGCCACGGCCGGGCCGGACCCGCGGGCGACTGCGAGCGACAGGCGCGAATCGGAGAACAGCGCCCAGCCGGCGGCGTGCGCGGCCGACGCCACGAGCCCGACCGTGCCGGGCGGCAGACCGGCGCCGGCCAACGCGGGATCGAGTGCGTGCTCGACGATCGCCTGCGCGGTACCGAGTGCATCCGAGCCGATCCGGAACACCACCGAATTGCCCGAACGGACGACGCCGGCGGCGTCGGCGAAGACGTTGGGTCGGCCCTCGAAGACGAATCCGACGACACCGAGAGGGGCCCGCCGAGCCTCGACGGTCCAGCCGTCGTGACGGATCTCGCGCTCGACGGCATCTCGGCGGACCGACGTCGTCGCCCATCCTCGCAGACCGTCGATCATGTCGGAACGCATCGACGGCGACAGGACGAGTCGGGTCGTCGACCGGTGCTGCGCCGATGCCCGGGCGACATCGGCGTCGTTGGCAGCGGCGATCGGAGCGAACGTCTCGTCGGCTGCGAGCCGATCTGCGAACATCTCGAAGAAGGCGGTGATCTGCTCGTCCGAGCAACTGGCCAGGCCGGCGAACGCGTCGCGGGCCTGCTCGACCGCTGCTGCGGCGAGTCCGTGCTCGACCGCGCGGATGTGCAGGAGGTCGCCCTCGACGGGATCGACGACCAGGCGGTCACCAGCGACGAACGCCTCGGCGAGTTCGACGGGCACGTTCGCCACCCGGTTTCCCGCGAAGACGATCGGTTGCCCCGGCATCAGCGTCGTCAGGAGATCGTCGGGCATGGATTCGAAGCGTACGCTTCGGGTATGGCCGAGCCCAACGACGACCGCTTCTACTTCCGTCAACTCCTGTCCGGTCGCGACTTCGCGGTCGGCGACCAGATGGCGACACAGATGGTGAACTTCGTCTATGCGATCGGCGACCGGCAGACCGGCGACTGTGTCCTCGTCGACCCGGCCTACGATCCCGACGGCCTGGTGGACGCCGTCGAGGCGGACGGCCTGACCGTCACCGGTGTACTCGCCACCCACTACCACGCCGATCACATCGGCGGGTCGATCATGGGACACGAGATCACCGGCATCACCGGGTTGCTCGATCGGGTTTCGGTGCCGATCCACGTGCAGCGTGACGAGATTCCGTGGGTACTGAGGTCCTCGGGGGTGTCCGACGACCACCTCGTCGGGCATGACTCGGGCGACATCGTCGAGGTCGGCGACGTGGAGATCCAGCTCGTGCACACGCCGGGTCACACGCCGGGCAGCCAGTGCTTCCTCGTGGGGGGCAAGCTCGTCTCGGGGGACACGCTGTTCCTCGACGGTTGTGGACGGACCGACCTGCCCGGCAGTGATGCGTCGCAGATGGTCGAGAGCCTGAACCGGCTCGCCAAGGTCGACGACGAGATCGTGCTCTACCCGGGCCATCGGTACTCGATCGCGTCGAGCGCCACGATGGGCTCGGTCAAGCAGTCGAACTACATCTTCGACCAGATCCTCGGGACCTGACCCGGCGCGCCGTCAGGGGCAGCCGACGTCGTACATCACGGCGCAGGGCCCGCACAGCGCGACCCGCCCGTCCGGTGTGTCCCACGCACGCGCCGGGGACAGGCCGCACGACCGGCACTCGTCGATGTCCGCCGTGGTCGGGGCACCGTCCTGTTCCTTCACGGTGGGGAATCTAGTTCGGCGCCGCCGTTCGACGATGCACCGTCGAACGACCGCCGGGGCGAGCCCGCGGCCCGATCACCACGTGTCGATGTTGGGCCTCACACGTGTGCCCGGCGTCCGCGACGGCGCCGACTCGAGCAGTGTGGTGATCCACCGCCGGCTCTCGGCCGGGTCGATCACGTCGTCGATCTCGAAGTACTCGGCGATGCTGAGCGCCTTGCCACGCTCGTACAACCGATCGACCAGCTCGCGGTAGAGCGTGTCGCGTTCGAGATCGGTGGCGCAGGCCTCGAACTCCTTGCGGTAGCCGAGCTGCACCGCGCCCTCCAGGCCCATCCCCCCGAACTCACCGGTCGGCCACGCCACGCACGCGAGCGGCGCCTTGGTCGAGCCACCCATCATCGCCTGCGCGCCCAGTCCGTACGACTTGCGCAGCACGAGCGACACCACGGGGACCGACACGTTGGCGCCCGTGACGAACAGCCGACTGCAGTGCCGGACGAGCGCGGTCGCCTCGACGTCGGGCCCGACCATCATGCCGGGCGTGTCGACGAGTGTGACGATCGGGAGTCCGTGCGCGTCGCACAGCTGCATGAAGCGAGCGGCCTTGTCGGACCCGTCGCTGTCGATCGCACCGGCGAGATGAGCCGGGTTGTTGGCGATCACGCCGACGGGGCGACCTTCGATCCGGGCCAGCGACGTGATCATCCCGACCCCGAACTCGCGCCGGAGTTCCAGCACCGTCCCCGTGTCGAACAATCGGTCGATCGCCTCTCGCACGTCATAGCTCCGCAGCCGGTCGACGGGCACGACATCGCGGAGTTCGTCCTGATCGGCGCACTGCCAGTCGTCGAGCGCGCCCTGGAAGTAGGAGAGATATCCGGCGGCCAGTGCTGTTGCGTGTTCCTCGTCGCGGGCCACGAGGTCGACCACACCCGATGAACGCTGCACCGACATCGGTCCGACCTCCGTCGGCCGGTACACGCCGAGCCCACCACCCTCGATCATCGCCGGGCCGCCCATCCCGATGTTCGAGTCCTCGGTCGCGATCACGACATCGCAGCATCCGAGGATCGCTGCGTTGCCGGCGAAGCAGTATCCGGCGTTCACGCCGACGAGCGGCACCGTGCCCGAGAGTCGGGCGAACCAGGTGAACGCCAGGCAGTCCAGGCCGGTCACGCCGCCGGTGTCGGTGTCACCCGGACGGCCACCGCCGCCCTCGGTGAAGAAGACGATCGGTACCTCGAGCCGTTCGGCGAGCTCGAACAGGCGGTCCTTCTTGCGGTGGTTCCGATGGCCTTGCGTGCCGGCCAGGACGGTGTAGTCGTAGGACACGGCGATCACCCGGCCGGCGCGCCCGGCGAAACGGTCGCCGTTGACGGTACCGATGCCACCGATCATCCCGTCGGCCGGCGTGCGCGCGACCAGGTCGTCGTGGCTTCGACGTTTCGCCTGCGCCGCGATGACGAGTGGGCCGTACTCGATGAACGAGTCGTCGTCCACCAGGTCGGCGACGTTCTCGCGCGCGGTGCGACGCTGCCGTGACCGCCGGCGCTCGACGGCGGCGGGGCGCGCCTCGTCGGTTCCGAGGCGGCGACGGGCGATGACGTCTGCGAGGTCCTGACGTTCCAGGCCCTTGGGTCCGTCCGGCTCGTGGTCGATCGTCGTATCCGGCGCCGTTGTCGCCGGTTCGAGCTCGAAGAGCAGATCGCCGGGGTGCACCGTGGCCCCGAGTTCGACGGCCACCTTCCGCACGATGCCGGCGGAAGGTGCGTCGATGTCGTGGTGCAGCTTCATCGACTCGACCAAGGAGAGCGTGGCGCCGGCCGGCACCGTCTGTCCGGGTTCGACCTCGATCGACACGATCGTCCCCTGCAGCTTCGAGCGGACCACCAGCATGCCGACCATGGGGCGATCCTTGCAGTCAGTCCTGGCCGGGGCGACGTTGGAAGGCCGTGATCGACTGCTCGCCCATCACCAGTTCGGCCGCGACTGCCGCGATCAGTGCCGGGACCACGAAGTTTGGCTTCCCGGTGGTCTCCGCGACGAACATGACGGCGGCGAGCGGCACCCGATAGCCCGCACCGAGGAACGCGGCGATGCCCAGCAACGTGTACATCGTGAAGCGTTCCGGGTGCACGACCGAGGCTACGCCGCGCCCGACCAGGCCGCCGCCGACGACGAGGGGGATGAACACCCCACCGACGCCGCCACCGGCGGTGGTCATCGCGGATGCGAGGCAACGGATCATGAACACGGCGATCAGCAGCCACAACGCGAGGTCCCGCTCGATGAACAACCAGTCCGTGAGCACCTCGTAGCCGGCGCCGAGGCTCAACGGCAGCCCGGTGAGCTCGCGCGACAGGAAGAACAGTCCGACCATCGACGCCGAGCTGATCGCCAACCGCGGTGGCAGGGATCGCAGGGAGATGCCCTTGGCGATTCGAATCAGCTTGGCGAACGCACGGGCGCCGACGGCGCAGGTCGCCCCGACGAGCAGAGCCCCCAACAGATCGATGAACTCGAACGACGGGATGTCGAACACGCTGACCGCCAGGAGCGGCGTCGTGTCGCTGAGCGTGACGAACGTCAGGTAGCCGGTCGCACTCGCGACGAGCGCCGGCAGCAGCATGCGCCGAGCCATGTCGTCTCGATAGGGCACCTCGAGCGCGAAGATCGCACCGGTCGCGGGCGCCTTGAAGATCGCGGCGACGCCCGCCGCGGCACCGGCGACGAGGAGCGTCCGATGGTCGCTGCCGCGGAACGGGGTGGGCAATCGTCGCTGGATCATCGAACCGATCGCGGAGCCGCCGTACAGCGACGGACCCTCCAGTCCGAGGGCGCCTCCCGAGCCGAGCGTTGCGATCGACGCGGCGATCCTCGCCCCGAGGTAGCGCGGACGGAGGCGGTACGCAGGGTCGTGGAACGCTCGGAGGTACTCGTCGGACGTCGACGGCGATGCCCCACCCCCGAAACGAAGGATCACTGCCGCGATCACGAGCCCGATCCCCGGAGCGAGCGCAGCGACCCACAGCGGGGCCTCGAGCACATGGTGGTAGAGCTCCTCGACGACGTACTCGAACCCTCGGACGGCGAGCCCGGTGACCACACCCGTGATCGCGGCCAGCACGACGACCTCCCGCGACCGGCGTACGAGTTGGCGGAGTTCGTCCCTGCGGACCTCGAACGATTCAGGGCGGAGAGCCCTCACCATTCGTCGACGCCACACGTGTGGGCAGTGTAGGACCCCGGACCGGCCTGGCACGATTGCACCGGTCGTGACGGTCCCCGACCACGCGCGCGGGTGCCACTACCGTCGACATCCGTGGAGACAGTCCGTTCCTCCGAACCCTGCTACGAGCAGGACGGGACGCTGTGTCAGTGGGTCTACGACCAGACTGACGGCAACGAGACCGCGGCGAACGCGGTGAACTGGTTCGTCGACAAGCCGTTGCAGGTGTTGCTCGTCCTGCTGATCGGGTGGATCCTGACCCGCCTGACCCGACGCTGGGTGGCCGGCGTCGTCAGTCGCGTCGTCGCTCCCGAACGCACCTCGTCCGATCGGCTCAAGAGCCTCGGTTTCGACCTGCCGGGTGGGCTCATCTCGACCGAGTCGGATCCACGCCGCGAGTCCCGGGCCCAGTCGATCTCGGTCGTGCTCACGAGCTCCGCGATCGTCCTGATCTGGGCGATCGCGGGCCTGATGATCCTTGGCATTCTCGGGGTCCAGCTCGGTCCGCTCCTCGCCGGCGCCGGAATCGCCGGCGTCGCGCTCGGCTTCGGTGCACAGAGCCTCGTCAAGGACTGCATCGCCGGGCTGTTCATGCTGATCGAGGACCAGTACGGCGTGGGCGACATCGCCGACATCGGCGAGGCGGTCGGTGTCGTCGAACGGTTCTCGTTGCGCACCACGGTCCTGCGGTCGATCGACGGCACCGTCTGGCACGTGCCGAACGGCGTCGTGCAGCGTGTCGGCAACCGCAGCCAGTTGTGGTCGGTGGCGCTCGTCGACGTCGACGTGGCCTACGACACCGATCTGGACGAGGCCCGCGCCCTGCTCGAACGTGCCGCGACCGAGGTGTGCGAGCTCCCGGACTTCGCCGAGCAGGTGCTGGAGGCGCCGCAGGTGCTCGGGGTCGAGGCGCTCGCCGCCGACGGCATCTCGATCCGACTCACGGTCAAGGTCATGCCGGGGTCGCAGTGGGTTCTGCAGCGGGCACTGCGACAGCACGTCAAGCAGGTGTTCGACGGGGCCGACATCGAGATCCCCTTCCCGCAACGGACCGTGTGGATGCGGGTCGACAACGACAACGACACCGCGACGACGGAGCAGCCCGACGGTGCCTCACGTTGATGTGCCCGCGAAACGGGCTCACCTGACATCATGACCGTCATGTCAACGGCCAGCCGGCTCCCCCTGGCCGCCGTCCTCGACCGACCATCGGGCAGCACGCTCACCGTCGCCGTCGTGTTCGGCATCGCCGGGTGGTTGTGTCATCTGTACTTCTACTGGTCGAAGCGACCACAACTGCTCGAACCGGTCGGCACGAAGCGACCCGAACCCGTCGACGGTGACCGGATCGAGCCACCGGCGGTGGTCGCCCTCCTGACCAACGAGTACGACGTCCCCCGCAGCGCGGTGACGGCCACTGCGCTCGATCTGGCGGCACGGGGATGGATCCGACTCACGACGTCCGACGGCGAGCTCGTGGTCGTCACCCGCGGCGCCGGACAAACCGGTGACTCGCTGCTGCCCTTCGAGCAGCAGGTCCTCAACCACCTCGCGGCGCGAGCGTTCAACGACGTCACCTCCGCAGGGACGTTGGCCGCCTCGCACCATCGGCTCGATCGACGTTGGTGGCAGCGGTTCCGGCGCTCGGTGGCTGCACGATCCGAACAGTTGGGCTTCTCGCGTCAGCGTTACACCCCGATCGAACTGGCGCCCCCGGCGGCCTGCGCCGTGATCGCGCTGATCGCCCTCTGGATCTCCGTGCGGAGCGGCGACGCCGTCGCGATCTCGGAGTCGTGGCGTGCCCGGACCGTGTGGTTTCTGGTGCTCGGCGGGATCGGTCTGCTCGTGTGGCGGACCGTCGAACGTGCGCTCGGGTCCGCCCAGAAACCGACCGATGCAGGGCTGCAACGCACCGCCCGATGGATGGGGCACCGACGACGGCTCCAGGCCCGGATTCCGGAGAACGCGTCGGTGCTCGGCTCGCCCGCACAGCAGGTCGCCCTCGCCCACGCCGCGGTCATGGGTGTGTCCGAACAGGTGCTCGACCAGCTCCCTGCCGCTCCCGAGGATCACCGCCACGCCTGGTCGGAGGCCGGGGGGACGGCGCACATCGTCGCTGTCAGGTACCCGGTTCGGCCGGGCTACGGGCAGCACCCACTCCGTGTCCTGCCCGCCGGCCTCGTCGTGTTCCTGTGCTTCCGCTGGTTGGAGGGCTTCTTCGGTCGGGTCGCCGACGGTAACGCACTCGAGTCGCTGCTCGAACGGGTGCCGGGCCAGATCGACCTGATCGAGCGTCTCGCGGACGTGTTGTCCGCGCTGTGCTGGGTGCCTATCATCTGGGGCGTCTGGGCGATGATCGCCGGCGCGATCGACGCCGTGGCGACACGTGAGCGGGTCGGTGCGGTCGTCAGGGCGCGCCGCCCCTCCGAGGTCGTCCCGCCGCTCGTCGCGACCGTGTTCAAGCCGTTCGCCGAGCGCGACCGATTCTCGACGTATCTCGCCGTCGACGACGGCCGACGCCCGCTCGTGACCGCGTGGCTCGCCAGCGAGCGCAGCGCCGCCCCACAGGGCGCCCAGGCCCGGGTGCGCGCCACTCCCCTGCTCGGTTACGTGCGATCGTCGGAACCGATCGGGACGGCGACACGGACCGACGCCTCGGCGTCCGACGTCGACGTCGGCTGACCGGCACCCGGCGGGGGCGGTCGCAGCGCGGGAGCGTGTTCAGCCGACCGGGATGCCACCGACGCCCAGGTCGAGGGCGTACAGCGACGTGTTGGCCGTCATGTAGAGCGTCCGACGGTCCCCGCCGCCGAACACCACGTTGGCGCACACCTCGGGCAGGCGGATCGTGCCCAGCAGCGTGCCGTCGGGGAGGTAGCAGTGCACACCCTGGAGCCCGCTGGCCCAGATCCGACCGGCGGCGTCGACTCGGAACCCGTCGAACACTCCTTCGGGGCAGGTCGCGACGACCTCACCTCCCCCGTCGACACGATCGCCGGCGACGTCGAACCGCCGGAGATGGCGGGGACCGTGCTCGACATGGCTGACGCCGGTGTCCGAGACGTACAGCGAGGACTCGTCGACTGAGAACGCGAGCCCGTTCGGACACACCATGTCGGTGACCTCGGCCGTGACCTCACCGGTGCGCCCGTCGACCCGGTAGACGTTGCTCGATCCGATCTCGCTCTCGGACTTTTGCCCCTCGGCGTCGCTGTCGATGCCGTACGTCGGGTCGGTGAACCACACCGCCCCGTCACGCGCCACGACCACATCGTTCGGGCTGTTGAAACGTCGGCCCTCGAACCGGTCGGCGACGACTGCCCGGGACCCGTCAGCAGCGAGGCGGACGACCGAACGTGTGCCGTGCTCACAGGCGACGACGCAACCCTGCCCGTCGAGCGTGTGTCCGTTGCAGAAGTTCGCCGGTTGCTCGGCCACCGTCACCCGGCCGCTCGGGACGTCGAGTCGCATCCTCCGGTTGCTCCCGACATCGCTCCAGAGCAGGACGTCGTCGTCCTGGAGGTACACCGGCCCCTCCGCCCAGGTACACCCGTCGGCGAGGTGATGGAGCAGCGCATCGGGATCGAGCAGCGGACGGAGTCGTTCGTCGAGGACGTCGACGGTCGGAGCGGTCGGTGGTCGGGTCGCCATACGGTATTCTCCCAGGTCACGATCCCCCGGTCATTTCCGGCTCGAATCCGGATTCGTCCAGACTGGACCACATGCCGAACGCCCAGACCGTCGTCACGCTCGACATGGAGGGCGTCCTCGTGCCCGAGATCTGGATCGCAGTGGCCGAGCGAACAGGCATCGACGCGCTGCGCCGCACGACCCGCGACGAACCCGACTACGACGTCCTGATGCGGTACCGCCTCGACGTGTTGGCCGAACACGGGCTGACGATGCCGCTGATCGCCGACGTGATCGGCGGGCTGCATCCACTGCCCGGCGCCCGCGAGTTCCTCGACGAACTCCGCCGCCAGACGCAGGTGATCGTGCTGAGCGACACGTTCGAGCAGTTCGCAGCGCCGCTGATGCCGCACCTCGGGATGCCGACGGTGTTCTGCCACCGCCTCGTCATCGAGGGCGACCGCATCACCGGCTACCGACTCCGCCAGCAGGACCAGAAACGGCACGCCGTGGAGGCGCTGCAGGGGCTGAACTACCGGGTCGTCGCAGCGGGCGACTCGTACAACGACACCTCGATGCTCGGGGCCGCCGACCGTGGCTTCCTCTTCAAGGCGCCGTCGAACGTGCGCGGCGAGTTCCCACACTTCCCGGCGGTGGACGAGTTCGACGAACTGCTTCCGCTGATCGTCGCCGAACTCGGCTGACGTACCGTTGCGCGATGGACGCGCAACCACTCGACAAGCAGTTCACCTCGGTCAAGGGCAGACAGATGGCCTACCACGATTCGGGTTCGGGCGAGCCGATCGTGTTCCTGCACGGCAACCCGACGTCGTCGTACCTGTGGCGCAACATCGTGCGCGAACTGAACGACTCGTACCGCTGCGTCGCCCCCGACCTGGTCGGCATGGGAGACAGCGAGCCCACCGGTGACGAAGGGCCCGAGGCCTACCGGTTCGTCGACCACCGCGAGTATCTCGACGGTGTCCTGGACGCGCTCGACCTGGGCGACCGGGTCACGCTCGTGATCCACGACTGGGGGTCGGCGCTCGGCTTCGACTGGGCCAACCGTCACCGCGACCGGGTGGCGGGCATCGCCTACATGGAGGCGATCGTCCGCCCGGTGTCGTGGGACGAGTGGCCCGAGGCCGCCACCCCGATCTTCCGGGCCTTCCGCAGTCCGGCCGGCGAGGAGATGGTCCTCGACAAGAACGTGTTCGTCGAGCGGGTCCTGCCCGGATCGATCATCCGCGACCTGAGCGACGACGAGATGACCGAGTACCGGCGCCCCTTCGCCGGCGGTGGCGAACGCCGCCGCCCGACCCTCACCTGGCCACGCGAGATCCCGATCGACGGCGAGCCGGCCGACGTGACGGAGATCGTCCGGTCGTACGCGGATTGGCTGTCGGGGTCGGGTCTGCCGAAGCTGTTCGTGAACGCCGATCCGGGCGCGATCCTGATCGGTCCGCAGCGCGAGTTCTGCCGCTCATGGCCGAATCAGACCGAGGTGACCGTGCCTGGGAATCACTTCCTCCAGGAGGACAGCCCCGTGGAGATCGCACGAGCGATCTCCACCTGGCGATCGGGCTTCTGACCCCGAAAGCTGCGAAACTGAGCTCATGCCGAACCACCACGAAGGCACGATCACGTCATACGACGGCCTGACGATCTACCACCAGTCGTGGCTCCCGGACGACGAGCCGAAAGCAGCCGTGATGCTCGTGCACGGGCTCGGTGAGCACTCCGGACGCTACGGCCACGTCGCCGAACGGCTCACCGGGGCCGGCTATGCCGTCCACGCGCTCGACCATCGCGGCCACGGCAAGAGCGACGGCAGCCGCGTCTACGTCAAGTCCTACGACGAGTTCATGGCCGATCTGATCCAGTTCCGTGGCCTCGTCGAACGGCGGCACCCAGGTCTGCCGCTGTTCGTCCTCGGCCACAGCATGGGTGGCAACCTGGTGATGGGCCATGTCCTCGACCACGAGGACGGTCTCGCCGGGGCCGTGCTGAGCGGACCCGCGCTCAAGGTCACCGACGACCTGTCCCCTGCCAAGATCACGATTCTCAAGTCGGTGGCGAGGGTCGCCCCCGGGCTCCGACCCGAGGGCCTGGATGCCGACGCGATCAGCAGGGACCCGGCGGTCGTCGCCGACTACCGGTCCGATCCACTCGTGTTCACGGGCAAGATCACCGCCGGAATCGGCGCCGCCCTCATCGACGCCATGGGCTCGTTCCCCGACCGGTACCCGGCGCTCACGCTGCCGATCCTGATCCTGCATGGCACCGAGGACCGCCTCACCAACGTCGAGGGCTCTCGCGAACTCGAGCGCCTCGCCACGAACGCCGACGTCGTGGCGCACTACTACGAGGGGCTCTACCACGAGGTGTTCAACGAGCCCGAACAGGACGAAGTACTCGGCGACCTGGTCGCCTGGCTGGACGGCATCGTCGGGTGAGCGGGGACCTCGCAACGTTCCCGGAGGACTGGGGTCGGGCGCTCGCCGTGGTCGCCCACCCGGACGACATGGAGTACGGCGCGGCCTGCGCGGTCGCGAAGTGGACGGCGCAGGGCAAGCACATCAGCTACCTCCTCGTCACGCGCGGCGAGGCCGGCATCGCCACGATGGCACCCGATGAGGTCAAGGCGCTCCGCGAGGTGGAACAGCGCAACAGCTGTGCTGCGGTCGGGGTGTCGGACCTGGCCTACCTCGACCACCCGGACGGCCTCGTGGTCGAAGGACTCGAACTCCGCCGAGATCTGACCGAGGCGATCCGCCGCCACCGGCCCGACGTGTTGATCTCGGTCAACCATCGTGACTCGTGGGGAGGTCCGTCGTGGAACCATGCCGACCACCGGGCGGTTGGTCGTTCGCTGCTCGACGCGATGCGTGACGCCGGCAACCGGTGGTTGTTCCCCGGCGTGGGCGAACCCTGGGACGGCACCCGGTTCGTTGCCTTCAACGCCACACCCTCCAACACGCACGCCGTCGAGATCGACGAGGAACATCTCGCGGCCGGCATCGCATCGCTGCGATGCCACGAGCTCTATCTCGCTGCGCTCGACGGCCACGACGATCCGGACCCGTTCCTGCGGGGCGCGGCCCGGGACAACGGCGAGGCGATCGGGGTCGAGTACGCCACGGCGTTCGAGATCGTCGGCGGCGTCTGAGTGAACCTCGGGATCGTCGAGTCACGTCGCGACGTCAACCTCGGACTCCTCGGCGTCTGCGTCGCAGTCATGGCCTGGGGTGCGTCCGGCAGCGTGGTCAAGGCGATCGGCATGGACGGTCTCGCGATCGGTTTCTGGCGGTTCCTCTTCTTCGCGCTGGCGTTGATCGGATGGATGACCGTGCGCGGCGCGGCGCTGTCGTCACAGGTACTGCGGGCGTCCGCAGCGGGCGGTATCAGCCTCGGACTCGACGTCGTGTTCTTCTTTTCGGCGGTGAAGCTCACGAATGTCGTGAACGCGACGACGATCGGAGCGCTGCAGCCGATCATCGTCGCCGTCGTCGCGGCCCGCTTCTTCGGCGAGCGAATCCGTGGGCGGGACGTCGCCGCGGCCGCGGTGGCGATCGCCGCCGTCGCGGTCATCGTGATCGAGTCGAGTGGGACGCCGGAGTGGAACTGGCGCGGCGACCTGCTCGCTGTGGGAGCCGTGTTCGCGTGGGCCGGGTACTTCGTGTTCTCCAAACGGTCGAAGGGCGTGATCTCCTCGCAGCAGTACACAGCCGGCACGGCGCTCTGGACCACTGCGATCTGCCTGATCGCCGGGCTGGCGTTCGGTCAGGACATGTCGCCGCCCGGCCCCGGCGACTGGCTTCCGCTGCTCGCCCTCACCTTCGGGGCCGGCATCCTCGGTCACTCGATCATGAACTGGTCGCTCGTCCGCGTACCGCTGTGGCTGGGATCGGTACTGACGCTGCTGATCCCCGTCGTCGGGGCGGTCGTCGCCTGGATCTTCCTGGACGAAGCACTCAGCGCGATCCAGATCGGCGCGATCTTCGTCGTGGTCGGCGCGCTCGCGTCGATCGTGCTGAGCCAGGACGTGCCCGAGCCGGTGCGTGCTCCCCAGGCCCCCGCGCCTCCGTGACCGACCACGAACGGTCGGGAGTGTTCAGCGTCGTCTCGTCGCCCCCATGACCAGGCCGAGGATGAGGGTCAACACGATACTGCCGATGATCGAGATCCTGAAGTTCAAGCCCAGCAGCTGCGCGACGACATTGATCACGATCAGGACGAGGATGAAGACGACGAGTTGCCCGAGCGGGCTCCGGGTGTTCATACCGGAACGGTAGCGGCCGGGCGCGGACGCGCCGAGGATGCGGCTCTGGGCGGATGCGGCTCTGGGCGGATGCGGCTCGGAGCGCAACCGCTCCGACGGCTCGACGACGGCGGTACTGTTCGGACCATGAGCCAGATCTACGCCGACGCGGCCCAATTCGAGTCACTGTTCACCCGGATGTTCGACCAGATCCGCGCCGATGACCCCGACGGTATGGACGAACTCGTCGATCAGCAGATGGTGATCCGGTTCCAACTCCGCGACCCCGCCGCCGAATTGTGGGTCGACGGCAGCTCGAAACCCGTCCAGACCTCGTTCGGGCCCCAGGATGCCGAGGCCACCCTCTCGGCCGACCTCACCGCGAACTCCATGCACGAGCTGCTGCTCGGCACGCTCCCGCTCGGCCGAGCGCTGATGTTCCGCAAGCTGAAGGTGCGGGGGTCGACAGCGAAGGCGATGAAGCTGGAGAGCCTGCTGCACGCGATGCAGGCGGTCTACCCGGGACTGGCCGGCGAGCTGCTCGACACCTGAGTCCGGTACCGACCGATGGCTGCGCGCGCCTCGTTGTTCGACCGCTGGTCGGACAGCTACGACGGTGTCGGGCTGCAGCTGCTCACGTACCGCCCCGTGCACGACGCTGTGCTCGCGCGGTTGCGCGACGCGGACCCCGCCGTCGTGGTCGACCTGGGGTGCGGCACCGGGCGCCTCTCCGAGCGGTTGATCGGAGAATTCCCGGAATCCACCGTGCTCGGCATCGATCTGTCGGCCGGCATGCTCGTCAGAGCCGCCGGGCGCCTCGACGGTGCCGGTCCGAGCCACACGGGTCTCGTGCTGGCCGACGCCCACCGATTGCCGATCGCGGCCTCGGCGGTCGACGTGATCGTGTGCACCGAATCGTTCCACTGGTACCACGACCAGCCCGGCGTGCTCGACGGTCTCGCAACGGCACTGCGGCCCGGCGGGCGGCTGGTGATCGTATCCATCGCGACCGTCACCGAGCTGGGAGACCGCCTCCTGCGACGGTCGACCCTGACCGGCGGGAACGAGGTCCGCGCGCTCCCGCCAGGGCGGCTCCGCAAGCTCCTCGCAGGCGCCGGTTTCGAGGTGACGGCACAGCGGCGCATCCCCCGGCTCGGGGTGGTCGCCTGGCCGGTCCTCACCGACGCGACGCGGCGTCCCGTCGTCCGTCCGACCCCCGGCTCGAGCAGGCGAAGTGCGATCTCCTGACCGTTGGGCACCACCTCGACCATCGTCGACGTCGGTGACCTCACCGTCCCCACCGGTGGCAGCGGGCCGTCCGGGCCGAGCCGACCAGCTTCGTGGGGGTGAACGCGGCGCCCTCGTCGAGATAGCGGTCGCCCGGGAGTCGCCGCCCGATCAGGCCCCGATCGGGTCGGTCCAGCCGTCGAACGTCGCACGGATCGAGGTGTCCGTCGAACGCGCCGGCCGTTCCTGGGTCGGGACCGGCGGGCAGTCGACCATTCGGCCGCCCTCCCGGCCTCCCGGTACGATCGCTGCGTGACCGACCCGAAGATCATCTACACCCACACCGACGAAGCGCCGGCCCTGGCCACGTATTCGCTGCTCCCGATCGTCGAGGCCTTCGCCGGCGCCGCCGGGGTCGCTCTCGAGAAGCGGGACATCTCACTCGCCGGTCGCATCCTGTCGCAGTTCCCCGACTTCCTGGAGCCCGAGCAACGGCAGTCGGACGACCTCGCCGAACTCGGTCAGCTCGCCACCACACCCGAGGCGAACATCATCAAGCTCCCGAACATCTCGGCGTCGATGCCACAGATGGAGGCGGCGATCACCGAACTCCGGTCGAAGGGTTACGCGCTGCCCGACTATCCCGACGCCCCACAGACCGACACCGACCGAGATGTCAAGGCCCGCTACGACCGCGTGAAGGGTTCGGCCGTCAACCCTGTCCTTCGCGAGGGCAACTCGGACCGGCGCGCCCCCAAGGCCGTCAAGGAATACGCCAAGAAGAACCCGCACTCGATGGGCGCGTGGCCGGACGACTCCAAAACGCATGTCGCCACGATGGGTCGTGACGACTTCAAGTCGAACGAGCAGTCCGTCACGATGGAGGCCGCCGACGATCTCCGGATCGAACACGTCGACGGCGACGGCAACGTCACCGTGCTCAAGTCGTCCGTCCCCGTGCAGGCCGGCGAGATCGTCGACGGGACCTTCATGTCGACCGCAGCGCTGCGACGGTTCCTGCGCGAACAGATCGCCGACGCCAAGGAACAGGGCGTGCTCTTCTCGCTCCACATGAAGGCCACGATGATGAAGGTCTCCGACCCGATCATCTTCGGGCACGCCGTCGAGGAGTTCTTCGCACCGGTCTTCGAGCAGTACGGCGACGAACTGACCGCTGCGGGCGCGGATGCGAGCAACGGCTGGGCCGACGTGCTCGCCGCGATCGAGACGCTGCCCGCCGACCGGCGAGCGGAGATCGAGGCGACGATCTCCGCGACGCTGGCCGACCGACCCGACGTCGCCATGGTCGACTCCGACCGCGGTATCACGAATCTGCACGTGCCGAGCGATGTCATCGTCGACGCCTCGATGCCGGCCATGATCCGCACGTCGGGCCAGATGTGGAACCCCGCCGGCGAGCAGCAGGACTGCAAGGCCGTGATCCCCGACTCCAGCTACGCCGGCGTCTATCAGGCCGTGATCGACGACTGTCGGACCAACGGCGCCTACGACCCCTCCACGATGGGCACGGTCCCCAACGTCGGGCTGATGGCACAGAAGGCCGAGGAGTACGGGAGCCACGACAAGACGTTCGAGCTGCCCGCCGCCGGCACGGTGCGGGTCGTGAACCAGGCGGGTCATGCCGTGATGAGCTTCGAGGTCGATGCCGGTGACATCTGGCGGATGTGCAACGTGCGCGACCTGCCGATCCAGGACTGGGTGAAGCTCGCGGTCAACCGGGCCCGCGCCACGGGCGCCACGGCCGTGTTCTGGCTCGATCAGGATCGCGCCCACGACGCGCGGCTGATCGACAAGGTGAACCGGTACCTGGAGGACCACGACACGGACGGCCTCGACATCCGGATCATGGCACCGGTCGATGCCGCGACGCTGTCGGCCGAACGCATGCGGCAAGGCCAGGACACCATCTCGGTGACCGGCAACGTGCTGCGCGACTACAACACCGACCTCTTCCCGATCCTCGAGGTCGGTACCAGCGCCAAGATGCTCTCGATCGTGCCGCTCATGAACGGCGGCGGGCTGTTCGAGACCGGGGCCGGCGGGTCCGCCCCGAAGCACGTCCAGCAGTTCGTGAAGGAGAACTACCTGCGTTGGGACTCCCTCGGCGAGTTCCTCGCGCTCGCGGTCTCCCTGGAGCACTTCAGCGATGTGACGGGCAACCGGCAGGCCAAGGTGCTCGGTACGACGCTCGACGTCGCGACCGGCCGGGTGCTCGACGAGAACAAGTCGCCCGCCCGTCGACTCGGCAAGATCGACAATCGCGGCAGCCACGCGTGGCTCGCCGTGTACTGGGCGCAGGCTCTCACCGAGCAGACCGATGACCCCGATCTCGCGGCGAGGTTCGCCCCGGTCGCCGCCCAGCTGGCCGAACACGCCGACACGATCGACGGAGAGCTCCTCGCCGTCCAAGGGTCGCCGGTCGAGCTCGACGGCTACTACCTGCCCGACCCTGATCTCGCCGCCGCGGCCATGCGACCGAGTGCGACGCTGAACGGCATTCTTGACGGCATCTGACGTCGCGCCGTCGCGGCCGCAGCGCGTGCTGTTCCCCAGCACGCTCGCGCTCACGATGACAGCGTCTGCGTTCCAGATCTTCGCCCTGGCGATCCTCGCCTCGCCGATCATCGACGAACTCGAGCTCAGCCGTGCCCAACTCGGTCTCGTCGGATCGGTCAACACCGCCGTCGGTGCGTTGAGTGCTCCGAGCACGGGACGACTGACCGACCGGATCGGCCCCCGACGATCGGTCGTGGCGTTGCTCACGCTCAGTGCACTCGGCATGGCGCTGATGGCCGCTGCCCCGTCGATCTGGCTGCTGGCGTTGGCGGCGGCGGTCGGCGGGTTCCCCCAGGGGTGGGGGAACCCGGCCACCAACAGCCTCATCGCCACGCGCGTCGACCCGGGGCGCCGCGGGGGTGTCACGGGCATCAAGCAGTCCGGGGTGACCCTGGGGGTCTTCCTCTCAGGGGCCACACTGCCGCTGCTCGAGCGTCTGTGGGGCTGGCGAGGAGCGTTCGCCGCCTTCGCGGTGGTGTTCACGATGCTGGCCGTCACGGTGCAGCTGACGCTCGGCCCGGATCCCGAGGTCGCCGAGCCCGGCGAGGACGACCCCACCACGCCAAGGCCCTCCACCCGTCTCGATCCGTTTGTCTGGCGCCTGGCGCTGTACGCACTTCTGATGGGCACGGCCGGCGGCGCGGTCGGACGCTTCTTCCCACTCTTCGCCGAGGAATCGCTCGGCTTCTCGCTCGCCACCGCCGGGCTGCTCACCGCACTCGCCGGCCTGCTCGGCATGGCTGCTCGCGTCGTCGTCGGACGGTGGGCCGAGACCAAGGTCACCCCGACCCGGCTGCTCAGCCTGTTGGCGATGGTCGGGGTGGCCTACTGCCTGCTGCTGACGGTCGTCACGCCGGCCACCCGAAACTTGCTCTATCTCTCGCCACCGCTCAGCGCCGTCGGCATCGCCGCCTGGAACGCCGTCGCGATGCTGGCGATCATCATGTTCTTCTCGAAGGCCCAGGCGGGACGGGCATCGGGCATCGTCATGCTCGGCTTCCTGGGCGGGTTGTCGATCTCCGCACCACTCGCCGGATTCGCCGTCGACCAGCTCGGCGAGTACTGGCCCGTCTGGCTCACCGCGGCCGGGCTGGCGGCGATCGCGTCCGGCCTCATGTGGTTCGACACGACGCAGCGGACATCCGAGGGATTGGACGACGCGACAGGCAGGTGACGGGCAGCACGACCATGCCGCGCTCGGCTGTCCGCGAAGCCGTTCGTGGACAGAGTGACACCGTCGCCGCGCCTACGCTCGCCTGGATGAACTCGTTGCCGATCACCTTCGAGGCTCCGCGTCGGCTGGCCCACGGCCGCCGCGGACACCATCTGCGTCCGATCCGGGCCGAGGACACCGACCTCGACACCACCGCGGTCATGGGGCCACCGGCACACCTCCGGTGGCCCCATGGCGAGCTCTGGGAGTGCCCACCGGCCGCCATGACGGACGATGTCGGACGCACCGATCCGGCCCGCCACGCGGATGAGACGACGCAGGGCGAGTCGTTCGACTCTGCACTCTTCGACGGCGACGAAACCCACCTTCTCGGATGCGTGTACGTCGACGCGCCCGAACGTGTCGGCGTCGCTGCCGACACCTCGTCGCAGGTGGTCGTCGACCAGGCGGGAAGGGCGGTCGAGCCTGAGGTCGACGCCACCGTGAATGGCCGTGTGGGCGATCATCGGCCGTGCGCCCGCTCCTGCTGCGTCAGGACCGACCGCGCGTGGCCCGAGCGGCCGGCATGACAGGAAGTGTGATGCACGTCGATCTGAACGGGCTGCGAGTGATCGTGACGGCCGGAGCCGCCGGCATCGGCCTCGCCGCGGCCGAGATATTCGTCGCCGGCGGGGCGAACGTGTGGGTGTGTGACGTCGACCGGCAAGCGCTCGCCCGGCTGAACGGCTCCGGCATCCGGACCGCGCCTGCGAACGTCGGTGACACCGCCGAGGTCGACGCGTTCATGACGGAGGCGATCGAGGCGATGGGCGGGCTGGACGTGCTCGTCAACAACGCCGGCGTCGCGGGCCCCGGCGGGCCGTTGGAGAGTATCGATCCCACCGACGTCACGCGAACGCTCGACATCGACGTCACATCGATGTTCCGCACCACCCGGCACGCCATTCCGGCGATGAAAGCACAGAGCCACGGCTCGATCGTCAACATCTCCTCGACCGCCGGCCAGTTCGGCTTCCCGAACCGTTCCGCCTACGCCGCCGCGAAGTGGGCGGTCATCGGCCTCACGAAGACCATGGCGATGGAGCTCGGCGAGTTCGGCATCCGCTGCAACGCGATCTGCCCCGGCTCGATCGACGGACCGAGAATGGAACGCGTCGTCGAATTGGAGGCGACGGCGACCGGCCGGTCTCCCGACCAGGTGCGCGCCGGATTCGAGCGGCAGGCCTCGATGCGGACCTTCATCGACGCGAACGAGATCGCGCAGACGATCTGTTTCCTCGCCTCACCACTCGGTTCGAAGATCTCGGGCCAAGCGATCGCCGTCGACGGAAACACCGAGACGCTCCGCAACAACTAGCCCGCCCTGTTCAGTGGTGACCGGGGGTTGAGGTCGGCGCGTCCGCGGAAACGCCCTTCTGGTGCGGGAAACTCGTGTTTGTCGAGAACATGAGCCAACAACCAGAAGGACACTTCGATGGTGAAGCGTAATCGTCGGCGTCCGCTGACCGAGTTCACCGGTGACGGATCTGGGGTCGTCAATCACGTCGGGGCTCGTCTGGTCGCCGAGCTCGCCGACGAGGTGGGTTGACGTCGGCGTCGTCGGCGGCGATGGCGCCGACCAAGCAGCGCCGTCGTGGCCATGACCGCGGTGAGGTGCTGGTCGATCTGGCGGTGATGCTCGCCGACGGCGGCAACCGGATCTCGGACCTGGCGACGTTGCGCGAGCAGCCGGGGTTGTTCGGTGAGGTGGCGTCGCGTCCCAGGGTGTGGCGCACCCTCGAGGCCGTCGACGCCGACGCGTTGGAACGGATCAAGATCGCTCGAGCCCACGCACGGGCGAAGGCGTGGGCGGCGGGTGCGGATCCGGGGTTCTACGTGATCGACATCGATGCCACCCTGATCGGTTCGCATTCGGACAAGGAAGACGCGGCGCCGAACTACAAGCGTGGGTTCGGATTCCATCCACTGCTCGCCTACCTCGATGGCACCGGTGAAGCACTCGCCGGGCTGCTCCGTCCGGGCAACGCCGGGTCAGGCACCGCCACCGATCACGTCGTCGTGCTCGATGATGCACTCGCCCAGTTACCGATTGATCCTGCCGGGGGCGCCGAGGTGATCGTGCGCGCCGATTCGGCGGGTTGGTCACACAAGTTCGTGAAACACTGCCGGGCCCGCCAAGTGAACGTCGTGATCGGTCACCGGCTCACCGTCGACATCGCCAACGTGCTGGTCAAGGTGCCGAGAAGAGCATGGTCACCGGCGATCTCTGCCGACGGCAGCGACTGGCTCGACCACGCGGAGGTGGTCGAGATCACCCATCTCGTCAGCGACATCTTCGACACCACACGCGGCTGGCCGTGCGGGTTGCGGATGATCGCCCGCCGCGAGCTCCCACATCCCGGCGGCCAGCTCACGTTCACCGACCTCGACGGGCACCGCTACCAAGTGTTCGTCACCGACCTGGACGATCCCGACATCGCGTATCTCGAAGCGCTCTACCGCGGCCGCGGCCGCGGCCGCGCCGAGAAACAGATCTGCGACACCAAGACCACCGGGCTCACGAACCTGCCGTCACACTCGTTCGCGATCAACACCGCCTGGCTGCAGCTCACCCTGATCGCCCACGACCTGCTCGCCTGGACCCGCACCCTGACCCTCGACGGCGACCTCGCCACCGCCGAGCCGAAACGACTCCGCTACTGCCTGTTCCACACCGCCGGAGTTCTTCGAGGTCGTTGGCCACCGTTCCCGCCGCCCGGCCGACGACGAGGTCGCTCAGATATGCGTGTTCGGAGGTCGCGCAGAGGGCCGACGAAGCGCGCACGTCTCCGTGCACGACACCACTCCGATGGGCGGCATCGAGCGCGGCGCCGACCTGTGTGAGGATCCGCAGCGCGTCCCAATCGGACAGGCGCTCCCGCCCCAGACGGACGTCGAGTCGTTCGCCGTCGATCCAACGCATCACCTGGTAGACACGACCGGGCTCGCGCCACGCGTCCTGCACACCGATGATCTGAGGGTGGTCGAGCTGGGCGACCCTGGCGATGTCAGCCCGATACCTCGCAATGAAGCCGGCGTCGTCGGCGAGCGGGGCACCGATGACACGTATCGCCACCTCGCGACCGACCGAACGCCGGTAGCCGCGATACAGATCGGCATCGGGGCCGGCGACGACACGTTCGCGCAGCTCGTAACCGCGAACGGCACGCTCGACGCCGTTGACCTCCTCCGCGGGGCATCCAACGACGGGTCGCTATCCAGCAACCGTCGCTCCAGATCGACCAACTGGGCCGACGGCTCGAGGCCCAGCTGGTCGACGAGATAGTCATGCGCGCGGCTGAACGCGCGGAGCGCTTCGCCGTGTCGCCCGGAACGATGGAGCGCCAACATCAACAGCCCACGGAAGCGTTCGTGAAGCGGAAAATCGACCGTGAGACTCTCGAGCTCGCCGATGAGCAACTCGTGTCGACCCAGTGCGAGATCGGCCTCGATCCGATCTCCGAGCGCCACGAGGCGCATCTCGCTCAGACGAGAGATCTCCGCGAGCAGGACCGACGAGTCATCCAAGCCGGCGTACGGGCTCCCGCGCCACATCGCAAGCGCCTCACCCAGCCGATCTGCCGCCTCACCCGGCCCGGCTGCCATCAGTGGACGGACCTCCTGCACCGTTCGGCTGAACACCCGCTCGTCGACGTGCTGCTCACCGACCCGCAACGCGTAGCTCCGGAACGGTCGGTCTCCAACCCCTCGCCGATCCGCTGGCGGAGATGATGGAGATATCCCTGCAGCGTCTTGCGGGCCGTCGCAGGTGCAGACTCGCTCCACACACCCTCGACCAGCGCGTCGGTCGACACCGTCGCTCCATGAGCAGCGAGCAACATTGCGAGCACGAGTCGCTGCTTCGGGCCGCCGAGCTCGACCTCGTCGTCCCCGTTGACGGCCCGCAAAGGGCCAAGGACCTGGAAGTCCACGCTCCAACTGTACTGGTCGGCCATTGCGGCCATCGTCGACGATGTCGGTTGGAGAGCGGTTGGAGCACCTGTTGCTCGCTCTCCGACCGAACCGTCGCCGCCCTGACGTGCGGAGTCGGGCTCCTGCGAACGCCCTGTCTGCCAGCGGGTTCAACCGGTCTCCAACCGGGTCGCGGCCGTCCTGGAACCGCCCACTCGGAAGCTGGTCCACAACAAGCCGCCGAGCTCGCCGATGGGGTCCGACCCGAGGGCGGACCGGCTCACACCAACAGGAGCACACCATGCATTCCACCGCACACCACCCAGCCGGCGACCCGACCATCGGACGCCGAGCAACGCGATACGGCACGCTGGTCGCCGGAACCGCCCTCGCCGCGCCCGTCGCCGTCACCTTGGCGGGGACGCTGTCGGCCGGAGACGACGCCACACGGCAAGTCGTCGAAGTCGAGCGGCCTCCCGACGTGATCAGTCAACAAGCTGCGACGGACACGACGATCACCCGGACGCTCGGCGATCGCAGTTCGCTCGGCCACGTCCGGTCCGGAGCACCTGCTGCGACCGACACGATGATCACCCGCAGCAAGGGCGGCTGACGATGGTCGTGCACGCCGCTCGGATTCCCGGAAATCCGACGTCTCAGATCGGCGACCCAACGACTCCCGCCAGATCGGGGACCACTCAAGAACCTCGGCCAGTACAAGTCGTGGGGACGTCTGGTCGCCGCATCGGGCATGGTCGGGGTCACCTACGAGACCATGGAACCGGGCGACACCCAGGCCGTGCTCGACCACTTGCGGAGCAACGCCGATGAGACGGGGATCGACCCCGAGCGGATCGGCCTGTTCGGAGCCTCCGCCAATGTCGGCACGGCGCTGTCGGTCGCGATGGCGCCCGAGAACCGTTTCATCGACATCGCAATTCTCTACTACGGCCTGATGTTCGGGCCGCAGGGCGTGTTCCGCGAGACGCTCGACGACGTCTGTGCCCAGATCGAGTGCTACGGCCCCGAACTGGACGACTATCCCGAGATCCGCAGCGACCTCCCACTCTTCGTCGTCAAGACCGGCCGCGATCGTGCCGACCTCAAGGCGACGATCGATGAGTTCGTGGTCGCTGCCGAAACGGCTGGTGCAGCTATCACGTACGTCGACTATCCGGCCGGACCGCACGGCTTCGACACCGGTGACAACTCCGAGCGATCGGCCGAGATCCTGGCCGAGACGCTCGACTTCATGCAGCAACAGCAGGCGCGATGACACCACGATCACGACATCAGGCCCCGTCGCCCGCTCCTGTCGGCCACGGTCCGTCGGACGCGATCCCGACGTCGGCTCCGCAGAGCTTCTGGACGTCAGCGTGCATCGGAGCGAGCATCTGGATGCCGGTGGGCGACCCAGGGTCTAGGTTGGCGACATGGTGCGTCTGACCGCCGAGGGCTACGTGGCCCACCTCCGCACCGAGTCGACCCGGTTCCTGGATGTGTTGACTGCAACGCGGTCTGAAGCCCTGGTTCCTGCGTGTCCCGAGTGGGACGCCGATGACCTGTTGTGGCACCTGGCCGAGGTGCAGTGGTTCTGGGGAACGGTGATCGCGACCCGACCATCCCGGCCGCCGGATCAGCACCCCGCTCGACCCGAGGGTCGCGAGGCACTGCTCGGCTTCTTCGACGACGTCTCGTCCGCCCTGGCAGAGGGTTTGGCTTCGGCCGATCCAGACGAAGCGGCATGGTCGTGGGCAGACGACCGCACCGTCGGGTTCACCCATCGCCGCCAAGCGCACGAGGCGTTGATCCACCGCTTGGACGCCGAGCAGACCGCCGGAACTGTCACTCCACTGCCCACCGAGCTCGCTGCCGACGGCGTCGCGGAACTGCTCGAGACGATGTACGGCGGCGAGCCGCCTTCATGGGGCAGCTTCACGCCGTCGGGTCAGCACACGGCGGTCGAGCTGAACGACGCCGGCGAGCGGATCCGCGTCGCCACCGGCGTGTTCGAAGGAACCCACCCCGAATCCGGCACGAGGTACGACGAAGCGCACGTGCTGCGCGTCGACGACGGCCCCGCGGACGTCGTGGTGCGCGGAAGTGCGGCCGACGTCGACGCCTGGCTCTGGCGGCGCTCCGACGGCACCGGCGTCGCCGTCGAAGGTGACCGAATCGCCTACGCCGAGTGGCGATCGGCAGTGGATCAGCCACTGGAGTGACGATCTGCCCGAGCTGTGGGCTCGGGACCCGCCGATACGGTCGCTCGCTGAGAGCCGACCCGCCACCACACTCACGACCGCGCCGCTTGACATAGGAGAGAGGGGACGCCTACGGGCGCCCGCAGGCGTCGCGCCTCTCACTCTCGGGCGAAGCGGAGAATTCCTTCTACCAGCGGGTCGTTGTTGTGGGTGCCAATCCTGATCGGGCACGAATCGAGCCGACTATGGTCGCGGTATGGCCGACTCCTCGTTCGATCCGTCTGCGTACAAGCGCACGACACGCGACCAGTGGGATGCCTCCGGAGTGGGCTATGACGCCTGGGGGGCGACGATCCAGTC
>Ga0055584_100001266_pt1 | contig 24803 bp, 23 predicted proteins | sample OSDHelmetaG_FD_58716 | JGI IMG/M metagenome (GOLD analysis project Ga0055584, IMG submission 58716) | Pelagic marine sediment microbial communities from the LTER site Helgoland, North Sea, for post-phytoplankton bloom and carbon turnover... | ecosystem: Environmental > Aquatic > Marine >...
TCATATTTTTTATAAACTTTGGAAAATACAGAATTGACTAATTTTGTTTTATCTTGAATAATACTTTTCATAAATAAATTATATGCCAGAATTGCCTGAAGTTGAAGTTGTTAAAAGGTCCTTAGAAAATTTAATAAGCAATCAAATTGTGAAAGATGTCAAAGTTAATGAAATAAATTTGAGATATAAAGTAAAAACTAAACAAATTAATCAATTAGTTGGATTAAAGCTTTTAAGTATAAGACGTAGATCAAAGTATCTATTATTCTTCTTTACTGATGATATTATTATGATTTTCCACTTTGGTATGACAGGAAAATTTTTCTTTGTTAATAAAAAAAATATTTTAAAAAAAACTAATTTCTATTATAAATTGAATGACAAAAAAAATAAAAAACATAATCATATATATTTAATTTTTAAAAATGGATCAAAATTAATTTATAACGATGTGCGAAAATTTGGATTTATAAAATTTGACTCAGTTAAAAGTTTTAAAGACAATTCACATTTAAAAAATTTAGGTCCGGAACCGCTGGGAAAGTTATTCAATGTTAAATACGTAAAAAAGTATTTAAACGGAAGAAAAAAAATTATTAAAAACTTATTGATGGATCAAAAATTTGTAGCTGGATTAGGCAATATTTATGCTAATGAAATTCTTTCTTATAGTAGAATAAAACCGACTAAAAATGTCAGCAGTCTAAAAGATTTTGAAATTAAAGAAATTATAAAAAATACAAAAAAAATTTTGAAAAAAGCAATAAAATTTGGGGGATCCTCAATAAAAAACTTTCAAAACAGCATAGGTAAAACAGGTTCTTTTCAGCAATGTTTTAGTGTTTATGCAAGAAAGGGTGAAAATTGTTCTAACACTGATTGTAAGGCAAATATTAAAAAAATTGTCTTATCTGGTAGGGCAAGTTTCTTTTGTCCAAAATGTCAAAAATAAAATCAGTTGACCATGATATTACTGACATATATATAATTTAAAAATTATGCCTAATACAAAATCAGCAATAAGAAGAGTTAGAAGAGTTAAAAATCAAACTCAAGTAAATAGAATTCGTAAAAGTAAATATAGAAATGCCGTAAAACAAATGGATTTATTAATCAAATCAAAAGATAAAGATAAAGTTAAAAAGTTTTTTTCAAAGTTTCAATCAATTCTAATGCAGGTTGCTAAATCGGGGGTAATAAATAAACGCACAGCTGCTAGAAAAATCTCTAAAGTGTCAAAAAAAATATAGTTTCTTCTAAACAATTAAAAGTTGTTAAATATTACTAAATGTAGTTTGGCGAATCAAAATGTAGTTTCATTTAAAAGTTGAAATCTTTTTTAAATTTTTCAATTGTTCCGTTTAAAATACAACTTACCTAAAATTTATTTTTAATTACAACCTCTAAATGGTTGCAAATTATTTCTAAAAGGAGTTTAAAAGAATTTCTTTTAAAATAAATTCATGGATAAAAATAATATAAAAAAACAAAACGTTTATATTTCTGAGGAGGAAAAAACGTTACATTGGGAAGATGTCCAAACTTCCTTTAGAAAAACTTTTGGTAGTGAAGTTTATACAAGTTGGCTTCAAAAGATTTCTTTAATAAAGGAATATAACGATTATTTAATACTTGGTGTTCCAACAAGATTCTTTAGAGATTGGATAGTTTCTAGATATTTAGATAAAATATTGGAACAGGTTAAAAGCTTTAAGCGTAGCCTTTATAGAATTGAGTTTAAAATTATTGAGGAAAATAGAAACAATTCAGATATAACAAAAATTGATGAATTAAATAAAGTTACAGAAATTAAAGACTCAATTCTTAACTATAACAGACTAAGTCCTAACTTAAATTTTGATAATTTTATCAAAGGCAAAAGCAACGATATTGCTTTATCCTATGCGAAAAAAGTAAGTGAAAATATATCGAGATATAATCCTTTATATATTTGTGGAGGAGTAGGTTTAGGTAAAACTCATTTGTTGAATGCAATTGGTCTCCAGCTTCAATCCGAAAATAACGTAATGTTTATCTCTGCTGAGCGTTTTATGTATCATTTCATAAAATCAATAAAAAAAAACGATATGGTTAACTTTAAAGATTTTTTTAGAAAATCATCAGTTTTTATCATTGATGATATCCAATTTATAAGGGGTAAAGAGAGCTTGCAGGAGGAGTTCTTTCATACTTTCAATAGCCTAATGGATAAAGGTTCACAAATTATAATATCTGCTGATAGAACACCTATGAAATTAGACAGAGTTCAAGAAAGAATTAAATCACGATTAGCTGGCGGCTTGGTAGTAGACATAGAAATTCCAGATTTAGAATTGAAGATTAATATAATAAAGAAAAAAATTTCGGAAATTGAAAGCCAATTCAAAGAAAATATTAATTTAAGTGAGGAAGTAATTAATTATATTGCCAATGAAAGCAAAACTAATGTGAGAGAACTTATCGGAATACTTAATCGAGTAATTGCTTTTAGTAGAGTACATAATAAGGTTTTAAATGTAAGTGATTGTAAGAGTATCCTTAAAGATGTTTTTAGCCAAATTAAAGTCATTACAGTTGATAAGATCCAAAATACAGTATCAAATTATTTTAATATTCCGCTAAGCGATATGCTTTCACAAAGACGTTCTAGACCTTTAGCAAGACCAAGACAAATTGCAATGTTTTTATCAAAAAAAATGACTACTAGATCACTTCCAGAAATAGGTAGAAGATTTGCTAATAGAGACCATACCACAGTAATACATGCTGTAAAAACCATAGTGAGACTGTCAGAACAAGATGATGAAATGAAAAAAAATATAAATCAAATTAAAAGTCTTTTACTGGAACAGTAATAGAAATGCAGTTTATTGTTAAAAGAGATATCTTATTAAAATCATTGAATTTCGTTCAAGGAGTGGTTGAAAAAAAAAATACTCTTCCAATACTTTCAAATGTTTTATTACAACTTAAAGACAACAAGTTATCTATAGTAGCGACTGATCTAGACATAATATTCTACGATGAAATTAAAGATGTTCAAATTTTAAAGGAAGGTAGCACTACAACATCAGCAGCTATACTTTATGACATCTTAAGAAAAATCTCTTCAAATTCAAAATTGAATTTTGAATTAAAGACAGAGAATAAACTTAGTTTGAAAAGCGATAATTCAGATTTCAACTTATTATGCTTACCTACAGATAACTTTCCAACATTTGCTGATGAATTTGAAGAACCAGAAATATCTTTAAATAACAAAAATTTTTTAAAACTTTTAAACAAAACCAAAATTTCAATTTCAAATGATGATACAAGACATTATTTAAACGGTATTTTTTTACATTTAACAGAAGCCCATGGAAGAAATTTCTTAACTGGTGTGGCAACAGATAGCCATAGGTTATCTTCTAGTAGTGTTGAGCTAGAAAATGCAAATAATTTTTCATCTCTAATTTTACCTAGAAAAACTGCTTTTCAGCTTTGTTCTTTGTTGGCTGAGAGTAATGAAAAACTATCCATGCAAACAAGCGAAAATAAGATTAAGTTTTGTTTAGGTAGTATGAAGTTAATCTCTAAAGTTATTGATGGAAAATTTCCCGATTATAAAAAAGTTGTACCTACAGATAATACTAAATGCTTAGTTGTTCCCTCAAAAGATTTTATAAATTCAATTGAAAGAGTTGCCAGTGTCTCTTTGGACAGAAAAGAGGGGGTAAAATTAATTATTAAGAAAGACAATATTCAGCTTTCCGTTAATAGTGTAAGTTCTGGGGAGGGAAATGAAATTATTAAGGCTAATTTTAATTCAGACAATCTTAATATAAGTTTTAATTCTAAATATTTGATCGATATAGTGTCTGAAGTTGAAGATAGCAATTTAAAGATGAATTTAAAAGATTCAGTATCACCAGTATTAATAGAGGATGCTTCTGATAAAAACAGTTATTATGTTATAATGCCTATGAAAATCTAATTTTGACTAAAAATGATAAAATTTTTTTATTTTAAGTTAAAACCCTTGATATTAAATCATTCTAACCAATTAGAAATTGATGCTATTTTCTATTAACTTAAAAAGATGATATAAGAAATCATCTAATTTATAACAATGCCAAAAAATTCTAATCTAAATTCTAATACATCCTATGGCGCGGATTCAATTAAGGTTCTCAAAGGCTTAGATGCAGTAAGAAAAAGACCTGGAATGTACATTGGTGATACTGATGATGGTTCTGGTCTACATCACATGGTTTTTGAGGTTGTAGATAATGCGATTGATGAAGCCTTAGCCGGTCATTGTAAAAATATTACAGTTATTATTAATAAAGATAATACTATTACAGTAGAAGATGACGGCAGAGGGATACCAGTCGATATGCATAAAGGAGAAAAGATGTCAGCCGCTGAAGTAATTATGACTCAATTACACGCAGGGGGGAAATTTGATCACGATTCTTATAAAGTTTCAGGCGGTCTTCATGGTGTAGGTGTATCAGTGGTGAATGCGTTATCAGAAAAACTAGAACTTAATATTTATAGAGAAGGAAAAGAATTCTCCATGATATTCAAAAACGGTAATTCTTTGAAACCTTTGAAGCAAATTGGAAAAACAAAAAAAAAAGGAACAAGAATAAATTTTTTACCATCAAAAGAAGTTTTCTCTTCAATAAAGTTTAGCCCCACAATTTTAGAGAAGAGGATTAGAGAATTGGCATTTTTAAATAAGGGAATTTGCATTAGTCTGCTTGATCAAACGTCAAAAAAAGACAAGGAATTTGTGCATAAATACGATGGTGGAATTGTAGAATTTGTAAAATATATCAATAATAAAAAGCCAATTTTGGTTAATAAAAATGAGAAAGAAGTATTTAAAAAGCCTATTTTTGTAACCGCATCCAAAAACAATGTTGTAGTAGAGTGTTCTTTTGAATGGAACTCAGGATATTCTGAAGAAGTTTTACCTTTTACAAATAATATCCCTCAAAAAGACGGAGGCACACATCTTTTAGGTTTTAGAAGTGCTTTAACGAGGGTAATTAATAAATATTTTAATGAAAGAAATAATAAGAAAAGTAAAATTAATTTATCTGGAGAAGATATAAAAGAAGGGTTGACAGCAGTTCTATCAATTAAGATGCCAGATCCTAAATTTTCGTCTCAAACTAAAGATAAGTTAGTGTCTTCAGAAATTAGATTAATTGTTGAAAATATAATCAGTGATAAAGTTTCTACTTGGTTTGATCAAAATCCATCAATCGCTAAAACTGTGATAGAAAAAATTTCTCAAGCTGCAATGGCAAGAGATGTAGCAAGAAAAGCTAGAGACAGCGTTAGAAGAAAGGGAGCATTTGAACTATCAGGCTTGCCCGGCAAATTAGCCGACTGTCAAATTCAAAAGAAAGAAGGAACAGAATTATTTATAGTTGAAGGTGATTCAGCAGGAGGTTCTGCAAAGCAAGGAAGAGTTAGAGAGTATCAAGCGGTTTTACCATTAAGAGGTAAAATATTAAATACTTTTGTTAACGGAAAAACTAATGGAGTTGATCATGAGACTAAAGCATTATCTAAAATGATGTCTTCTAATGAGATAGTAACTTTAATCAACGCTCTTGGAACAGGCTCTAAAGATTTTAATATTGAGAATTTAAGATATGATAAAATTGTAATCATGACTGATGCTGATGTTGACGGTTCACATATTAGAACTTTATTATTAACTTTTTTTAATAATCATCCCTTCAATCAGTTAATTGAAAATGGTCATATTTATTTAGCACAACCTCCGTTATTCAAAGTAACAAAATCGAATAAAAGTGTTTATATAAAAGATGAGATAGCTCTTGAAGAGTACATACTTAAAACTTCAGATAAATTAAACAAGAAAGCTAAAAAAGGTTCTGCAGAGTATAAAAAATTTATGCAAGAACAAAGAGAAAAACTTGCAATACAGAGGTTTAAGGGGTTAGGAGAAATGAATCCTGAAGAGTTATGGGCAACTACACTTAATCCTGAAAACAGAACTATGTTAAAGGTACAGTATACAAAAGGCACCAAAGATAAGTCCAAAGAAGATCAAAAAATTATTGAAATTTTGATGGGAGATGAAGTTGCTCCCAGAAAAGACTTTATTACTAGCAATGCATTAGATGTTGTAAACCTTGATATTTAACGATTATAATGAATTTTTCGACTCTATTTAGATTAGGAGAAAATCTAAATTTAGATAGAAAAACCTTAGTATTTTTAAGATGGATTGCAATTATTGGACAAATGATTGCAATAAATTTGGTCTTTTTTTTTCTTAAATTAGAATTTCCAATATTAATAGCCTACATAATAATTTTTATAGGCTTATCTACTAATTTATTTTTACAATTTAAAATAAAATCTATTCAACTAAAAGACTTTTATGCCAGTATTTTTTTAATTTATGATCTAATTCAACTTAGTATTTTATTATATTTAACTGGAGGGATATCAAACCCTTTTTCAATTTTGCTTATAGTTCCGTCAATAGTTTCATCTACATTTTTAAGTTTAGGAACTACTATTATATTAGGACTTCTTACATTAATATTTTTGTTTCTATTAAGTATTTTTCATTATCCATTACCAGGGATCCACGAACAATCTTTTACGTTTCCGATGTACTATTTAGCAGGTTTCTTTATAGCAATAGTTATTGCATTAATATTTCTAAGTTATTTTGGTGCAAGATTTGCAGGTGAAACAAAAAAAAGATCTGAAGCACTTAACAAATTACAAGAAATGATCTCAAAAGAATATGAATTAGAGTCATTAGGAGGCCAGGCAGCTGCCGCAGCTCACTCTTTAGGAACACCACTAGCGACTATTAGTGTTGTTGCTACAGAGCTCAAAAAAGAAATTGGTAATAATCAAAATTATTCAAAAGATATAGATTTATTAGTAAGTCAAACCAAAAGGTGCAGTGAAATATTAAAGAAAATTTCAACAAAGCAAATTAAGAAAGATAAATTTTTTAGTTACGTCAATTTAGAGGATTTGTTTGCGGAAATAATTAATTCATATAAGGAGACATCATCAAAAAAGATTACTTTAAATTCAGAAAATGATAAAAATAAGATTAGCATTAAAAGAACTCCTGAAATTATTTATGGTTTTAGAAACTTTGTTGGTAATGCAGTCAAATTTTCAAAAAGTAAAGTAGATATAATATTAAAAAGTAATAATGAAATAATTGAGGTAAAAATCAACGACGATGGACCTGGATTTCCAGAAGATATAAAAACAGTTTTAGGAGAACCGTATATCAGAAGTAAATCAAAAGAGGTTAGTTCTAATGCGGGTTTAGGTTTGGGAACTTTTTTAGGTCAAACATTATTAAAAAAAAAACATGCAAATTTATCTTTTTCTAAAGATAAAAAATTAGGTGGTGCTTCCGTAATAATTTCTTGGGATATTAACTATTTTAGATTTAACGCCTAAACTCAAAAACATAAGACAGAATTTTGTAAGCTAATTTAGCTACCAAAAAATTGTAAGAGTCAAAATTCTTAATAGGCGCTAATTCATTAATATCTGCACCTATAATGTTAGATATTTGGCATACTTTTTTTATTATAGGTAATACGTCTTCCCACATTAAACCACCTGGCTCTGGTGTTCCTGTTGCAGGCATTATGCTTGAATCAAAACCATCGACATCAAAGGTTATGTAAACATTTTTTCCTTTAAACATATTTTTCAAGCGTTCCAAATTCCATTTTTTTTTATCTTTGCACCAAAAGATTTCAATTCTATCTCTGTTTTTTTTGTAAAAATCCATTTCAGCTTTTGACAGATTTCTTATTCCAAAAGAAATAACCTTTACATTTTTAAAATCTAAACATCTTTTAATTGCCGATGCATGTGAGAATTTTTCTCCATTGTAACTCTCTCTTAGGTCTGCGTGCGCATCAAAATGCAAAAGCAAAATTTTCTCATACTTTTTTGTAAAAGGCTTCAAAGATCCTGGTGTAATTGAATGCTCTCCTCCCAAGACAATAGGAAATTTTTTTTTTGATATTATTTTTTCATTAATTGTAGAAAGCTGATCTAGAGCAGATTTAATTTTTTTTTTTATAGCAAATGGTTTAAGAGTTTTTATACCTATTTCTCTATAAGGTTCTTTTTTTAACTCTTCATCGTATAGTTCCACTTGATGTGAAGCTTTTATTATTTCTTTTGGTCCATTTTTTGTTCCACCACCGTAACTAACAGTTTTTTCTAAACCGAAAGGAACAACAACCACTTTATTTTCAATTTTTACATTAGACTCGTAGCCAAGGAACCCTTTTTTTTGACTTAAATAATTCATTTAAGATTTAAATAATTGAGAAAAGTTTCTTTTTTTTCTATTTTTCCAAATTTGACGATGATACGCATCACTAGCAATTAAAGGAAGAACACTTGTCGCTTCAGCAAAAACCATTTGTTCTTTCGCTATGTCTACCTTTCCCCAAGAGCTTGCCTCTTTTAAGGTTGAACTACTGCAAGCTCCATCTCTAGTATCTGCGACTGTGATTTGAATTGCATATTTATGCATATCAACTTTTTTACCTATCAGATCAGCACAAACAACTGTATCTTGAACAAAATTTTTTGGAACACCTCCCCCTACCATTAACAATCCTGATTGTTTTGATTTTATTTTTATTTCAGTCAATTCTCTTAGCTCCCTAATAGAGTCAATAGTTATATGCTTATCCGGGTTTTGTTCTTGATGCATAACTAATCCAAATCCTGCTGAACTGTCTGTAAAAGCCGGACAAAAAATTGGAACATTATTGTCAAATGCTGTTTCTATTAGAGAACCCTTTTTTTTTGCATTTTTTTTTAAATAAGAACCTAATTCTTTGATAAATTCTCTTGAGGTGTAAGGCTTAGGGTCTAATGAATTAGCAACGTCACAAATCGTTTGATCACAAGCTTGAAGTTCCTCTTCATCAATATACGTATCATAAATTCTATCTATATAATTCTTCCTAAGTTCTGTATCATCTTTGAATTGAGACCCTTGATAGTGTTTAAATCCCAAAGCTTCAAAAAAATCCATATCAATTATGGAGGCTCCAGTGGCTACTACGGCGTCAACCATATTATATTTAATTAAATCTGAATAAAGGTTCATACAGCCACCAGCTGAAGTAGAACCCGCAAGCGTAAGGAAAATTGAGCAATTATCATCTGATATCATTTCATTATAAATTTTGGAAGCATTAGCTGTATCTCTTGAAGTAAACGACATTTTACTCATACCATCTATTATCTTTCTGGCATCGAAAGAAGTAATGTCGATATGTTCGACAGGTTTATTTAAAAGTGATTTTTTATTGTGTCCTATTTTAGGACTATTTTTTATTGTCATTAAGCAACTAAGTAATTTACATCACTTGAGTCTTCATATAAAGACATGATTGGTTTATCATTTAATTCAAAAATTTCATTTGAATAAAATCCGTTAAACATTGTTCTAAAGGTTAATCCGTAGGCGCCTAACTGACCTAATTCAATATAGTCACCTTCTTTAATGTTGTTAGGTAACAAAAAAGGTCCTTTCATATAATCTAGACTGTCACAGGTTGGTCCAAAAAAATTAAAAGAAGTTAACTTTTTGGAGTGAACTCTACCATTTGTAATCATTTTAGTTGGCAAAATAAAATTTGGAACTCCAGCGTCAAATAAAGAACCATAAGTCCCATCATTAATATAAAGCTTACCTTTTTTTCTTAATATAACTTTAACTATTGTTGACCCGCTCTCTGCTACGATAGCTCTTCCTGGCTCACAAATAATTTCAGTTTGCTTAGGTAATTTTAAATTATTAAGAGATAATTTAATTTCATCAAGATAGTTTTTCAGCGGTTCTGGATTAAGGTCTGGATAAACTGATGGAAACCCACCACCGATGTTTATAATATCTGGGATAATCTTAGTTTTTTTAATTATATTACCAATTTCAGAAATACCTTTTGCATAAGAAATTTTATGCATACATTGAGAGCCAACATGAAAACTTATACCTAATTTTTTTGAATGTTCTTTACAAAGTCTTACAAGACCCAAGGCTTCAGAAGGTAATGCACCAAATTTTCTTGATAAATCAATTTCAGCATGTTCATTTGAAACAGCTATTCTAACAAATAAATTTAAATCTTTACTTTGATTTGTAGCTTCTAAAATTTTTCTTAATTCATCTTTACTATCTAATGCAAAGTTTTTTACACCATAATCAAAATAAGCAGATGATATACTTTCTTTACTTTTAACAGTATGCATGAAGTACAAACTTGCATCAGCGTTAATCTTCTTAATTAATTTAATTTCATTTAGAGAGGCGACATCAAAATTTTGAATATTATTTGAAATAATTTGCTTAACTACTTTTTCATTTGGATTAGTTTTAACAGCGTATAATACTTTTCCAGGAAAATTATCATTAAAAAATTTAGTCGATTTTTTTATTGACTCTGGCCGTATACAATATACGGGGCAATCTGGTTTCAGTGCGTTAACTAACTCGTTAACGTCTTTAAATTTTCGCATTTCATGTGTCCCTCGTTAATTTACACAGAAGATTTTTAAAAAATTTTAATAAAAAAAACCTTATACATTCGCGTTTAAGGTTTTTTTGACTTTATGTAAAGGAAAAAATACTCTTTGGAGCTATTGAAATATTGTTATTGACAACTATATATTAGTAACATGAGAGATCAAAAAAATTATCCAGAACAACTTAAACTCTCAGATTTTTCCGATAAGTCGTTACTTATCCTCGATGATGACGATCCATTGAGAGGAAGGCTTTCAAGAGCTATGGAGAAGAAAGGATTTGAGGTAAAAGAGGCTAAAAACGTGGCTGAAGGCCTCCAGATAGTGAAAAATAGCCCTCCAAGCTTTGCTTTAGTAGATTTAAGACTAGAAGATGGAAATGGACTGGATGTAGTTAAAGAGCTATCTAAGAATAATGAAGATAGCAGAATTGTTATGTTAACCGGATACGGGAATCTACCTACAGCTGTTGCAGCAGTAAAAGCCGGCGCCATAGATTACATAGCTAAACCTGTAGATGCAGACGATGTTGAGGCTGCATTATTGGCTTCGGTAGGTGCAAAAGCAAAACCACCCGAAAATCCCATGTCTGCTGATAGAGTGAAATGGGAGCATATTCACAGAGTATTTGAATTGTGCAATAGGAATGTTTCTGAAACAGCAAGACGTTTAAAGATGCACAGAAGAACACTGCAAAGAATACTTTCCAAAAGATCCCCTAGGTAATTAAAAAAATTTTCTCAATCTTTGTATTTTGTTGATAAAAAAAGTTGCTAAGAGAATTTTAAAAAACTCTGCTAGTAAAAATGGTTGAGCTCCTAATTCAAATATAGGTTTATCCCAACCTATTAATCCTCCAAGCCAAAGCATTCCTAAAATATAAATAAAACTTGTTGCAAAAGTTAACTTTAAAAAGTTATAAATAAGATTATCATTATAATTAAAATTTCCTGCAACGAAAACTGTAATTAGAAAACCAACCAAGTAACCCATTGTAGGACCAATAAAATAAATAATGCCAATACCTTTTTCAGGAGTTCCCGCAAAAACAGGTAAACCTATAATTCCTTCAAACAGATATAAAGCCACAGTTGCTACACCAATCTTCCACCCAAATCCAATACCAATTATTAAAACAATAAAAGTTTGCATTGTCATAGGAACCGGATAAAAGGGAATTTTAACTTTTGATGAAATAGCCAACAGAACTGTTCCTACCAAAACTATAAATAAACTTTTTAGTAGCTTAGATTGAGTAAAATTTTTAACTGTTTCCATAATACTATTTTTATCCTTTTTTAAAATTAAATCTACTTATTTGTTAGCTGGACAAATACATCTTCTAAATCTCCATCTTCTGTAACAATATCTAGTATCTTTATGTTATTTTTAGTGAAATAGTTAGTTATTTCTCCAAAATCTAATGATTTTTTTTCGTAAGTAACAGAAATTGAATTACTAGAATTGATTTTAAAATGAATTCCTTTCATTTCCAATATTCTATTTGTATCAATACTCTTTACTTTAAAATTAATTTTTTTAGTTTGAATTCTCTCTAGAAGCTTTTGAGTTGTATCAAGAGCCACTAAATTACCTTTGTTTATAATTGCTATTCGGTCACACATTTCTTGTGCTTCAAATAAATAATGAGTTGTTAAAATAATTGTGACGCCTTCTTTGTTTAATTCTTTTACATTGTTCCACAGATTATTTCTCAACTCAACATCAACACCAGCTGTAGGTTCATCTAATATCAAGATGGGAGGTTGATGAACCATAGCTTTTGCAATTAACAGTCTTCTTTTCATTCCACCGGATAAACTTCTAGAATAAGCATTTGCCTTATTTTCCAATGAAACCATTTTTAAAATTAAATCAGTTATTCTATGCTTTTTGACAATGCCATATAATCCGGCCTGTAATTCAAGTAATTTTCTCGGGCTAAAAAAAGCATCCAAATTAACTTCCTGAGGAACTATCCCAATTGAAGCTTTTACTTGTCTAGGGTTCTTGTCAATATCAAATCCCCATACATTGATACTTCCTTCTGTTTTTGAAACAGTTCCACCTAAAATACTTAAAAAAGTTGTCTTACCGGCTCCGTTAGGCCCAAGTAAACCAAAAACCTCTCCTTGTTTGACTTTAAAACTTAAATTATTAAGAGCTTTATTTTCTTTTTTGGTTTTGTGTTCTGAGAAAATCTTTGAGAGATTTTCAACAGTTAAAGCATATTTATTCATAGTTTGATTAAATATAGATCAAAAATTAATGTAATATATATATATGAGTTCAATAAAAAAAACAGATCATTATTATCTTATAGATGGGTCAGGTTATATTTTTCGTGCTTATTACGCTTTACCTCCGCTATCTAGAAAAAGTGATGGACTTCCAACTGGAGCAGTAAGTGGTTTTTGCTCTATGCTTTTTAAGTTACTAGAAGATTCGAGATCAGATGATTCAAAACACAAACCTACTCATTTTGCAGTCATATTTGACTCAGCGAGAAAAAATTTTAGAAATGAAATTTATAGCGATTACAAAGCTAATAGAGCTGAAGCTCCTGATGATTTGGCTCCTCAATTTGAATATATTAGAAAATCTGTGGTGGCTTTTAACTTACCTTCAATAGAGCTTTTAAATTATGAAGCTGATGATTTAATAGCAACTTATGCAAAAAAGATTACAGAAGCTGGAGCTAAAGTAACTATAATATCTTCAGATAAAGATTTAATGCAATTAGTTTCAAATAAGGTCAGACTTTTTGATCCTATGAAGAGTAAAGTTATTGGTGAAAAAGAAGTAATCGAAAAATTTGGGGTAAAACCAAACCAAGTAATTGATGTTCAATCTTTAGCAGGAGATAGCTCAGATAATGTTCCAGGTGTGCCAGGAATCGGAATAAAAACTGCTGCTGAATTGATAAACAAATATAAAAGTTTAGACAACTTATTAAAAAAAGCATCTGAAATTCCTCAAAATAAAAGAAGAGAAACACTTCTGTTAAACAAAGACAAAGCAATGCTTAGTAAAAAACTTGTTACTTTAAAAGCTGATGTTCCAGTAAAGAATGATCCTAATGAATTTCTTATCAAAGATATTAATAAAGAGAAACTTTACAAATTTTTAAGAGAGATGGAATTTAATAGATTGTTAAGTCAAGCTATTAGTTTTTATGGAGATCTAGAAGATAATAATTTTAAGGGTAAAACTACATTAAAAAAAATCTCAACGATAAATACTAAATTATATAAAAGTATTTTAAAAGAAAAAGATTTAGATGAATTGATAAAAGTATTAAATGAGAAATCAATAATTGCAGTTGATACAGAAACTACTTCATTAAAACCCCAGGAAGCAAGTTTGGTTGGAATCTCAATAAGTTTTGAAGCTAATCAAGCTTATTATGTTCCACTTGGTCATAAAAACATTAAAGGTTTAAACAAGGAATTAACTTTAAAAAAACTTAAAGTAATTTTAGAGGATCCCAGTATTAAAAAAGTAGGCCAAAATATTAAATATGATTTTATAATTTTAAAAAACAATGGTGTTAAACTAAATCCTGTTGATGACACAATGTTATTATCCTACACTTTAGACGCAGGGAATAATCGACATAACATGAATACTTTAGCTGAGCTACATCTTGGGCATAAAACTATTTCCTATAAAGATGTAGTTGGCACTGGAAAAAAACAATTAAATTTTTCAGAAGTTAATTTAACGACAGCTACGGAGTACGCAGCTGAAGACGCGGATGTTACTTTGAGGTTATATAAAATTTTATCAAAAAGAGTAGTAGAAGAAAATTTAGTAAAAATTTACGAAGTTTTTGAAAAACCAATGATAACAATACTTTCAAAACTCGAAACTAATGGGATTAAGGTAGATGATGTCTATCTTAAGAAACTTTCAAAAAAATTTGAAGATCGTTTGGTAAAAATTGAAAAAGACATTTACAAAGTTTCAGGTAAAAAATTTAATATTGGATCTCCAAAACAATTGGGTGAGATTATTTACAATGATTTAAAAATTGCTAAGTTAAAAAAAACAAAAAAAGGAAGTCTTGCTACAAGTGCTAAGATTTTAGAAGATTTAGCACTAACTGGACACAAATTTCCCAATCTAGTATTAGAATGGAGACAAGTTTCAAAATTAAAAAGTACATACACTGATGCATTACAAGAACATATAAACAACAAGACTAAAAGAGTTCACACTTCTTTCTTACTAGCTGCTACTAACACAGGAAGATTAGCGTCAAGTGACCCCAATTTGCAGAATATTCCTATCAAAACATTAGATGGTAAAGAAATCAGAAAAGCATTTATAGCTGATAAAAATAATATACTTATTTCAGCGGATTATAATCAAATAGAAATGCGGATACTTGCAGATTTGGCTGATGTCAAAGAATTAAAAAAGGCTTTCAAAAATAATCAAGATATACATACACTAACAGCTAGCCAGGTATTTAATGTTCCAATTAATAAAGTTACGGAAGATTTTAGACGTAAAGCAAAGGCTATTAATTTTGGTATAATTTATGGAATTACACAATATGGGCTCGCAAAACAAATCTCAGTATCCAATCAAGAAGCTTTAGATTTTATTAATGCTTATTTTAAAAAATTTCCAGAAATAAAAGATTATATGAGCACAACTGTTTCAACTTGTAGAAAACAAGGCTATGTCACAAATATATTTGGAAGAAGAATACATCTAAAAGGTATTAATGATAAAAATTTTAGTGTTAGAAGTTTTCAAGAACGAGCAGCAATCAATGCACCTATTCAAGGGTCAGCAGCAGATATTATTAGACTAGCTATGATCAAAATAGATAAAATTCTTGAAGAAAAAAAGAATGCAAAAATGTTACTTCAAATTCATGATGAATTAATCTTTGAATGTTTAAAAAAAGACGAAACATCAATAAAAAAAATTATTAAAGACGCTATGATATCCGTTTCAAGTTCAGACCATCATATGTTTTCTATACCATTAGAAGTGAGTGTTAATTCAGGCAACAATTGGGGAGAAGCCCATTAGGCGCCTAAATTTTGACATTAAGATCTTGAAAATGAATATATGACTCAAACAATTGCGTTAGTAGATGATGATAGAAATATTTTAACAGGGATCAGTATTGCCCTTGAACGAGAAGGTTTTAAAGTACAAACTTATATTGACGGAGAATCAGCATTAATTGGGTTATCAAGAAATCCACCAGATTTAGCAGTTATAGATATTAAGATGCCAAGAATGGATGGAGAAGAACTTCTAAAAAAATTACGAAAAAAAATGTCAATTCCAATTATATTTTTAACCTCTAAGGATGAAGAAGTTGATGAATTACTTGGTTTAAAACTAGGCGCAGATGATTTTGTTAAAAAATCAGGGGGATTTTCTACAAAAGTCTTAATTGAGAGAATTAGAGTTCAATTAAGAAAGAAAAATAATACAATAGATGATACAAAAAATATCATAAGTCACGGAAAGTTAAAATTGGACCCTTCTCAATTAGAATGTGAATGGGGTGGAAAAGCACTCCCCGACAAATTGACAACTACAGAATTTTTAATAGTCAAAGAATTAGCAAAAAGGCCAGGTGTAATAAAAGAAAGAGCACATTTAATGGATATTGCTTATAAGGAAAATACTGAAATCGAGGATAGAACTATTGATAGCCATGTAAAAAGAATAAGAAAAAAGTTTAAAAAAGTTGATGACAAGTTTTCTGCAATTGAAACTAGATATGGAAGTGGGTATAGATGGAATGTTAGTTAATGAGACAAAAAAAATCAGCTTCTATATTAAGAAAATTTCTATTATTTAATTTAGGTGTTTTTTCTATATTAGGACTTTTTACAATAGTTTATCTAAAAGCTATACAGCCCAATCTTGTAAAAAAAAGGGCAACAGATCATTATGTTATAATTAATAATACCGTCGATCACCTGCAAAGATTAAACATTAATTTTAATTCTAAAGACATTAAAACTTTTTTATTATCAACACGGTTTTTGTTTCAAAGTCTAGATAGAGTGCAATTTTATAGCATTAAAGGAAATCTAGTTGGAGATACAAATATTTTAGATTTAGACCAAAATGTTTTTACAAGATCAGATGTCATAATAGAAGAAACAATTGATGGGCAAATAAAAGAGAAAGACAATTCAAAAAAAATAATTAAAGAACAGAATAAAAATTTAATTAAAGAAACAATATTAGATAAATATCAAAATGAACCAATAACCATTTCAGAAAATATCCAAAATAAATTTTTTGTTAGCACTCTTAGCAGAATTAAACTTAACGAACTGGACGCAGGTTTTATTGTTGTATCTGAAGAAGCTAACGATATTCTTATAGCAGTTAAGGAGAGAAAAGCATTTATAATTAGAACTGTACTAGCTGTAGCATTAGTAATTCTAATTTTTTCTCTTTTTTTAAATAAATATATTCTTAAGCCAATTGGTTTATTAGTTAGATTTAGTGAAGCTATTAAAAAAAAATCTAGCAAAAACGTTGATATAAGAAATTTTTTCGTTAGAGAAGATGAGATTGGAAAATTAACAAAATCAATTGACGAGATGACCAAGGAACTTCAAAAAAGAACTACTAGAGCAGAAACTTTTTCTAATGACCTTGCACATGAAATTAGAAATCCATTGGCTTCTTTAAAAAGTGCCTCAGAACTATTAGATAAAACTACTGAAAAAAAGGAAAGTGAAAAACTTTTAAAAATTATAAACCATGATGCTGAAAGAATTGAAAGATTAATAACTGATTATTCTCAAATGTTAAAAGATGAAGCTTCTTGGTCTAGAGAACAAATGAGTAAAGTTAATCTAATTGAAATTATAACTAATGTCACAGATGATTTTAGGCAAGACTTAAAAAATCAAAATAAAAAAATCCATATAGATATTAAAAAAAAGATAGTTTCTAAAAATGGTTATTATATTTTGGGAATTGAAAATAGGTTAGAGCAAGTAATAGCCAATTTATTAGATAACTCTATTTCATTTAGTGATGATGATAAAAAGATAGTGATTGAAATTGAAGAAACTTCAAATAATTTAGTAATATTAATAAAAGATGAAGGACCAGGTTTTTCAGAGACCTCTCCTCAAAAAATATTTAAAAGATTTTACAGTAATAGACCTAAAAGCTTTGGAAAACATTCAGGTTTAGGGCTTAACATAGTCAAAAATATTGTAGAATTGCATGAAGGAACAATATCAGCCTCAAATAGGGTTAATAAAAGAGGTGCCCAGGTTGAGTTATTATTGCCGAAATTTTCTTAGCAATCTTTCTTGATAACTTTCATTTATATTGTTAAATAACTTCTCAAATATGTCTCAAGATTTTAAAGTAAAAGATATCAACGAAGCAGATTTCGGCAGAAAAGAAATTTCTCTCGCAGAAACAGAGATGCCTGGATTAATGGCTCTAAGAAATGAGTACAAGGGTAAAGATCCATTGAAAGGTGCTCGAATTCTTGGTTGTTTGCATATGACTATACAAACAGCTGTATTAATTGAAACTTTAGTCAAATTAGGAGCAGAAGTAAGATGGTCTTCTTGCAATATATTTTCAACACAAGATCATGCAGCAGCAGCTATAGCCAAAGCGGGAATACCTGTTTTTGCCTGGAAAGGTGAAACAGAAGAAGAATATTGGTGGTGCGTTAAGCAAACAATAGAAGGAAAAAAGAATTGGAAGCCAAATATGATTTTAGATGACGGTGGAGATCTTACAGCTTTAATGCATAAAGAATATAAAGAATTATTAAAAGATATTAAGGGTGTTTCAGAAGAAACAACTACTGGAGTACTAGCTTTAAAAAAAATGGAAGCAAATAAAAAACTATTGATACCAGCAATTAATGTAAACGACTCTGTTACAAAGTCAAAATTTGACAATTTATATGGATGTAGAGAAAGTTTAGTAGATGGCATCAAAAGGGCAACAGATGTAATGATGTCTGGAAAAGTTGCTGTTGTTGCTGGATTTGGAGATGTTGGAAAAGGAAGCGCAGCATCATTAAGACAATCAGGAGCAAGAGTTATGGTTACAGAAACAGACCCAATTTGTGCTCTACAAGCTGCTATGGAAGGATATGAAGTTGTGTTAATGGATGATGCAATTAAAGATGCAGATATTGTAGTTACAGCCACAGGTAACAAAGATATTGTAACAGCTGATCATATGAGAAATATGAAAGATAGAGCAATACTTTGTAACATCGGACATTTTGATAATGAAATTCAAGTTGAGGCGTTAAAAAATTACAAATGGGACGAAATTAAACCTCAAGTACATGAAATTGAATTGCCAAGTAAAAAAAGAATTATTTTACTAGCAGAGGGAAGGTTAGTAAATTTAGGTTGTGCAACAGGTCACCCAAGTTTCGTAATGAGCGCTTCATTCACCAATCAAGTAATTGCTCAAATCGAACTTTGGAATAATTCAGACAAATATGAAAAGAAAGTATATGTCTTACCAAAACATTTAGATGAAAAAGTTGCTATGTTACATCTCGATAAAGTCGGAGCAAAATTAACTAAAATGTCAAAAGAGCAAGCGGATTATATTAGCGTTAAACCATCAGGACCATTTAAGCCGGATACTTATCGCTACTAAACAAGTAGCTAATGATTATTAAATCTTTAGATCACTTAAAATTAATTTCAAATAAAATTGCAGATAAAACATCAGAAAAAGATTGCATTTTTTTAATTGGTGAGATTGGAGTAGGAAAAACTACTTTTACAAGAAACTTTATTAATTATTTACAAAAACGAGAAGCAGTAAAGGAAACCGAAGTATTAAGCCCTACATTTAACTTATTATATGAATATGATATTAAAAATTTGAAGATAATGCATTATGATCTGTATAGAATTGAAAACAAGAAAGATCTAGATCAGCTTGGTATTTTTAAAGAAGATATAAACACAATAAAAATAATTGAATGGCCAGAATTAGTTGAGACAAATCTAGTAAATAGACTAGAGATACATTTAAGTTATTCCAGAAAGGAGAATGAGAGAGAATTAAGTTTTGTAGGATACGGAAAATGGAAAGACATTAATCAAAATGAATTATAGATTTAAAAAAATTTCAGGTGATGCATCTTTTAGAGAATTTTATAGAGTAAAAAAGAACAATAAAACATCAATAATAGTTTTAGCTAGAAAAGAAAAGCATAAAAACTTAATTGTCTATTCTGTTGTAAATGAAATATTAAATAGTCATAATATTTTATCACCTAAACTTATAAAAAATTATTACAAAGACGATATGATAGAAATTACTGATTTAGGTGATAAATCTTTCTATAACTATATTAAAAATAAAAAAAATCAGCTTAAAGATTACAAAAAATTAATTGAATTAATCATTAAATTACAAAAGATTAAACTTAAAAATCAATATCATTTTAGTGGAAAAAAAATCAAATTTACAAAATATTCTCTTAGTCGTCTGCATAAAGAGTCCGATTTATTTTTTGATTGGTACCTAAAGTATTGTTCTAAAAATTTACGGCTTGGAAAAATTAAAAAGATCTTAAAGAAAGAACTTAATAATATTTATAAAAAACTTTATTTTAAGAATAATTGTTTTACACATAGAGATTTTCATGCATCAAATATTATGATGACCAAAAAAAAATTAAGTGTTATTGATAGTCAGGATGCAATAATTGGAAATCCCTTATACGATGTCGCTTCACTAATTGATGATGTTAGGATTAAAATCCCTCAAAATTTACAAGACAGATTATTTAAGCACTATATACAAAAATCAAAATTTAAAATTAAAGATCAATCTTATCTTAAAAATGATTTCGATATTTTATCTGTTCAAAGAAATCTAAAAATTCTTGGAATTTTTGTACGACTTTATAAAAGAGATAAGAAACCAAACTATTTAAAATATTTACCTTATACTTGGGCCCTTATCGAAAGAAGAATGAAAAATCCTATTTTTGATAAATTGAACATATTATTTAAAAAATATCTGTCTTTAAAAAAATTAAAAAAAGTTAAAATATGAAAATTAAACATGGCATGATTCTTGCTGCTGGATTGGGAAAAAGAATGCAACCGATTACTCTAAAAATTCCAAAACCATTAATACAAATAGGCAATAAAAATTTGCTAGAAAGGGCTATAGAATTGTTAATCAATCATGGTATAGAGGAAATAGTAATTAATGTTCATCATTTGCCAGATCAAATAAAAGATTTTATTAATAAAAAAAATTATAAAGCAAAAATTTTAATTTCTGATGAGCAGGATATGTTACTTGATACTGGGGGTGGAATACTTCATGCTACTAGATCTTTCAAAAATCCTTTTATAGCAGTTAATCCTGATACTTTATGGAGTGAGGTTTACTATAATGAATTAAAAGATTTAGAAGATCTTTATTTAAAAAAGAAAAAGCCTTGTTTATTATTGGTAAACAAAGATTTGAGTTTTGATAGTTCTTTTAAGGGAGATTTTAATCTTCAAGATGGTGTAGTTAGTAGAGACGATCACAATGAATTTATTTTTACTGGTCTCCAAATTTTAGATCAAAGAGTTTTTAGTTCTATAAAAGATAAAATATTTTCTATGAACAAAATTTGGAACTATTTTATTGATAATAATTCTTTAATTGGAAATGAAAGTAAGCAAAAGTTTTATCATTTAAATACAAAAGAAATGTACAATAAAATATCAAATTTAAAAATTATTGATTAAAGATAATATTTTTAGCTCTAGCTTCATCCAGATAATAATTTTTTTGAATTTTAAGATTATTATCAAATTCAATTATTAAAGGATTTCCTGTTGGAATTTCTAACTCATTTATCTTTTGATCAGAAATTTTAAATAGATGTTTGCATAACGCTCTTAGTGAATTACCGTGAGCTGATATTAAAACATTTTTATTTTCTTTAATATGTTTTTGAATTTCTTTTTCATAATAAGGAATTACCCGCTCATAAGTATCTTTTAAAGACTCCGTAAAAGGCGTCATACCCACAGGTATACTTGCGTTTAAAGGACTAAACAAAGAATGATTTTTATCATCCTCAGACATTGCTGGCGGCGGTATATCCCAAGATCTTCTATACTTTTTAAATTGCACTTCACCAATTTTCTTTTTAGTCTCATCTTTATTTAATCCAGTTAAAGATCCATAATGTCTTTCATTTAATTCCCAAGCAGTATTAAATTTAAGCACCAAACTGTTTTCTTGAAGTATAGTTGTAAGAGTCTTGATTGCTCTTTTCAAGAAAGACGTATAGGAAACATCTATATTAATATTTAAATTTTTAATTAACTGACCAGATTTTTGAGCCTCTAAAATTCCTTTTTCGGACAGATCAACATCTACCCATCCAGTAAATCTATTTTCTGCATTCCATACACTTTGACCGTGTCTTGTTAAGATTAATTTGTTCATAATAGATAAATATCAGATATTATGTATTATATTAAATTTATAATGAATAATAATGTCTTAAAGATGATTAAGTATCTTTACTATTTTTCTTTAATAGCATTGCTCATAGTATATTTTTCACCCGGTAGCCTTATTGGATATCTATTATATGGAGATTTTGAAAAACAACCAGATCTAATTTCTAATCCTATCGGAACGTCTATTAATCATACGTTGGCTTTTTTTTATTTATCAATACTTGGTTTAACTAGCTACATAAAAAATAAAAATTTTAATCAAACTATTATTTTTTTAATATCTTTGTCAATAATTTTAGAACTATCTCATTATTTTATACCTAATAGATCTTTTGAATTTCTAGATCTTTTTGGAAATTTAATTGGAACTCTAATAGCAATGATTGTAATCATATCTTATAAAAAACATAAAGAAATTTTATGAATAAATTAACTTTAGGATTATTTAGTTTTTTATTTATTTTTATTAGTTTTTCTCCCTCTATAAGCGCAAAAAGAGGCATGTATATTGAGGGAAAAATAAAAGTTGTTGACGGAGATACAATTAAGACAGGCGGAACAACCATAAGACTTTTTGGAGTTGATGCGCCTGAAAAAAATCAGATTTGTGTTAACAACAAAAATGAAAATTATAATTGTGGGTCTATATCCACTAAAGTATTAAAAGAATATATCGGAAGAAAAAAAATTAAATGTCGTTATACGGAAAAAGATAGATACGGTAGAATTTTAGGAACATGCAATTTTACTTATGATAGTTCAAAATTATCTTTAAACAGATATATGGTTCATACTGGTCATGCAGTAGCATATAAAAGATATTCAAAAAAATATTTAGATAGCGAGAAATGGGCTAAAGACAATCATTTAGGAATGTGGCAAGGAAATTTTGAAAGACCTGAAAAATGGAGAAGAAAATATAAATGATTTATAGTCATTAAGTGATTCGTAAAATTTTTTTTTATTTATTAATTATACAACTTTTTGTTACCGCTTGTTCTTCTATTCCAAAAAACACTCAAAATAGCTGTGCAATATTTGAAGAAAGATATTTGTGGTACAAATATTCAAAAGCAACTTATAAAAAATGGGGTGTACCCATACATATACAGCTTGCATTTATAAAAAAGGAAAGTGATTTTAATTGGCTTGCTAAACCGCCTCGAAGAAAGTTATTTAAAGTCATTCCTTTTAAAAGGCCTTCAAGTTCTTTTGGGTACTCACAAGCAGTAGTTGGTACCTGGGATCAGTATAAAAAAGAAACCAACAGTCCTTTAGCTACAAGAGCTAGATTTAAGGATTCTGTAGATTTTATTGGATGGTATGTAAATAAAACTTCAAAAATACTAAAAATTTCAAAAAAAGATGCTTACAGACAATATCTTGCTTATTATAAAGGTTGGGGAGATTATAAAAATTACTCTAAAGATAAAAAAGCCATCATATATGCAAAGTCTGTAAGGGATATGGCCAAAAAGTACAGAAAGCAACTTACAATTTGTAAAAAAAATTTAGATAAAAATAAATATATTATTTTTTAAGTTGCTTGTTTAATTCAATTTCTACAGCATCAATTCTCTTAGTGTTTTTTCCGACGATTGTATAAATCGTGGGAATTACGTAAAGCGTAAAGAAAGTAGAAAAAAGCATACCACCAAAAATAGTTATCCCGACTGTTAGTCTGCTTGCTGCACCTGGGCCTGTTCCCAGGATTAAAGGCAAGACCCCTATGATCGTAGATAAACTTGTCATAAGTATAGGTCTTAATCTTATTGCTGCTGCTTCGAACACAGCTACTTCTAAATTTTTACCTTCTTTTCTTAATTGATTTGCAAATTCTACAATTAAAATTCCATTCTTAGCGGATAACCCAATGAGTATTATGAGAGCTATTTGGCTGTAGACGTTTAATGATGAGCCTACCACTAGCAAACCCAGTAAACCACCAAGAATTGCCATTGGCACAGTTAACATAATTGTAAATGGATGCTTCCAACTCTCAAACTGTGCACTCATTGCAAGATAAGCGGTTATTAAAGCAAGAGCAAAAATTACATACAACTCAGTATTAGTTTTTTTATACTCTTCACTTTCACCTTTGTAGGCTATTTTTGCTTGAGGAGTATTTTGTTCAACTACTTCAACTAAAAATTTAAGTGCTTCGTCCAGTGAATAGTCACCAACTAATCTAGCTGAAATCGTAACAGCTTTTTGTCTATTATATCGCGCAAGAAAAGGAGACTGACCTTCCTCATTGTAAGCTACTAGGTTAGAGATTGATACAAGTTTATTATTATTTTTTGATCTAACAAAAACTTTACTTATGCTATCAGGCTCTTGACGATCTTTAATATCTCCTTGAAGGATAATAGAGTATTCTTTACCATCTCTAGTAAAATTAGTAACTTTTCTTGATCCAAATATAGTTTCTATCGTCTTACCAATATCTTCTGTTGAAACCCCAAGGTCAGCTGCTTTCTTTTGATCAATTTTAACATTTAATTGAGGTTTGTTTAAATCAAAATCATCTTCTATCGAAGTGAGTCCTGGATTTTTTCTTGCCTCATTTTTAATTATTTCTTTCCATTCAATAAGTTGATCATAAGTATTTCCTAAAATAACAAATTGCACTGGACTCTCAATCCCTCCTGATCTTATTCCTTGAGGCATAATTGGAAAAGCCAATACCCCTGGCACTCTTGAAATTTTACCAAAAGATTCCCTCATTATTTTAACACCATGACG
>Ga0055584_100001267_pt1 | contig 24795 bp, 28 predicted proteins | sample OSDHelmetaG_FD_58716 | JGI IMG/M metagenome (GOLD analysis project Ga0055584, IMG submission 58716) | Pelagic marine sediment microbial communities from the LTER site Helgoland, North Sea, for post-phytoplankton bloom and carbon turnover... | ecosystem: Environmental > Aquatic > Marine >...
GTTACTTCCAGCTCGCTTTGTGTTGCCGCTCGCTGTGCCTTTGCCAGAGCGCACTACGGCGCTGTTGCCACGCAAAACATTACTGACCCAAGGCTGGCACCGCGTATCCTCGATTTGTTGTCTGAGGGCTATCAGGCTCGGGAAGCGTTGGATGCGATCATGGCTGCTCACGCGCGCCGGCAGTATCGCCAGCTTGCTGTCGTGGATCGTTATGGCAACACCGCAACACATACGGGCGCAAACACTCTTGGGACCAATGCAGTGGCGACCGGAAATGGTGTCGCGGCAGCGGGCAATTTGCTGTCTCATGTTGGCGTGCCGCAGGCCATGGTTGACGGGTTTAAGAATGCTTCTGGACAATTGGGCGACCGTTTGGTCGCAGGTATGTTGGCGGGCTTGGCATCCGGTGGCGAGATGGGCCCAGTCGCGTCGGCTGGCATGGTTATCGCTGACAAAGAGCAATGGTACATTGCTGACATTCGCGTTGATAAAGCGGACACTCCAATCGAAGACATGGCGGCCACTTGGGAAGCCTGGAAACCTGAGATGCACGACTATGTGACCCGTGGCATAAACCCTGAGACCGCTCCTTCATATGGCGTGCCAGGTGATGAGTAAGCCCGTCATCGATTATTACTTCACGATCCAATCACCCTGGTCCTTCTTTGGACTCTCGCGCTTGCGTGCTGCTGCGGAAAAATCGGGCGCCACGGTAAACTACAAGGCTTGTAATCTAGGTGCCGTCTTCAGTGTGACAGGCGGCTTGCCCGTTAAGAAGCGTTCACCGCAACGTTTGGCCTATCGCATGATGGAATTGAAGCGTTGGAAGGTGAAGCTCAATCTTGACTTCAATTTTGAACCGGCGTTTTTCCCCTTTGATGATAATCCCGCCAACAAGATGATCATGGCCGCGACTGATGCTGGTTTGGATGTTGGCGATTTGGCCAATGCACTTCATCGTGGTGTCTGGTGCGATGACCTCAACATGGCGGAAGACGACAACCTCATTTCCGTGGCGACAGCCGCTGGTTATGATGGCCAAGCGCTGCTGCAAACCGTGCAAAGCGGGTCCTTGGATGCGCGCTATGAGGCTTTAACCCAGGAAGCCATCGACGCCAATGTTTTTGGGGCACCGACTTACGTGGTTGATGGTGAGAATTTTTGGGGCCAAGATCGACTTGATTTTCTGAAAGAACGCCTGTTAGGGTAACTTCTGAATTTAGCGAACAGAAGAGTACAGAATATGCCAAAGGTCCTGAACCGAGACCAGATTGATTCTTATGAGCGCGATGGTTTCCTTTCTCCTGTTACGGTGATGTCACCAGAAGAGGCGGGAGAGTTCCGCAAAGCGCTCGAAGAGGCAGAAGCCAAATGGCCTGAGGCATTTGAAGGGGCAGGACGCAACAACGCTCACCTCAATTTCAAATTTCTGGACGAGTTGGTGCATGATGCCCGTATCGTCGATGCTGTCGAGGATCTGCTTGGCCCGAACCTTTTGGCCTATGGGACAGTGCTCTTCATCAAAGATCCTAACACGCCGGGTTTTGTGAGCTGGCATCAAGATGCGACTTACATGGGACTTACACCACCTGCCTCTGGTGCTACGGTCTGGTTGGCTCTATCACCGTCCAACCTAGAGACCGGTTGCATGAAGATGGTACCAGGAACCCACAAAGACGGCATCAGGTCTCACGTTGATACCTTCGCAGAAACCAACATTCTGACCCGTGGCCAAGACATCCAGGATGTTGACGAAAGCAACATTGTCGATCTGGTTTTGGAACCCGGTCAAATGTCTTTCCATTCTATGACCGTTATCCATGGTTCTGAGCCCAACCTCAGTGACGAGCGACGGATTGGCTTCGTGATCCAGTGCTATATGAAGCCAGAGATGCAGCAGACCATTAAGCCAGTCTATGCCCAGCATGTTCGTGGCGAAGACCCTTTTGGCAACTTTCTGCCAACACCGCGTGCCTCCGGAAACATGATGCCTGAAGACGTCGCAAGACGCGATCACTGCAACGAGATCTGGTCGGACATTCTCTATCACGGTGCCGAAAAGCGCCGAGATTTCTAGACGTTCAGAAAGCGTTTATTTTCAATTCATCAATCGTTCAGACTGTCTGTGCTTAATTGGGATCAACAAATGACCTGATTAAAGATACACGAAAGGACTGAACAATGTTGAACCGCCGTCAAATATTTAGAGGTGCCGCCGCCGCAACAGCTGCGGTCACTTTGAGCACTCTTCCTGGCCTAGCTTTTGCCCAACACGCGATCTCGGCGGACCAGATTGAACGGTCGTTGAAAGTAGCGCCAAAGTTGCTGTTGCCTTTCAACAACCGTATCAAACGCAAAGAGCTGCGTCACCGCCAAGACTTGCGCATCGTCGCCCCGTCGATTGACATTCATGCGATCAATTTCGAGTTTGGCTCAGATCGTATTCCCCGCAATCAGCGTTGGAAAGTGCGCGAGATCGCCCGTGCTATGCGTCGGATGCTTCGCCGCGATCCTTACGAGGTGTTCCTGATCGAAGGGCATACAGATGCAGTGAGCTCTCATAGATTTAACCAACATCTGTCAGAGCGTCGTGCGGCCTCGTTGAAACGACTGTTGGTCCGTCGGTTTGGTATCAACCCCTATGCTTTGGAAACCGTTGGTTTTGGCGAAGAATACCTGCTCGTGCCGACCCCATATGAGGAATGGCGTAATCGCCGTGTAACGCTACGCCGCGTGACTGACATCGTCACGGGCTAACCCTCTAATTTGAGCTCCAGTAATTGTCTAGGTAGGCTTGATATTGAACAGGGAGGTTCACTGGGCTGAAACTGCCCATCAGCCCGGAAACAACGATCACGCCTACCACCAGCCCGGCCCAAGGGAGCAGCACTTGCACCTTTGTGGCCGGTGCTGGCCATGAGCGGAACCGCAACGCACAAGCCAAGTGAGCAAAAATGGCGACAATTCCTAGAACGTAATAGGGGACGAAATACCAGACGAAAGGCGCTTTGCTGACAACACCAGCAGCCCAGTATGAGTTGGTGTCTAATGCATAGATCATCCGTGTTGCCACAGCAGCCGTCATGTGTTGCAGCAAGAAGAACGCAATATAACCACCGGACAAAACCTGAAGCCAAGCCCAGCCGCCTTGAGGTTTCCCTCGACGAAAAATCAACATCAGCCCGATTATCATCTGGGCAAAGAAAAGTGCAAAGAGCAGAATTTCTACTGGTAAGAAACGATAGATTATCCTGAGAGCCTCCATGACCGCCAAGTGATTGTCAATCCCTAAGACAATCGTCATATGGTTGATCAAATGCAGAACAATGAAAACTAGAAGCAACAAGGCGTTGGTTCTGTGTAGTTTTCTAAGCGTGTTATTCGCCATTTTAGGCTCCTGCTGGTTGACTCTTTTTGCCGATCGCCAGCCAGATCAAGGCACCGCCAGCGAGCGCCAAGAATGGGAGCATGGCGTAGTTCACAGCAGACCAACCTTCGACGGCGTTGCCACCTGAACAGTTCATCAAAAGGCCCGAGGACAGCGAAGCGAGCGTTACCATACCGAAAACCGCAAAATCGTTCATGCCTTGAACACGAGCACGTTCTTCGGGCGCATGGGCAGAAGCCAACATGGCCGTTCCGCCAATGAATGAGAAATTCCATCCGATCCCAAGCAAGATGAGCGCGATGAAGAAGTTCTCGAGCTCGACCCCTGCGAGCGCAACCGCCCCAGAGCAAAATAGGATTGCTAGACCGGCGGCTATGATCTTTTCAACCCCAAATCGGGCGATCAAATGCCCGGTAAAGAACGAGGGAATGAACATGAACAGCACATGCGCGGAGACGATATCAGCGGCATCGTTTGTGGTGAAACCACAACCAACCACCGCGAGGGGTGTGGACGTCATTGAGAGATTCATCAAAGAGTATCCGACCATAGCACAAATCATAGCCACCAAAATTCGAGGTGTTTTCAATAATTCGAACCGACTGCGCCCTTGATTTGTAGCAGTCTGTTTCTCTGGCTTCGGAATATCAAGGAAACGGAAAATCCATACGGAGCAGATGTTAATCGCCATCAGTGTGAGATAGCCACCAGCAAAAGGCACAGGTGAAAGAGCGTCCTGTGTAAATTTTACAAGCTGCGGGCCAGCGATGGCCGCAAACAAACCGCCGACCATAACGTAGGAAATGGCTTTCGGACGGAACTCAACGCTGGCCGTGTCGGTCGCCGCAAACCGATAGAAGCCATGAGCGGACATGTAGATGCCGATAAGGAAGGATCCCGCTAGGAAGATTGGAAACGAATCAACGTAGAGCCCTAGCGCACAAACGGCACCGCCTAGCGCACCACCCATTGAGCCAATGGTGAAACCCAAGGCGCGGCCATGATTCTGCATAAGATTGGCCATAAAGGGCGCAGTAACCATTGAACCGAAAACGGTCAAAGATATCGGGAGTGTTGCCCAGCACTTGTCGATGGAAAGCAGTTGGCCAGACAGTCCACCCAGCACAAAATGTATTGGCATTTGTGCGCCCAAGATGGCTTGAGCGATGACCAAGATGCCAACGTTCTTTTTGGCTCGACCGTGGTCGTATGTTTCTGATGCAGTTGAAATGGGTCTAACTTTCGTGAGGGACTTGTGGTCAATCTAGATTGGCTAACATGAAGAGCAAGAGGCGGGAAGTGCTATGCTGTCTCACCCCTCCGGCCGTTTGCCGATCATTTGGCTGATGACAGGAAAATACTTGGCGCCGTGACCTGCTTCCGCCGTCCGCTCTAGGACCTTGCAAAGGTTCTCTGCGCCGCCAACAAAAAGCTCTGATTGATCCGCAAGCTGTAAGGCGTAAGCAACATCTTTGAGAGCGTACATGACGGAGAAGGCTTGTGTTGGAAAGTCCTTCGGAATGATGGCTTTCCTGGCATGATTGCGAAGCGCGAATGAATCCGCTGAAGCGGTCCCGAAAAACTCAGCCAGTTTGTCTGCTGCAACGCCGTTCTGCTCAGCGATGGCGAAGGCTTCTGACAGTGCATTTACCGTTTGAAACAGCACCATGTTGTTCATGATTTTCACAACCTGACCACAACCGGTATCACCACAGTGATTGATCTCCTCCCCCATACACAGGAGGTAGGGTTCGATAAGTTTGAAATTCTCTCCACTCGCCCCCACCATGATGGACAGTGTGCCGTCAATGGCAGCATGCCGGGTTCTGGCTATTGGCGCATCGATGTAGGTGACGTTAGCCTGCGAAAACTCATTAGCAATGTCTCTGGTCATCTGAACGGGGGTTGTGCCAAGGTCGACGACTATCTGACCCGGCATAGCGCCATCGATCAAGCCACGTTCCATTCGGCAAACCAGATCGACCTCCTTGCCGCTGGGTAGTGCCATAAAGATAATATCAGTTTGTGCGATCAGGTCTCGCAGTTCTCGGCAAGCCTTAACGCCGACATCCGCAAGGCTGGCCACGCGGTTTGGATCTTGGTCAAATGCGAAAACCGAGCAACCAGACTTCTTTGCAAGATTGCGGCACATCGGCATACCCATGACGCCAAGACCAATAAAACCAAGGTTTAGGGAAGTGTCGATCATTGCTTGTTTTCCTGTTAAGCAGGGTGTTGAGAAGGGGCCAAGTCTGACCAACTTATCCTAACACCATTTTTCACTGGCGAACCAGTCCCTGCCGTCAAAGAAGTAGCGGAAGAAGACTGGTAGTTGGTCGAGCCATCAGGACAGCAAAACGGCCGAGCTTTGTTTGGAAACTTGTAGAGTCTTAATCAGTGAACCTGGATGACCTTCAAATGAGTCATGCTGAACGGGCTGTGTAATTGGGCGGTATTATTGGTGAAGATCAGCCGGTCATCCATTGAAATCGAAACCGCTACACTTACCTCTCTACCGAGTCTTGGGGCCTCTGGCATCTTTATGGAAAAGGGCATGCGAAGGCTACGGTTGATTAAGTAACTACCTGATTTCAGGCTTTGATTAGCGTCAGCCAAATTTGGATCAACGTAGTCAATGGTGATCGTAGCACCTGAGGGAACCAGGGCCTGACAGTCGCAAGAAATGGACGCCAGCCGCCCAACGGAAGGCATCGTGACATTGCCAGCCACCACAATTTGTTGTGTGGCAACTAGCGCTGCCACTACTAAACCTGGTATGATGACTGATCTGAACACGGTATTCTCCCTCGAGTCTCAAGATATTTGGAAGAATCGAAGAATCCAAGACCCCTTGTGGAGTTGTGGAACCAGTTAGACGCTAGATTTCTGTGGAAGACTTGTATAGTTTGCATTTTGCAAGGTGCTGGTCCCGCAAGGGGCCGGATAATTGGGAAGTTGGTACAGGTTTCACCCCTAAGCCAACGCTGCCCCCGCAACGGTAGAGAAGAGAGCTTGTCACTAAGCCACTGGGGTAACCTGGGAAGGCGACAGGCGAGAGTTAAAAACTCACTTCTGAGCCCGGAAACCAGCCTTGGAATTTGCTTTGGATGTTGCGGGCGGCGACTGAGGGCTGTCCGCACTCATTCGTGGCTGCTGACATACCTCTTCGTTTTCTCACAATTTCTTCTTTTGAATCCACGCAAGCGGGAGAATTGCGATGTTGTTGACGACGTTGATTAAGGGTATGAACGAGCCAAAGGTTGCCGCTCAGTTTTTACTGACGGATGAAAAGGGTCGTACGCTCACGGCAGAAGAGGCCTTTTTTGGTTGGTTGATGGCGTTACCCCATGAGACAACGCCACAGGTGGAAGCGCGATCAGCTTTGCAGACACTCGAAGCGCTTCCAAGCCCAAGCCAGAATCTCAAAGGGCTAATTTTACTTTTCAAGCAGGCAAGTTTGCCGCCAGCCAGACGTCGGCGCGTTAGTCTTCACTAAAGATCGATAGATCAAGTTCTAACAGCTCGCCCATCCAAATGGCGCGGTCGCGGTGGTCTTCCAGATGCTGTCCTGTGTCCGGGTGGGTGAAAACCGTTAGGCCCTGTCGGTTGAGTGCGAGCCAAGGAATCACTTGATCGAACTTATCGGCGGGAACCGTCATTTGACAAGACCAGCGAGGGTGAGGCCCGACTGGCTTAGCATGCATGCGGCCCATCTTGATTTCAAACAGGTCGCGCATTTCTTCGCACAGCTTCTGGGCAAGATCATAGCTGCTATCGTCAAAGTAGATGTGAGCATGATAGCTCAGGATTTGATCAGTAGAGGTCATTTTATCCTAACCATTCGATTGAACGACAATGCGGATCACCCACTGCCAGAACAAGCTCTTGCCCTTCTGGCCAGAGCCGTAGGCGTAATGTAGCCCTGTTATCATATTCCGGGTCGATCTCATACCGTAACCAGGCCAAGGGGGCAGATGGCGCGGCGACCGCGCCAGTCTTTTCCATGTGTCGAATAATACGGTCTTGGCTAGCACCAGGAAAATATTGGAACGCGATCGAGTGGATCAGAACAGAAACCTGGCCCTCTATTCCTAGAAGTTTCTCTTCGACCCAGTCTGCGGCGTCCATCCGATCAAGCTTTGGTGGCGTTTTCTCAGCAATGGCAATGGCCGCTGCGACCCGTTCTTGTCGCTCTGGCTGGTCTGGCCAGATGTAAGAGCGCAGTCTTTCTTGGTCCTGCTCGCTCGCGACATCCAAAGGATTTAGGTCTACACCTTGGCGGGCACTCACTTCGTATTTTTCTTGTGGTGGGCGTGACCCCTTCCAGCTGGTGGTTAGCGTGAGGTCCGACGTGCTATCTCCGTAGCTTTCACCGTCGTAAATGTAGTGAAAGCGGTCAGGGAACAGGTTGAGCCCAGCGTTGCTGCCAACCTCGAAAAGATTGAGTTGCAGCAATGTCTCTTTGGCCAAGACCATCAATCCAGCATTGAGCGCAATTGAGCGCGCCACTTCGTTGGTTTGAGGTGCCCATTGCAGCCAACGCAAGATTTCCGGCCCTTCCTTTTCCAAAACCTCAGAAACAGCTTCCCAAAGTTGGGCTCCTTTGGGCAACTGTCCAGGCGGATAGAGCGCCGCTAGCTTAGGATGGGTTCCGCGCTTAGCGAGAGCATGGAAAACGCCGGCGACGCGCAGGGTCAATACGTCATTCAGGGGATCAGAGTTCCCTGGCCATTCTAAGATGGCTTTGCCTGCTTGAGTGGATCTATTAACTCGCTCTGCGAAGGTTCGGCAGAACAAAGCTGTAAAAGGGGAGGCGAGTTTTTCGCACCATTCTGCTTGCACCGCGAAGGCGTCGCGAACTTGTTTTTCTTTTTCATCCATGGAAACAAAGGTAAGCTATGCTGACCTTTCGTCAAGGCCCATCGTATAAAAATTTAGAAGGAGACGTCTCGATAGAAAGCATTCATGAAGTAGAGCCCGTCTGATGGCGCGGTCATTCCTGCTATGGTTCGGTCCTTGGCTTCGAGAATGTCCTTCAGGTCCTCAGGTGTGAATTTGCCCTCTCCAACTTCCTTGAGACTGCCGGCAAAATTCCGGATCTGGTGGTACAAGAATGAACGGGCCGCAGCCTCAATGATGATTTCCTGGCCTTCGCGATAAACATCGAGACGATCCAGAGTTTTGATCGGTGATTTTGCCTGGCAGTTGGCCGCTCTGAATGATGTGAAATCATGGCTGCCAACTAAATACGATGCCGCTTTTCTCATGGCGGGAACAGAGAGGGAGCGATGGACATTCCACGCCAGACCTTTGTCGAAAGTGAGAGGGGCCCGTCGATTAACTATTCTGTATTGATAGGCCCGGCCGATGCAGGAGAAACGCGCATGAAAATCACCAGTGACTTCCTGGACACCGACAATGGCGATAGGGTGAGGTCGCAGCAGAGCGTTAATAGCCTTAAACAAGCTGTGTGGGTCAGTTGATTTTGCAATATCAACGTGGGCATGCATGCCTTTTGCATGAACACCAGCATCGGTTCGCCCCGAAGACATGACCACAACTTTTTCCTGGCAGAACGAATGGATGGCCTCCTCGATCGCTTGTTGGACAGAGGGGCCATTTTCTTGACGTTGCCAGCCACAGAAGGGCCGACCGTCATATTCTATTTTGAGCAGGTAGCGGGTCATCAGTTCCCCAATTCTGTGCCCTTTGGCACGGGATTGCCTCTTAGGAAATCAATTGCCGTCATGGCACCTTTACCCTGTAACTGGATGCGTTCAAGTTTCAGGGCTTTTTGACCACAAGCCACAACCAGATCGTCGGTCAGGATTTCTCCCGGTTTGCCTGTTCCTTCAACAATTGATGCTTGTAGGATTTTGAGAATTTTGCCGTCCAACTTTGTGCTGGTTCCAGGCCACGGGAAGAAGGCGCGGATTTTTCTTTCCAGAACATCGGCTGGTTGAGAAAAGTCCAGTTGGCCTTCTGACTTTTCCAGTTTGTGAGCGTAGGTAATTCCTTCCGCATCTTGAGGTTCAGAACGCCACTCACCAGTCTTAATTGACTTAACGAGAAGATCGGCACCCAATGTTGACAAAAGGTCGTGCAAAGACTGTCCTGTTGTCTCATCTGTTAGGTCGGTTTCGCATCGGGCGATGACGGCCCCGGTATCTAGGCCTTTGTCCATCTGCATGATACATACGCCGGACTTGTCATCGCCTGCTTCCATAGCGCGTTGGATCGGTGCAGCGCCTCGCCATCTTGGCAACAGTGATGCGTGGACATTGATACAACCAAGCCTCGGCGCGTCAAGAATAGCTTGTGGGAGGATCAGACCATAAGCGACAACAACAGCCAGATCGGCGTCCAATACAGCAAAAGCTTGTTGCTCTTCTTCTGATTTGAGCGACAAAGGGTGACGTGTCAGCCAGCCTTTGCTTTCTGCAAAAGCCTGAACGGGGCTCAGCTGTACTTTGTGACCTCTGCCCGATTTTCTAGGCGGTTGAGAATAGACCGCTACAATCTCGTGACCGGCTTTGGCCAAGGCCTCTAGGCAGGGCACGGAAAAGTCCGGTGTTCCCATGAAGATGATGCGCATGGCCGGAGATCCTATTCCAAATCAGCAGCACGTGCTTTTTTGATCTTAAGTGATTTCTTAAGCATCATATTGCGTTTGAGAGCCGAGATGTGATCCGTAAACAGGATACCGTTCAAGTGGTCGATTTCATGCTGTATGCAGGTCGCCAGAATGCCGTCAGCATGGACAGATTGCTCCACACCGTCGCGGTCCAAAAAAGTAACTTTCACTTCGGCAGGTCTTTCAACGTCCGCGTATTGGTCTGGTATGGAAAGGCAGCCCTCTTGATAAACGTTGAGCTCTTCGCTCGACCAAGTGATCTTTGGGTTGGCCATCACGATGGGCTCTTTTGGCGCGTCTTCATCTTCCTTTTGAGCCACGTCCATCACAAGGATGCGTCTTAAATCACCGACCTGATTAGCGGCGAGCCCGATGCCTTGCGCTTCATACATTGTATCCAGCATATCATCCATGAAACTGCGAACGGCGTCATCGACAACATCGATGGCTTGCGCTTTTTTCTTGAGGACAGGATCGGGTGCTATGACGAGGGGAAGAACGGCCATTTGTACTTACTTTTTAAACACTAACAGGGTTTTGGCTACACCTAGGTGGTGACGGCAATTGGGTCAAGGCCCAAGGCGATTTAGCGAAAAAGATTGAATTTCCACACATGGATCTCAATATAAGCTAAAGATAAATTCTAAACATCATAAACTCGGGGGAACTGAGCGTGCTTGAAGGCTTTTCGATTTTTGTCGTCGTATTATTCGTATTTGTCATTTTCATCGTATTTGCAGGCGTCAAGTCGGTGGCTCAGGGCCGAGAATATACGGTCGAGCGGTTTGGTCGCTACCGGGTTTCTTTGAAGCCGGGTTTGAACCTTATCATCCCTTTTGTTGATCGCATTGGCCGAAAGGTCAACATGATGGAGCAAGTGCTGGATATTCCAACTCAGGAAGTCATCACACGCGATAACGCCATGGTTTCTGTTGATGGCGTGGTTTTCTATCAAATCCATGATGCCGCTAAAGCTTCTTACGAAGTCAATAACTTAGAACTAGCAATCATCAATTTGACGATGACTAACATTCGTACTGTCATGGGGTCGATGGAGCTCGATGAGTTGCTCAGCCAACGCGACAAGATTAACGCCGCCTTGCTCCATGTCGTGGACGAGGCCACTAATCCTTGGGGTGTTAAAGTAACCAGGATCGAGATCAAAGACATTGCACCGCCAAGAGATCTGGTCGATTCAATGGCACGTCAGATGAAGGCGGAACGTGAAAAGCGTGCCCAGATCTTGGAAGCTGAAGGTTTCCGCGCTGCGGCTATTCTTAAAGCTGAGGGTGACAAACAAGCAGTGGTCCTCGACGCGGAAGGTAACAAAGAAGCAGCATTCCGCGAAGCAGAAGCCCGTGAAAGAGCTGGTGAAGCTGAAGCCAATGCAACGGCCATGGTGTCTGAGGCCATATCGAACGGCGGTGTTAATGCAGTTAATTACTTTATCGCCCAAAAATACGTCGAAGCACTCAAGACGATGGGAACCTCTGATAACAGTAAGGTTATCTTTATGCCCATGGAATCTTCTGGGGTTATCGGTTCAATCGGCGGGATCACCGAACTTGTGAAGAACGCTATGCATGAACAGAGTGACAACAGCGGCCCTTGGAACAGTAAAAAATGAGGCTAGAGCCGATGAACGACTTTCTTTCGGTTTTGAATGACCCTAATCATTGGCACTGGTTTGTCCTGGCTATCATCTTGATTACGATTGAAGTGGTGGCACCTGGTTCCTTTTTCTTATGGATGGGTGTCGGTGCAGCCGTCACGGGCCTGGTGGTTTTGTTGTCGCCAGAATTGGGCTTCACTTGGCAATTGTTGATCTTCTGTGTTGCAGCTTTAGTTGGGCTGATCGCGGGTCGTCATTTTTTTCGAAAAACAGCGGAAAACGAAGGAAGCTTTGGTCTTAACGAGCGCGGTGCTCAAATGGTTGGAAAGACCTTCATTGTGGCTGAAGCCTTCGTCGGCGGTCGCGGGAAAATCAAGGTTGGTGATTCACTCTGGATTGCTTCAGGACCAGACGCTGAACAAGGTGATAGTGTTAAAGTCTTAGCGGTTAATGGTGTCATGGCCGAAGTTGAGAAAGTAGACCCTTAGGATCTTTTGGCGAAGCAATCAGGCCTTTCTTTTAGGGAAGTTGATGGCGATCACCCCAAGAATAGCCAGAGAAACGCCAACAGCGACCATGGGCGTCAACGTTTCGCCGAGGATAATCACGCCAAGCAACACCGATACACCTGCTCTCAAAAAGGCCTGGCTAGCGGTTCCAAGCGAGCCCAGGGTTTTGATCAAGCGAAAATAGATCAAGAATGCAAAGACGGTGCTGAACAAAGTCATCGCAGCTGCCGCTAGCAGAGATTCAGTACTGGGTGTCAGTGCCCAAGGTTGTTCCAATAGCAAAGCAGCCGGAACTAAAAACACCGTTCCCCAAAGAACCGTGCAAGTGGCGGTTACGACCGGGGCCAATCCGGAGAACCGTCGTCCGTTCAGAGCCGCAAAGGCATAGAGAATGGCGCCGGCTAGAGCCGCTAGCTGCGCTAACACCTGTTGACCTAAACCAGCCAAGACATCAACCCCTACAATGAGGACCACACCCACAAGTCCAAGTGTGGCACCGATCAGCTTGAGCCAGCTGATATTTTCTAAGCGCCCCAAACAAAGTGAAATGAAGAAGACAAACAGTGGTGAAGTAGAATTCAAAACGCCGGCCAAACCGGAATCAATGTATTGTTGGCCCCATGCCAATAGCGTCCAAGCGCCAATCGCGTTGAGGAAAGATTGGACCAGCAGATGTCCCCAAGTCCTCACTTCGCGGGGGAGCTTTTCTTTCTGCCAGAACAGGACAAGGAGCAGTAGGACCGAGGCTCCTGTTACCCGAATGGCGATGAGGCTGAAGGGTGGAATGGTTTCTACCGCGATCTTCATGAAGAAGTAAGACGAACCCCAAAGCACCGCCAGGACGGCCAGCAAGAACAGTTCAAATCCAAAGTTAGTCTTCGGGTCGGCCATATGTGCTATTCCATCTGCAATCAAGAGCAAGCGGCTTAGCACAAAAGATCAAGAAAGTGCTTCGATAAAGGTCGAACTAAGGATTGACGATGAGAGCTTTATGCATGCGATTGATTTTGGCAGGTAATCGAGGTGCTTAGAAAGCACCCATCTCCAGGCTCGCTGCCATCAACAGCCCCAATTGTTCGGCTTCCTCCAGCCAGTTGTCGTTCCATTTGCCTTTGAACAGCAGCGGTTCTTGCACCATTTTCCATCGAAGGCCGGTTGTGATGGTCTCTATGCCTTTGCGTGTACCGGTGCCGTCCAGTCCGGCACGAATGTAGACTGCCATCGGCAAACCCTGTTTTTCTTCCAAGACAGGGTAGTAACAACGATCAAAAAAATCCTTGAGCGCGCCCGACATATAGCCAAGATTTTCAGTGGTGCCCAAGATGATGGCATCTGCAGCGAGCACGTGCGCCGCTTGGGTTTCGAAAGGGTTGAGAGTTGTAACGGTGACACTATCCACATCAGGAGAGCTGGCACCACGCTGTACAGCATCTCTAAGGGCTTGTGTGTTGGGTGAAGGTATATGGCCAACAATGAGAAGTTGCTTATCGGGCATCAAACCTGGGCCTTGGCTGAATCAATGACAGAAGGGATAGCCGTCTCGAATATTTCAATGAGTTCGGGGTCCATAAAGCTATAATCGTCAGGAATGTCGAGAATGTAAATCTTTGCTTTGTTAACAAGACTGCCGAACTGTTGCAAAATTTGTTGGCGATGCTTTGGTTCCATGACGATGATGAGATCAGCCCAGGTCAAATCGGCCTCATTGATTTTTCGCCTCGCGCTGGCCGCAGTTCCGGCGGACCGGGCATTGAAGCCAGGCTTTCGACGCCAAAGGTTCTCCGCCGTTGGGCTGCGCCACTTGTTACGACTGCAAATGAAGAGCAAATTCATGGGGAATCATCAATCCTCGGTCAGCCCCATTTGCCGGTGGTTCGAAATTGGCTTTGAAAAATTGTTTCAACTTGGCGAATAAAGTTCTCTTTTTGATTTCTATCCACACCCTCGATTGTCTCTACTTTGACCAGCAAGTCCAAGGTGGATTGCGCTTGCTCAGAGGAAAAAGAATCAATGCTCCGATTGAGAATTTTATCGAGATTGTTCTTAACGTCGTCCCCACGGCCATAAAGATAACTACAGGACAGCAGCAGTTCTGTTGCTGCTTTGAGCGACAGAGAAAACTCTGATTGAAAGAGCATGATCAATTGCTGCTTTTCTTCCTTGCTCACCTCTCCGTCGATCTTGGCAACAGCAAAGGCGAGCAGTGCGGCGGCCTCCATCGGGTCTTCGATCGAATAGATAGGATCTCCGCCAAGCTCGCCTTCGCTGCCAAGAGAAGGGATTAAGCCAACCAATGTCGACCCCACTGTCATCCAATCGTTTGAGAAGGATCAGTATAGTGACGATGGTCCCAAGGATTCCCAAAATTATGTGCATCGTTCGTGGCTCAGCTGTAAGGTTGAATTCGCTAGAAAAAATCTATCGGGGATGTTCTAGCATTCCAGCCCTAGTTTGTCTCGCGGTGCCTGTTAGAAGAAGTGGTTGCGCAATTCACGCCTTTCTGTAGAGAGAAAGTCAGAAACATAGGAGTGCAAAGAAGTGACCAAAAAACCGAACATCCTTATTCTTATGGTCGACCAGGCTAATGGAACTTTCTTTCCTGATGGCCCCGCCGATTTTTTACATGCGCCAAATCTGAAGGCACTGGCTAAGAAGTCCGTTCGTTTTTCTAATGCCTATTGTTCATCGCCCCTCTGTGCGCCATCACGAGCCTCCTTTATGGCGGGGCAGCTTCCGTCTCGAACCCGTGTCTATGACAACGCGGCTGAGTATGCTTCAGATATTCCAACCTATGCACATCACCTTCGCAAACTTGGCTATTACACTTGTTTATCAGGCAAGATGCATTTTGTTGGGCCGGACCAGTTGCATGGTTTCGAAGAACGCTTAACCACCGATATCTATCCGGCTGATTTCGGCTGGACTCCGGACTACCGCAAACCGGATGAGCGTATTGATTGGTGGTATCACAATCTGGGTTCTGTCACCGGGGCGGGCGTTGCTGAGATTTCCAATCAGATGGAATATGATGACGAGGTCGCTTACAACGCCAAGCTCAAGATCTATGATCTCGCACGCTCGAGCCGTGACCGTCCCTTCTGTTTGACGGTCTCCTTCACCCATCCTCATGATCCTTATGTGGCTCGAAAGAAATACTGGGATCTTTATGAGGATAACATGCCGGAAATAGCGGTCCCCAAGATGGCCTATGAGGATCACGACCAACATTCGCAACGCATCTTCCGCGCCAACGATTACACGAAGTTTGATATTACCGAAGAGGACGTTTACCGGTCTCGCCGCGCCTATTTCGCTAACATCTCATACATCGATGACAAAGTGGGTGAACTCATGGAAGCCCTACGCAATTGTCGGATGGAAGATGATACGATCATCGTTTTCTGTTCCGATCATGGCGATATGCTGGGTGAACGCGGCCTTTGGTTCAAGATGTCATTCCTGGAAGGGTCAGCCCGTGTGCCGCTGATGATTTCATCACCAGACATGAAGCCCCAAACCATTGAAGCCCCGGTTTCTTTGTTGGATGTCACACCAACTTTGGCGGATTTGGCTGGTGCGGATCTTAGCGAGGTTGCTCCCTGGACAGATGGCGAATCTCTGTTGCCGTTGACAGAGGGAGTTAAGCGAAAGTCGCCTGTCTTGATGGAGTATGCGGCCGAGGGGTCAAACGCACCATTGGTTGCTATTCGGGACGCACGTTGGAAAATTATTCACTGTGAACTTGACCCGCCACAACTCTTTGACATGGTCAATGATCCGCATGAGCTAACCAATCTGGCGGATGATCCTGACCACGCCGAAATTTTTGAGGAACTGATGGATCAGGTGAAAGCTCGTTGGGACATGCAGGCCTTTGATTCAGCTGTGCGCGAAAGCCAGGCCCGTCGCTGGGTGGTCTATGATGCGTTGCGTAATGGCGCTTATTATCCGTGGGATTTTCAACCCTTACAGAAAGCATCAGAGCGTTATATGCGCAACCATCTTGATCTCAACACTCTTGAGGAAAATCAAAGATTCCCTCGGGGTGAGTGACGTTCAGTTTGATCAGATGCGCCGTTCGCTCTTTGGGCGGCGCAAGTACAGGAAGATTCCATAAAGAGAGATCAAAGCCCAAAAGAACTCAATCAAGAAGCCTGACCAATTCCATTCGAAATACAAAGAAATAATGATCAGGATCGACCCCAAGCCATTCACGATTGAAAAGCGCAGTTGAGCGCTGCTCCAACGTTCAATTTGGATCATCAGGTAAGCGAAAACGATGCAAAAGACGCCAAAAGTGCCAACGATGTCATGCCATGCAACGTCCATTTATTCTTCTTCCTCTGACATTTCCATGTTTTGAATAGCCTCATCCAATAGGCGGTTTCTTTCTTCAGACAGAGCCATATAGCTGGTGTTGTTCAAAATATCGATAGTGGGGTCCCATTCTTTTGCCAGGATCTTCAGTGACGCGCGGTCGTGCTTGTAGAAGACATAAGACACCTGCCGGGCTTTACCGCGGGAAAGGCCTAGGTTTTCCAGCGCGTAGCGACCGGCTCGAATGGACGAATCGAAAGTCTCACGCACAACGTCGCTGGCACCAGCATTAAACAGAGCGTAACAATGAGGACGATCAAAAGCTCGTGCAATGATATGTAAATCAGGTCGCTCTCGCCTTGCGTATTCCACCATCTTTGTTGTGCGCTCCCGGTCATCAATAGCGACGACCAGAACGCGAGCCTCTTGGAGGCCAGCTGCCATCAACAAATCTGGTCGGGTTGCGTCACCGTAAAACCCCTTTAGCCCGAATCGACGCATGCCATCCACCAGGTCGCTTTGATGGTCCAATACAACGGATTTAATACCGTTAGTCAGCAACATGCGGTTGACGATCTGCCCAAATCGACCGTGGCCAGCGATGATGGCTGGCGCTTGGTCATCAATCTCATCATTTTCACGCTCATCATGGTTGATCATTCTTGGCGCAATTAGCCGTTCATACAGAATGAAAAGTGCCGGTGTTAAAAGCATGGAAAGCCCAACAATTAGCGACAGAGTTTTTGCGAGATTAAGGTCCAGTACAGCATTCCCAACGGAAAAATTAATTAAAACAAACGCGAACTCACCTGCCTGGGCCAGACCTAGGGCAAACAACCAGTTATCCCCTCGCGGAATTTTGAAAGCTTTGGCAATGGAAAGGAGGACTGATGCTTTCAGCACAATGAGCCCCAATGCTAACAAAAAGATCAGAGTAAAATCAGCAAAGAGAACCTCGAAATCGATCCCGGCTCCAACGGTGATGAAAAACAAACCAAGCAGGAGCCCTTTAAACGGTTCTATGTCCGACTCCAGCTCGTGGCGATACTCATTGTTGGCCAACACCACGCCAGCAAGAAAGGCGCCTAAGGCAGGCGACAGCCCAACCAGTTCCATAAGCAACGAAATCGATATGACCAAAAGCAGGGCTGCGGCAGTGAAGATTTCTCTCAGTTGGGACTTTGCGATGAAACGAAAAATAGGCCGGGTTAAAAAATGCCCAGCCAAAATCACGGTTGCGATTGCTGCAAGAATAATCAGGGCAGTTGCCCAACCTGGTAATCCGGCCACTAGATTGTAACTGTGGGTCTGTCCACTATGATCACTGAACACTGTCAGTTTCGTGGTGGCCAGCAAAGGTAACAAAGCCAGCATGGGAATAACGGCGATATCTTGGAACAGCAAAACCGAAAAAGTACTACGGCCTCCAGCGGACTTCATCAGGCCTTTTTCGCTGAGGGTTTGCAGGACGATTGCCGTGGAAGAGAGGGCAAAGATCAAACCGATCGCAAGCGATGTTTGCCACGCGAGACCAAAGAAAATGCAAAAGCCAGTTATGAGCGCTGTGGTGATTCCAAGTTGAAAACCACCGAGCCCTGTCAGACGGAATCTCATGCGCCAGAGAACAGCTGGTTCCAGTTCCAGTCCAACCAGGAACAGCATCATTACAACCCCGAATTCTGCAAAGTGTTGCAGATCTTTGGTTTCTGTTCCCACTAAACCAATGACGGGCCCGATGATGATCCCGGCGAGCAGATAACCCAATACGGAGCCTAACCCCAAGCGTTTGGCTATTGGAACGGCAATGACAGCGGCGCTCAAATAGACAAAGGCTTGGAACAATAGAGATTCCATCGGGACTCCTTGAAATTAGATGATTTGAGACCAAGCTTAGACAGTCATCAATAATAATCAACAACTATGGCATTGATGAGGGCTCGGACTGTGCTAAATTCAGACCTGTAAAATTTTTAGACCGCTATTCAGAAAAGAACCGGCCCAGTGCGCAAATATCTCGATATTGATTTGAATTCCCAATCCATTTCCGAACGTGAGTTAAAGGGACGAGAGCTCACAGAAGCTGGTCGTTACTTTATTGCCAAAACTTTATTGCAGATGGGCACAGCCACAGTTGATCCTCTGGGTGCCGATAATCCGCTGATTTTTTCTGCTGGTCCCTTTGCGGGAACGAACTTTTCCAACGCCAACCGTCTAAGTGTTGGCTGTAAGTCTCCGTTGACCGGTGGCATCAAAGAAGCCAATGCAGGGGGTACTTTTGCCTTTGCTATGGGCCAACTTCATATTGCCGGTTTCACACTTCACGGCAAGTCTGACGAATGGGTCATCATACATGTTCCAAAGGAAGGTGATATTACTTTCTCATCTGCTGATCCCTACATGGGCAAGGGTGTGATTGAGACCGCCGCTATGCTGCATGAAGTTTACGGAGAGAAAGTCTCTGTCGCTATCTGTGGCCCGGTTGGGGAATACGAGGGGCTACTGGGAGGCATCTCCGTGAGTGATGCTGAGAACCGCCCGGTTCGTATTGCAGCGCGCGGTGGCGTCGGCGCGGTTATGGGTTCTAAGAAAGTGAAGGCGATCATTGTCGACAAAGACAAAATGCCAGTCCTACATGACCGAAAGAAGGTTATGGGCGGTGTGAAGTCTTACGGCAAGCTGTTAAATGAATCAGTCCCAGTCCAAAGCTTGAGCAAGTACGGAACAGCCATGGTAGCTGACTTTACTAATCAGGTGGGCGGTTTGCCGGTTCGCAATTTCAGTTCAGGCCAAATGGTGGATACCTCCAAAGACGGTCCGTTGAAAGTTGGTGGCAACTTTATCCATGATTTGAATTCAAGCCGCGGCGGTACTGTCTCTCACGCTTGCATGCCTGGTTGCCTTATCAAGTGTTCAAATATCTATGTCGATAAAGACGGCAAGGATATGGTTTCACCTTTAGAGTATGAGACCATTGGCCTGTTAGGTACCAACTGTGGCCTGTCGGATCCTGATGAGATTGCACGTTTGAACTACACAGCCAATGACCTTGGCATTGATACTATTGAGGTTGGCGCTATGCTTGCGACCTTGATGGATGCGGGTCAGGCAGAATACGGCGATGTTGAATTCATGGCCGCAGCACTGGAAGACATCCGTGAAGGAAATGAGCGCGGTCGTTTGCTGGCTGGCGGTACAGCGAGAGTGGGCAAGCACTATGGCATTAAACGTCTCCCCGTCATCAAGAAGCAGGCTATTTCAGCCTACGATCCCCGTGTGATCGAAGTGACCGGCATCTCCATGATGTACACGGCACAAGGGGCCGATCATACGACTGGAAACGCACCGACTTTTGAATGCGATGGTAAGTCTATTAAAGAACTGGCCGTCGCCTCGTACGAAATGCAGATAAATTCCGCCGTTGCTGACTCGCTAGGACTTTGTGTTTTTGGCCGGTCCGTGACCGACGTGAATCGCAAGTTGATTGCGGACGCCATTAACGCCGCTTATGACTTGGATCTGGACGGTGACGACATCGTTAACTTCGGCGTTGAAGCAATCCGGATGGAAAAGGAATTTAATAAGGCCGCTGGTTTCACCGAAGTGGACGATGAATTGCCTGAGTTCTTTAAGCAAGAAGCGCTGGCACCATCTGATAAAATTGCGCGGTTGCATGCGCCGGAAGTCAATGTGGCTCTAAGAGAAGTTATTGCGGGCTAGCGATGGCGCTGGAAATCCAAAGTGAGGATCCAGCCGATCCAGAGATAACGGCTCTCTTGAATGTTCATTTGGCGTTCATGAACTCTTTGTCGCCGCCCGAGTCTGTTCATGCTTTGGATGTTGAAGCCCTGAGGGCGTCAAACATTACATTCTGGACAGTACGCGATCAGGATGCCTTAATCGGATGTGTTGCACTAAAAGAGCTCGACGGGTCTCATGGCGAAATCAAATCCATGCACACTAGCCAATCAAAGAGAGGGCAAGGCATTGCTCAATCCATATTAGAGCATCTGATTTCTGAGGCGAAATCCAGAGGGTACAAAAGGCTTAGTTTGGAAACTGGAAATATCGAAGCTTTCTATCCCGCACATCGCCTGTACCGTCGCAATGGTTTTGTATCTTGCGAGCCTTTCGCGGATTATAAGCCAGACTCGTTTTCAATCTGTATGACCAGAGAACTGTAGCCAGTCTCTGGTCATAACCTGGGTATTCGTTCTAACTTAGTTAAGCAGTGTTCTCTTCTGGTATGACGTCAGATGACCGGTTCTTTTTGCACCAAGATAAGACTGGAAGTCTCTGATCGCACGTCTGATCTGAGGTCCACTGACGCCATCAGGGTGGCCGGCGTAAAATCCCCAATCATTCAAAGCAATCTGTATGCGGCGTGTTTCTCTCTTTGAATAAGAATGTTTCTTGGGCTTGGAATATGAGGTGTAACTGCCGTGAGAATGGTCATGATAGGTATACTTGTGTTTGTGACTATACCCATCGTGATAGTGATGGCGTTTGTAGTGTTTAGTTCCGTGATTCTGTTTGTTGAGTTCATTTATGATGAGCGCGCCAGCACCTACAGCTAACCCTATGCCTAGAACTTTACCGAGGCGTCCTGCTTCGGCAGTGTTCGGCGTTGAAAGCGAAGAGATCGCTACAACGGATGCGATGGCAAAGGCGGCAACGGTCTTGGAACTGAATGAAGATCTGCTGATCATGAGCTTTCTCCTATTGGTGTGGTCGGATATGTTTCAATAGAGCTATCTTCTCACACCACCTAAAACTTGCTAGTGATATAGATCACGTTTTCTGCATTTTCTGGAGGTTCGGCCTAGTTGTTACCCAAATAACTTTGAAGCTTTTGCCAAGTTTCGGAGTCGATTTTCATCCCAAGGGATTTAGAATCGCGAGAGGCTCTTTGTTTTTTAAGGCCAGGCAGAAAGGCACCATCTCCTTCCAACGTCGTTATCAAGTCAGTTATGCGCCGTGCGTAGCCAGGGTTCCCCATCTTCCCAGGGTCGATGGCTAACAAAAAATAGCCAAGGTTCGGCGTTTGCTCGCCTGTGTTAAAAGGGGCTGACTCGTAAGACCAATCGGCTCCTGTTACAGCGGCGGAGAGAACCTCTACCATTAGCGCCATGTTGGCACCTTTAGCACCTCCAAAAGGGAGGAACAGTCCGCTCAACGCCTCTACAGGATCCGTTGTTGGTTTACCGTCTTTGTCTTGCGCCCAATTGTCGGGAATTGTTTCTCCCCTGTCTGCGGCTTGCTTGATTGAAACGATAGCAGTTGCTGTTGAGGATTGATCAATCACCACACAACGGCCATCGCTGGCTGGAACCGCAAAGGCCATAGGATTTGTGCAGAAGCGGGGCGTTTTCCCGCCAGAAGCTGGCATCACCGCTGGCGCTGCATTGGCAAAGCACATCGCGACGAGGTTATGCTGTTCTGCCAAAATTCTGGGGTAATAAGAGAGCGCGCCGATGGTATAGCCGTTGCGGCTTGAGATTGCTGCAAGCCCAAATTCCTTCGCCGTTTCCGCCATTTGGTCGAGCGCTAAATCAACCCCCAGATGCTGCATGCCGCCATTGGCATTTATGGTCTGAATAATCGGTGTTGTCCGAGTGATATCCGGTTTAGCTTGGCCGAGAATACGACCGGCGCTAAGCGCATCTAAGTAGTCAAAGAAATGAGCGAAGCCGACGGCTCTGTTTCCTTCTGCTTCGGCGGTGACGATTGAGAGTGCCAGCGCTTGCGCATGCTCCAATGAGGTACCGCAGTTTCTTGCGGCTTTGTTGGCAATCTCTAGGGCGTCATCAAACGATAGATGGGTCATGGTTATCCCGTTGCAATGATGGAACAAGTTATTGTTCTTTGATACTTTCATAGGACAATCATCGGACTTTTTTGCAAGCCCTATTTGCAACTTCTTCTGACGGCAGGCTATAGTGATTTCAGTAATTCTCATTCGCTGAATTGGTTCCAATTCATCGGCGCAGTCAGGACATTTGAAACTATGAACAAGCTAATCAATTCAATCGATACCAACGCTGACGGTTGGGATGGCCCTGGTGGCCCTCAAGATTTGTTCTTCACAAAAGATGAAACTTTCCGCTATCCACGCATCGTTCGCACCGATGATATCTACCTCTATGAGGACAACGGTAACCAGCTGATCGATATTTCTTCTGGACCAGTCGCGTCCAATTTAGGGCACAATAATCAACGCGTCGTGAAGGCCATCCAGGATCAAGTGGCAAAGCTGCCTTTTGTTACCAACCGCACTGGTCGAACCAACGAGAACATTGAGCTGGCTGCGAAGCTCGCCGCTCTAGCCGGGGAAGGTTTTGAGCGTTCTTTCTATGTTTCAGGTGGATCAGAAGCCGTTGAAACGGCCATACAGTTTGCGCGCCAATGGGCTTGGGCTAATGGAGAAACAGAGCGCACCAAACTCTTCTCTCTTTTGCCCTCCTATCACGGTGGAACGGTGGCTGCTTTAGCCCTTTCGGGTGATGAAGCGGTTGAGCCGATCTACAAAGATATGGCGGTAATGCCGGAGCGTATTTCGGCCCCGCTTTCATACCGTCCTCTAGAAGGCTTGACTCACGAGCAGAACGAAGATCGAATTCTTAGGCGCTTTGAAGATCGGGTAAATGAACTCGGTAGTGAGAAATGCTTGGCGATCTTTCTGGAGCCTGTTGGCGGTTTGGCATCTGGCTGCAACGTACTGAGCCAGCGGTTCGTGAAAGGCGTTCGCGAGGTCTGTGATCGCCACGGTATGATGATGATCTTCGACGAGGTTATGTCAGGTGCCGGCAGAACGGGAGCCTTTCTGACGGCGCACTATCACCCTGAGGCCAAGCCTGATCTTGTGGTCCTCGCGAAAGGTATTGGTTCGGGTTACATCCCGCTTGGCATCATGCTCGCGCCTGCATCAAAAGTGGATCGTTTGAGAGAGCTGACGGGGTTCAACTATGGTCACACTTCGAACACCAATCCGTTGGCTTGTGCAGTCGGCATCGCAACCATTGAAGAATTGACAACCCGAAATCTTATTAAGAATGCGGCTGATACGGGCGCTTACTTGGAAGAGCGGCTTTGGGCCTTGGCCGAGACTGTTCCCGTGATTGGCGATGTTCGCGGATTAGGATTTCTGCTCGCTCCTGAAATCGTATGCGACCGTCATAATAAAACAATCTTTTCCGCTGAAGCAAAGGCACCGGACACGCTTCGTCAATTAGGATTTGATCATGGTTTGTCGATCTATGCTCGGCGCACAAACAATGGCAAGTATGGTGATTGGATCATGACATCGCCGCCTTTGACAACAACACGGAATCAAGTTGACGAAATGATTGATCGCTTGGATCAAACCTTCCGTGCCTTTGTTGATCGAATGACGGTTGAAGGCCATAGAATTGGCTAAATCATGCCGAGGCTCGCTGCAAATTTGACTTTGTTGTTTAATGAAGTCGCTTTCCCTGATCGTTTCCAGGCGGCAGCTGACGCTGGTTTTAAGGCCGTGGAATTCCTCTTTCCATATGAGTGGCCTGCTGGTGACATTAAGGCCTGCTTGGATGAGGCAGGGCTAGAGCTAGTACTGTTCAACGGTCCTCCTGGTGACTGGGAAGCAGGAGATCGAGGTTCAGCCTGCGATCCACGAAGAATGGCTGAGTTCCGCAAGAGTATTCTATTGGCGTTGGATTACGCCAAAATCCTTCAACCTCGCTGTCTTCATATTATGACTGGCCTTACCCCTGTCGACGTGTCGAAAGAACAAGCGCGAGAATGTTTGTTGACCAATCTTGCGTGGGCAACTGACCTCTGTTCGAAAGAAGGTGTGCGGGCCCTAATTGAACCACTCAATTTGCAAGATAACCCAGGCTACTTTCTTAGCGACTTTGGGGATGCAATGGCCCTAATCGAAGAAACAAAAGCTAGAGGCGCCATTGCTCCGATGCTGCAATTCGACATTTATCATTGCGCGAAGATCCATGGCGATGTGCTTGATTGGTTGAAAAGAACAGCAGGCGAAATAGGCCATTTTCAAATTGCTGATCCCTTCAAACGCCAAGAGCCCAACCCTGAAAATTTGCCGCTAGGCCAAATTTTTCAGACAATTGACCAACTCGCTGAAGGTACCTTTTTGGGCTGTGAATATTTTCCGAAGGAAAGCACCCAGGCGGGACTTGTATGGACAAAATCGCAACCCTTGATCTCTTTTTGACGTCGAATCAGAGCTGAAAACTCAAAAATCTTTGACGAAGGCCCCCATTTTTCTTACGAATTTGTCGCAACAAGCTTGAAAATTGATAATGCCGAGGAGTGGCAATGTTCAGTAAGTTCC
>Ga0055584_100001268_pt1 | contig 24791 bp, 17 predicted proteins | sample OSDHelmetaG_FD_58716 | JGI IMG/M metagenome (GOLD analysis project Ga0055584, IMG submission 58716) | Pelagic marine sediment microbial communities from the LTER site Helgoland, North Sea, for post-phytoplankton bloom and carbon turnover... | ecosystem: Environmental > Aquatic > Marine >...
GGGTTCATCATTAACCCTGCATTATCACCATTGCTTAAAGGGGTAATGGTTAACATATTATGATTAGGCATAGCCAGAGTCAGCGTTTTTATTTGAGAAGGAATGGCTGTGGTAGGGATTGCCATATTAGGATAAGGCAGGGGTGTAGGAATAGGTCCCACGGGTGATGGGATAGGTGTCAGACATACGTCAGGAAAACCAAAATTCATACCACCCATCTGAGTTGTTGCAAAAACCATAATCTTCTCCTTAACCCATGTGAATGCGTTCAGCATCTATACGCAAATCTTTATTACTGGTAATGCTGGCCTGTTCACTATTAAGGGTCATGCTGCCTTTAACACGCTGAATATAGTGACCGGAATCTTTTTGTTCAACTTCATCTATTTTACTAATAGACTGGCGTACCTGTTGCCAAAGGGTTTGACCTGAATGCCAGAAATCTTCTATCAGGTTGCGTACCTGCTGCCAGCGTTGAGTAAGCTGTTTGCCCGTCACTTTTCCGGTATGGGTGGTTAGTTCGGCGTGCTGCGTTAGAATTTTGGCTGCTTCAGCCTGTAGCTGCCAGTGTCCGGTATTTTTCCACTCACAGTCTTGTCCACCTAAATCAAAAGACAGGCCTTGCCTAGCATTTATATGCATAGGTAAGGCTTGCTGGCGTTCAAGGATGGCTAAGATATAAGTGTTTTTTTCTACCTTTTGCAGCAGTACTTTGTCGCCAAGCACAGGCTGCACCAGGCAGGAGTATGCCTGACAAGCACGGACTAACCCCTGGTTGGTTGTTACTAACCAGTAATTATCTTTGCCACCCTGTACATAACCTTCTGTAGGTAAAGCTACGGCTGTTGTTTCTATGTCTTTAGGTTGTGTCAGTGAAGCCATTGTTTATTTTCCTGTTGATGATTGCTTAGCCATTTTTTCTGCTTTTTCACGTACGGGATCGGTTTCCAGTGCTGCATTTCGGTTTGCACCTTCCCATAGCGTGCCGGGATCAAGAATACAATGTAAGTTAGTACGGTTTAGTTCTGTATCTCTAAAATCTGCTTTAGTTAAAAGTGCATGGCTAAAGTCAGCATAGGTGAGATTACTGGCAGTAAAAACTGCTTCAGTTGCATTACATTCAGTAAACTGAGCTTGTTCAGCCTGTACCTTATGAAATAAAGTCTGCTGTAAATCAGCCTTGTTGAATAATGCCATATTCATTTCACACAAATTAAAAACGGCTTTATTTAGTTGAGCCTCTATTAAGTTGGCCTGATTAAGTATTGCTCCGGTAAAATCACATCCTATGGCCCGGGCTTTCATCATGCCGGTTTGTGAAAGATCCATATTTCTGAAGTTAGAGTAACTAAGATCACACTCCTGAAACTGAGGCTTGATAAGTCCGGATTGAGTAAAATCGCGCTTGGTGAGATCAGCTTTCTTAAAAAAAGGCAGTTCAATGGTTGTGTTAAGCAGTTGCATTGTTTCCAGTTGGCATTCAATTAAATTAAGCCGGAAACCTGACAAATCTGTTAAATCAGCCTGTTCAAGTGAGCAGTTAATAAAACTGCATTGATCCACATAACTCTTCTTCCAGCGGCTGGCGTTCAGATTACAGTTGACACAACTAAGGTTTTTAAATTCTGCCTGAATCAGTTGGCCGGAGGTAAGGTCGGAATCAACCAGACTTACTTGTTCAGCAAATACACTCTTCCAGTTACTTTGTGTTAAGCCTGTTTCAACAAAACTGGTTGCCTTGTGTCTGGTGTTAGCTAGATTTATTTGTTTTAGCTGGCTGTTTATAAATGAAGTATTCTGCCAAGTACTGCCTTCAGCCTGAATATAATTGCCTGAACATTCTACAAAATTGGAATAAATAAATTGAGTGTTTTTGAAGCTGGTATTATTAAAGGTACATTTAATAAAATTACACTCTTTTAATAATGCGTTATCTAAACAGGCATTTGAGAAGTCAACTTCCTGAAAAGCACCACCTGAAAGATCTATACCTGCAAAATCACCTGTAATAACCTGCTTTTCAAGAACAAAAGTCTCTCCTGTTTTTATCCACTCTTGTAAGGTGCTTTTATTTATCATGGTTGCCAATCCTGTAGTAGGGTACGGTCTAAATTGGCAAAGTCGAAGCGTGTATTGCCATGTTCCATATAAAGAAGATTAGCAGCATAAAGGTTAGCGCCTCTTAGATCAGCATTGGTGACCTGCGCATGGTAAAGAATGCTTTCCATCAGGTTGGCATCTTCAAGTACGGCATTGGTGAACCTGGTGTTAGCCATATTTGCACGGTATAAATTAGCTTTTCTTAGGCTGGCACAGGTTAAGTCTGCAAGTTCTAAATCGGCTTGTTCTAAATTGGCCAGATCAAAGCAGCTTGCTTTTAGTGAGGCTTCTCTAAAAGAGGCCATGCTTAGGTGTGCCGAAGAGAAATTGCACTTATCTAAGAGACTGCCACCTAGAAAGCGGGCATTGGTTAATTTTGCTTCAATAAAGCTGGATTTTTCTGCTTGAATTTTAATAAAGTTAGTACCTTCTGCTATTACCTTATTAAAGTTGCAGTCTTTAAACAGGGGGTTAACAAAATTACCTTTGCTTAAATTGCATTCGGTAAAGTTACATTGATCTATAGTCTGATCAATCAGGTTTAATTGTTGTAGGCTGGCTTGAGTGAAATTACAGTCTTTAAGTTTGGCTTCCATCCATTGAGTCGCATTCAGATTGGCCTTAACAAACTGACATGCTGTCAGACTGGCTTTATTAAAGTTTGTATTGTTTAGTTTGGCATTATAAAAATTACTTGCTGTCAGGCTGGTTGCCCCTAAGTTTGCCCGGCTTAAATCTGCTTCAGAAAAATCAACCTGATCTAACCTTGCATAAACCATAATAGCACCTGATAACCTGGCTTTTTTAAGGCTGCTGCCAGATAAGTTAATTCCTTCCATATAACAGTTACTAAAATCAACTTTATCAAGATTTAAGTTGCTTAAGTCTAAATCGGCCAGATCATCTGTTGGTAAAGGCTGGTTATTTTTTATTGCTGCTATTACCTGATTACGCCGTTCGTTCAAAGCCTCTGGGCTAAGCAAGGGTGCTCCGCGGTTCATTTGCTCAGCACCCATCAGGTAGGTTTCTTTAACTTTTTTCTGGGCCTCTTGCAGTTGAACAGTTTGCTTTTTTAAAGCCTCGAGTGCATTTGTCAGTTTGGTGGTTGTTTGCTGCTTTTGTTCTGATGAAATGGAACTCGTTTCAAGCTTATCTATCTCGCTTAAAGCATTATGTATGTCATCTTTAATTCTTTCTATATCTTGATCTAAATTCAGTCTTGGCCAGGGCAGTGGCGGTGGATTAAGAATAGCAGCTATTTTTTGACGGATTTTAGGGTGTTGTTCTTTTATTTCGGGTTGCTGTAATAAGGTTTCAAGCTGGGGTATTACCTCTGCTTTAATTTTAGCCAGCTCTTCATCTTTAACCTTATCTGCTAATCGTTTAATTTCGTTCATGGCTTCAAAATCGACCTTAGTAAGGTCGGGGGAGCCATCTTCTTTCTTGGGTAGAATTTTATTTTCTAAATTTTTAAGTGCTTCCTGCCATTTAGGTGAAACATTAGTCGGCAATTCAAATTTTTCATTTAGTGCTTTTTCTGTTATCCCACCAGAAGTGAGTATTTTCTGTTTTTGGGCTTCTATCTCTTCTAGGGCTTCTGCTTTCTTTTTTTCAGCTAAGGCTTCTGCTTTTTCTATTTGTGGCATTTCCAAGGATGGTTTGTCGCCTTGATTCATCAGTAAAGCCATGCCACAGGTTAGTTGCTTGGGAAGCAGGGGCTGAGTATCCATCAGATAACGCCAGCTTGTTTCCTGAACTGAGCGTTTAGTCAGTTGATCAAGGTAATGTTCATCGGGTTTGCTGGCTGCCGGATCTTCAAGTGCCAGCATTAATGCAGCTATGTCCCGTGCATCATCACGCTTAACCTTAACCTGTCCGCGGTAGAGTAAAATACCTAGGTCTTCATTGGGTAAGAAAAATACTGTTTCTGGTTGCAGATCAATTTTATCCGCAGAAATATTGGTTGAATCTGAGGACTCTTTTTTTAACCAGGCCTTAACCTGCCAAAAAGGCAACTGGCCTTCAATTATGGGGAAATCTGCATTTAGGTTTACCAGCCGGTAACGGGCATTTTTTGGTAGCAGGCTTGTTGTAAAACGCTGATCTGGTAAAGCATCCTGGCAAAAGTGCCAGTTAAAATCATCAGGTAAACCTGGCATGGCTTGTTGTTGGTAGGCATCATCATAGGTACCGGCATATTTTTGGCGCTGAGGTGCCATAAAGTCCATTGCAGTAGTAAAAGCTAAGGCTGTTTCTTTACCAGGACCTTCAGCGGGCTTATTTAACAGTTGCAGTTGGGTAATTGGGTAGAGGTTTTCTTCAGTTTCAGTATTAACAGCCTTATAACCCATCCCTTCGGGATTATCGGCAAAGTCCTTGCCACCAAAGGCATGATGTTGCCCTAAAGAAAGGCGAGTAAAGGGTTGATCTACTACCTGTCTTTTAACTCCCGGTAGCCCACGCCAATAGCCAGCACCTTGAACCAGTAGCTGTTTTTTTAAATGAGCCAGTTCAATACTTACCTGCAACTCTTTGCAAGGTTTGCCCTGAGGTGTTTCAGCACAGCCGTAAACCAAGTATTCTGCTTTAGCCTTAGGTAAGCCTGCATCAAGCAGCTTTATTTCCGGTGTGGCAGCAATTTTTTCCCATAAAGCCTGTTCTAAAATAACCTCGCCAGTAGTTAGTTTAAAACCTAAAAGCGTGCCCATCGATAAATAATGTTGGCGCTGGTAGGTAAAGGTACGGTTAATTAAACTAAGCTGTAATGGTTTTATTATTTGCATGGTATTAATTAATTAAGGTCATAACAGAATTATTTAAATTTGTTACGGTGTTTTTTATATCTGTTATTTCATTTACAATAGTACTTGTTGAATTATTTATGGTCGTAATATCATTGTTTATTCTGGCAGTGGTGTTTTCAAGTGCAGTTACTTTTGCCTCTATATCCACAACTTTTGCATTAAGTTCTGCTGCTGTATCAACAGTAAATTTTCCACCTAAAGCAACTTCAAGGCCTATGGCTATTGATATATCTGATTTTCCTCCCAGAAAGACTTCACTGGCAAGGCCTGCGGTAATATCATTGGTTATGCTAAGGTTTAAAGCCTGACTTGCTGCCAACTGCATTTCAATACTGCCACCCATAAAAAAGTCTTCTACGCGGCCGTGATGAATATCTGTAGCTAATCCGTAGTGGTTGCCCTTAGCATTTCCATGATGAATGCTTTCAACATCACCGTTAATTTCTTCATAAATTTTTCCGTATTTATATTCCCAAGAGTTACCATGCTGGTGTTCTTCACTGTTCCCTACGTGCACTTCTAAAGCATTACCCTTGGTGTACTCATAACTATCACCATAGGTTTTTTCAACAGCCACTTTGCCAGGATCTGAATAGGTAATCTGATTACCTGTAATTTTTGTCAGATAAGGGCCACCAATATCGGCTTTGTCATGTTCCAGCTTTTTATTGATTTCAGTGGTATCGTTTATATGTGCTTCCTCATAGCTGTTACCAAAATCATAATCAGCAGTATCACCCCAGGAGTAGTTATTCCCCATTTGGTAGGTGAAAGTATTTCCCCAGAGTTTTTCAACATAATGGCTTTCTGATGACCAGGCGGTATCTTCACCTGTAATTTCATCATCAAATGCCCAGTTTTTTGCACCGGTCATTTTTTGCGGTACTTCCCATTGCATTGCTGTATAACGCTTATCTTTAGGCTCAACAAAGAAGGTAAGTGTTTCATCGCCGCCACCAAAGTTGAACTCACTGCCATCACCACCAAAGTTATAAACATCACCATCGGCCCAGTTGTATTCAGGCCCAGCCTGACGGGAAATAATATATTGGCCAGACAGCTCTTCCTCTTTGGTTAAGTCAGTTGAAGAATAATTGCCACCACTTTCAAATTTAGGAAAAGAAAAAAGCGCCTGTGCATCGAAGGTATCGCCATCTTCCTTGCTTTGTGACGCTACTTTAAATGCGGATAGTTTGTTGTCATTAACCTGATGCTCTTTGGCAAAATAGAGGGTTTGTTTGCCACCCTGAACTTCTGTTCTGTATAGGCCCAAAGTGGATAGTGTAAAACCATCTCCAGAATGGTTAGGTGCACCCAAGTGCAGGTAGGTATCATTGGTGGGTGAAAAAAGCTTTATGCGGCTGGAACTTTCCTCATCTTCAAGCTCAATAGTGTTACCGCTTGCACTACGTAACAAACTTTTTGTTTTATTACTGTCATTAACAACACTTGGGTAGGCTGCATTTGGCAGTGCACCAGAAATGACAGGCCTGTCAGGGTCACCGCCGATAAAACTAAGCAAAACTTCTGTGCCTTTGAGTAAAGGAAAGTGCATACCACCTCCTGTACCTGCTGAAGGTTGCATCATGGGTATCCAGCAGGAAGCCTTGCCTTCACCAGGTGTGCGTTCCCGGTCAAAAGGAAGAATCACCTTATAGCGGCCTTCTTCGTCAATGGCGGCATAACGTCCATCTGTTCCGGAATCAATAATGGCATTTAATACGCCATAAAAGCGGGGTTTTTCTGTGGTAACACTGGGGCGGAACTGTAGGTCGGTACGTAATGCCTGTATTCTGTTTTTATAGGGTGCTTGGGTAAAACCTTCTTTTTTAAAGCGCTGAAATGCTGAATTAAACCCCTGGTGTTCCAGAATAAAGGGATAAAACTCACCATTGTCATTTGTCCTGAAATGGTCTTCCACAGAAAAAGCCAGGCCTGTTTCTAAAGTGATATCACGGCTTTCGCCATGAAAAATTTCACTTTTCATTTTTAACTCTTGTGCTCTGGCTTCAGCAATTTTTGTTGCTTCATCTGAGCTGATTAAGTTATCGCAATAGCGATAAATTGCACCAAAGCCTTGCTCATCAATGGTTGCCTGGCCTTCTATCTGAGATGAAGGGGTGTTGCTGTTATAATCTTTAAGAGTAATTGTTTTAGGTAAGGGCTCACCGTGGCTTATCCATTGGGTTAGCAGGCTGGTTTCTGTATCTGGAACCCGACCACTTTCTGGCTGATAATGCAGAGTAGTAACCGGATTTGAAAGGTGTTGAGAGGTGGCATCATAAAAGATGATTTTTTCTTTATTTTCCAGGTGTTCAAAACGGTAATAAATCCCTTCACGCTCCGTAATGCGGTGTAAAAAGTTCAGGTGGCTTTCTCCGAACTGGCAGCGGAAATCCCAGGTACGGTATTCACCCAATTTATTTAAATCATAATCTTCATTGGTGAACTCACCCTCTTCCAGTACCTTTTGAAGCGTTTCAGTCAGGGTTTCATCAAGATAAATTTCATTGGTTTGAATCATTTCAAGCCTGGCTAAGCGCGGCACCATCTGTAGTTGGTAAAGATAACCGTTTTCTATAGGGTGCAGAATCCGGCAGTAGGTAACCATACCGTGGATAATCCTGCTTTTACCCAAAACTTGAAGTGTAAAGCTGACTTTTTTACCTAAAAGTTGACGAACATTTAAATCAGAACTTTCACTATAAAGCTCAAAAGTAAAGTTAAAAGGTTTGCTTAAAGCTTCATAACCTTTAAAACTGACTACCTGAAATTCAAAACTGTCATCTTCTGGTAGCTCTAATGTGTAGTAGGTATCGCTACTCATACTGTCAACCTCTCACTTTTAGTTAAGTGCTGCAGCTTTAGCCTGCTGTTTAGACATTTCTTGTACTTGTAACCCTGCCAGTCTCCATTCTATTTGTCGCATTACATCACTGCATTGTTGCAGGGTTGTAAGTAGCAGAACCGAGTCATTCAAGTGGTTCCCCTGAGCAAGGGAAACAGCCTGATTTTTTAAAGTAAGTGCTTCATTAAGCTGCTGGTGAAGTAAACGAATATCTTTGGCAGATTTCTGAGCTCTTTCCAGCTCAACGGCTTCACGGAAGATTTTTTCTAAACCTGTTTCCAGATGATTACGTTTACGCAGGTTACGTAAGCGTTGCAGGTATTTGATTTGCAGCCATCCAGCGATAATGGCAGCAAGCAGCCCTACTACTAACCAGCGGTTTTGAGAAAACCAGGACAGGCTGCGAGAAAGCTCATCAAAACCTGCATAAGGGTTGTAATAACGTGCACTGGCTGGGTGCATAGGCATATAGCGCAATAAGCGGTCTTCTAGGGGGTTAAGATCAACCATTACAGGCGCTTTACGCCGCAATTCTTCAGAAAAAAGAACGCTATGCAGCTTGTCGATTAAATCATCAGGCAAACCTGGACGGGCGGCTAGAACTGCCAGTGTACCTATAGTTGGAATTTTGGTTGTGGGTAAAGGCCCTGCTGCGCTGGTATAAGTACCTGGTTGAATAAAAGTTGTACTGATTTGGCTATGATTGAGTGAGTAGCCTTCAGCCAGATCAATAGGCAAGAGCTTAAATTCACCACTCATCAAAACAGCGCGTAAATCTGGGTTGAGCATTCCTGTTGTAACTATTGCACCTTCCAGTTCCGGAGTGTCGAGCAGCTTAGAAAAGTAAAACTCGTTCATCCCGATGCTGTTTTCATTTATACCTAAATGGTTTAACAGCATCATAGATTGCGCACGGTAACCAGAACCTTTGGAACCCAGAGCAATATTGTGTCCTTGAAGATCCATAATTCCTTTTATTTTACTGTCTTTTCGTACAATCAGATGCATATAGTCTTGCCATAAAGGTGCAACCAGCTCTAAGTTACGAAGGGTAGCAGACCCAATCATGATGATGGCTAAATCGGCTTCTCCTTTTAACAGCCTGCCACGGTTATCAACAGAGCCTTTGGTTTCTATCAGCTCTACATCGTACCTTCCCTGCTGCTCAATCATTTCTTTAAGCATGGCACCGTATTCATAGTAATAGCCACCGGATGAAGCCGTTGCAATACGAATAACCCGGGTTTGTCCCGCTTGTTGTATTCCCCAATAAATAATTAAGATGGCTGCTGTAGCCACTAGTATCCAGCTTAACCACCAGCGAGTTTGAAAGCTCAGCATCTTTATATCTCCAATTATTCAGCCAGTTTTTCAGACTTTGTTTAAATTAAGGGCATCAACGCCTGCAGACTGGCTGGCGTATCAGTAGTTTGTTTATTTAATAGCCAGGCGTTACGACCCAGGTGTCCCCATTGCAGTCCACCCAGGTTGACTGCATCTAATTGTTTAGGTGCATCTAAAGAAAATTCCAGTTCACACTCATAAGGTGAGCGAAGGTAAACGCTGATCAGGGTTCTAAGGGTGCGCCAGGTTTTTCTGTTTCTGATAAGTTCACTAAAGTTTTCATGAGATAAGGGGCCAATTTTTATACGTAGCTTACTGTTTCTATCCAGAATCTTATTGCCTAAAAGTGCACTTTTACCCAACTGGTGATTAGTTGTGCCCAGGCTGGTGAGTGAATCACGTCCAACCTGAACCTGTCTTAATACACATTCCTCTATTTCTACAGGAAAGTCTTTCAGCCAGCTTCTAACCAGTTCTGATAACCCTCTGGCTGTAGGGTAGGGGTGAGTAAGCAGGTGAAAGTGACGAAATAACCAGGCTTTACTGGGCAGAATAGCTAAACGCTCACTGGGCAAACCCAGAAGACGAGTTGCCAGCTCTAACCATTGGGCGTTGTTTTCCTCCAATTGCTGAATGGCAGGGTGAGCTTTACCATCTATTTCTATTTTTAATTCATATAATCTTTGATTAAGTAAATCTAATAACTGACGCGGTAAGGTGTTTTCCTGTTGCTCCTGCTCCAGCAGTAACTCAGTAAAATAACTGGGCAGGGGTGAGCTGCTACCGTAAAGTCCTGGTAGATTGACATCTATACACCAGTCGTCCCCTACTTGGGTTGCCTGAAATACCTCGCCTTGCAAAATGCTTCGGTGCAAAGCTGGCCGAAGTTTAATTTGGCTGGCAGGGTACTCAGCTTTTATTTGGCGGATAAGCTGAAAAAGGCTGTATTGTGAAGCGTTGATAGTGTTTTCTAGCCTAAGATTTGGGTATTCAGCTTTGGTGGCCATGTGAAGTCTTCTCCAGAATTAACATCGATTACGTACAAAGCAGAAAAATGATTAATAGGTGCCATTTGTGCTAAGAATCTATCTATACGGCTACAGAAGCCCAGGGCATCTCCTTTGCTGTTAAAAGCTTGAAAGTTGATACTAAGACTCACTTCAAGACCGCGGAAAAGAGACTGCTCCAACAGTTTTTCTGTTGCACGAACGCTTACTTTTTGAATGGCATCCAGTTTTTTCTGATTAATTGCTAAGCGTGATTCATCCGGGCTTACCCGCTCAGCAATTTCCTGAAGACGTTGAAGTAAACCATTACGGCTAAATAAACTGGTGTTTCCTCGGCTTAACTCTGCAACCTGCTGGCGCTCGCTTGCCGGATCTAATTTAGGCCCTTTCCAGGCAGTGCTAGTGGTCAGGTTAGTAAAGCTAACCGTTTCCGGTGTGGCATTCAGATGGGTAGAAAGGTCGCCGGGTAAAAGTTGCGCAGCACTTTGTCCGTTACTGCACCAGGCGGTAACACGAATCATCTCTTCTTTATCTGAAAGCTTAGCTTTATTTTGTGTTAAAAGAAGACGATAGGTTGGTAAGCCTGTTAATAAATCCTGTTCTGAGTGCAGTTGGTAGGCATATTTTTCGTCTGCATCCTCAACTTCCCAATAGGGTGAGTAGGTATGTACCTGGCTTTCACCGGCATACTGCCCCTCTATCTTTTCAACTGACTGAACCAAGAGCATTTCCTGTTTTTTAGGGCGAGGTAAAAGTGGTTGTAATAACTGCCTGGAATCTCTTAAAAAAGGAGGAAGCTGTCTTTGAAACTGATTACTGGCAGCAACACAGTGCAATTGAAAGTATTCTTTTTTCAGCTTGGGTAAACTAAGTTTTGATTCATCTACCCAAAAGTTAAGGGTTAGCTCCTGAGCCTTACTAAGTTCATCCAGACCATCAAAATGAATAGCTAAAGCCATGGCCGCTTCAGGTGAATGCAAGTAATTCAGAATAGCTGCCTCTCCCGGCAGGCGCTCTTCCTGTAAAGGTAAATCCAGTGGTTCTATTCTAGTGACTAAATTTTCTACAGGCTGACCATCAAATAAAACGTCAAGCTGATTGCAGGCATGAAGTAATAACCAGTACAGATCAGTACTTATACCCAAAGGCGCTGTTATATGAAGATTTAATGGGTGTCCGGATAAAATTTCTCCCAGACCACTGGCCAGACTGTTTAGTTTTAAACTTAAACAGCGATAATTATTTTTATTTGCCTGCTGGTTAGTCAGTGTGCAGCCGGTAATTTCTAAAGGTGTCACACGGCAAGCATGACGGGTTGTAAACTCAACCAGCTTGCCCTGGCTGGGCTGATTGCCAAGGGGTGTGCCTTTGGGCAGAATCTCCGGGTTTTTTAAGCCTGCTCTGGGTGTAAAGCCTACCAGTGTTGTAGAAACCAGTGCCTGTAAGCGCGTTGGGTCAAGAATCTCTAATAAATTACGTGTAAAACGAGGCGCCTCACGATCCAACTGGTCTCTAAGTCCCGCTGTTAAAAAGGCTACACCTTCTAATAAGCGCTCTACATCCGGATCACTGCCTGGTACTAAATGACGGGCCAGCTCTGGTTCTTTATCAGCATAGCTGGTTGCCAGTTGCCTTAATCGATTTAATTCATCGCGATAATGTTGATCAAACATGGCTTAAAACCTCTCGATTTGAAGGCGTGACAGGATGAACTTTTAAAAGCAGGTTTTTATCCAACTGAAATAAAAACTGAACAGGCTTACCATCGGTTAGTTCAGCAGTCAGCAAAAGGCGCTTTTCAGCCAGTGTGACTTCAGGATTTATCAGCCTAGGTTCAAAGTGTCTGATTTGCTCTAAAATAGCCGCAGCAAGCATATCCATTAACTCTGGATCATTTTGTGTGCCCAGGTTTGGCATTTTATCCAGACCCAGACTTTTGTTTTGTGGTGTTGTACCGCGTCGTGTATTTAACAAGCGCTCTAAATAAAGCGCTATGTCTTGTTGTTGAGTTAAATAATTAGCTGTTTTACCTAAACGGTCCAATACAGGCATGTTTAGTTGCTCCCTGTCTCTACGGTCGTTTCAAACTCCTGCTCTCCACCAGCGCCATAACGCCAGGCAATAGTCTGATAAACCAGCCGGATTCGTTCCAGGTATTGGAAACTGTCTTTATCAGGGTAGGTGCAGTCAGGCATTTCAGTTGTCACAGACAATAACTGAGCACCTTTCATCTCTATTTCGTAAATGATAGAAGGCTGACCCTCATCATCAGGCTGATACCAGGTCAGCAGTACTTCTAAACTATCTTGTTCGCATAAGGCCTGATTCAGTAAAGGCGATGAAAAATCTATGGGTTTTAATAATTCAGCAGGCCGATGAACGACACTGCCACCCAGAACTCCACCCTGCCCTTCACCATGACGGTCAAGACTATGTTGGAAGGCTAGAACCTTAATTAAACCTTCACCTATGCGACTGTCATTAAAGCTTCCTTCTATAGCTCCAAGGTTTTTGCCGGTAATTTTCATATAGCCAGGTCTAGCCATGTGTATCTCCTGCTAGGGATGAAGTTAAATTAAGCGTGAAACTTTGACCTTGGTGTTTTAAATGGGGAGTTAACTGCAAATGGATTTCTGGCAGTTGATTTTCTTTATTAATAATTTGTAGCTTTGCTTCACGAAAAGGTTTGCGATGCATAACTTCAAGTGAGGGTTTTTCCTGTGCTGAAACACTGGTTTGTAACCACTGATTCAGGCGCGTTTCTAAACTGTTTAGGGTATCGCTGCTGCCCAACTGCTCACGTAACACCTGTTTTAAATAATGAGCTACTCTGCTTAAAGTCAGTAAATAAGGAAGCTGAAAGTCTGGTTCAACCTGTTGGCTGGTATGGCTGCCTAAATGAAGAGACACAGGCTGCTCAAAAACTATCCTGTTATTTTTACCTGCACTGGCGAGGGTGAAGCCTTGCTGTGTAAAAGCTGAAAGAGTTTCCTGCGACCAGCGTGCTTCAAGTGGAGCCAATGAAGGTGCGTAGGGGTTAAGCTGATAGGGTGGTATCAGAGGGTCTTCATCGCCTGGCGAATTTAACATGCCTGTATAGCCACCATGATTCTGAAAACTATGTAAGACTAAGCTTGCCAGTGAATAGCAAGGATTACCCCAAAGCAAAGCGCTTTCACCCTCAGAAGCCTGTTCCTGAAATAACCCGGTAGGCATCTGTAGCTCATAGGGTGGTCTAACCAGCACTCGTGGTAACAGAAGGCTTAAATAGCGGCTGGCCGGCTGTTGTACCAAGTGACGTAATTTAAGAAAGCGCTTATTGCTTGCCAAGTCTGAAGCCTGCTCTGCGGTTATATTCTGGGTAAAAGAATCCAAACCTAAAAGGCTGGGGCAAACACCTGTCAATACGGGAGCATGAGCGACTTGACCCAAAAGCGCTAAAGCCTGTAAGTCATTAAGATCTTGCTGGTTGTTATCCCAGGTCTGATCAACCAGTATCAGGCTATAAGGAGTTCCGCCGTACTGGCCTAGCTCTTCAGCATAAATCTTATGAAAAAGAGGGCTTTCTTCTAACTGGGTTGCACTCAGGTTCTGATGTAATTCTTCTCGGCTTTGATGAATAAGCAATATTTCTGTTGCCGGATTATTGGCAACCTTTGTTATTAAACGGTCAATACTCCGCCAAGTTGCTTCCAGTTGACGTATTTTAGGGTGGTGTAATAGTTTGTTTACCAACTGTAGGGCCAACTGATTTTTCTTTAATTGCTGAAAATCATCTGTAGCCGGAACTTGGGGAAGGTGATCTGAAATACAGTTTAAAAGCTGTTCCGGGTGTAAATCATCAAGGTGCTTAACAGAGAGGGTTAACCAGCCTGACTCAGGCAACTCCACTTGAAGCTTTAGTTGCTGATGCTTTAGCCACTCACTGAAGCTGGCATAATGCTGAGTGCTGTAAACCATTAGGTTTTCTTTAGTTAACCCCAGGTCAGCTAAAATTAAAACTCTGCAGGGTAAAGGGGCTGCCTTGTTACTGCCTAGCGTTGAATCAAAGGGAAGTGTTGCACGGGTAACGGCATTCATTAGAGTTGGTCTCCGCGAACAATATATCTGGGAAGACGTTGTCTACTGGCTGTCAGTACATCGATAACTTTGGTGTGACCACGCAAGCCAAATTGAATATCAAAATACTTAATATTCCATTCAGCTAAACGTTCTTCATAAAGAGGAAATTCTGAGCGGCTAAAGCGTCTAGCCCCTTGAGAAAACTCTTCCAGAAAGCGGGGGAAACCGTAATGGCCAGGATAGTTTTTAACCAACTGATAGTTGTCAACCTGAATAGTGAGCCGGACATTGGTGCAGCTTAGTGACCAGTTAAATTCAGCATCACGGCGGTAGTTAAGGTTCTCCAGCTCTTGTAAACCACTTTCACACTGCATTTCCAGTAAAGTACGGTTAGGTAACTTTTTGGCACCCGGATTGACAGTAATGGGGCGGGTATTAATGATAACTGAGTAGTTATCGCGGTTTTGCTTACGGTATTCATCGGCCTTACTTAAAAAGCCAAGTAGTTCACGATTAACCGGATAGGGTGTACCAAAGGCGGAGCGGCTGGTGTAACCGGCACCAAAACGTCGTTGAACAAAAGGGCTTAGCTGCTCATCAAAAAAAGACCAAAGCAGTCCGCCTTCAGAATAAAGAAAGCCTGCCATTCGATCTTCAGGAACCCCTTCTGAAGCAGCTAAAAATGCTTCTTCCCAAATGCTTTGTAACTGGCTGGAGGATTCCTGAATTAAAAAGCGGCGGAACATATTTAAAGGGCCACGAAATACAGCCCAGAAAGGCTCATTAAAACTGGTATTACGGCCGAGTAAACTTTGAATATCCTGTAATTGGCGATAGCCGGTTGCCAGAGCAGTTTGCCCCTTAGCTGGATCATCGGGGTTGCTGTATAAATCCCGCATACTTAAGTGAGCGATTGACTTAATTTGTGATTCTTTAGTTAATTCACGAATATTGGCCCGATATTCACCCAGCAATTTAGCTGCACGCTCAACCATAAGTGCTTGTTCATCTTTTACAGCTTCATTTGTTCCTACCTTTTTTCCGGCCTTGGCAGCCATTTTTCCCACTTTTCCGGCACGCTTAAGAATTTTTAATGTAATTTTCTTAAACGCACCTGAACCTGATTCATTGGGTGCAATAGAGTTCATGTCTGCATACAGCTCTATCATATAAACCCATTCTGGTGAGTTATCATCCATAAAAGGTTTTAATTCTTTAGCCATGCGGTCTAGGACTAAAAAATGCTGATTGCGGCTGGTAGCCTGTAAATCTATTGCTTCACGCCAGGCGTTAGGGCCTTCCAGTACATCAACACCTTTCTGAAAAGCTAAGGCAAACTGCTTCCAGGCTTCCAGATAGCGGGCACGATAGTTTTCGGCAAAGCCTGGAATGAGCGTATTGACTTGATCAGCTATATCCTGGGTTTCTAAGAGCTGATCAATAAAGTCATCAATTTTAGTTTTACCAGCAACTGTAAATGCGGCGGGTACTCGCACATCATCGGATGCGCGGATGCCCCGCCAGTACTCCCCCAAGCGTACTTCATGCTCCCCTGCTGAAAGGTTGCCCCAATCTATAAGCCAATCAATGCTTCCGGGGCTTTGCGCCAGAATACGTTGCAGGTAAACACGTTTGTTTTTTAAGCGTGTTTCCATGCGATCAGGATTTTCATTCCAAAGCATATAAAGCAGGTGAAGGCGGTTAAGCGTGGTGAGCTGAGACATATTCAGACCTGCCAGGCTTTCGTCGTCCTGTTGGGTATAAGCTGGAGGCATGTCTGCTAGAGTGGCCTGGGAAGCTCCGTCTAAGTAAGCTTGCAGTAAATTGATTTCACGTACCAGTTGGCCGACAAAGCGAGCCATTTCCTGACCCAGCTCATTACCGCTAAGGTTGCTTTCAAACAGTTTTTGTTCAGCGCTGAGCTGTAAACGTCTGTCGAGCAGAAGAATTAAATTCTGTTCTACACGTTGTACAAAGATGCGTTGCAGACGTTGTAAGAAATCCGGAGTAGCTGTGACATCGTTTATCCAGGGTAAAAAGCTGCGGTTATCCAGTTGCTCTATCAACGTAGAAAATTGCTGGTTTACTTTGATATTACTGGCAAAATCACTCTGTTCCACCAAATTTCCTGCATAACGCTGGCTGATATCTTCTAAAAAAAGAACATCCTGTCTATAAATTAACCCTAGGCTGCCCACAACCAGTAAAAATACTAGGGCATAACCACTGACCCAAAGGTTACGTATTGCCCGTTCTGCACGAACTGCAGCGGGTAAGCGTGTAACATGGGTTCGCTCATTAGGTAATACGCGGGTTAAAAGATCGTGACAAAAAAGTCCTTCAGAGGCGGTTTTGTTATTCAAGCTGCCTGCTAAATAGACACCGCGCAGGTTAGGCAATTCTTCAAAAACACTCTCCTGGAAAATACCCCGGGTGAAGTTGCGTAATCTTGTTGAGAGTTCACCTAAGCGGCTGGGTAAAACTAAAGCGTCAGGGTTTACGTCGCCTCCTCTGAGTACAAAGATATTGAGGTCTTTTAATCGTTCGGCAAGCTTTCTTAAGCTTTCATCAACAAAAGAATCGGCATCATTTTTTTGCTCATTCAAGCAACCAAAGGCTTGCTCTTTAAGGTGCTGAGGTAAGGAGTCTGCCCAACTGTTAACTCCTTTTAACTGGTCTAATCCTGTAAGCACCAAATAAACAGGAAACTGGGTTTTTAGCTGTTTAACCAATTGGCCTAATAAGTCGCGTAGCTTAATACCCTGTTCATAAAGCTGCTCTTCACTTTGTTCTTCCAGCCATAGCCAGTCAACAGGAAGGATCAGTCCATTAATAGGTTCTTCCTGTCGGTTATCAACCAGCAATTGCAATAAGCGACGACCTTCAGGTGCATGATTGCCATCTTTGTCATACAGGTTTTCGGGCAGTTGCATGAGCAGGCTTTCGTTATAAGGCCAGAAAGTAACTTCACTTTCAGGGCCGGCAAAACGGCTTTCTGCATCGGTAGGTAGAGTAACTTTTGCAGCTTTAATCCAACTGGATGCAAGACTGGAATCACTTAATAATAAGAACCAAGGCAGTGCGTAGTTAGGGTGTAAGCGCTTATCTTGTAAGGGGCTGTTGCGCAAAAAGCTAAGTATATCTTTAAAGCGTGCATCTAGAGCCTTGGTGTCAAAAGAGACTGACTGCTCATCGCCTGCTTCATCAACTTGTTTTAGCAACCTTTTTGCTCTTGCTCTTGCCTGAAGACGGATAACCAGCTTTTTACCCAGGCGGAAAGTTAACCAGGCAATCAATAATGCAAGGGCCAGGATAACTCCGCTTTCAAGTGAATAGCCGAGCAGTAGCGCTCCAAATATTGCGGCTGTTGTTATCAGGCCCCAAATAATAATAAGTAAGAGAACTTTAAATAGAGTTTTCACAGAATAAGCCCTTTAATGGAAAGTCTGCCGAAGTATTAAATTAACGCCACCAGTCGTTGTACTAACGACAAAATTTCAACCCGCATGACTACATAAAGTAATAAGATACTCAGTAGTGGAGCACCCACGTAAAAAGGAAATAAAGTAAAACGTGAGTGTTTGGGGTGTTGGGTTGTGGAGTTCGGTGGGTAGGCCTCTGGAGTTAAAATGGCTCGATCATCTGTCCAGGGTAGTTTCTGACCTTGAGATAAGAGTTCAAAATTTTCAAGACGCAGGCTGTCAAGCTTACTTCTATCACCAGGAGAAAAATAACGCCCGGAAAAGCCCAGTGCTAAACAGTAGTAATAAACTTCACGCACATCTCTGTCGGCCGGATCAATTAAAGTCAGTTCACCTAACCGACTGAAAAATTCATCCCCTGCTCTGGCAGTATCATAGTAGCTTTTTTGCAGCTGGTTGGCATTCCATTGCTGGGCTTCCTGCCAGCCACAAGATAGTAAAACCTCATCAATATAAGCAACAATGGCAAAACGCGCCTGTTCATAATGCTCGCGTCTGTAGCCTAGTGATGCATACACTAGAGCTTTTTCTGCCAGGCGTCGTTCAACTTCAGTCTTTACTTTCTCATAACTGGGCTGTTCGCCATTGGAAATATCTTTTTGTAATTGTTTGACGTAAGCCAGTACATCAATAAAACAGTCTATCAGCCGCATAATGTCACCCCTTTAATGCGACTAGTTCAAGTGTTAAGTCATCTGGCATATCAGACCATGCCAGCTCAATCATCCCTTCTCTCTCAATGTGTAACCAGGCTTCATCCTGAGTATTTAAAGAGAAATAAGTTGAGTTAGGGCGTTGAGGCAATCCTTCTGGACGAACTTCCAGTAAGATTTTATCAACCCCTGGTAAAGCCCTAGACTGGTAAACAGGAACTAGTGTTGGTGTGCCTAATTTTGAGTATCTCAGGAAACTTTCTAACCATTTGTCACGACTTAGTTGAGTTTTAACAACCAAAAAGAGCTGTTGTCCTGCTTCCAGGAACTTGCTTGGTAGCTCCAGTGCCAGATTACCGTTTTCCTGTTGGCTGAATCTGGCTAGGGATTCAGAACCTATTGCTATTTCGTTGACCAGCCTGTTGATGATTTGGCGGGCTGTTGTAAAACACTTACCAAGATCCAGGTGATCATAGCTGGGTAATTTAAGGTTTGAACTGGATATTTCACCCCTTATATTGGCCGTAACTGAGAAACAGCTGAGCTCAGCAGTAAGCATTCTTACTTCCTGATAAACCCTTTCCGGTGGAATGTTTCCTAGCTCTAACAGATGAGATAGAGTCTGAGTTGTCCGTCCAATGGTTTGTAGTGCCATGCGATAGCGCAGTAACTGAGGGTTAAATTCAGACCCTCTGTAGTTAGTCGGAGAAAGCTTGTAGTCTTCCAGTTGTGTGCCACGTGATAATAATTCATCCCTCAGGCTTCTTACCCAAGCTGTCATTTCCGGCAGAGCATTAATACTTAACAAAGGTGGTAAGTAATCCGGATCCGGCTGCACCTGTTCGTTTTGTAATATAAGCCTTGCTACAGGCAAGCTTTCTACACCTGTCATACCTTTTAGCTGCTCTGTGGTTACTAGGCGGGCATTCAGTGTTAAAAGTGGTGTTTGAACAGAGTCACCTGCCTGATAGTAGTCAGTTAAAGACTCAGGCCGGTCATTAAGGCTGTAGCGAGGCAGTTGATGTCTGTTAGGCGTGTTAGCTGTCTGTACGGCATGACGCTGATTTTTTGAGGCGACAACCAGGTGAATTTGTAATGGTTCACGGTTATCTGGCCAGACATCATCCTGCAAATACAAATCTTCTAATTGAGCATTTTCAGGAAAGCTTAACCAGCTACCATCACGTAACAGTACACGAAGATGATTAAAGCTAACCTTGCCAGCTGCTAATGCACTAGTGTTTAGATCACTAAAAGCAACTCCCCAAGGTAAGGCTAAAAGATTTTCACGGATAGCCTGCTGTGTATCTAGGTGAAAGGCATCTAAGTACTGGAAGTGATGAGGCTGTAAGAACAGTCCCTGATGCCAGTAAATTGGTTTATTGGTCAAGGTTATTTTCCTTTATTCTTATGCAATGACAATGAATCAAAAAGCTCTGGCCCGCAGGCTGTCAATACGTTCTCCACCTATTTCCAGCCAGATTTTCAGCCTTGCAGCCTCCCCTGCTGGGGAAGTAACAGGGCCCTTGAAAGGACGCCATGCAAAAGGCCACCACCAACGCTTTCTGTTCTTATAAGCAACTGTACGCCCTGTAACTGCCGGAATAGAAACTAAACGAACACTGGTGTCATCGGTCATTTGAAAATAGCCGGCCAACACAGCTAAATAGGATGTTCCTTTAACCCGATCAAAAGCGAGTCTTTTAGTTTCTCCTGGTGCCAAAATAACCCGGTCTTCTCTTAAAAAATCACCACTTATCTGAGTGGAATCCGCGGTCATTAAATCAGCCAGGCGAAAAGACGAAGATCGGTAGTTATCTAATTCAGCTGGATTGCTCATTTGGATAAACTTAAGTACAAGTGTCCGTGCTTCACCAGCTTGGATATTAAGTTGATCACTCGCTTTGACATAAACAGCAATTGATCTGGGTTCGTAGCCACCTGCGCCAGGCGGGAGGTGGGGAGGCGTCCATTCCTTACCCAAATATTTCCACTGGTCCTGAGCTATCATCCACTCCCAGTTAGCCAGGTTATCCGACTTCTTATATTCCGGCTCGATATAACCTGTCCACTCATCCACAGGTTTACCTGCACACCCTCCTAAGAGCAGAGCGGCAAGCAGATAAAATAGCCAAGAATGAGCTCTCATGGTTTGCTTACTCACCAGCCCAGTTATCAATTGCAGTACTTGAAGCTGTTTCGTGATTCCAGGTAATACTGCTATAAGTCAGACGAACTTCTTCATAGGCACTGATAGAATCATTTGCAGGATCAAGGAAGTCTGGCGATGCTGTAATAATGCTGACAACCTTGGCGCCTTCCAGATCAATGGTGTAGTAGTGCACTGGCTGACCATCACTGCCTGTGTCCGCACTGCGGTAAAAATGCAGGCTACAGTTAAGTGACTTGGGTTCTGCCAAGCACTGATAAAGTAAAGGCGAGCTTTTATCAATCAACTTACGGATTTGCAGGTATTCGTGTTTACGGTTACCCGTTACCTGACCTGTTAAACGGTCTGTCGGAACACTTACCTTTTGTTCAAAACCCGTTACAAAAATTTCATCTTCATGACCTGATTTGAAAAATGCACCAATACTTTCCTGACTGGATGCACCCTCACTTAAATTATCACCATCAGCTGTTTCAATAGTCATATAGATAACATTTGGCATGGTTATATCCTCTTTGTATTAATCCTAAGCAGGAACAAGATTTACACTCGATCCAACAAGCCTGTTAAAGAAAGGGTGAAATTAGCACCCATAAATTTGAAATGAGGTGTTACTTCTAAAGCAACCTGATACCAGCCTGCATCACTGTCAACTTCTGTAACCCGAATTAAGGCGCGGCGCAGCGGACGCTGGCTACGGGTAGCAGGTGAAGGATTTTCCTGATCAGCTACATACTGACGAATCCAACGGTTCAGCTCACTTTCAAGGTCGGCACGACTCTTCCAGCTACCAAGATTTTCACGCTGCAAGACTTTTATATAGTGAGCCAAGCGGTTGATAATGAACAAGTAGGGTAGCTGTGTACCAAGACGATAGTTAAGCTCTGCTATTTTAGCCTCTGGATCGGTTCCAAAGTATTTAGGCTGTTGTACCGAATTGGATGAGAAGAAAGTAGCATTATCTGCATTCTTACGCTGAGTTAAAGGAATAAATCCCAGCTCGGAAATTTCATATTCTTTGCGATCTGAAACAATGGTTTCGACTGGGCCATTCAGAATGGGCGTACCTTCTTTTTCAGTTAAATGCACCGGAAGATTTAATACGGCACCACCTGATTGAGGACCGATGATATTCGGACACCAACGGTAGCGTGCAAAACTTTCCATTAACCGGGTTGCATAGGCGTAACTGGAATTGATCCAAAGGTAATCTGAATCACCTGCGGGAGCTTCTTCCTGATAAATGAAGCTGCGTACAGGTTTATCTTCGCCAAATAAAGGGCGACCCATTAGGCGAGGAAGGGTTAAACCTAAGTTACGTGAGTTGTCCTGCTCACGCAAAGCACGCCATTTAATGTATTGTGGCCCTTCAAACATGGACTCTATTTCATTTAAATCAGGTAGTTCTGACCAGTTGCTGAGTCCGAAGAATTTAGGTGATGTACCGGCAATAAAGGGAGCGTGTGTCATTGCTGACAGAGAGGCCATATACTCTAAAAGATTTATATCCTGAGTTGATGGGCTGAAGGCGTAATCGCCAATTATAACGCCATAGGGCTCACCACCAAACTGACCATACTCTTTGGTATAAACGGTTTTAAATAGTGCACTCTGGTTTATTTCAGGTGCATCTTCAAAATCTTCCAGCAGTTCTTCCTGGCTGGCATTTAAGATTTCTATCTGAATGTTTTCAGAGAACTCTGTGCGCTGTACTAAAAAGTTCAACCCACGCCAGGCACTTTCAACAGCCTGAAACTCCGGTGCATGAAGAATACTATCCATTTGTTTGCCCAGACGGTCATCCAGGGCTTTTATCATCTGATCGACAAAAGGTTTGTCTATACGGGGCAGTTGTTCTTCAAAACTTAATAACTCACTTAGTAAAACTTCAATACCCTGGTGTGCCAGCTGATAACCGCTATCGTTTTCATCAAGGCGGGTGTATTCGAGAATTTCACCTACCAGCGGTTGTGCTTTAGTTTGTTCAGTCATTGTATTATATCCCCAATTTATTCTGTTTCTTCGTTATCATTTTTGGGTTTTGCTGATGAAGGTTGCAGACCTAGCTCTGATAAAAGCTTTTTACGCTGATCTTTATCTTCCAGCATTAGCTGAATAGTTTTGCGCATAGCTGGAGTATTACCTAAAGGGCCTTTCAAGGCTTTTAAGGCATCACGTAACTCTAGGGTTTTCTTTAATTCTGGGATAGCCAGTGCTAGCTTGTCTGGCTCCATATCCTGTAAGGATTTGGGTTTGATACTGATATTGATTTCTTCAGAGTCATCGTTAAGATGGTTAGGTACAGTGAAATTAAGTTCAAGATTCATACTTGCCATTACTTCATTAAAGTTCTGGCGGTTAATGCTTAATGTTTCTCTTTCCTGAATTCTGAAAGGGTCTTCCCCTGTTCTGAACTGACCTAGTACCAGGGCTTTAAAAGGAAGTTCTACCTGTGCTTTGGCATCACCTGTTGCTGGTCGGTAAGAGATATTGATGCGCTCTTTGGGTGCTACCGAAGTACCACTGTTTTTGCTAGCCATACTGAGCTTCTCCGCAATGTACAAAGATTGTGTTTTATTTGTTTTTCCTAAACTGAAGAAAGGTTTAACGATCTGATTCTATTTTCATAGACTAACAGGAGTCGAATTGTTGTAAATCAAAAAAAACAAATTATGTTATCTAAATCACAAAAAAAACACTGATTCATTTGGTTTAATGAAAACAGTGTTTTTATATGTGGTTAATATGTGGCGATTGATATATATATCATTTCTAATATTTAGGCTAAGGCTTTATTAATTACCTCAAATAAGTCGGCACTTAGCGTTTCCTGCTGAATGCGTTGTAATTCAGTTTTCATAAGTGTTTGCCTGCTGATATCCATTCTTTTAAAGCGGGTTAAAGGAATAACCAGCCGTGCAGCAATCTGAGGATTTAACTGATTTAATTCAATGACCTTATCAGCCAAAAACTGATAGCCTGCTGCATCTTTACGGTGGAAGTTAACAGGGTTTTGATTCACAAAAGCACCAATCAAAGCACGTACTTTGTTGGGGTTTTTCATGGAAAAGGCAGGATGCTCCTGCAAAGCTTTTACCTTGTCCAGCGCATCAGCATGAGGGCGGGTTGCCTGTACGCTAAACCAGCTATCCATTACTAATGGATCATGTGACCATTGCTTGGCAAAAGCTTCCAAGGCTTCTTTTCCAGTAGAAGCATTTTTAGCATGAACCAGACAGGTTAAAGCTGCTAGCTGGTCGGTCATGTTATCAGCTTGCTTAAATTGTGCTTCTGCCAGTTGTAAGGCTTCTGTTTTTTCTGTGGCGGCTAACCAGTTGAGACAAACATTTTTTAAACGTCTGGCTGCAACGGCTTGGGCATCAGGAGACCAGTTATCTGAAGTGGTAAGCTTGTGATAGTTTTGTAAAAAGTCTGCATAGAGTTGGTTGGACAGTACTTTTAAAGCGGTGGTTCTGGCTTGGTGAATAGCTTCTATATCAACCTCAGTATACTGTTCAGCAAGGTAGGCTTCAGAAGGCAATAAAAGCATTTCTGCCAAAATGGCCGGGTCAGTTAGTGGGGCTTTAAATAATTGGCTGTAAGCTTTAACCAGAGCTGTATCCAGGGTGAGGTTTTTTTTTGCTTGCTGTTGGCTTACTAACCCTTGTAAAGCTAGTAAAGCTAACCGTTGGCCTGCGTCCCAGCGATTAAATCCGTCGCTGTCGTAAGTCATTAAAAAGGCCAACTGTTCTCTGGAATAATCAAAATCTAACTTTACAGGGGCTGAAAAACCTCTGAGCAAAGAAGGTACAGGCTCGGCTTCCAGATTATAAAAAGTAAAGCTTTGTTCGGCTTTCTTAAGTTGTACAACACGCTCTGATCCCCAGAATTCACCATTAACTTCCATTGGTATATCCACGCCCGCTGGGCCAACCAAGCCTAGCTTTATTGGAATTAACAGAGGTTGTTTTGTTGGCTGGCCTGGTGTTGCCGGTGTATGCTGTTTAAGTGTCAGGGTATAGGTTTTTTCAGTGGCGTTATAGTGGCCTCTGGCTGTTACTTCTGGCGTACCCGCCTGGCTATACCAAAGCATAAACTGGCTTAAATCGAGTCCTGAAACTTCTGCCATGCAGTTAACAAAGTCATCTACTGTAACGGCCTGCCCATCAAAACGCTCAAAGTAAAGATCTGTACCTTTACGGAAAGTTTCCTTGCCTAATAATTCGCTGAGCATACGGACTACTTCAGCACCTTTTTCATAAATGGTGAGGGTGTAAAAGTTGTTAATTTCAATGTAGCTTTCAGGTCGTACAGGGTGAGC
>Ga0055584_100001269_pt1 | contig 24772 bp, 21 predicted proteins | sample OSDHelmetaG_FD_58716 | JGI IMG/M metagenome (GOLD analysis project Ga0055584, IMG submission 58716) | Pelagic marine sediment microbial communities from the LTER site Helgoland, North Sea, for post-phytoplankton bloom and carbon turnover... | ecosystem: Environmental > Aquatic > Marine >...
TCCCGCCGCCTCCACCAGAGTCCACGCCCACCGAGAGCCCGCAACCCGGCGGGCTTTCGTCGTTCTGGTTCGCCCGCCGACGGGGCGGACAATCAAGCAACACGGGAACGAAGGAGCGTGTTCTTCGCAGTTGCTGCTCGGTGCGCGCGGCCTACACTGGATGATATCTACGGAGATTCAATACTTGTCAGCCGCCGCCCCAGTCCGCCTTCGCACCGGAACGGTCTACCGCACCGCCCACCTGGGTCGGTGGGGCGCGAACCCGACCCGGCTCGCCCGGCGCCTCGAGGCCGAAGGGCGGCTGCGGCGCCTGTCTCAGGGCCTCTATTACGCGCCTCGCACGAGTCGCTTCGGCGAGGTCCCGCCGTCTGACGAGGCGCTGCTGGACGCGTTCTTCGACGGCTCGCCCTGGGTCGTCACCGGCCCTCCACGCTGGAACGCGCTGAGCCTCGGCAGCACCCAACTCTTCGCACGACCGCTCGTCTACAACACCAAGGTCTCGGGTCTCCGCGAGGCCGGCGGGCGGCCCTTCGAGTTCCGCCGCGTCGCCTTCCCGGCCGACCCGCCGGCGGAGTGGTTCGTGGTGGACCTCGCGCGGAACGCTGAGCGCGTCGGGCTCGACCGCAAAGAGCTGCGGGACCGACTGCGGGACGCGCTGCGGGAGGGACGGTTCTCCGCCGAGCGGCTCCAGGAGATGGCTTCCCGCTTCGGCCGCCGCGTCGAGCAGGACCTCGTCCGCAAGGTCACTCGGGACTTCGACCGGTGACGTTCGTCCACGACGACCCCGAGTGGCCGGACCTCCTGCGGATCGTCGCCGACCGTGTCGGTCGCGACGTCGCCCTCGTCGAGAAGGACTACTGGGTGACCCACACGCTGTGGGCGATGCTCGAGCAGGGGTTCGAGCTCTGGTTCAAGGGCGGCACATGCCTGTCCAAGGGCTTCGACCTCATCGAGCGGCTGTCGGAGGACATCGACGTCCGCGTCGCTGCCGGGACCTCCGGGATCGCCCCGCCGAGCCTGAGCTGGAAGAACACCAAGGCGACCGGCGTCGCCGATCGGAACGCGTGGTTCGACCGCATCGCCGCGGGCCTGGATGTGCCGGGGTGCGGGGTGGAGCAAGACCGCGCCGGCTCCGGCCCAAAGGCCCAGGAGGCCGCGTTCCGAGTGCTCTACCCCGAGCTTCACGCCGGCGGGCTGCCCGGTGCCATGCGGCCCTTCGTGCTGCTGGAGGTCGGCGAGGCCCGCGTCACGCCCTGCGTCGAGGTCGATCTCTCGTCGTGGGTCCACGAGTTCCTGGGGGAGAGGGGGCAGCTCGCCGACTTCGCCGACAACCGCCCGAAGCAGGTGCGCTGCATCCACCCGTGGGTGACCTGCCTGGAGAAGATCGATGCCATCGCCACCCGCTTCTGCAAGGGACAGCCGGCAGGGGCGTTCGTGCGGCACTACGAGGACGCGGCGAAGATCCTCGCCGCCAGAGACCGTCTGCCTCCTCTCGACGGCGGCCTGAAGGCGCTCATCGCCGAGCTCGCGGCCACGGACAAGAAGCCGATGCCGCAGCCCGACGAGCCCTCCCTGAACCCAGACGGCGGCGAACAGTGGGGCGAGGTCCGGCAGGCGTGGGACGACATCGCCCCGATGTTCTGGGGCGAACGGAGCACGCTCGAAGACGCGTGCGGGGCGATCCGGGAGTTCCTGGTCGAGGAGGCCGGGGATTGAGCCCACACGGGGAGACGCCACGGACACTCACCCCGAACTCAACTCCTGAAACACCCCGCTGTGTCCCGAGCTGCCCCACGGGGAGAACGCCACTACAGCCTGCGTTCCCGGGCGATCTCAGCCATCTTCCGGGTCCACCTCGCCCCTCCCGCCGCCTCCACCAAGCAGAGTCGACACCCAGTCCAGGCGCGAGCAGCAAAAGCCAAGGCCCCCGACTCGCCTGAGCGACTCGTCCCTCCGACTCGCGATATTCTCCTCCGCGGTGACCCCCTTCATCGCGAACACCGACAAGCGCTGGTTCGACTTCCTGTCGACTCGCGCGGCCGGCGGCACCGTCGACGAGGTCAACTTCTGGCAGCCCCGAGCCACGCGACCCATGAAGGCAATGGCGCCGGGTGAGCCGGTCTTCTTCCGGCTGAAGAGTCCTCACCACGTGGTCGCCGGCTACGGCTTCTTCGCCCACTTCAAGGTCGTGCCAGTCGAGGATGCCTGGGGCCTGTTTGGGTGGAAGAACGGCGACGACTCGTTCGCTGGCTTCTTGCGCCGCATCGGCGGGTACCGGGGCGAAGACCTGTCCATTGCCGCAAACCGCCGCAAACCCATCGGCTGCACCCTCCTGCGCGACGCCCGGTTCTGGCCCGAGGATCGCTGGCTCCGCTGGCGCCAATCCGAGGGCTGGGCGCCCAACATCGTGCAGGGCAAGACCGAGCGGGATCCGCACCGCGCCCAGTTCTTGCTGTCGCGCATCGTCGACGACGCGGCGCACCCACCCGAGGACCTCGTCGGCCCCTTCCAACCCCTGGACTCCGACGAGCGGATCTGGGTCGATCGCCCCGTCGCCGACCGCCAGGGCCAAGGCACGTTCCGCCTGCGTCTCCTCGACTCGTACGGCAAGTGCGCGATCACCGGCGAGAAGACCCGCCCCGTGCTCGACGCCGCCCACATCCAGGCCTACCGCGGACCTCGTTCCAACCACGTCCAGAACGGCCTGCTCCTGACCAAGGAGTTCCACACCCTCTTCGACCGCGGCTACGTCTCGGTCACCCCCGACTACACCGTCCGCGTGTCGCCGGCGCTGCGGGAGCACTACGACAACGGGGTGCGCTACTACGCCTACGACGGCCAGCCGCTCAGGAAGACCCCCGACAACCCCGAGCACCGCCCGAGCCGCGAGGCGCTGGACTGGCACCACCAGCGCGTGTTCCTGGGATGAAGCCCAGCGAACGCCAGGCGGTGCTCGACGCCTTCGGCAGCGTCCGCGTATTCGCCACCGGCGAGCGCCGGGCGCCCCACAAGCCGTTGTTGCTCCTGGTCGTGCTCGGGCAGCTGCAGAGCGGAGGGGCCGCGGGGCTGTCGTTCGTCGAAGTCGAGGAGGCGCTCCGGCCTTTGCTGGAGCGCTATGCGCCGCCGGTGCGCGGCCGGCACGAGCCGAAGCTCCCGTACTGGCACCTCCAGTCCGACGGCCTCTGGGTGGTCGAGGGCGGCGAGTCGTTGCCCCGGCAGGCCGGGGGCTTCCCGCGGATGGATGGATTGCGCGCCTCCCAGGGCCACTTGCCGGCCCCCGTCGCCGAGGCGCTGGCGGACTCCACGCTGCTCGAGGACTGCGCGAAGCTGCTGCTCGACCGGCACTTCCCCGAGACGCTGCACGCAGCCATCGCCGACCAGGTCGGCCTGCTGCTCGGCGACCCGGGCGAGACGTCGCGCATCGGGCGAAGGCGTCGAGACCCGGCGTTCCGCGCCACCGTGCTGCGCGCCTACGAGCACCGTTGCGCGGTCAGCGGCTTCCGCGCCGCCCTCGACGGCAGCTACTTCGGAGTCGAAGCCGCCCACGTGCGCGCCCACTGCTACGAGGGGCCCGACGACGTCGCCAACGGGCTCGTGCTCACGCCGACGCTGCACCGCCTCTTCGACTTCGGCGCCTGGTCCCTCACCGACGACCGCCGCGTGCTCGTCAGCAGCAAGTTCACGGGCACGGACTCGGCGACGTCGATGCTCCGCGATCTGCACGGCTCGTCGGTGCGGAGCCCGCTGCCCGGCCACGCCGCCGTCCGCCCGGCTTTCATCCGCTGGCACCGCGAGGACGGCGGCGTCTTCCGGCGCCCCGCGCTTCCGCTCTGACCGATGCGCGTCCACACCGCCAACACCCACGACGGCTCCTTGCTCCGGTCGATCCGGAGCAGCCTGGACGAGGCTGATGAAGCCCTGCTCGCCGTCGCCTTCGTATCCGAAGCCGGGGTTCACCTGCTGCGCCCCCAGCTCCGCCGACTGCGGGACCGGACGCGGCTGCTGGTGACGACAACGTTCGGCACAACCAAGCCGGCAGCGCTGGCGATGGCCGCCGACCTGGGCGTGCAGGTCCGGACGCTCAACCCCGGCGGCGGCACCTACCACCCCAAGGCGTTCCTCACCCGAGCCGCCGACGGGCGCGCCGCGGCGGTCGTGGGTTCGTCGAATCTGACTGGCGGGCTAATCGTCAACGTCGAGGTTGCCACGGCACTCCGGGGACGAGCCGACGACGAAGCCATCGCCGACGCCTGGCGCTGGGCCGAGGACACCTGGCGCAACCCCGCCACGAAGCCTTGGGAAGCGACGGAGGCCAGCCCCCCTTCGTTCGATCCCCTCCTCCTCGCCCAGTTGCATCGTGAGGTCGAGCGTGAGCCCCTCTTCCACACGCTCAGCCACGGCAAGCCCAACCGGGTCGCAGAGGTCAATGAGTCCGGCCTGTACATCGAGACCGAGGCCTCCCGCAGCAAGGGCCGCCCCGCCCAGCTGGTGCCCTCCTGGATGTTCGAGCTCGCCTACGAGGCCCTCCGAGCTCGCGGCCGCATCACCCAACAGGAGGTCCTGAACGACCTCAACATCAAGCGTTCGGCTGCGGTCTGCGCCATCCTTGCCCGCCTGGAACACGTCTCCACCAGCCGCGAAGGCCGCTCCACCGTCTTGCTCTGGCGGGCTGACTGATGACCCTCCCCCGCGGCGCCTACGAACAGCTCGTCACCGAGCTCCTCCAGCAGCGTCTGGCCGCCTCCAACGACTCGCATCAACTCCGGGAGCTCGACCCGGCCGAGGCCGCGCTGCGTCTCACCCAGCACCTCGCCGGCCCCATCCAGCGGTACCTGGAGTCCGTGCCCAAGAAGGAGCGGCCCCAAGCGCAGGTGGAGCTCGCCAACCGGCTCCTCGGCAGCCTCACCGACCGCCTGAAGGACGTTGGGGAGGAGAGGCTCACCGGCCCGCACATGCTCCGGGCCGTCCACCCGAAGCTGCTGCCGGGCCAGACTCCTCCGCCGCTGCCGGACGTGCCGCTGCTCGACCACGACCTGCTCGCCAACGCGCCCGGCGAGCCATCGTTCGTCCATGCCCTGCTGACCGAGCTGCCCTCAGCAGACCGAGTGGACGCCATCGTCTCCTTCATCAAGTGGTCCGGCCTGAACCTGCTGCGAGAGGCACTCCGAGAGCTCCGCGGCCGCGGCGTCCCCGTCCGCATCCTCACCACCACCTACGTCGGCGCCACCGAGCGACGAGCGCTGGACTGGCTCGACGGCCAGGGGGTGGACGTGAAGGTCTCATACGACACCCGAACCACCCGGCTGCACGCCAAAGCATGGGTCCTGCACCGCGACTCCGGGTTCACGACGGCGTTCGTGGGCTCCTCCAACCTGTCGAAGGCCGCGCTCGTCAGCGGGATGGAGTGGAACGTCCGACTTGCCGCGCGCACCGCGCCCACCGTCGTCGACAAGCTGGTGGGCACCTTCAATTCGCTGTGGGCCGCCGACTCCGGATTCGAGCCCTACGATCGCGACCGAGACGCGGAGCGCTTCGACCGCGCCATCGGCAACGAGCAGAACCGCGGACCCGCCACCGTCCTGTCTGGCCTGGAGGTCCGGCCGTGGGCCTACCAGCGCGACATGCTCGAGGCCCTGGTCGTCGACCGAAGGCGCCACAAGCGCAGGCGCAACCTCATCGTCGCCCCCACCGGCACCGGCAAGACGGTGGTGGCCGCCCTCGACTTCGCTGCACTGAAGGCCGGCCTCGGCGGGGTCGATTTGCCCGACGACCCCAAGGTCCTCTTCGTCGCCCACCGACAGCGGATCCTGGAGCAGTCCCGCGCCGTGTTCCGCAACGTCCTTCGGCGCGGGTCGTTCGGTGAGTTGCTGGTGGGCGGCAACCGGCCGACTCAATGGAACGCGGTGTTCGCATCCATCCAGACCCTCTCGTCGGGCGCGATTGAGATTCCCCCCGACCAGTTCGACGTCGTCTACGTCGACGAGTTCCACCACGCCGAAGCCAAGACCTACCGGCGATTGCTCCAGCACCTGCAGCCGAAGGTGTTGGTGGGCCTGACGGCCACCCCCGAGCGCACCGATGGCACCAACGTCAACCACTTCTTCGCCGGCCGCTACACGTTCGAGATGCGCCTCTGGGATGCGCTCGACCAGCAGCTGCTCTCGCCGTTCCACTACTACGGGGTCAGTGATGGCACCGACCTACGGCGACTGACCTGGTCGCGCGGCGGATATCGCGAACGGGACCTCGAGGACGCCTACATCATCGACGGCCACGACGCCCGGACCGCCAAGGTGCTGGAGGCGCTGATGGACACGGTGTCGGAGCCCCGAGCCATGCGCGCGCTGGGTTTCTGTGTGTCGGTGAAGCACGCGCACTACATGGCCCGGCGGTTCCGCAAGGCGGGCTTTGCCGCCGAGGCCATGGACGGTTCGACGCCGGCCGCCGAGCGGGAGAGACAACTCGCCGAGCTCCAGGCCGGCCGCCTTCAAGTCGTGTTCGCCGTCGACGTTCTGACCGAAGGCGTTGATGTCCCCAGCGTCGACACGATCCTGCTCCTCCGCCCCACCGAGTCGGCCACCGTGTTCCTGCAGCAGCTGGGCCGCGGGCTGCGGCTGCACCGCGGCAAGGCGGTCTGCACGGTCCTCGACTTCATCGGGCAGCAGCACAAGCGGTTCCGGTTCGACCTGCGGCTGCGGGCGATGACCGGGCGGACACGCACGGAACTGGAAGCGGACGTGCAAGACCGCTTCCCCTACCTGCCGTCGGGCTGTCACCTGCACCTCGACCGGCAGGCCGGCGAACACATCCTGGAGAACCTGAGGCAGAGCATTGGCGCCGGAAAGCGGGCGCTGGTGGCGGAGCTGAAGCGGCTCCGCGAGGAAGCCGGCGGAGTCACGCTGCTGCGGTTCCTCGACGAGACGAAGCTGGAGCTCGACGACCTCTACCGTCGCTGTTCCTGGACCGAGTTGAACCGGCTGGCCGACGCGGACTGGCCGACACCCGGCCCGCGGGAAGTGGAGTTGTTGAAGGGGGCACGGAACCTTCGGGAGGTCGACGACGACGAACGGCTGAACGTCCTGTTTGACCTGGGCACCGATGGCTTTGAGCCCGGACGGGATCCACGCGCCGATCGGGTCGCGTCGATGCTCGGGTTCGTGCTCTTCGCCGACGGCGCCGCGCCGCCGACCTTGTCTGGGGTGGTCGAGGGGCTGTCCGCCGAGCCCGCAGTCCGACGGGAACTCGCGGAGCTCGCCGAAGCGCTCGCGGAGAGAGCCGACCACCTCACGCGGCCCAGCACGCTGCCGCCCGAGGTGCCCCTGCAGCTCCATGGGCACTACCGCCGGGGCGAGATCCTGGTCGCACTCGGCGAGCGCCGGCTGGGCGACAAGACCAGCCATCGCGAAGGGCTGCGCTGGGTGAAGGACCGGAACATCGACGCGTTCTTCGTGACGCTGGAGAAGTCCGAGAAGCACTACTCCCCTTCGACGCGTTACCGCGACTACGCGATCTCGCGGGAGCTGTTCCACTGGGAGTCGCAGTCGGGGACGACGCGGCGCTCGCCCACAGGCCAGCGCTACCTGACCGGCGGCTCGACGGTGCTGCTCTTCGCCCGCAAGACCAACAAGATCAAGAACTACGCGCCGGCCTTCGTGTTCCTTGGACCGGCCACTCTGGTGGAGTCACGCGGCGAGCAGCCCATCGCGATCACCTGGAAGCTGAAGACCCCGATGCCCGAGCGGTGGTTCCGGGTGGCGAAGGCGGTGGCGGGGTAGGGCCCTTGGCAGACTCGGCCCGCCGCTCTTGGGAGGCGCTCTCTTCAAGTCGCCAACGACCGGCCCGGTGGCGCAGGCGCGCGACCGGGCATCGAGCCGCCCCGCTACATCTCGGCGAGGTTGACCCGATGCGTGGCTGGCCCCTGAATTCGAAGCACGGCCACTACGTGGCCACAGGCCTCGCCGAACGACGGCTCGATCTGGAGGTCTCGTACAAGAACCCTCAAGGCGACGTCTCTTCCGTCGGCCGCTTCGCCCTGGACCTGCCGAAGTTCGTGGAGGCTGGGGTCGTCCCGAGACGCAGCGTCGCCGGCCGTGAGGTCTTCGACGTGAAGAACACCCGCGAGCCGGACGGGGTGTCCTCGCTGGCGGTGCGTCCGACGGCGCGGGTTCGGCTCGAGCCGTATCGAGCCCGGTAGCCAGGCGGCGGGGGGCACTCACGCGCCCATCCTCATACGGTCCGCTGCCCCACTTGAACCGCGCCTCCTGCCTGTGGTCCCGGGCGGTTGCCCGGCCCTTAAGCCCTGCCCGTGCGCGGGGACAGGGCGTCGGTACTTGGCTGGGCGTATTGATCCGCTGGACCTGGTCGGCCCAGAGCCTCCCTGACGACGCCGGATTCACTTTTCTGGCCCTCCCCGCTCACGCCCTTCGTTCTTCGTGTTGAAGGCCGGCGAACCCGCTGGTCGAACCAACACACCCGGGTCCACACCCGGGGGAAGAGACGGAGAGACCGATGAACACTCACACTTTCAGCCTGATTTGCGCGGCGGTTGCCTTGCTTGCGACCGCTCAAGCCGAAGCTCAGGTCACCCTGCAGTCTGCCGAGACCGCGGTGCCGACCTGCGGCTCTGACGAGGCGTGGTTCGCCGGCGGTTGCCGCGACGGCTCCTGGGTCCTGTCGACCTTCGGTGCCATGGACAGCGCCTTCGGTTCGCCGACGGAACGGGCCAACTCCTCGCTGCAGCTCGTCCACGGGTTCTCGGACGACGAGGCGCGGATCACGTTCGTCAGCAGCATCGAGGTCAAGAGCGGCGAGCCGGAGGGCAAGACCGCGCCGTTGGAGTTCCTGGCAGAGCAGCTCCTGCCGGCGAAGCCCGCCGTTCCGAGCAAGGAGGGCCCCACAGCAGCGGAGAAGGAGGACGAAGCAGGTCTGGTTCCTCAGTTCGAGGCACCGCGAGTCGACCCTGAAGCGGTCGAAGGTGGCTTCCTCGTCAACCGGACGGTCGACATGACCACCATTCGGGAGGGCAACGACTTGAGCGTTCAGGTCGTCGAGCGGCAAATCGATCTGCTCGCACCCGGCGGTCCTCGACTGGTGGAGGTCCAGCGCTTTGAGTTCAACCCGAGCGCTCAGCGGTTGGTGTGCAGCGAGGGGGCCCTCTGCTCCACCGCGTACCTGGCCACGCCGCTGGACTGCCTGGACGAACTGCTCGCATACGCTGCGGCGCACGCGGAGTACGTGGCCAGTTGGGCGACCGCCGACGCGCAGCGAATTGAGGACTCCGGATATCGGGCGGCTCAGGCGTACCGCGCCTACGCCGATTGCATCATCTACAACTGACGGATCACGGCTCCGCCGCCTCGTGCGGCGGAGCCGTCTGTGATCGATAGGCAAGAGGGGAAGCACAGCGATGGAACCCGTGCTCATTACAGCCGACCTCGGCCGGCGCTACGGCGAGCGTTGGGGCATCCGCAACCTCAGCTTTGAGCTCGGCCGCGGCGAGGTCGTCGGGCTGCTCGGCCCCAACGGCTCCGGCAAAACGACAACGGCTCACCTCCTGGTCGGGTTGCTCAAGCCCGACGAAGGAGGGGCGACAGCGTTTGGGCTGGACTGCTTCTCCGACCGGGAGGCGGTGCTGCGCTCCACCGGCTTCGTGCAAGACTCGGCCCAGTGGCCGCCGGGCATGTCGGCTCGACAGCTGCTGGCGTTCGCGGCCTGGAGCCGCGGAATGACCGGTCCCCACGCGACCGAACGGGTGGCAGAGCTCCTGGCCAGCGTGGATCTGAGCGCTGCGGCCGACAGGCCAGCCGCGGAGTTCTCCGCGGGAATGGGCAAGCGACTCGGCATCGCGATGGCGCTGCTGTCGAATCCCGATCTCCTCCTCCTGGACGAGCCATCCGCCGGGCTCGACCCTGCCGGGCGCGCGTGGGTGGAGGCCATGATCCTGCAACGGAAGAGTCAGGGGGCCGCCGTCATCCTCTCGACCCACCTGCTCGACCACGCGGAGCGGGTCTGCGACCGCGTCGTCCTGCTGGACCAGGGGAGCTGCCGGGCCCAGGGCAGCCCGGGCGAATTGCTCGAGACCACCGGCACGGCCACTCTGCGCGAGGCCTTCTTGCAGCTGACGAGCGCCCCATGACGACCGGCATCCGGGCGGCCGGATCGTCAAACGCTCCGGCCAGGCCGCCGCTGGCCGTCGTCGCACGGGTCGCGGCCATCGAACTGCAGTCGCTGGCCGCGAAGCAGCGCGGGAGTCAGCCGTCGAAGTGGCGCGCCATTGTGGCGCCGCTCTTGGGCGTCGCCTTGATGGCGGCGCTGGTTCACGAGTGGGTGTTGAGGGCAGGCATCGAAATCGGACGCGGTCCTCTGGACCCGCTCACAAGGGTGGCCCCGATCTTCGTGGCGATCCTGTGTTGGGACCTGTGTCGACGGGTCGAGCGGGCGACGACCGACCGCCCTCCAGCGACCTGGCTGATCACCCTTCCCCTCCCCCCCCGCGCCGTTGCTGCCGGCCGGCTCCTCGCGCACGGCTTGTCCGGTCCCCTGATCTCCGTGGGCCTGCCGCTCATGCTCGCGACCGTTGCCTACGACGAGCGCGGACCGCAGGAGTTGTGGCTTCTGGGCACCCCGTTCGTGTGGGCCGCGACGTCAGAGTTGCTGGCTCGATCCCTGGCCGGGGTGGCCAGCCGGGCCGAAACGGCGACCGGCCTGCTCCGCCGGGCCTCCGCGGTCGGCGGCGGCCTGACGGCGTTGGTGACCTGGTTGCTGGTCGGGATGATGGGGACCCCGGACGGGCAGACCCTTCGTTCCATCGGCCACCTCGGGGTTGCCGCCCTCGGCCTCGCGGGCGGAGCGCTCGGCCGCGGGCTGGTCGCCCCAATCGCAGCGCTGCTCGCAGCGGCCGCCCTGTCGCAGGCCTTGCGGCGAGTCCCCGCGCGGCCAGCGGCGGGCCTGTTGCCCGGGCATCCCGCGACGCTCGCTCCGCTGGCCGGCGCCGGACTAGGTCGTTGGGCCATCGAGATGGCCGCACTCTGCGCGCTGGTGGTCGTCAGCCGCAGCGCGGGCTCCACCCCGGGCCCGGCGCTGACCTGGCTGGCCGCCGCGGCCCCGGCGGTCGCGCTGGCGGCAAGGGTCGCCGTCCGATCGGGCCAACTTCTCTCCTTGTTCGCCCCGTCCGGCGTCGACCCGATTCGCGCGCTCCTGCCGGCGTCGGCTGTGGCCGCTCTCCTTGCGGGATTCGGATCGACGATCCTCATCCTGGTTGCGGGGATGCCCCCCGAAGTCGCCCTTCGGCAAGCCCCCCTCCTGATGGCCACGGTGGCCGCGGTGGTGCCGATCCTGATGCTGGGGTGGAACGGACTGCCGTCCGCGACCACCTCACCGATCCTGTTGGGGTTGGCGGTGGTGGCCCCCATGTTTCTGTACCTGGGCGCGGTCCCCCACGCCCCCGGGGTCGTCTTGCTGGGGATGGTGGGAGTCGCCGGGCTCACCTGGGGCCGCCTCCGAGCCGACTACCCAAGTCTGAACGACCCCCGCCAAGCGAGGCGCCGACCCGACGGCCTGGACGCCGCTCTGTTGATCCCGGCCGCCGGGATCCTGCACTCGGTCCTCTTGGTCGTACTCGTCTTTGCCGGCGACGAGGTGGGCCGGGTTCCCTCCACTGGGTTCCTGATCGCGCTGGGCTTCCTGATCATGAGAGTTCTGCCGGTCACCGCCGCGCTGCAGGCGGGCGGGCAGCTCGGACGGGGCCTCGGGCAGAAGCGCGTTGCCTGGCTGTGGTTCCCAGCGCTCTTTCTTGCGGGCGTGGCCTCCCAGACGGCACTCCTGGCCACCGTGGCCTCAGTGCGCCCCCCTCTGGACTGGCTGCGGGGGAGCGTGCTTCAGATCCTGGACATCGTGGTCCTCGGTCCACTGCTCGAGGAGTGGCTGTTCCGCGGAGTGGCCCTCGTCGCCCTCGGTCGGGCCGTGGGAGCCCGAGCCGCGATCGTGATTCTCGCGGCGGCCTTCGCCGGCATCCACCTCACTGGGCCCTGGCACCTGCTGTTTCTTCTTGGGCTGGTGTTTGGGGTGATCGCGGACCGCGGGGGCTGGAAGCTCGCGGCCGCCGCGCACGCCGGCGGGAACCTGGCAGTGGTTGGGTGGGCGTTGGTCGGCTCCCAGTAGAGGCGCCACGACCACGGCTCGCAGTACATGAGCCGCGTCTTCCAGGACGAGCTCAGACTCCTCGGCATCCAGTCGTCCCCGAGCTACGTCGGACAGCCCGAAGGCAACGGGGTCTCCGAGCGCATGGTCCGCCCCCTCAAGGAGCAGCTCCTGTGGCTCCGCACCTTCGACACCGCCGAAGACCAGCGCGTCGCGCTGCAAGCCTTCCGGCGCGACTACAACGAGAACTGGCTCGTCGGCCGCTGGACGCATCGAACGCCAGCAGTTGTCCGAGCAGACCAAGGCAGCGACCTTCGGATGGCCGCTTGATTAGCCGCAATTTGTGTCCAGGGAACCGGGGGGCAGTACACAGCCCCCCGCGCCGCCCAGCCACCAGGACCCAGCACCAGCCATCGGCCCGACGCACCACCCGGTCAACCCTCAACCGCGGACCTGGCCGCGCCCGCCACCGAGGGCGGGCGCGGCGACTCGGTCGGCTACTGGCAGGTCTCGGAGCCGACTTCGTAGTCGAAGTACGAGGCCCAGCTGCGGCGGAAGTCGTAGGGGCCGTCGGCCCAGGCGGTCTCTTCGCCGCCCACGATGGGCGTGCACTCCAGGTCGACTTCGATCACCGTCACCTGGGCGACGATGACCTGGGCCCCGGGGTTGCCCGGGGTGCTGCCGACGGGGACGAGCATCACGGCCATCTGATCGAAGCAGCCCGGCTCGAACCCCTCGCCCGACGCCGCGGCGCCGGCCAGGATCTCGTTGACGCGGCACTGGCTCCACGGCCCCAGTCCGGCGGTGGAGTTGTTGTCCTCGATCAGCGTCCAGATGGACCGCTGAACGTCACCGAGTGTGTAGTTGCCGCCGCAGCCGCTCGAGGCCTCACCGACGAAGTCCTGGTTGATGACCCAGTTGAGCTGGTCCAGGTGCTCGGGGCTCTCGACGAAGCCCGCGGCCGCCGCCTCGTAGCTGGTGTAGACGTCGGCGGTGTAGGTCGCCCCGGGGGACATGTTCCGGTCGGTGTCGACGCACCAGCCCGCGTAGGTGCCGTCGAGCGAGCCGCCGTCGGTCACGGTGGTGACCCAGTAGCTGCCGCCTGGGCGGGTCGACGAGATCGTCACCTGGTCGGGGACGTCGTCGCCCAGATCCAGGGCCGGCTCTTCGAACCCGACGATGAGGTTCGTCGCTGCGTGCGCCGCGAGGTACAGCAGGTCGCCGTCCCCGGCGCCCAGCTCCGCGAGCGGGATCGAGTAGCTGTCCGACTGCCCGTCGACGTCGTCGGCGCCGAAGTCGAAGCGGCCAGGGGCGTGGTGCCGGGGCTCGTCCAGGGACACGTAGAGGTGGGTGTCGTTGAGCACAGCGCCGTAGGTCGTGTCGTACGTGACGTGCAGGTCGGTACCGTCGTCGCAGACGAGCACCTCGCCGACGTCCGTGTGCTGGCCGGCGTACAAGGTCTGGGACTGGTCGGCGAGGGCCGGCGTGGCGATGAGCCCGCTCAGAACGGCGAGGGCAAAGGCGTGACGGGGCATGGTCGATCTCCTGCTGGGATCAGGTCGTTGGGCGATCGAGCCGCGGGCGCCGTCCTGGCCTGCCTGCGTTCGAAACCGGGGGACCCGGCCCTCTTGATCTACCGAGGGCGGCTCGATGGGATGACTTCATCGGGACTTCATCGGGCCAGAACGGGCCATCTGCGCCTGAGCTAGACTCAGGTTGCGGGTGGAGTGTCGGAGCCTTCCTTCAGGCCTTTGATCCAGACGATCGGGCACACAGCCTTGAACTCAACGGCGCCGACGGGCGGCCGGACTTGCTCATGTTGGGACGGCGGCCCGTTCTGCTCGGCCGTGACCGCGGCTGCGACGTTGCGCTCCTCGATCCTCACGTGAGTCGGCACCACGCCCTGGTGTGGTCACAGGAAGGGCGCGTCTTCGTGCGTGACCTGGGCAGCGCGCTGGGCACGCGGGTCGGCGCGCGCCGGCTTGAAGTGGGAGAGGCGCTCCCGGTCGAGGACGGTGAGCGCATTCGGCTCGCCGAGCGAATCGATCTGCGGGTCGTGTCGATGCCCGGGACGCAGACCGCCATCTGGGCGCCCCAGAAGTCTGTGCATCGGGTTGGGGGACACTGGCGCATCGAGCAGTCACCGACGGACGTTCCGCCGAGTGTGCGCCCGGGGCTTGGGACCGACAAGACGCTCCCCGCCTCGAACCTCGCCTGGGGCCGCCTGGCCGAGGAGCACCCGTGCACGCTCACGATCGTCACCGAGCACGGCTTGCCCGTGGAGGCGCGCTTCGAGGGCACGCCCGGCCAGTCGGTCCGGGTGCGGGGCAATGCTCGCGTCGTCCTGATCTTCCTGCTGGCCCGGCAGCGGCTGCGGTACGACCAGCGGAGCGTGGAGACCCCCTGGCTCGAAGACTCCACGCTGCGCATCGGGCTGTGGGGAGCCAGGGCCGTGGACCTGCCGCCCTCGCGGCTGAACACACTCATGGCGCGCGTCCGCGAGCAACTCGAGACCGCCGGGTTCCCCCGGGACCTGCTGGAGAAGCGGCACGGCCAGAGCCGGCTCTCCAACGAGCTGCGGCAGATCACGCTGCCCGGCTGGTCCAGTTCCTCGCTGCCCGCTGTGCCCTGAAGGTCGCAGCGCCGCACCGTGCACCCCGAACCGGGCGTCGCGATCAGCCCAGCGGCCCGCGCGCGCCGGAGCCCACCCGCAGGCCGCTCCACCCGCAACGACTGCGCGAGGGCCTGGGCGACCGCTTCGTCTTGCTCGCTGACCCCCAAAATCTCGTTGCTCTGTCCGGGGCCCCCATCGTCCAGCGGCCCCACCGGCTCGTGACCCACACCGACCTGCGCAACGTCGCCCAGGTCCGGGCCTCGGTGGCCTTCGTCGGCGACCGCGCCGCGGGCCGACTGCCCGAACGCTGGGCGCCGCCCGAGGCCCTTCGGTCTTCGACCGTCGACCAGCTCCGTCGCATCGTCGAGCGGACCCTCGGACGCCATCGCGCGCGAGGAGGGCAAACGGGCGGACCACGGAGTCCTGGTGGACCTGGAGGCGGCGGCCCGGCGGCTGGCCCCCGACGGACTCCCGGGAGCCGAGCAGTTCGTCGACTCGTGCCCCATGACCCGCGACGGCTACGCGGGAAGGCCGGCCCAGGGCCTGCGCGGGTCCTGAGCTACGAGGGGCTCACGCGTCGCTGATCAGAGCTCGGCGGCGGTGGGGGCCTCGTCGTCGTCTTCGGCCTCCGCCTCGGCGAGCTGCGTGCTCAGCGCCGCGATCCGGCGGCGCATCAGCTGCGCGCGGGCCGGGTTGCCATCGAGCTCCGCCTGGGCCGCGGCGGCGGTCAGGTCGGCGATGTTCTTGGTGAGCACCTTGCGGCGGTTGCGCACGGCCATGGCGACCTCGGCGTCGGAGTCGACCTCGTAGGCCTCCGCCGCCGCGCCGCCCGATGCCTGCACGGGCGCCGCCCCTTGGGCCCGTGCACCAACCCCCGCCGCCCTTGGGGCCCGGGGCGAGACCCCGTTGCGCTCCCCGGCAGCGGCCGGGTCCTCGTCGTCGGTCGAGAGCGTGTGTTCGACCACCGCGCCGGTGCCGAGCAACAGCCCGAGCGCTGCGAGGATTGCGAGGGTGCGGAGCCAGGAGTTTCGTTGCGGCTTCATGGGTCGACTCCTGGCTCTCGGATGTCCGGGGGTGCAGACGCCCCGGCCGGCACGATGACCGACCGGGGCGCCTCGTTTCAAGGCCGCCGTTCAGGCGGCCGACTCACTCAGCACCAACGCCGCAGGCGGCTGAAGTACGACCACCACACGCGCCACTTCGCGCGACGGATGATCCGCGAGCGCTCGCTGCGGCTGATCAGACCCGAGCGCCAGGCCGACCGCGCCTCCTTGACGACGCAGCGGATGTAGCGACCGCGGCGCCAGCCGTAGTCGGACGGGACACCGCACACCAGCTCGATGCGCTGGGGACCGGAGCAACCGTTGTCGTCGAACGCCCGACCCAGCGGCGTGCCGGGGCAGGAGTCGATGTCGTCGGCCACGCCGTCGGCGTCGTCGTCGCCGTCGCACAGGTCGCCGAAGCCGTCGCCGTCGAAGTCGGCCTGGTCGGTGTTGGCGTAGAAGGGGCAGTTGTCGGCCGTGTCGGCCACCCCGTCGTTGTCGTCGTCGGCGTCGCAGGCATCGCCCTGGCCGTCCAGGTCGATGTCGCTCTGGTCGGCGTTGGGCGCGTCGGCGCAGTTGTCGTTGTCGTCGATGACGCCGTCCAGGTCGCTGTCGGCCTCGCAGACGTCGCCGATGGTGTCGCCGTCGGCGTCTTCCTGGCCCGGGTTGTCGTCCTCGGGGCAGTTGTCGTTGGCGTCGCACAGACCGTCGTAGTCGGTGTCGCCCGACGCGTCGGGGCCGAGGCAGATGTCGAGGTCGTCGCAGACCTGGTCGCCGTCGGAGTCGACGTTGGTCAGGCCCACGCAGATGTCGACCACGTCGCAGACCTGGTCGTTGTCGTCGTCGGCGTCCGTCGGGTCGGTGGGGCAGACGTCGCTGCTGTCGCAGACGCCGTCGCTGTCGGTGTCCACGTTCGGGAAGCCGCTGCACAGGTCGCTGTTGTCGCCGACGCCGTCGCCGTCCTCATCGCCCGTCTCGTTGGGGTCGTTGGGGAACAGGTCGCCGTTGTCGCCGACGCCGTCGCCGTCGGTGTCCGTCGTCTCGCTGGCGTCGTCGGGGAACGCGTCGGTGTCGTTGCACACCAGGTCGCCGCCGGTGTCGCCGGAGCTGTCGTCGCCGGCGCAGGCGTCGAGCAGGTCGCAGACGCCGTCGCTGTCGGTGTCCAGGCCGTCGTCGCCGCCGGGGCAGGTGTCGCTGTTGTCGCCCACGCCGTCGCCGTCCGTGTCGTCCCACTCGTTGGGGTCGTTGGGGAACGCGTCCTCGTCGTCGGCCACGCCGTCGCCGTCGGTGTCGGTCGGACCGGCCACGGGGCAGGTCACGCCGTCGATGTAGACGCGGTCGCCGGCGTTGGACCAGGTGGCCTCCCACAGGTCCAGGTCACCGTCGCCGTCCACGTCGCCCAGGGCGATGTCGATGGTGAAGTTGCTGCTCAGCGTCAGCTCGAGGTCGAAGTTGGCGTCGCCGTCGTTGAGGAACACCTCCGACCGCTTGTCGCCCTGGTGCATCGACGCGACCAGGTCCAGGTCGCCGTCGCCATCGAGGTCGCCCAGGTTGTAGCCGTAGCGGCGCTGGTTGCCCGTCGAGTACCCGAGGGTCTGGCCGTTGCTGGCGAGCACGCCGGTGCCGTCGTTCAGGTAGACGCCGGTGCCGGAGTAGTCGGAGACGCCGTCCGCCGCGGGGGCCGAGCTCACCAGGTCGAGGTCGCCGTCGCCGTCCAGGTCGGCCAGCTCGACGTCGACGGTGTTGCCCGGGGTCACGTTGCCGCCGTCGGCGAAGAAGCCGGTGCCGTCGTTGAGCGACAGGCGGGTCTTGACGCCGGGGGCAGCGCACGCGAGCACCAGGTCGAGGTCGCCGTCGCCGTCCACGTCACCGGCCTCGGCGTCGGTGCAGCCGTAGGGCAGAGCCTGGGACGACGCCACGAAGTTTCCGCTGCCGTCGTTCTCGAGCATGCGGTGAGCCTGGTCGAAGCCCACGTAGAACGCGTCCAGGTCACCGTCCGAGTCCAGGTCGGCGAGCGTCGCGAAGAGGCTGCGGTAGCCGCCGGGCACGGAGGCCTCGGTGAACGCGCCGGTGCCGTCGTTGAACAGCACGCGGTCCGTGCCGAAGTCGACCGTGACGAAGACGTCCAGGTCGCCGTCGCCGTCCAGGTCGCCCAGCGCGGCGCTGCGGTAGCGCTCGCCGGGGTTGCTCAGCGCGATCGGGGCGCCGAACGCGCCGTTGCCGTTGTTCAAGTAGAGGTGCACGTTGTCGAACTCGTCGGCGGTCACCGAGTCGAGGTCGCCGTCGCCGTCCACGTCGCCGAGCACGGCCGTGCGGGTGTCGAAGCTGCCCTGGGAGTCGGCGCAGTCGGTGAAGACCGGCGGGTCGGCGGGCGGGGCGGCGATCGGCAGCGACCAGACCTCGGAGCCGCTCTGGGTCACGGCGAAGACCATGCCGTCGGTCAGCGAGATGGCGCGGAAGTAGTTGCTGCCGGGGGCACCGTTGAAGGCCTCGGCGGTCCAGGTCGCGCCACCGTCGGCGGTGGCGATGATGCCGCCGCTGCCCACGGCCCAGCCGTGGTTGGCGTCCGCGAACGCAACGCCCAACAGCCAGCCGGAGTAGCCGCTGACCTGGGGCGTCCAGGTGCTGCCGGCGTCGGTGGTCTTGTAGATCGCGCCGTCGCTGCCCACGGCCCAGCCGGTGTTCGCGTCGACGAAGTCCGTGGCCATGATCAGGCCGGTGAACGACGGGTCGTAGGGCGAGCTCGTCCAGCTCTGGCCCTGGTCGGTGGTGGACCAGTGCAGGGCCGTGTCGCTCCAGTACGCCGTGTTGCTGTCGATGCCGACCGACTTGGCCCAGCTCTGAGACCGGGGGAGCGGCGAGTTGCCCCAGGAGGCGCCGCCGTCGGTGGTGAGGAAGGACTGGCCCGCCGAGTTGTGCGGGCGCAGGACCAGCGTGTCGGCATCGAAGAAGTGGATGCCGCCGTGGTTGTGGTTGTTGTGGCCCGGCGGGCGGATGTCGGTGAACGTGACGCCGCCGTCGGTGGACAAGGCCGCGCAGCCGCCGGCGCCGGCGTAGGCGACGGTGGACGCGTCGTAGGCCTCGACGTGGTACGCGTCGGGGCAGGCCGTACCCGAGGACGCCCAGGTCGTGCCGCCGTCGGTGGTGCGGTAGATGTCGTTCCCGCACGAGCTGGTGACGAAGCCGACGTCCTCGTTGACGAAGTCGACGTCCAGCGCGTTGCCGCAGACCCCCGCGGACGAGACGAAGTTCCACTCGCCGGCAGAGGCCGGGGCGGCCACGCCGAGGGAGAGCAGCGACGCGGCGACGAGCAGGCCGAAGCGGGACGAGCCGCCGCCGGCCACGTCAGCGGCGCAGTCCACTGGCGCGACAGACGTCGGGCGACAGCGGGAGGTGATGGGATCGGGCTTGCGGTTCATGACAGACACTCCTTCTGCGGGCACAGCACCGCCAGCGATCCCCCATGGATCGGGCTGGATGAGTTGGTGTTGTGCGCGCTCGCCGACTGGGTCCCGGACCTCCGACGCCCCGGGTGCGGCTACTGCTTGCTTGTGTACCGCGCTTCGGCAGCCGCCCCGGCAGCGATCGGCGGGATGTCCCGAAACGGGAGTTGGATGGCCCGTGCGGGCCCCTTTCGGGGGCGAGGGAGGGTGACCGCGACACCCGGCAGCTCGCTCAGCAGCCGACCACCTTGGAGCTGGAGTTGCCCCGCTTCTGCGCTCCGACGCCGGCTGGCGGGCCGCTCTGCGCGGTCTGCGGGACCCACAGATTTGCGAGCACACAGCCACCGAAGCCCTGTGGCAGGCGGCCCTTCGCGTGGAGGGCGCCGCGCACGCCGGGCGCCCAGAGCTGATGGACCACGACGTCGACCTGGGCGGCCTCGCGCTGGCGTTGCGCCGCCTGCTTTGATCGGCGCCTCCCAAACGCCGTCGAGCCGACCGGCCACGCGGAACCTCCCCCCCGGCGCGACGAGGCGGGGGAGCTCGTGGCAGCAGCGGTTGCTGTCGACGCTGTGCTTCGCGTGGCACGCACGGCAAAGGGGGCACCGGGCCCGTCACGATCCGTCCCCGCCACCACCCTCCCGCCCATGCTCCAGTCCATCCCCGACGTCGCTCACCTCGAGCAGTTGAGCGGCGCCGACGCCGATGCCTCAGTGCCCCCTTCCCTGCTCGTCGAAGCCCCCCACGGCGCCGACGAGCCCGAGCACTACCAGCGCCTGCGGGCCGAGCTTCAGGGCGACCTGCCCGACGACCTCGACCACTTCTTCCAGGTCAACACCGACGTGGGCGCCTGGTCCATCGGCCGCCGCAGCGCCGAGCGCTACGTGCAGGGGAACCCCGCCGGCTCCGTCCTGCTGCTGCGCAGCCTCATCCCGCGGACCTTCATCGACTGCAACCGCCCGGCGAACCAGGAAGCCGACGTGCTCACGCCCGGCATCCCGTCGTACGTCACCGACCCCGGGGACCTGGCGCTGCTCATGGACCGCCACGCGCGCTACGTCGCCGCCGCGCAGTCCGCCTACGGGCGCGTCTGCGGGCAGGGCGGCCTCGCGGTGATCCCCCACACGTACGGGCCCCGGACCATGGGCATCTCGGAGGTCGACCGGACCATCGTTAGGCGGCTGCACGACGCACTCGCCCCCGGCCGCGTCGAGCAGCCGCCCCTGCGCTCGGAGATCGACCTGCTCACCCGCGAGCCCGAAGGCCGGCTGCTCGCGCCGGAGTGGGCCGAGGGCCTCGTGCCCACCTTCGCTTCCGCCGGCTTCGAGGCGTCCTGCAACGGCACCTACAACCTGCACCCCGCGGGGCTGGGGCACCGCTGGTCCTCGACCTGGCGAGGGCGAGTGCTCACGCTCGAGGCGCGCCGCGATCTGCTGGTGGAGGAGTGGCTGCCGTTCGCCCCGAAGGTGCTGAACCCCGGGCCGATCGACGCCATCGCGGCGGTCGTGGCGGAGGCGCTGCTGACTCAGGGGGGGTGATCTTCGGGCTCCGCACCCAGCCGCGCCCCCCACCGACCCCAATCACCCCGCACACCCCCACCGACCCCTCGCCCCCAAGCCGTCCGGGCAGGTCCTCCGACCCGTTCAGGGTTCCGCGGTCGAGCAGTGCGCCGATGGCCGCCGGCAGATCGGGCCGCGGTCCGATGTACCCGGGGAGACCACCCGCACCCCGAGACCCGGGACGACGAGCCGCTGACGCACGGCGGCGGGCTGGTGGACCGCATCGTGGTTGCCGACAACACCGGCTTCGTTGGGGGGCGGCGATTCCTGCGAGCCCCCCCCTCCATCACCTAAACCGCAGCCGCCGCTCCAGCTCCGCCTTCGTCTCGGGGTCCAACTCCACCCCCTCCAGCGCGTCCCGCAAGCCACGGTCCCGCAGCGACACGATGCGGTGGGTGCAGTCCTCGAAGAGCTCCGGCCAGGGTTGGTAGAGAAGCATTCGGGGGTAGTCGCGGCACATGGCGGGCGGGAGCCGTAGCTGTCGCAGAGGCGGGTCTGGGGGTCGTAGTGCGTGCAGCGGAAGGCGAAGACTCGGCCTTCGCGTTCGCGAGAGACCAGGGCTAAGCCGTTGATGTGCCTCTGCCAGGCGACGAAGAGCGTGCGCAGCAGGCGGGAGTGCCACAGCAGGCGGCCGACCGCGATCGAGGTTGTTCGCAGCACCGCCCGCAGCCTTCGCGGCTGCCTTGGAGTTCGGAGCGAGGCTCGCCTCGCAGGCGAAGGCATGCGCGCTGCAGCCCGGTTTCCAGGGCCACCCAGGTGCGGACCGCGGCTTTGATGAGTCAGCGGGGCCAGTTGTCGCGCAGGAGGCCTCCGGGGCTGGGTCCGCGTGCGTGGGGCCGCCGTGGCAGTCGCGGCTGAGGGCGGGCGACTCGCCGAGCTTGCCAAGAAGCCGTGGGGGGCGGCAACGCCCCGGTTGGCCGAAGAAGGTGAACCGCTCTGCTGCGGCCGGCACGGCACCGACTGGAGGCTGGCCGCGGGCCCACCTGAGATCGATTCTCCTTGCCCCCTGCGTTCTACTCCACTAGAACACCAGTATGCACCTTGTCCTCGACCCCAACAACGGGCTCCCGCTGTACCTCCAGCTGGTCGACGGCGTGCGTGAGGCGGTGGCCGCGGGAGCCCTCGTCGACGGCGAGGAGTTGCCGTCCGTGCGGGCCCTGGGGGCTGAGCTGCGGGTCAACTACCACACCGTCGCGAAGGCCTATCGGCGGCTGGAGGATGAGGGGGTTTTGCGGCGTCGGCGGGGCGGGCCCTACCAGGTCGCACCCCAAGCCGGCGCGGGCGTGGCCGACGAGTTGTTGGCCGCCGACGCCGATGCCTTGCTGCGCCGGGCCGATGCCCTGGGCGTGTCCCTGGACACCGTGATCGACCTGCTGCGGAAGCGCAGCGAAGCGGAGGACCGACGATGATCGACGCCAGCGACCTGCACCTGGGCTCCGTCCTCAACGGCATCTCCCTCCACGTCGAACCCGGCCAGTGCCTGGGCGTGCTCGGCCGCAACGGCGCCGGGAAGTCCACGTTGATGGCCACCCTCGCCGGCGTTCTGCGCGCCCCGTCCGGCGGCCTGCAACGCATCGAGGGGGCCGCGTACCTGCCCGAAGGCGCGCCCCTGGACGCCGGCATCTCGGTGCGTGCCTGGCTGCGCATCGCCCCGGAGCTCCCGGGCTGGGACGAAGCCTTGGGACGCGAGGTCATCGAGGCCTTCCCCCTCCCCCTCAAGCGCGACGCCAGCCAGCTGTCCCAAGGCCAACGCGTCCAGTTGGGCCTCATCCTGACCCTGGGTCGGCGCGCCCCCGCCTACCTGCTGGACGACCCCTTCCTGGGCTTGGACCCCGTCGCCAAGTCCCGCGCCGAGCGGCTCATCGCCGACCGCAGCGTCGATGTGCCCGTCGTGCTCGCGGGCCAGGACGCCGACGCCATCGAGCGCTTGTGCAGCCACGTCACCCTGCTGGTCGGCGGCCGCCAGGTCTGGCTGGCGGAGACCGACGCCTGGCGTGAGCGATACGTGGGCCTGCGGGTCGTGGGGGAACCCCCATCGCTGACCTCGCTGCGGGTCCTTCGCCAACGCAGCCACGGCGGAGCGACCGAGCTGTTCCTCGACGACCCCGATCACACCGCCCTGACCCAGCTCCGCACCGCCGGCGCCGACGTCACCGCCCTCCCCCTCCGCTTCGACGAAGTCCTGGAACTGGCGGTGTCGGCATGAGCCCCCTGCTGACCGCCCGCCTCACGGCCTGGCGCGAAGTGCGGACCCAGTGGCTCGTCTACCTGGCGCTGCCGCTGGCCCTGGCGGCGGCCCAGGCGCTGGAACCGAACCGGCGCGCGGCCCTGGAGTTGCTGCTGACGGTCACCACCATCCCCCTGACGGCCGTCTGGCTGGGCTTGGGGCGGCAGGCCGCGGCCGATCGGTTCTGGGCGGGGCTCGGTGGCTCGCCGACGGTCGCGTTCGCCACCCGGGCCAGCATCCAGCTGGCGTTTGTCCTGGGCGTCGGCGCGTTGAGCCACTCGCTGTTGGTGGTCCACGACGGCCTCGCGGGGCTGCCCTTGCCCCTCGCCTCCGTCGCCGGTCGAACCGCCTGGATCGCGATCCTCGCTTCGCTCTGGGCGGCGGCGGCGGCGGGTCGGCAGTTTGCGGCCCGACTGGGGTTGGTGTTGTGGCTGGCGGGCGTGGTGGCCGCCCTCGCGCTGTCCGCGCAGGTGGGCTTCGAGGTCGGGAACTGGGCGCTGCTCGACGGGCTCGCCCTGCGCGCCGGCTTCGCGACCGCCGTGCTGATCGGCCTGTCGGTGCGCGCGGTCCGCTGGAGTCCCTGGGCCGCGGGGCTGCGGCCGCTGGACGCGCTCGCGGTGGCGGGGCCGATGCTGGCCGTGGGCTTGGCGTTGCTCTTCGGGGCCGAGCGAGTGGCGCCCAACGCCGCCACCGGCGAACTGGTGTTCGCCGACGCGTCGCCGTCCGGGGAGTGGGCCATGTGGTCCAGCCGGCGCTCGGCCCCCTGGGGGGCTCGCCGCTCCGTGGAGCTCACCCCCGATGGTCGCCGCCGCGGACCGACGGCGAGCCGGCAGCACGGCGTTCGCCTCTGGGACGACGGCCGCGCGATCTGGCAAGACCCGGCCGAGACCACGGTCCGCTTCGCCGACGGCCACACCGTGCGCTGCCCGGCGGGGGAGCGAGGGGTCGACTACCGCCGCGCTCGCTGGTCCGCCGACGGCTCCGAGCTGCTGATCCCCGGCTGGGGCGGCAACTGGCGGGCGGGCCGCAGCGGTTGCGAGTCGACCGCCGGCGAGGTCGCCTTCACGCCCCGCGGCGAGTGGACCAGGATCGCATCGGGACCCAAGGTGTTCTGCCAGACCGGGCCGGGCAAACCCAACAACTCGACGATGCTCCAACCCTGGGCCCTCCTCCACCCCGACGGCCGCCGTGAGGAGTTCGGCACCACCCACGTGAGCCTGGGCGGTGACCACCGTTTGGCCTGGGTGACCTGGCGGCCAGGCAGCAACTGCGAGCGCGGGGCCGACCCCGTCACCCGCTTCGTCACCGCGACCGAGGAGCACCAGATCGAAGGCCACCTGCGCCTCGCCTACGACGACCACCAGGTCTGCTCCCTGCGCCGCCCCAACGAACCCCTGTGTTGGGCCCCCGGCGTCGACCCCATCCCCCTGGAGCAGCTCCGGCAACACACCCAGGGACCGCGCGACACATCCCGCCGCTACTGGCCCCTGCGGCGCTCCGACCTGGGTCGGTTGCTCGACCGCGACGCTGGCGTCCTCACCGACGCTGCCTCCAAGCGCCGCTGGGACGTCTCCGACTTCATCGCCCCCCGCGACCCCGAGGCCCGAGCCGCCTGGTTCTCCCGACGCGGCGCCCGCTACACGCAGCTGCGCATCTCGCCCGAAAGTGAGCTGCTCTGGTTCACCGCCGACGGCACCGTCGAGGTCATTCCGCCCCTGGACTGAGGCCTACCGCAGCCCCGTCGCGACCCA
>Ga0055584_100001270_pt1 | contig 24752 bp, 29 predicted proteins | sample OSDHelmetaG_FD_58716 | JGI IMG/M metagenome (GOLD analysis project Ga0055584, IMG submission 58716) | Pelagic marine sediment microbial communities from the LTER site Helgoland, North Sea, for post-phytoplankton bloom and carbon turnover... | ecosystem: Environmental > Aquatic > Marine >...
ACCGGCACCCAGATGGGTGGTTGGTTCCGCAAGGAAATCAACAGCGTTGATGACTTCAAAGGTCTGAAAATGCGCATGCCAGGCCTGGGGGGTGAGGTGCTGCGTGCCCTCGGCGCCACGCCGCTCAACTTGCCCATCGGAGAAATCTACCCGTCGCTACAGTCGGGTGCGATTGATGCAACCGAGTGGGTAGGCCCATGGCAAGATCTGGCCTTTGGCTTCTACAAGATCGCCAAAAACTACTATGGCCCGGGCTTCCATGAGCCAGGCACTGTCGCCTCGTTTGGCATTAACAAGACGCTGTACGATAGCCTGTCGAAAGAGCATCAGGAACTGATCGCTGTGGTCATCAAGGCAGAGGCGCAGGACCAATCAGCGGAGTTCAACGCGCTGAACCAATCCGCGCTGGAGACGCTCATCGCCAAACATGGCGTGACGCTGCGCCGGTTCCCGGATGAGTTGGTGGATAAGGCCCGCGCCGCGTCAGCCGATGTTGTGGCCAAGATGGCCGCGACCGACGACATCACCAAGCGTGTCGCCGAGAGCTATGCCGCATTCCAGAAACAGGCGATGGAGTATGCCAAGGTCAGCGAGCTTGGCTACATGAACTCCCGCGCCGTGAACGGGTAATTTGCTAGCCTATTAGCAAATCGTAGACAGCCACCGAGAGGCTCAAATCTCTCGGTGGCTTCACGCATATGTGGCGCTGGCAAGTGGCCTGACCGCCCGAATCCACAGGGTCAGAGAATGCTCTCCAATTTCGTCCGCACGGTCGATACGCTGAATGAGCGGTTGGGCCGCCTGGTCTCCTGGCTGGCACTGTTCATGGTGCTGACCCAGTTCGTTGTTGTGCTAACGCGATATGTGTTCGGCCTCGGTTGGATATGGATGCAGGAGAGCATTATCTATATGCATGCCATCGTGTTCCTAGCCGCCGCGGGCTACACGCTGGTGCACAATGGCCATGTGCGGGTGGATATTTTCTATGGCACTATGGGGGTACGTAGCAAAGCCATAGTCGATTTCATCGGCGGCTGTGTATTTCTATTGCCGATGTGCGCCATGATCGCCTGGGCATCATTTGGCTTCGTGACCCGGGCCTGGGGCATTTTCGAGGGCTCGCCGGAAGGCGACAACGGCATTCCCGGCGTCTACATTCTCAAAAGCATGATCTTAGTCTTCTGCGCGCTGGTCGCATTGCAAGGGCTGGCGATGATGGCCCGTTCCGCGATCACGCTCAGCGGGGCAGAGCCCCCGCCGCGACCTGAGGCCGACCTGCTGGGAGAAGGCCTATGACCCTCGCCGAAACTCTCTCGCTACTGCTATTCGGCGGCGTTTGCGCCGGGTTGATGGCGGGCTTTCCGGTCGCGTTTACCCTGGGCGGCGTCTCGCTGATCTTTGGTCTGCTGGCGAACTTTCTGGGCGTGTTCGACCTATCCTTCTTTGGCTTCATCCCGAACCGCATTTTTGGCATCATGACCAACGAGGTCCTGCTCGCGGTACCGCTGTTCGTGTTCATGGGCGTGATGCTGGAGCGGTCCAAGGTGGCCGACGACCTGCTCAACACCATGGGCGGATTGTTTGGCACCATGCGCGGCGGCCTGGGCATTTCGGTTTGCGTCGTCGGAGCATTGCTGGCCGCCTCCACCGGCATTGTCGGCGCTACCGTTGTCACTATGGGCCTGCTGAGCCTGCCGACCATGCTGCGCTGGGGCTATGACCCCAAACTTGCATGCGGCACGATTTGCGCCAGTGGCACGCTCGGTCAGATCATTCCGCCCTCAATCGTATTGGTGGTGCTGGGCGATCAGATATCGAACGCCTACCAAGATGCCCAACGCTCTCTAGGCAATTTCGCGCCGGACCCGGTGAGTGTCGGCGACTTGTTTGCCGGCGCGCTCATTCCCGGCCTGATGCTGGTCGGGCTCTATATTGCCTGGCAATTGATCGTTGCCGCCATTCGGCCCAGTGCTGCGCCCGCGATATCTGCGGAAAATGCGATGGCTGATATTAGCCTGGGCAAGACCATCGGTGCCCTGGTGGTGCCGGTCGTGCTGATCATTGCCGTCCTCGGCTCCATCCTGGCAGGCATCGCGACACCAACGGAGGCCGCAGCAGTCGGAGCCATTGGCGCGACGCTGCTGGGCGGCATGCGCCTTGCCAACGGCGGCCAACAAACCCTGATGCTGGTCGGCGGCCTCGCGTTGATCGGCATGCTGATATTAACCGGAACGCTTGATCTACGCCTCGGTCGAGACAGCGTGACCGGCGCGGAGCAGTTCGGCATTTACGCAGCGGCTGGCTGCTGTTTGCTGCTAGGGCTCGGCCTGTTGGACGCGCTGCGACGGACCCATGTGGAGGGCTCCTTGCGCGAGGTGATGCAACAGACCACCAAGATTTCCGCCATGGTGTTCGGCATTGTCATTGGCGCGCAGCTGTTCAGCCTTGTGTTCCGCGGCCTTGGCGGCGACGACATCGTACACGAGTTCCTCAGCAGCATGCCCGGCGGCGCTTTTGGCGCTATGCTGGTGGTGATGTTGACCATGTTCGTCATGGGCTTTTTCCTGGACTTCATCGAGATCAGCTTCGTCGTCATCCCGATTGTCGCGCCCATCCTGCTGATGATGGACATCAACCCGGTGTGGCTTGGCATCATGATTGCGGTGAACCTGCAGACCAGCTTCCTGACCCCGCCGTTCGGCTTTGCCCTGTTCTATCTGCGAGGTGTCGCGCCGCCGTCGATCTCGACCATGCAGATCTATAAGGGCGTAATTCCGTTCGTTTTGCTGCAACTGCTAATGCTGGCCATCCTCTGGGTGTTCCCGGACCTGACACTGTGGTTGCCAAGACTGGTGTATGGAACGGTGGCCGGTGACGGCTAGCGTTTGAGGCGGGCCAGATGAACACAGAAACACCCGTCCTCATCGTCGGTGGCGGGCCAATCGGCCTGACCCTGGCGCTGGATCTCGCCCGGCGCGGCATCGACGTGACCGTGGTCGAGCGCCGGGCTGAAGCCGAGCCGCCGCTGCCGAAATGCAACCACGTGGCTGCCCGGTCCATGGAGATTTTCCGCCGCCTGGGCGTGGCCCAGGACCTGCGCGATGCGGGCCTGCCCGCCGACTACCCAAACGACGTCTCCTACCGCACCAGCTTCACAGGGCAGGAGCTGACGCGCATCCCCATCCCTTGCCGCCGCGATCGCTACACCTCCAAAGATGGCCCGGACACCGATTGGCCGACGCCAGAGCCTCCGCACCGCATCAACCAGATATTCCTGGAGCCGATCCTCCACCGCCACGCCGCCGCTTCACCCCACATCCGCCTGTTGAACCGGGCCAGCGTGGAGCGGTTTGAGCAGACCGCCGACGGCGTCGCAGCATGGGTCAAGGACCTGGAGACCGGCCCCGGAACCCCAACAGAGACCCGGTTTGACTGCCAATACATGATCGGCTGCGACGGCGGCAGCTCCATCGTGCGCAAGGGCATCGGCGCGCAGTTTGAGGGCGATGCAGTAATCCAGCGGGTGCAATCCACCTTCATTCGCGCGCCAAGCCTGATCGACCTACAGCAGCAAGCGCCAGCCTGGGCCACGTTCAGCCTGAACCCCCGCCGCTCCGGCAATTGTTATGCCATCGATGGCAAAGAGCGCTGGGTCGTGCACAACTATATGCGACCAGACGAGCCAGATTTCGACTCTGTCGACCGCGACTGGGCCATTCGGGAAATCCTGGGTGTCGGCCCAGACTTCCAGTACGAGGTGATCCAACCGATGGACTGGTATGGCCGCCGGCTGGTGGCCAACAAGTTCCGAGATGGACGGGTGTTTCTCTGCGGAGACTCCGCGCATATCTGGGTGCCCTATGCTGGCTATGGCATGAACGCGGGCATTGCAGACGCCATGGGTCTGTCCTGGCTGCTAGCCGCGCATCTGAACGGCTGGGCCAGCGAGGCGATCCTGGATGCCTATGAGGCTGAGCGCCAACCGATCACGCAGCAGGTCTCGCACTTCGTCATGGACCACGCCCACGCTATGGCCGGCCAGCGCGGCAGCGTGCCGGCAAATATCGAGGCGAATGACGCAGCGGGAGCGGAAGCACGGGCGGCCTTGGGGCAGAAAGCCTACGACCTGAACGTGCAGCAATACTGCTGCGCCGGCCTGAACTTCGGCGCGTTCTACGACGACTCCCCGATCATCGCGTATGACGACGAGGACGCCCCCGGCTATTCCATGGCAGACTTCACCGCCTCCACCGTGCCCGGCTGCCGCGCGCCGCACTTCTGGCTGGCCGACGGGCGGAGCCTGTACGATGCGCTGGGGCCGGAATTCACGCTGCTGCGGTTCGATCCTTCTGCGGACACAAACGGCTTGGCTGAGGCATCGATGGCGCTGGGCCTACCCTTGGCAGTGCTGGACATCACCCCCGGCGAGGCCGACCCTATCTATCGGGAAAAGCTGGTACTAGTCCGCCCAGATCACCACGTGGCCTGGCGGGGAGATGAAGCGCCAGACGACGCGCTCGGCTTGCTGCGAATGGTGAGTGGCGGCCTGCAATAGCTCGAGCGGTCGGAACAAGGGCCTTCACTTCAAGTCGGGATGAAAACTCCGCCTCTTGCTGGCCGCTCGGATGGTCCTGACCTACACGACACACTCCGGAACACCAAATAGCTTGGCTTTAAGAGAAAGTACCAGGCAATACTCTCAGACCGCTGCATTTGGTGGGTGGCTGAGCGTTTTGAGCCCACCGGGGTTGACATCCCTCAGGAAACCGATGCTCGCTAGACCCTCACATTAAGCAGTGCCGACCAACACATAGCAAAGACCAGAATAAGGATATTTACTGATGGCATTGGAAATAGTGGGCGCCGGCTTTGGCCGGACGGGAACGGGCGCCTTGCGCGAAGCATTGACGATTCTCGGCTTCGGACCTTGCCACCACATGTTTGAGATCCGGGATAATCCCCAGAAGGCAGGGCCTTGGCATGATCATTTCTGCGGAGGCGCACCGCTCGATCTCGATCTGCTGTTCGACGGCTACCGGTCCCAAGTAGACTGGCCGGGCGCCCATCTTTGGCGCGAGTCGGCCGAACGATACCCTGAAGCAAAAGTGATCCTGTCGGTACGTGATCCTGAGGACAGGTATGCTTCCTACTCCAAAACGATCAAGGTCTTCCGGGAGACCGAAATGCCGCCAGAGGCTGCCCACATGCGCCAAATTCAGGAATTTGTCGCAGTTTTCCTTGGTAACCGCTTCGATACGAAAGAGCGCGCAATAGCAGAATTCGAGGCGCATACTGCAGAGGTGAAATCAGCGATCCCAAACGACCGACTACTTGTCTATGAACTGGGTTCGGGCTGGGAGCCGCTTTGCGCATTCCTCAAGGTCCCCGTGCCAGATCAGCCCTATCCGCACACAAACGCCACGACGGACTTCCAGGAGCGAAATATCGAACTGCGAGAGTAATTAGGTGAAGCGTCCTTGGGAGAGGCAGGTGGTGTCGGCCACCTCTCCATGCTGAACGCCCGCGTTATCCTCACACGGGACTTGCTGAGTCCATAACTCCACCACAATCTCCCGCACGGCCCAAAACAAAAATAGGAATGTTGGAGCCTATACGGACACGGTTAAGAGCACCATATAACCAATATAAATCGACCGACAGCCATCCCGCCCCACCCCAATCACACTCCAGACCCGACACCCCACTAACGATACATGCCCTAAACCGCACCTAAACATTCCATCCCCCAAAATGTACAGTTCTGCTTAGAAATCTAGAGGAATGTTTAGCCCCCAGCACAACCATACGATATTACCGATTCTTCCCTATAGCGCCTCCCCCGCCCACGGCATACACTCCCAGGTTGAACCCAACAAAAACCTGGAAACGCCATGACCGCTCTCCCCATGTCCCGCTTTAAAGTCCTCGACCTGACCCGCGCCCGCGCTGGCCCCACTGCTGTACGCCAGATGGCAGACATGGGTGCGGACGTCATCAAGATCGAAGACCCGGGTGAGAGCGATGGCCGCTCTGTTACCGCCGGTGACCGGCACGGCTTCGACTTCCAGAACCTGCACCGCAACAAGCGCTCGCTGACCCTCAACCTGAAAAAGCCCGAAGGTCACGAAGTCTTCATGAAACTGGTCGCCCAAGCCGACGTGGTGATCGAGAATTACCGCCCTGGCGTGAAGGATCGGCTCGGCATCAACTACAACGCCTGCCGCGCCGTGAACCCCCGTATCGTCTATGGCTCGATCTCTGGGTTTGGCCAGTCCGGCCCCTACCGCGACCGACCCGGCGTCGATCAGATCGCTCAGGGCATGGGCGGGTTGATGAGCGTCACCGGCCTGCCCGGTCAAGGCCCAGTGCGTGTCGGCGTGCCAATTGCCGACCTCTCCGCCGGCCTATACCTGGCCGTCGGCGTGCTGACGGCGCTGCTGGAGCGTGAAGTCTCTGGCGAGGGCCAATGGGTACACACGTCTTTGCTGGAGGCGCAGTTGGCCATGCTCGACTTCCAGGTGCCGCGCTGGACCATGGGCGGCGAGGTGCCACCACAGGCCGGCAACAACCACCCGACCGGCGTACCGACCGGCGTGTTCGAGACCTCCGACGGGCACATCAACATCGCGGCCTCTGGCGGCGTCATGTTCGAGCGTATGGCCAACTGCCTCGGCGCACCGGATATGCCCAGCAAGCCTCAATACAAGACCAACACAAACCGGCAGCAACACCGGGATGAGTTGAACGAGGAAATCGCCACCTACACTCGCACCAACACCTCTGAGTATTGGGTCGCGGCGATGAACGAAGCAGGCGTGCCGTGTGGTCCGATCCACTCGGTCGATCAGGCTTGCGCGGACGAGCAGGTGCAGCATCTGGGCTTTGTTGTGCCCGTGGAGCACCCGCAAATCGGCGAGATCAACATCGCTCGCCACGCCACCAATCTGGAGCGCACCCCACACCAAATGCGCAACGCAACGCCGGAGCAGGGCGAGCATACGGACGCGATCCTGGCGGACCTAGGCTATACCGCCGACCAAATCGCCGACCTGCACGCCAAGCGGGTGGTGTAGGCAAGCAGAGGCCGGTTGTCGCCGGGTAAATCTGCGTTAGGCTGAACGGGAACCCCCTATTTAAGGAGCTCCCGTCCATGCCTGACTTGCCCAGCTTTGAAACTCTGCTGCTGGATCGCCCGGCCGAAAACGTCTTACGCGTGACCATGAACCGGCCGGACGCCCGGAACGCGCAAGATTTGCAGATGACCTATGACCTGAACGACGCGTTCAACTTCGCCGCGCACAATGCGGAGACCAAGGTCATTATCTTGGCGGGCAGCGACCCGCACTTTTCCGCCGGCCACGATCTGCGCGGCAAGGCCGGCAAGACGCTGGATGATTTCTCTCCCATTTCCACCTGGGGTGGCCACGGTGCGCCCGGCGCGGAAGGTCGCCTGAGCCGCGAGCATGAGATCTATCTGGATGTCTCACAGCGCTGGCGCGACCTGCCGAAACCCACCATTGCGGCGGTGCAGGGCAAGTGCATTGCCGGCGGTCTGATGCTGGCCTGGGTCTGTGATCTGATTGTCGCTAGCGACGACGCCACGTTCTGTGATCCAGTGGTCGCCATGGGCGTCTGCGGCGTGGAGTGGTTCGCGCATCCGCACGAGCTGGGCTACCGCAAGGCCAAAGAATTGCTGTTCACCGGCGACTTCTTCACCGCGGAAGAGGCGCACCGCCTGGGCATGGTCAACCATGTGATACCACGGGCGGAGATGATGGATTTTGTTGTCACCATGGCCGCCAAGATCGCGACCAAGCCATTGTTCGCGCTGCGCACCACCAAGGAAGCTGTGAACAAGGCACAGGATGCCGCTGGATTCCAGCAGCAGATGTCCACCGCGTTTGCCCTGCATCAGCTCTGCCATAGCCACAACATGCAGGTGCATAATATGGCTGTCGACCCCGGCGGACTTGCACCTGCCGTCAAAGGCCGAACGGACACGAGGCTTGGGGCCAAACCGGCGGCAGGGTAAGCCGCCATAAGCCTCCCAGGCTTGCTCGGCACGCCTGGGAGGCTAAATCGATCAGTAGAAGATCTTGTTCTGCGCCATGCCCTTGTACAGATGGGCCACCTGTTCCTCATAGCCGTTGTACATCAGCGTCGGGCGGTAGGAGCTTTCGCCCAGCATCTGCTCCTGCGCCTGGCTCCACCGGCGGTGGGGAACGCCCGGGTTCACGTTGGCATAGAACCCATATTCCTTGCCCAAAACCTCCATCCAGAAGCTTTTTGGCATTTTGTCCGTGAAGTTAAACCGGACGATGCCCTTGATTGATTTGAAGCCGTACTTCCACGGCACAGCCAGACGCAGCGGTGCGCCATTCTGTTTCGGGATTGGCTTGCCATACATGCCGGTCGCCATGAACGCGAGGTCGTTGGTCGCCTCCTCCATAGTCAGGCCTTCGACATAGGGCCACGGATACCAGAATGCCCGCTGTCCGCTGGCGACGCTGGAATCCTTGAAGGTTTCCATGCGCAGATACTTGGCACCGGCAGTTGGCTTCGCCATATCCACCAAAGCTTTCAAGGGGAAGCCGCTCCACGGCACAGCCATCGCCCAGCGCTCAACACAGCGATGGCGGTAGAGCCTCTCTTCTAGTGGCATCTTGGCGATCAGATCGTGGGCATCGATCTTGATCTCTTTTTCGACCATGCCATCGATGACGACCTGCCAGGGCTCAATCTCCAGCGCCTGCGCGCCGCGCCAGATGTTCTTGCTGCTGCCGAATTCATAATAATTGTTGTAGGTCGTCGCCTCTTTCTCGGCCGTTATCGGACGGTCTAGGGTGAACGCCTCGTTGCGTTCCACCGGATAGAGGCCGTCACTGGCCGCGCCAAACGCCATGTTCGGCATAGCCGCAGCACCGATCAATCCGGCCGTACCAGCCAACAGGCTGCGGCGGGACAACATGACGGATTCGGGAGTGGCGGCACTCTCAGGCAGAGCCCAGGACGGTCGGCTGCGGATCAGCATGCGGTGATTCCTCACAAAACTAGAGCTAGCGTTCAATCAGAGCACAAGTAGTGTATTAGCGTGAAGATACCCAATAACGAACCCGTGTCCGGGTGACCAGAAAAGAGGTTTTGGCCTGATGAGTGATCCTGTCCTGCTCGATATCACCGATGGTGTGGCGACTGTCACCCTGAACACACCAGAGGTCCGCAACGCCCTGACGACGGAGTTACGGACGCGGTTTCGCTATATCGTTGGCGATCTGGAGTTCAACGACGATGTGCGCTGCGTGGTGATCAAGGGCGCGGGCGATCATTTTATGGCTGGTGGCGATATCCGGGTGATGAAAGAGCGCCTGGAGATGTCAGAGAGTGAACGCCGACAGGTCATTATGGAGGGCATCCACCTGTTGCACCTGCCGCTGTTCGCGATCCGGCGGATGGGCAAGCCGGTGATCGCCAGCATTCAGGGCGCGGTTGCAGGCGCTGGCATGGGCCTTGTCGGCAGTTGTGATCTGGCCATTGCCGCTGACGATGCAATTTTCACCCTGGCCTATTGCCATATCGGTGCCAGCCCGGACGGCGGCTCGTCTTATTTCCTGGGCCGGACACTGGGCATGAAGCAGCAGATGGAGCTGGCCTTCCTGGGCGACCGGTTCGGGCCGGAAAAGGCCAAGGAATTGGGCATCATCAACTGGGTGGTGCCGCGGGCCGATCTGGCGGCGGAGACCGACAAGCTGGCCCGCCGGCTGGCTGATGGCCCAACCCATGCCTTTGGCAATGCCAAGCGCCTGTTCAACGCCACCAACCACCTGACCATGGAAAGCCAGATGCAGATGGAGGGTGAGTTGATCGCCGACAGCATGTGCACAGAGGATCATGCCGAAGGCGTGGCGGCATTCCTGGGCAAGCGCCAGCCAGCGTTCAAAGGGCGATAGAATGTGCTGGAGCGCCTCTCAGGCGCTCCAAGTCTTGTACGGCAGACCGAGGCTATCGGCGACGGCCTGATAGGTAAGGTCGCCCTTGTGGATGTTCAGGCCCCGCTCCAAATGCGGGTTATCCCCCAACGCCCGGGCATAGCCCTTATCCGCCAGCGCCAACACAAACGGCAGTGTCGCGTTGTTGAGCGCGAAGGTGGAGGTACGGGCCACGGCGCCCGGCATGTTGGTCACGCAATAATGCACCACGTCGTCCACCACATAGGTCGGGTCGCTGTGCGATGTGGGGCGGGAGGTCTCGAAACAGCCACCCTGGTCGATGGCGATATCGACCATGACCGAGCCCTTACGCATCTTCCGCACCATGTCCTCGGTCACCAGTTTGGGCGCAGCTGCCCCTGGCACCAAGACTGCGCCAACCACTAGGTCGGCGTGGGTCACGAGCTCTTCGATGGCCTCCACGGTGGAATAACGGGTGTTGAGGGCCGCGCCAAACTGCAGGTCCAGGTCATAGAGCCGCTGCAGGTTCTTCTCAATCACCGTCACCCGCGCCTCCAGCCCCATGGCCATGCGCACGGCGTTGGTGCCAGAGACGCCGCCACCGATCACCACCACGTCGGCCGCAGGCACGCCCGGCACACCGCCCAGCAGGATGCCGGCGCCTCCCTGCTCCTTCTCCAGATAATGCGCGCCAACCTGCACCGACATGCGCCCCGCCACCTCGCTCATGGGCGAGAGCAGCGGCAGGCCGCCACGGCCATCGGTGACGGTCTCATAGGCAATGGCGACGCAGCCGGACGCCAACAGGCCCTCGGTCTGCGCCTTATCAGCCGCGAGATGCAGGTAGGTGAACAGCACCTGATCTGGCCGCAACATGGCGATTTCACCGGCAGAGGGCTCCTTGACCTTGATCACCATGTCCGCTTCGGCAAAGACGGTGGCAGCATCCGATGCGATGCGCGCGCCGACGGCCTGGTACGTCGCATCGGGAAAGCCAGAGCCTTCGCCAGCGCCTGATTGCACAACAACCTGATGGCCGTGGTGGATCAGTTCGCGGACGCTGCCGGGCACCAAGCCAACGCGGTACTCATGAGCTTTGATTTCCTTAGGAACACCGACCAGCATGATACGTCTCCGCGTGTAAAAGTTATCGCCCCGTAGATGTAAGGCGCCGCTGTAGCACGACAATCAGCAACAAGCCCGGAACCGCCACAATCGCTGTGAGCAAAAAGTACACCGGCCAGTTCACTTGATCCGCGATAAAACCGCTGGGTGCCGCCATGAAGGTACGGGCAACCGCCATAAACGATGACAACAGCGCATACTGCGTCGCGGTGTAGTTGCGGTTGCACAGGGCCGCCAGGAACGCGACAAAGGCTGTTGTGCCCATGCCGCCCGCGAGATTCTCGAAGCCGATGGTGCCAGCCAACGCTGCCATGTCGTGCCCAGCCAGAGCTAAACCACTGAATGCCAAGTTGGAGAGCAGTTGTAGGATTCCGCAAATCCAAAGGGCACGAATCAGACCAAGCTTGGCAATCAGCAGCCCGCCTAGAAACGCGCCGGTCAACGTTGCGGCCAAGCCAAACAGTTTCACCACACTGGCGACTTCGGTCTTGGAGAAGCCCAGCTCAACGTACAACGGATTGGCCATGATACCGACCGCTGCATCGCCCAGCTTGTAGAGCAATATGAACAGCAGGAATGAGGCCCAGCCGGGCCTGGACAGGAACTCTGCGAACGGGTCAAACACCGCGCGTCTCAGCCATGCCGACGCCCGCTCCATTACCGAGCCTATGGCGGGCGCGATGACCGGCCTTTCCGGCTCCGGCGCCAAAAGCGTCGCCAGGATGCCAAGGCCCATGCAGGCGGCCATGCCGACGTAGACAGTGCTCCAGGGCGCTATGCTGGCAACATAGAGGGCGCCTGCACCAGACACCAACATGCCTATGCGGTAGCCAAACACGATATTGGCCGCGCCGGCTCCCTGTTCCTCTTCAGCCAGGATCTCCACGCGATATGCGTCGATCACAATGTCCTGGCTTGCGCTCGCAAAGGCCAAAAACACTGCCCAGAGCGCCGTCCAGCCAGGGTCGAGCGCTGGCGATGTCTGGCCCAGGCCGATCATAGCCGCGATCACCAGGACCTGAGTCGCCAGCAACCAGCCCCGCCGCCGGCCCAGCCAGGTCGTCAGCGGCGGCAATGGCAGCTGATCCATCAACGGCGACCAAAGGAATTTCAGCGTGTAGGCCGTGCCGACCAGGGCAAACAAGCCGATGGCTGACTTGGAAACACCTTCCTCCGCCAACCAAAACGTGAGCGTCCCAAACGTCAACGCCAGCGGCAGCCCGCTGGCGAATCCCAGCGCCAAAATTAGAAGCAGGCGAGGCCGGAGGTAGACCGAAATGGCGTCGCGCCAGGCCGAGGTCACTCTAGTTCAATCCTACAGCGGCCCCTAGCGTTGGCCCTATCTCCTCATGCACTAAAAGATCGGCGTATTGGTCCAACTCAGTCGCCTCCCTGTTGAGGATGGCGAGTTTCGCACCGACGCGCTTGGCCATGATCGGGAAGCCGGCGGCGGGGTAGACCTGTAACGACGAGCCGATGGCAATCATCAGGTCGCAATTGTTGGTGGCGATTTCCGCCCGCCGCATCTCCGCCTCCGGCATGGACTGGCCGAAGGAGATGGTCGCCGTCTTCACATACTCCGAGCTGCAGGACGGGCATTCTGGCATGGTCTCGTCACGGGCAAAGGCTTCCAGGATCGGTGGAATTTCCATGCGTGTGTCGCAATCCAGGCATTTGGCATAGGTGGAGTTGCCGTGCAGCTCAATCACCTGATCCGCCGGCACGCCGGAGACCTGATGCAGGCCGTCAATGTTTTGCGTAATCACCGCCGTACACAGGCCACGATTGACCAGAGCTGCCACAGCCAGATGCCCTCGATTCGGCTGGGCGACCGTCATGGTCTTGTCCGTCTCAATCTTGCGCCGCCAACTCTCGCGGCGAGATTCAGCGGAGCGCATGAAGTCATCAAACATGATAGGCTTGTACCGGGTCCAGATCCCGCCCGGCGAGCGGAAATCCGGGATGCCGCTTTCGGTTGAAATCCCGGCACCGGTGAAAATCACGATCCGCTGGGCGTCACCGATTAGGGCGCGCAGGTCATCGACGGGCTGTTGGCTCATAGCGGGACACTCGCATGGGACAGAAGACGTGCGGAGATGTTAGCCAAGTTCGCGTCGTTCGGCAAAGAAAGGCTGGCCAAGCCGCGCTGCATTGGGGATGGTATGCGCAACCCATTCGCCAGTTTCCAGAGGACTTCTCCATGCAATTCGGTCTCTCCATCCCCCACCGCGGCCCACTCGCAACACCCGAGGCTATCCGAGCCATCGCGCGCAATGCTGAAGATTTGGGCTTTGGCGTGCTGACAATTTCCGACCATATCGTCGTACCAAGGACGATTGAGTCGAAATACCCCTACAGCCCCGACGGCGGTTGGGCCGGTGGGCGGACAGGCGATTGTTTCGAGCAGCTGTCAGTCCTGAACTATCTGGCCGGAGTTACCGAGAAAGCACGCTTGCTGACTTCCATTATGGTCGTGCCACACCGTGAGCCGATCATGGCCGCCAAGGCCATTGCCACCGCCGACCAACTCTCCGGCGGGCGGGTGGAATTGGGCATTGGCACCGGTTGGATGGCGGAAGAATTCGCCCTGCTGAAGACCGAGCCCTATGCCGAACGAGGGGCGGTCACGGACGAATATATCCGGGCGTTCAAAGAATTGTGGACGGCGGAGAACCCCTCATTCGAGGGCAAGTACGTGCAGTTCCGGGATATCTTCTTCGAACCAAAGACTATCCAAGCAGGCGGCCCACCTATCTGGGTTGGCGGCGAGAGTGGGCGGGCGCTGCGGCGGCTGGCGGCGCTGGGGGACGTTTGGTACCCAATCGCCGGCGGCAATCCCAAAGCACCGCTGGATACGCTCACTGGATATGATAGCGCGTTGGCCAAGCTGCGAGGCGCAGCCGAAACCATAGGTCGTGACCCAGCTAGCATCGGCCTCGCCTACAGCGCCATGGCGCATTCTCCCAAGGAGGCTGAAAGCCCCCAGGGTGGCCGGATGCTAATGACCGGCTCTGCCGACGCCCGTCAGGCGGATGCCGGCGCTTTGGCTGAGCGCGGCGTCTCCACCATGATCGTAAATGTCGCCGCTGGGAACCTGGAAGCAGCACTGGAGCGCCAGGGCAAGTTCGCCGAGGAGGTTATGAGCGCGTTCCGGTAATGGCTAAGGAACTAGTACAGGCGGTTGGTCTCGTTATTGACCATCCGCGCTTCCAGCTCCTCTAGGGGATCCGGCATGTTGCCATGATCCTTCAACGCCTGCGCATAACTGGGAAGCCCGTCAATCGACGCCCATTGGTCGGGCTCCCACATGCGGGAGCGGATCATGGCTTTGCCGCAATGGAAGAACGCTTCTTCCACTCGCACCAAAAGCGCCAGATCCGGCACCCGCTCGTTGACGGCCATGCTGGCCAGCAAGTCCGGGTCCATTACCACCTGCGCAGAACCCGAAACGCGGACGACTTCGCGGCGTTTCGGGATGACAAACATAATCGACACTCTGGGGTTCTCTAAGACATTCATGAACGTATCACCGCGGTGGTTCCCCAGCCGATCGGGAATGGCCAAGGTGTTTCGATCCAGAACCTTGACGAAGCCCGCCGGATCGCCTTTCGGCGAAACATCCATTTGACCGGCACCATTAACACTGGCGATGGTGACAAAGGGACACCGCTCTATCCAGGCTTGGCAATGGCCGTCTATGTGATCGATGACCTTGTTGATCTGACTGGGAAAATCAGGGCCCAGAATGGCTTTCAGTTCAGCGACCGAACCAACAACGTTTTGCGGTTCATACATCTTGGCTTCCCTTAGGCTGATTTCACTCACTGCAAGACTAACCCCGACCACCACCACGTAACAACGCCCCAATTCAGAGGCGCCATTACCGACCGCGCTGTGCCAGCCGAAATGCGCCCGCTATAGCGACCCCAACACAAAATCCACCTATATGCGCCCGCCAGGCGACATTGCCCTCACCACCAAACAGCATGATCACATCGTAGACAAACCAACCGCCGATAACGAGCCACGCGGGGACGGCGACAGAGACAAAAATAGGCAGCAACATTCCGATTTTGGCGCGAGGGAAAAACAATATGTAAGCGCCCAGCACACCCGCGATTGCTCCGCTGGCACCAACCACCACATGCGCGGCGCCGCCCGTGTTGACGGTCGCTTCTCCCAAGGCGCCAATCGTCCCTGCGGCCACCCAAAGCCCCACGAACCAGCCATGCCCCAGCCTGTCCTCAATAGCGCCACCAAATACAAACAATACGACCATATTGCCGATCAAATGCGCATTGGACCCATGCACAAAAGCGTAAGTGATCAGGGTCAGTATCGAGGGCAGGCCGAAAGGCAGAGACGGCTGCGAGGCCTCACCAAACACAGCGCCCGGCATAAAGCCTAAGCTCCGCAACGCAGTCGAGTGCTCGTAGGTTGGAATTTCTGACAGGGCCACGTGCGCCGCGACGCAAACAAGGATAAAGCCCCAGGTCAGGTAAGGTGCCGTTATATGGCGGAGCATCTGGTCGCTGTGCACCGGTAACAAGGGCATCGGCGACCGCCTCTCACATCCTAGGGCGTCAGGAGCGGCCGCGGTGGCGCATCCGCCAACTCGCACCAAGCCGGCGTGTGATCGCTGGCCTTTTCCTTGCCGCGTGGTTCTTTGTCGATACCCGCATCGATCAATCGATCCGCCGCACTTGGGGATAGCATCAGATGATCAATGCGGATCCCCTCCCCCCGATGCCAACGGCCTTTCTGGTAGTCCCAGAAGGAATAGGCACTGGACAGGTTCGGATGGATCGCCCGAAAGGCATCGGTCAGGCCAAGGTAGACCAGACGGCGAAAAGCCTGGCGCGTCGGCAGAAGGTACAAGGCGTCGTCCACCCACTCCTGCAAGTCCCAACAATCGTCTTCTGTGGGAATAACATTGTAGTCGCCCGCCAAAACAACGGGGCCTCCACCAGCCATCAAAGACAGCGCGTGATCGTGCAGACGCTGCATCCATTCTAGCTTGTAAGGGTATTTGACGGGGTCGTCGGCCGGATTGCCATTTGGCAGATACAGACAGCCTATACGGACACCCTGCACCAGGGCCTCGACATATCGGGCCTGTTCGTCAGCCGCGTTCCCCGGCAGCCCAAGGCGCACATCTTCAAGCCCTAAGCGAGAGAGCAGCGCCACGCCGTTGTAGCTTTTCTGGCCTAGGACAGCAGACTCAAAGCCAATCTCCGCGAACAAATCGGCTGGAAAGGCATCCGTCTCGCACTTTATTTCCTGAAGGCACAGAACGTCCGCGTTATCGGCGGCAAGCCAATCGCGCACCGCATTGGCGCGCATCTTGATGGAATTGACGTTCCAGGTGGCTATACGCATGGGGAGACGCTAACACCGATGCAGTTGGAGAGCCACCAAACCGTTTGGTGTGACCCGAACGAAAAACGCCCCAGACCATGGTCTGGGGCGCAATCTCTTACGCTGCAGCCTCAGCGAAGTTTTCTGCATCCTGCTCTGCCACAGGGCCGGAATCTATACCCTTGGCATCCGGATCACGATCCACCAGCTCAATCACCGCCATCGGGGCTTGATCGCCATAGCGAAACCCGGCCTTCATGATGCGGATATAGCCACCTGTGCGACCAGCATAACGTGGGCCGAGGACATCAATCAGCTTCTTCGCCATGCTTTCATCACGTAGCGTCCCCGCAACTTGGCGGCGAGCATGTAGGTCGCCGCGCTTGCCGAGCGTGATCAGCTTTTCGGTGTAAGGACGCAGTTCCTTGGCCTTTGGTAAGGTCGTTGTGATCTGCTCATGCTTCAGCAGCGCAACGGCCATATTGGCCAACATGGCGCGGCGATGCTCACGGGTGCGGTTCAATTTGCGGCCGGCTAAGCGGTGGCGCATGGGTCTGCTTCCTTATATCTCAATGCTTCTCAGACGCCCTCAGAGAGGGGGCCCTAGTATGGCTCTTCCAGGCGTTTGGCTAACTCTTCGATGTTGTCCGGCGGCCAGTTTGGAATTTCCATCCCGAGGTGCAGGCCCATCTGCTCCAGCACCTGTTTGATTTCAGTTAGCGATTTGCGCCCAAAGTTCGGGGTACGCAGCATCTCGCCTTCGGTCTTCTGAACCAGATCGCCGATGTAGATAATGTTGTCGTTCTTCAGGCAATTCGCCGAACGGACCGACAACTCCAACTCGTCAACCTTACGCAGCAGGTTCTTGTTGAACGGCAGGTCCGCCTGGACCTCCTGCTCAACAGCTGGGCGCGGCTCCTCAAAGTTGATGAAGAGCTGCAGCTGATCCTGTAAGATACGCGCCGCCACAGCCAAAGCATCATCCGGCGAGATCGCGCCGTTGGTCTCAAGCGTCAAAGACAGCTTGTCATAATCCGTCACCTGGCCGACGCGGGTGTTTTCCACCTTGAAGGCCACGCGGCGAACCGGCGAGAAGATAGCATCCACCGGGATTTCCCCGATTATTGCGTCTTCACCACGGTTAGCCGCAGCAGCGACATAGCCTTTGCCGTTCTCGACGACCATTTCCATGTGGACATGCGCGCCTTCATCCAGCGTGCAGATCACCAAATCCGGGTCCATCACCTCGATATCAGCGCCGGTCTGAATCATACCAGCCGTCGCCGTACCCGGCCCTGTTGCATCAAGCGTGATTCGCTTCGGGCCATCGACATGCATCCGCAGCCCCATCGCCTTGATGTTCAGGATGATGTCAGTGACATCCTCACGAACACCCGGGATTGACGAAAATTCGTGAAGAACCCCATCGATCTGCACCGATGTCACTGCCGCGCCTTGCAGCGACGACAGCAAAATTCGACGCAGGGAATTGCCGAGAGTGATGCCATAACCGCGCTCGAGCGGCTCTGCCACTGCGGTTGCGGTTCTGGCGGAGTCGGAACCTGGATCAAGCGCCAGCTTCGCTGGCTTGATCAGTTCCATCCAATTGCGTTGTAGATTTGACATAGCTCGCCCCATCTCCGATTGAGCGTAGTCGGTTTGGCGGGGAGCCAAACGCGACCGGCGGGTTTCGACCCTAACGGGGTGCTTGAAGCCTAGACCCGACGCCGCTTGCGCGGGCGACAACCATTGTGTGGGATAGGCGTAACATCGCGGATCAAGGTAATGACCAGACCAGCGGCCTGCAGCGCACGCAACGCTGACTCCCGTCCTGAACCAGGGCCACTCACAAACACCTCAAGGGTCTTCATGCCATGATCCTGAGCCTTACGCGCGGCATCCTCCGCCGCGACCTGAGCCGCAAACGGGGTGGATTTGCGAGAGCCTTTAAAGCCCTGCGCACCGGCTGAGGACCAGGAAATAGCATTACCCTGGGCATCGGTGATCGTAATCATCGTGTTGTTGAAGGTCGCGCTAACATGCGCGACACCAGAAGCGATATTTTTCCGCTCCGCGCGCCGCACGCGCGTCGTCGTTTGACGAGCCATATGATACTAAATCCCGCTTACTTATTTCTTCTTACCAGCGATCGCACGGGCTTTGCCCTTCCGAGTGCGAGCATTGGTGTGGGTTCGTTGACCGCGTGTTGGCAGATTGCGACGATGCCGCAGACCGCGGTAGCAGGCCATATCCATCAGCCGCTTGATGGCCATAGCGCGGGTACGACGAAGGTCACCCTCCACCATAAATTCAGCGTCGATTGTCTCGCGGATGCGGATAACCTCATCCTCGGTCAACTCATTCACACGCCGTTCCGCCGGCACTGAGAGCGTCTCGCAGATTTTCTGCGACGACGCCGGACCAATGCCGTGGATGTAGGTCAGCGCGATCACGACACGCTTGTTCGTCGGTATATTCACGCCGGCAATACGCGCCACGTACAATCCTCCTGCCACCTCGCTCCATATAGGCAGCGAGCGTGACTCGTTACAGTCCGCCTGGAAAGGCGTGAGTTATAGTCGCAGGACTGCGACTGTCAAGAAAAGATCACGAAAAGCAGAGTTCGCGACACCGCGCCACAGCTTACGCTAAGCCCAGTGTTTCCTCCAGTGCTGCCGTGACGGTTTCGATAGCAGCCATGCCATCGACGCGCTTCAACATACCCTTACCATTATAGTATGGTACGATAGGCGCGGTTTGTTCGCGGTACACTGCCAGACGGTTGCGCAACGTCTCAACGTTGTCATCCGCCCGCGCACCACCTGTTTCAGCCGCTCGCTTTTCGATCCGATTAACGAGAATTCCCTCGTCTACCGTCAACTCAACGACGGCATCAAGGTTCAAACCTTTTTCAGCGAGCATTGCATCCAGCGCTTCAGCTTGCGCCGTTGTCCGCGGAAATCCGTCCAGAATGACACCAGGCGCCGTATCCGGATCATCTAAACGCTCGGAGATAATTTGAACAACTACGGAATCAGGGACGAGATCCCCGGCTTCCATAATCGCTTTGGCCTTACGCCCGATCTCACTGCCTGATGCAACAGCGGCCCGCAACATATCGCCGGTGGATAGCTGTACCAGGCCATGCTTCTCTTGTAAGCGCTGCGCCTGAGTGCCTTTCCCAGCCCCGGGTGGGCCGAGCAGAATAATGTTCATCGACGGCGACCTCTTAGTTTCGACTTCTTAATCAGCCCTTCATACTGATGCGCAAGCAAGTGTGACTGGATCTGCGCCACAGTATCCATTGTCACGTTGACCACGATCAGCAAGCTTGTGCCGCCGAAATAAAACGGTACCGCGTACTGAGAAATTAGTAATTCGGGTAAGAGACAAACCGCCGCAAGATAACCTGCGCCCAACACCGTCAACCGGGTTAACACGTAATCAAGGTATGTTGCCGTATTTTTACCAGGACGAATACCCGGAACAAATCCGCCGTAACGCTTGAGGTTATCAGCTGTTTCTTCCGGATTGAACACAATAGCTGTGTAGAAGAAGCAGAAGAAGACGATCATGCCCAGATAGAAAGCCAGATATAGCGGCTGTCCGTGCCCCAGATAGGCTGAGATGAAATTCAGCCATTCGGAGTCGCTCGAGCCGCCAAAGTTGGCAATCGTCACAGGCATCAACAAGAGTGAGCTGGCAAAGATCGGCGGAATAACACCGGCTGTGTTCAACTTGAGCGGCAGGTGGGAGCTTTCGCCACCATACATCTTATTGCCCTGCTGCCGCTTCGGATATTGCACGATAATCCGACGCTGGGCGCGCTCCATGAAGACAATCGCAGCGACCGTCGCTACAGCCAACAGCAGCAGTATGACGATTAAGCCAGCCGATATGGCGCCGGTGCGAGACAGTTCGAACAGACTGGCCAAAGCCGTCGGCAGGTTTGCCACAATGCCGGCGAAGATAATAAGCGATATCCCGTTGCCGATGCCGCGGGATGTGATCTGCTCACCCAGCCACATCAAGAACATCGTGCCACCAACGACCGTAATCACCGTCGTAATGCGGAAGAACATCCCAGGGTCCAAAACGGCTGAGCCGCTGGCTCCCCGCATCCCCTCAACCCCGACGGCTAGACCATAGGCCTGCACAGCCGCCAAGATTACCGTACCATACCGGGTGAATTGGTTGATCTTCTGCCGACCCTGCTCGCCATCTTTCTTCAATGCCTCCAACTTCGGCGACACAGCGGTCATCAACTGCATGATGATCGAAGCCGAAATATACGGCATGATGTTGAGCGCAAAGATCGTCATCCGCCCCAGCGCGCCGCCAGAGAACATGTCGAACATGCCAAGCAGCCCGCCCTGTTGCTGAGAAAAGATCTCAGACAGGACAGCGGCGTCCATTCCCGGAATCGGAATATACGTTCCCAACCGATAGACGACGAGCGCTGCCAACGTAAACCAGATACGCTGCTTTAGCTCAGTCGCCTTTGAGAACGCGCCGAAATTGACGTTGCTGGCGAGACGTTCAGCGGCAGAGACCATTGGGTGCCTCGTTCTATACGGCTAGGGCGGGGTCGATACGGGTCGAGCGAAGTGCATAGGCACCTAACAGCACCTGTATCTAGGAGGCCGCCGCGGTTACTACAACCGTGACACTGCCACCGGCCTTTTCCACCGCTTCAATCGCTTGACGCGAACCGGAGTGAACTGAAATCCGGATGGACGCTGTCAGCATGCCGTCGGCTAGCAGCCGAATTGGTGTGCCTGTCCGACGAGCCAAACCGGCTGTCACCAGCGCTTCTGTCGTGATCTCAGCCGACGCATCCAGCTTGCCGGCGTCAATCAGCTTCTGCAGCCGGCCAGTGTTGACCACCTGATAATAGACCTTATTGAGCGGGTTGAAACCACGGCGCGGCATGCGCCGATAGATTGGCATCTGGCCGCCTTCAAACCCGTTGATGGCCACACCGGAACGGGCCTTTTGGCCCTTTTGGCCGTGGGTCGATGTCTTACCCATGCCCGAGCCGATACCACGACCGACGCGAGAGCGCTTTTTGCGGGCGCCGGGATTGTCTGCGATCTCGTTTAAACGCATAGCATTAATCCTTGGATGAGGTTCACCGCCCGATCAAGACGGGCGGTGTAACACTCAAGAAACTTCTTCAACTTTCACCATGTGGTGAACCTTGCGCAACATGCCGCGCACCGCCGGAGTATCCTCCAGCACACTGGTGCGACGCATCTTGTTCAGACCCAAACCAACAAGTGTTGCCCGTTGGTCCTGCGGCCGCCGCGACGGGCTGCCTATCTGGGTTACTTTGATACGCTTGGTTGCGGTCATCGTCCTACTCCTGAGCGGCCGGTGCCGGTGCGTCAACTGCTGTTGCAGCGTCGTCAGCATCACCGATATTCCGACGACCAAGCACCTCGGCAACCTTCATCCCACGGCGAGATGCAACCATACGCGGCGACTGTGTCGACAGCAGCGCATTAAAGGTCGCCTTCACCATGTTGTGAGGGTTTGACGTGCCCGTGGACTTCGCAACGACATCCTGAACGCCCAAAGCTTCGAACACAGCGCGCATCGGACCGCCGGCGATCACGCCGGTACCAGCTGGTGCGGCGCGAACCACAACCTTGCCAGCACCGTAATGGCCACGCATATCGTGATGCAGTGTCCGACCCTCACGAAGCGGCACACGAACCATGCCGCGCTTTGCCTGCTCCGTTGCCTTACGAATGGCTTCGGGAACTTCACGCGCCTTGCCAGCGCCATGGCCAACACGACCATTGCCATCACCAAGGACGACGAGCGCGGCAAAGCCGAAACGCTTACCACCCTTCACCACCTTAGCAACGCGGTTGATCGAGACCAATTTCTCGACGAATTCCGGCTCTTCGCGTTCGCGATCACGCCGATCGCCACGGGGACCTCTAGCCATCGGTCTCTCCTTAGAACTGTAGGCCGGCGTCGCGCGCGGCATCCGCCAACGCCTTCACCCGGCCGTGATAACGGTAAGAACCGCGGTCAAAGACCACTGCGGCGACGCCAGCTGCCAGAGCCCGCTCAGCAACGATCTTGCCTACCGTTGCTGCGGCTTCTCGGTCTGCGCCGCTTTTGTGCGAAGCCCGTACATCCTTTTCGACGGATGATGCGGCGGCCAGTGTCCGACCGGCACGGTCGTCAATGACTTGTGCATAGATATGACGCCCGGACCGAAACACCGAAAGGCGCAAACGATCGCTGTTGTTGCGGATGGCATTGCGCACCCGCAACCGGCGGCGTTGAATTTGTTCGCGTGGAGTAGGCATGACTATTTCTTCTTGCCTTCTTTGCGGTAGATAAACTCATCCGCATATTTGACGCCTTTGCCTTTGTAGGGCTCTGGCGGACGCCAAGCGCGAATTTCAGACGCGACCTGGCCGACCTTCTGTTTATCATGGCCCGAAATGCTGATCGCCGTCGGGCGCTCACACTTGACCTGAATTCCATCGGGGATCGGGTAGATAACGTCGTGGCTGTAGCCAAGCTGCAGTTTAAGGTTTTTACCTTCCACTGCCGCACGGTAACCAACGCCGTTGATCTCGAGGTTCTTTGTAAAACCTTCCGATACGCCCTGAACAATGTTCTGCGCCTGAGCGCGGAACGTGCCCCACATAGCACGGGCACGCTGGCTGTTGCCGCGCGGTCGAATAACGACTTTATCGTCTTCGATCGCACCTTCAACATCATCGTTCAGCGTCAAAGACAGCTCACCGAGCTTGCCTTTGGCTTTCAGAATGTTGCCATCCAAGGTGACCTGGGTCCCTTGGGGAATGGCAACGGGGTTTTTGCCTACGCGAGACATGGTTGTTTTCCTTACCCTCGCCTTAGAACACTTCGCAAAGGACTTCGCCGCCGACATTCAGCGCACGCGCCTCATGATCGGAGACGACACCCCGCGGTGTCGACAGGATCGAGATACCCAGGCCGCCACGGTGCGGTTGGAGATCTTTGATCTTGGAATAAACCCGGCGTCCAGGCTTGGAAACGCGCCGAATTTCCTGAATGACTGGTGTGCCCTCGTCATATTTGAGCTCGATCGTGAGCTCGCCTATGCCAGCGCGCAATTCAGCCTCAGTATAACCGCGGATGTAGCCTTCGCGCTTGAGCACGTCTAGCACATTCATCCGCAGTTGAGACTGCGGCGAACGCACGGTTGACATATGTCGGTGTTGGCCATTGCGAATGCGGGTGAGCATATCGGCCAAAGGATCGCTGATTGCCATATGAAATCGCCTCCCTTGCCGTTACCAGCTGGACTTTACGACGCCCGGCAGGGCACCGAATGAAGCAAGGTCGCGCAGACCAATGCGGCAAATGCCGAACTTCCGGTAATAGCCACGTGGGCGACCTGTGATACGGCAGCGGTTACGCACCCGAATCTTGGACCCATCACGGGGCATTTCCGTCAACTTCAACTGTGCATAGAACCGATCTTCCGGCGGCAGGTCCCGATCTCTGATCGTTGCCCTCAGCTCCGCACGCTTTGCGGCATCTTTTTTGACCATCCGCTGACGCTTCTGGTTTTTCTGTATCGCGCTTACTTTTGCCATCGCGAAACGCTCCTTTCGCCCTAGCTCGTGAACGGCATTTTGAATGCGGCGAGCAAGGCTTGCCCTTCCGCATCCGTTTTTGCCGTCGTGCAAATGGTGATATTCATGCCACGGATCTCATCGATCTTGTCATATTCGATCTCAGGGAAGATCAGCTGCTCGCGGATGCCCATGTTGTAGTTCCCTCGGCGATCAAAGCCTTTGGCGGAAACGCCACGGAAATCCCGAACACGTGGCAACGCGATGGTCACCAAGCGATCCAGAAATTCGTACATACGAACGCTGCGCAAGGTCACCTTGCACCCGATCGGCATGTCCTCGCGCAGCTTAAAGCCGGCGATGGAGTTCTTGGCTTTTGTGACGACCGGCTGTTGGCCGGCAATCTTGGTCATGTCGCCGACGGCGGCCTCGACCTTTTTCGAGTCAGCCACAGCTTCACCAACACCCATGTTCAGCACGATCTTATCGAGCTTGGGGATCTGGTGAATGTTGACGTAGCCGAATTCTTTTTGCAACGCTGGTCGAATAGTATCGACGTATTGCTGTTGGAGACGAGCTGGCATCGTTTTTATCCTTTCCCGTCCCTAGTCAATCTGCTCGCCAGAGCGTTTGGCAAAGCGAACCTTGCGACCGTCCTCCAGCACTTTGTAGCCGACCCGGGTAGCCTTGTTCGCATCCGAATCCCAATGGGCGACATTGGACACATGGATGG
>Ga0055584_100001271_pt1 | contig 24732 bp, 21 predicted proteins | sample OSDHelmetaG_FD_58716 | JGI IMG/M metagenome (GOLD analysis project Ga0055584, IMG submission 58716) | Pelagic marine sediment microbial communities from the LTER site Helgoland, North Sea, for post-phytoplankton bloom and carbon turnover... | ecosystem: Environmental > Aquatic > Marine >...
TTCCTTGCTGCTGTGGGGGCTGCCGAAGGCGTATTCGTAAACCAGGGTGAACATGTCGGCTTGGCTGTGCTCGGACAGGATGACAGGCGAGTCCTCAGTCTGGGCCAGAACAGGGGCGGCGCCGGCAAACAAGAAGGCCGTGGCAATGGCTGCAGTTGCGCGAAGGGTCGATCGGTACATATTGGTTCCAAATCCAGATAAACGTGACGTTGTTGCAGGGTAACGCACACTGGTCTGCCTGCAACGCCACCTTGAGCATGCAACGTCAGATGTGAACGGTCTATAAACAGGCATGGTTGATCTTTCCTCTCCTACCTATCCCGATCTCGCGTTTCGCGAGCTTCCCGGATTCCAGTGGCCCGATGGCGCGTCATGCGGCGTGACGCTGGCATGGCATGTTGACGGTGAGGCCGGTCCGATGGCGTCGGACCGGCGTGCCGCTACCCATGTCGCGGCAATCTCCGAAGCGGCCTATGGCGTGACAACAGCGATGCCGCGCATTCTGGCACTGCACCGCGAACTGGAGATTCCGGGGACCTTTTTTGTGCCCGCTCATGTGGCCGAACGGCACCCGGCCATGATCGAGGCGATCCTGAAAGACGGGCATGAAGTCGCCCATCACGGCTACATGCACGAAAATGTCTTTGGCATGGAAGCCGGGGACCAACGTGCGGTCTTTGAACATGCGTCAGCGATCCTGGAACGGCTGACCGGCCATGCGCCCAGGGGCTGGAGCGCACCGGCATGGGGTGTTTCGGTCGAAACGCTGGAGATCATGGCCTCGCTGGGTATGCTTTATGACGCCAGTCTGATGGAACATGACCGACCGCACATGATCGATACGACGTCGGGTTCGCTGGTCGAACTGCCGATTTCCATGGTGTTGGACGATTGGGCGCTGTTTGGCTCCTCGATCTACTGGGGCGGCGATGTCGCGCTGGTTCCCGCTGGGACAGCCGAGGCGGTTTGGCGCGAGGAGTTCGACGGTCTGCGCCACTACGGCGGCCTGTTCCATACAACCTTTCACCCCAACCTGATGGGCCGTCCCGGCCGCCTGCTGATGCTCGGGCGCCTGCTGGGGTCCATGCGCGAGCAGAGCGACGTGTGGTGGGGCACCTGCACGCAGGCCGCTGAGCACGCCGTCACCATGGAGCAGAAGCCGTGAAGGATCTGATCGATTTTTTGGTGATCGCGCGCCGTGAGACCTATGCCATTCCCAAGGGCACACCGGTTGGTGATGGTACCGAGCAGATGGTCTTTGATGCCGGGCCATGGCGATACCGCGACCGTTATGCGGGGCAAAACCCCTATGGCGGGCACGAGATCGTCTGGCGTGATGGCGCCGTCATCTGGATGAAAAACTATATGGCCGAAGTGCTTTCGGATCTGCGGCCCATGGCCGAGGTCTATGACTTCCAGCGGGAGGTGCTGGGCCAGCCCGACCCCGAACACCTGATGCGCGGACCTGCCCGTTACGAGAAGGGCGACTATGCCTATCGCAACAGCGTCGAAGGCGATCTCGGTCGTTTCAGCGGTGAGGAAACCATCGCCTGGCAGAGCACACCGATCTACCGCATGATCTTCCATGGCGGGCTGGTCGGTTTGTGAGTGCGTTCACATGAACCTGTCGCAAACGACTTCGTTGTAGGCAGGTTCTCGCGGGATCATGTTGAATCGGGCATAGGTTGCAAGGTTGCGCCGCCAGCGTTCAGGGTCGGTGGTGACGGCGCGGTCGAGGCCGTGGCTTCCCGCGATAAGCGGGTGCATCAGTTTGAGAATGCGTCGGTTCTCTTCAGAGTCGTCATGCTCTGGTGACACTGTCGCAATCATGTCGGCGGCTTCGTCACGATGGGTCATCGCGCACTTCCAGCCTTCCTTGCAGGCGGTGACGAAGCGCCCCAGAAGGTCGCCGTGGTCGGCGATGACCTGGTCCGTGGCAAACATCATCTGTGCCCAGGGATGGAGATCATGATGGCGAACCGGGATCAGGTGCGTGGCAACGCCACGGCGTGACAGGGCGTGGGGTTCGGTCGTGGTGTAGCCCTGAACCGCATCGAAGGTACCGTCGATCAACTGATCCAGGGTCCATCCGGAAACGGTGGTTTCCACCCGCCCGGGGTCGATGCCATGGAGGGTAAGCACCGTCTTGAGCAGGTGAATGCCGTCCCGGTGCATGGCAATCCTGCGGCCCGGTACGTCAGCGAGATCGCGCAACGTGCTGTCGGCAAGCGTGATCAGGTGGATCGGTGAATCCTGCATCGTGGCGCCAATCGCCTTGATGCCGCGACCTTCGACGGCAGCACGCACGATGAGGTTGTCTTCCATGCAGCCTGCGCAAAGTCCGCCGCCCCGAACCAGATCAACGGTGGCTGTGTGCGGGTTCTCAAGGGCGGAGACGAGGTCAACATCAAGGCCTTCCCTGGCGAAGAGGCCTTTCTCGCGTGCCCAGATCAGGCCAGCGAACTGGCAGTTCAAATTCCAGTCGAGATAGAAACGAAAGGGCGTCATGGCCCCGGTCTGTGATCAACGCGGTCAAAGTAGAGGGCGACGAATTCGAAATCACCGGCAGGGTTGCCGAAGTAGTCATCGTGATCGGCGATGAACGCTTCCAGGCTCACGGCCCCGCTGGCTGCAGGGTCACGGCGCCAGAGTGCGTCGGGAATGGCGTCCCATCTTGCCAGTTCGATAGCTGTAATCCGAACCCGGCACCGCGCGGCCTTCGCCTGGTTGTAGACGGTATAGGTCGCGCCGACATGGAGGGCCGTGTTGAAGGCATCAAGCCCTTGGCTCCATTCCAGCGGTCGCACGGTCGCGGTCTTGGTGCCTGCGATGATCTGATCGATCAGCGTCTCGTCATACCACTGCATCCTGTTTTCGCTCATGGGTGTCTCAGAGCGGTGTGGGATCACAGAAGCGCGTGATGACATTGGCCGTCAGCGTGGCAATGTTGTTGTCGAATCCGTTGCACGGAAGCGCCGAGACATAGGCAATGGAGCCAGTTGCAAACACGGCACCTCCCTGGGGTGTTTCGAAGAACATCATATCGGCACGGATGTCTTCGTTGATCGAGCCATGGATGCGCGGGTGCATGTGGCCGATCTCTTCGTTGACCAGCAACACCGTGTCGGAATGGTCACGCGAACTGGCGACCACCAGGGCGTGGGGCGGCGTTCCACGCTCAGGATTGGCCTTGTCGAGTTCCCAGCCGGCTGCGCCGTTGCCCAGTAATCCGAAATCGCCGATGACGTCGCCTTCGATACCGTCGAACATCCATGCAGCACGGGGATCACGACTTGCTTGCGTGCGGTGATAGGGGCTTGAGGCGTCGAACCCCTGGGCAATGAAGCCGTTGCCGACCAGCTTGTTGGGCGCGCGTCCGGCATGCCACCACAGTCCGCCCATCTCGCCGGTGAAGCTCATGTAGTATTCACCGGGTTCGGCAATCCAGGAGCGTGAGCCGTCTTCGGCCCGGCGCATCTCGATGACACCGGGTTTATCGTCACGATAGGCGACACGCCAGTAGAAGCCGTTGCCGCCCATGTACATCAGTCGCCCGCCCTGGTCGGTGAAGCCCTGATAGGCATCCAGCATGCGGGTCGAAGTGTATTCGGGATGGCTCATGGTCATGACGCAGGACCATTGCTTGAGAAGATCGACGCCTTCACGGTCGATATCCTCGTCACAGATCATGTCATAGGCGATCCCGGCATGATCCAGCCAGGCGATCAAATGCATGTCGGCCGAGAGCTGCCACAGCGAGTCGTGGGTGGGGCTGAAGTTGACGACAGGGCGCAGGCGCGAACTGTAATGCGGCCCTGAGCCATCGGCATGCAGGCCATACATCGACACGCCGATCTCTGGATGGTCGTTGTGGTAGAAGTCATCGGGGCCCCACCGTGCGACACGATTGAACTGGAAGTCGTAACCGGGATCATAGGCCTCATCGATGTTGGCATAGGCGAGATAGCTGGCATCGGGCATCACGACACAGAGCCGTGCTGTTGTGGTGCCCTTGGGCGGGCGCACCGCAAAGGGAATGAATTCGGCTTCGCTTCCCTCACGCTCCAACTTGGCTGCGTAAAGTCCGCTTGGTGTGCCATCAGGAATGGCCACCTCAAAGTCGGATTCCCAGCCGCAGTCATAGATCGCGTCTTCGACCAGATACATCGCACCCCATTGCTCCGGCGCGTCGGTCCAGCGGTGTTGGGTGGTGTCCCAGTTGTGCCCGGTCTTGGCACGTATGGGGAGGTTGACGGCCAGGCCATCAAGACCATTGCCCGAGATGTCGGCCAGGCGATCGGTGGAGATATCGATTGAAAAATCCCAGGCCAGAATGATCCGGTCCTTCAGCCTGGCCGGGATTGGCCCCGAACACAGGGCCAGCGACTCTGCATCGCTCAGGTGCCCCTGCACCAGAACCGGGCGTTCCAGCTTGCCGTTGACGTGGCCGCCGGCGAACCAGGGTGTGGTCTCGTCGCTGTGATTGTAGGCCCCCGCCATGAAGGCAGCCGCATGGTTATGGGGCGAACCAAGGCCGGTGGCACTGGCGCTGGCTTCGCAGCGTTGTGGGATGGTCGCGACCTGGTGAACCATGTTTTGCACGATCCTGATCTCACCGGTCGCAGCGTCATAACTGCCGGTCAGAAGATACCACTGGCGTGCGATCAGAGGCTCTGGGGCAACAACATGCGTGGTCTTGTGATCGTTGCCATCGCCTACAAAGAAACAGGCATGACCACTGCCGTTGGTGAAGAGGCCCCAACCGAACTCGATGGCTTCATCGAATTTTGAAACGATGGATTTCCAGGGACGCTCAGGCGTCGTCGGCCAGAACAGAACCTGGAGGGTGAAACTCTCCAGCGCCTCGAAAGCCGGCTGGTGTTCGATGATGCCGTGGGAACCTGTGAAGATACGCTGATTGCGGGCCGGATACTGCCCGTTGGCAGGCACATCCAGAATCGCGTCGCGATATCCCGGTCCGCCGGGCTGATCGTCAGCGGAAACCAGGCGCACAATGCTGGCGTCATAGTTTCCTGGTCCGTCATCACAACTCACCATGAAACGGATGGCTTCACCGGGCGCGACTGAAACTTCGTCCGCGTATCCAGCCAGCGTTTTCTTGCGCATGGTGCTCTCCCCGTTTGTGGCTACAAGCCTGCGTCAGGGCCGAGGCGGCATCAACCGTTTCGTTGATGCTCTGACACGGCGCGATTCAGAGCCCATGCGTGACTCTCGAAGGTCATGGAATGGGCCAGGCGATCAGGCGGCAACCAGACCGGCTCATGGTCGTCCTCTTTTTCGATATCCGGATCGAATTTCAGATCGACGACATAGAAGTGGCAGAGCTTGTTCGCTGCCGGTTTACGGCCACGGTTGGCGTGGTATTGGCGAGCGCTGAACAAAAAGCGCTCGCTGGTGACACGATGCCCGGTTTCTTCAGTGATTTCGCGATGGAGTGCCTGGAGAAGATCTTCGTCGCTATCCACGCCGCCGCCGGGCAGAACAATGCGGTCCAAGGTGCGGCGGCAGACCAGAGCCTGGCCGGCATCATTGATGGCAATGCCATACACGCTGACCCGGTCGACATAGTCGATGCCATCCATGCAGGTGCCGAACTGTGGCAGAGGTTCCTCGGTCATGAGGCGGATTATGGCCCGTGCGGGCTTGCGTGCAATGGCTGGGATTAGAAGGCCTCATGGCTGACATGAGGGCCCATACCTTGCTCCGCTGACAAACCCGCTCTACAGCGATTGCCTGGGAGTTGGTTTATGTCTGAGAAAATGCCCATCAGGGCGATGTCCATTTGTGTCATGAGTACGGTTTCGGTGACCGTGACCATGGGCATCACCCTGCCGTTTCTGGCTTTGGTGCTTGATAGCTGGGGTGTTGACCCCTGGATCAACGGCCTCAGCGCGGCATCCCAGATGATCGCGGTCCTGTTCCTGGCGTTTTTCGGGCCACGGCTGATGGCACGTTTTGGCACCAAGAAGGTGATTGGTTTCGGGCTGGCTGGTGTTGCCCTGTCACTGGCGCTGCTGCCGATCTTTCCCAATGTCTGGCTCTGGTTCCCGATCCGCTTTCTGCTCGGGTTTTCGTCTGAACTGATCTGGACTGCTGGTGATGTCTGGATCAACCAGCTGGCACCAGAGAAGAAACGCGGGCGTATCATCGGCCTCGCCGGGTTTTTCCAGCATGGCGGCTTTGCCCTGGGGCCGATCCTGTTGGTCTTTCTGGGCACCGATTCCTGGATTCCTCTCTATATCGGCATGGCGGTCGTGTTGGCCGGGCTCCTTCCGTTGGGGCTGACAGGTGCTGCGGCAACCTTTGAAGGTCATGAGTCGTCGGCGCGCATCTTCCATTTTCTGCGTGTCGCGCCGGGCCTGATGATTGCCGGGTTCATGTTTGGTCTGATTGACAGTGCGACCCTCTCGCTTCTGCCGGTTTATGGCCTGCGCAAGGACCTTTCGTCAGAGCTGGCAGAGTCCATGCTCAGCATCTTTGTCATTGGCGCCATGCTGGGCCAGATACCCATGGGTATCCTCAGTGAGCGGTTTGGTGCCCGCAAACTCATCCTTGCGGGTGCCGTTATGTCGCTGGCCTGCCTGTTGGCCATGCCACATCTCATCACAGACCCCATCCTGATCTTCCCGCTTCTGGGTCTGCTTGGCGCAGGCCTTGGCACGTTTTACACGGTCGCCCTGGTTGATATGGGCAGGCGATTCAAGGGCGGTGCGTTGATCGGTGTCACGACCACCTTTATGTTTCTCTGGGCGACCGGAGCCGTGATTGGTCCGGGAATCTCCGGCCTGGCGATCGAGCTGGGTGGCCCCGACGCCATGCCCTACACGGGTGCCGTGCTGACCATGGCTTTCATCGGGCTTCTGATCATGCGCATTCGCCAGAATGACCCCTGACCAACGCAGACGGGGACTGATTGCCTGTATCGCAGCGACGGTGACCGTCACGGTGACGTTGGGCCTGACGCTGCCGTTTCGGGGGATCTGGCTGGAACAGCAGGGTGTCCCGGTCTGGCTCAACGGTCTCAGTGCTGCGGTACAGATGATGGCGATCCTGTTTCTGGTGCCGTTCGCGCCAGCCCTGATCAAGCGGTATGGCGTCGTGCGCATGATTGCCGTGGGGATCATTGGAATGGTGATCAGCCTGGCTCTGATCCCGGTGTTCCCGAACGTCTGGATCTGGTTTCCGCTCCGGTTTGCGCTGGGGTTCTTTACGGAGATGGTGTTCACCGCTGGTGATGTCTGGCTCAACCAACTGGCCCAAGAGAAGAAGCGAGGCATGACTCTGGCCGTGGCGGGCGTGTTCCAGCACGGTGGATTTGCGCTGGGCCCGCTTCTGATTGGGTTTGTGGGCACCGAAAGCTGGACCATTCTCTACATCGGCATCGTTGTCGTTCTGTTTGGACTGCTTCCCCTGGTCCTGGGTCGGAAGGCTGTTGTCGCGATGGAAGGAGAGCATCGCGCGCGCATCTTCTATTTCCTCAAGGTCGCGCCTGTCCTGATGGTGGCTGCCTTGATGTTCGGCCTGATCGATGAGTCCGTGCTGGCTCTGCTGATTGTCTATGGCCTGCGCGTGGGCCTTGATGAGCTTGCTGCGGGCGCACTTCTGACCAGCTTTCTCATTGGCGCGGTGCTGGGGCAGTTTCCGCTTGGCTGGTTATCGGATCGGATCGAACGTACCTACGTCATCACTGGCTGTGTGGCGGTAACGCTTGTGATGCTGATCGCTCTTCCCTTTGTCGTGCATGATGCGGTGTTGCGAACCATCGCGCTTGGCCTGATGGGCGCGACCGTTGGCAGCACCTATATGGTTGCGCTTGCCATGATGGGAGAACGGTTCAGGGGCGGTGAACTGATCGGTGTTACGACCAGCTTCATGTTCCTGTGGGCCCTGGGCAGTTTTGTTGCGCCGGCACTGAGCGGCGGTGCCATGGAACTGGTAGGCCCCAACGGCATGCCGATCCTGGCTGCGGGTCTGAGCGCCCTGTTCCTGATTCTGCTCTTCCGTGAAGTTGGCAATATCCGCAAGAGACGGACAGAGACGATTGTCGACGTCGGCGATTAGACGCGATTCCATCAGGGGTTCGCGCTTCGGGAGCTACATTCCCACACGTGCCATGTAAGCGCGGTTCAAAGGACTGGCCGGCCTTCGCGCGATGCGTTCCGCCGCCAGTGCCTGGGCCATGGCACGGTTGCCGGCGGCAAGCGCTGCCTCCAGCAGGGTCAGGTCGATCACATCACGCTGGGCGTGGCTTCCACCCAACACGCGCGTCGCATAGCGCACGGGAGTCAGAGCAGCGACTGCATCGCTGTAACGCTCCTGTGCAAAGGCCTGTATGCCACGGCAGACTGGCAGGCCCACGGCACGGGTGGCAAAGGCATTGGAATCCTTGCCTTGGGCCACAGTCTCGAGTTTTGTCAGCAGGGTTTTCTGCCCGTCCTCGTCGCCACAGGCGGCAAGCGCCATCATCGCGTGCATGTCTGAAAACGCGAACACACCATCGTCAATTCGGTCCTGCCAGAACGGCAGCAATTGATCCCATCGGCCTGTCACATCGACCTCGAACAGGGTCAGGCGCCAAAGCAGGGAAGCACAGTCGCGCATCTCGCTGACATAGTTGTCGGTGGGCCGGAACATCACCGAGTCGTAGAGGTCGAGCGCCTGGGCATAGTCGCCAAGTTCGACGTGCAGAAGTGTCGTGTGCCAGGTGTTGTGGACGGCAAAGATACCGTCCTTCCAGTGATCCCAGGTCCGGTTCATCCAGTCCAGGCCGTCCTGCAGCCGGCCTTCCATTTCATAGACATGCGCGACCGCGTGCACGGCCCAGGCATCACGGTTGTCGGTATCCCAGGCATAGAGGCCGCGCTCTTCGGCACGGGGATAATCGCCATCCTCCTCGAGCACAAAGGCGTCCATGCCGGTGATGAAGCTGTAGCCGGGAAGAGTAGCATCCCAGAAGGGCAGAACCCGTGCGATCCTGTCGCGGATCTGGCGTGTGTCACCCTGCAGGAAATCGACAAAGTGCGCTGCGTAAAGTGCAAAGACATCAAGCGGATAGGCCGCCAGGACAAGATCGTAACAGGCCTGTGTACCCGGCCAGTCGGTGCGGAACCAGGCATTCAGGGCTGCGATATGACCGCGTTCACGGTCGTTTGCCCGCGGTGCCAGGCCATTCAGAGTCTCCATGCGTTCGGCAATCGCGGGGCGATTGCGTCCGTCTGTTCCCATCAGCTTTCCTGCAGCATGGAAACAGTGCCCCATGACAAAGTCGGGATCGGCTTCCAGTGCAGCATCGACCAGGGGGTAGGGATCCTCGTTGAAGGTCTGGAAGAGATCGAGCGCGCGTTCCCATGCAACAAGGGCATCGCGGTTGTCCGTGGAATGGGGATTTCCGTGTTCGTCGACCAGGCTCATCGGACCTTCTTTCCGTCGACCAGAATGGCGTCGACTTTCTCAGGATAGAAACAGAGGTAATCGCCGATCCGGCGCACCTCATCAAGCGGGGCGGGGTAGTACCACACCGCATCATCGATCGTCGTGCCGCCTGCCTTGATGTGGTGATAATGCGCTGTGCCCTTGTAGGGGCAGCCGGTACGTAGCTCGGAGGGCATCAGGGCTGCGCCGGTCACGTCTTCGCGGGGAATGTAATAGCGCGGTTGGTGCCCGGTTTCGAACAGGAACCTTGCACGGTTAGTGCTGGCGATGGTTTCGCCGCCTGCCATGACCTCGACCTTACGCCCGCTTTCGAGGATGTCGCAGCGCACGAAGGGATCGCGAGCATGGATGAAAACCTCTTCATCCTCTTCAAACCAGTGATCCAGCTGTTTCCAGTAGAATGCCAGCCACCCCTCGATGCCCATGGCTTCATCAAACGGTGTCTCATAGCTCCAGACTGCGTTCTCTGCCACGCGGTCATCAGCGGTGAGCGTGTAGTAGCTGGCCTGGCCTTTGAACGGGCAGAAGCTGCTGTGATCGGTTCGCGTCATCATCGACATGTTGGCATCTTCACGCGGCACGTAATAGAGCGCGATATGCCCGGTTTCGCACATCACCACGGCGCGCTGGGTGTCGAAGACTGTCTTTCCGGCAAGGGTTGCGCGGACGCGTTTGGCGCAGGGAACCAGATCAATGCGGTAATCCGGATGGTCGCTGTATCCCGGCGCCGCGTTGCCCGCTGATGATGTGCTTGCCATGGAATCTCTCCAGCTTTGCTTGTGCCCGATAATGCTTACACTGCTGCAACCAAAGCATGAAGGACCATGGCCATGAGTGAAGACGACACCAACATCCCCGATGCACGAAAACGCGCATGGGGTGCGGTCTACAAGCCGCGCTACTCCGGCATTGCGACCTTCATGCGCCAGGAACTGCGGGAGGACCCAGATGATTGGGACGGCATCGAAATCGGCCTGATTGGTGTGCCGTTTGATGGTGCTGTGACCAATCGTCCCGGCGCGCGTCATGGTCCAAGGGCATTGCGTGACCAGTCAACTCTGATGGGGCGCGTCAACCATCAGACCAAGGCGCGTCCCTACGACTGGGCACGCCTGGCAGATCTGGGCGATGTCATGATCGAGGGGGTCTATGACCTCAACCGCGCAGTCCTGGATATCGAGGAATTTTATGCCAAGGTTGTGGCTGCCGGCATCATGCCCCTGACCGGTGGCGGGGACCATTCGATCACGCTACCGATCATGCGGGCGATGGCAAAACATCATGGCGAGCCGGTTGGACTGATTCACTTCGACGCCCATTGTGACACCGGACCGGAGCTCTTTGGAAACAAGCATCATCATGGCGGCCCCTTCAAGGTGGCGGTCGATGAAGGTGCACTTGATCCCAAACGCACAATTCAGATCGGCATTCGCGGACCGGCCGAAGCGCTGTGGGATTTCAGTTACTCCAGCGGCATGACCGTCATTCATATCGAAGAACTCTATGCCATGGGCATCGACGCGGTGATCGCCAAGGCGCGTGAAGTCGTTGGCGATGGGCCCACCTATGTCAGCTTCGATGTTGACGGCATGGACCCTGTTTATGCGCCGGGAACGGGTACGCCCGAGGTCGGTGGCTTCACCAGCTTTGAAGCCCAGAAAATGCTCCGTGGCCTCATGGGAATCAACATCGTCGGCGGTGACCTTGTCGAGGTCTCACCTCCCTTCGATACCGCAGGGATTACCTCGCTCAATGGCGTGCAGATGATGTGGGAGATTCTTTGCGTGATGGCCCACAAGATCGGTGCCGAGAAGGGACGATTGGACGACTAGACCGGATCATTAGAGCATCTTCACCTGCCCTGATCGCATCGCAAGGCGATTCGATCAAAACAGGATATGCTCTAGTCCAGTTCATCGTGCTCGACGATCCAGGGCTCCTGCTTGCCGGCTGCATACCAGTCCTGCATGGCCGGTAACGCCATGACGGCATCGACATAGGCCTGGGAAACCGTGTCCAGTTCGACGGCATAGGTCACCAGGCGGCTGACAACCGGGGCAAACATGGCATCGGCGGCGCAGAACGCTCCGAACAGGAAGTCACCGCTCTGGCCGTGATCACTGCGGCAGGTGTTCCAGAGGTTCTGGATGCGTTTGATGTCTTTCAGACAGGCTTCGTCGCGTCCGCGTCCGGCAAGCAACTTGCGTGTGTTCATGGGCATGGCGCTGCGCAGGCCGCCAAAGCCGCCATGCATTTCGTTTGCCGCACTGCGTGCGACCGCGCGGGGCAGGCGGTCAGTGGGCCAGACACCGGCATCAGGATGCTGGTCATGGAGATACTCCATGATGGCCATGGTTTCCCAGACCGTGTGACCCTGATCAATCAGAACCGGGACCTTTCTGGAGGGCGAGACCGCAGCAATGGCGGCGTCCCAGTTCTCGTCGAACATGGGGATCAGCTTCTCGTCGAACGCAAGGCCCAGCACCTTCATCAGGATCCAGGGACGCAGGGACCAGGAGGAATAGTTCTTGTTGCCGATGATCAGAAGAGGCGTGCTCATGCAGAATTGCCCAATTCAACAGGTGGAAGGTCCATGGCCTCGCGGATGCGCTGCTGGAAGAAGATGGTGCCGGGCTCTTTCTCGGCCGAAAGTTTTCCGGAACTGTAAAGTCCGGCATCCAGGTTCTTCTGGACGCGTTCACACACACCCATGTCTTCGGCAATCACCGCGCGTGAATCAGCGACATAGTCGTCGCCGAATTTCTCATCACCTTTGGGTACCCAGTAATAGGATTGGATGCGGATGCGTCCGGGTTCGAGCGCCTCGACCTGTTCGACATTGATTGCCCGCTCGGAGAAATGCAGCAGGACAGCGGGGAACTTGTAGACCCACAGGCCCTTGCCTGCGCGCACGTCGCCTTCGCCGCTGTAGCCGATGTCAAATCCGACAAAGCCGCCCTTCTCATAGGCGCGGATGTCGGCGCTGGCGACGGCCTTGTTCAGCCCGCCATGGATGAAGGGCAGGTGGTACCCCTCACAGGAATTGTCGCCATAGGCCTTCCAGTTGCACCGGCCTTCATAGGTTGTGAGCGAATGGAACGAGAAGTCCGTGATCGCCGGAAAGGGATCCGACAAATCAGCGACATCACCCATCCATGCATCGAGCGGCGGCGCTTCTGGGTCCAGGCAGACAAACAGGAGGCCCCGCCAGGCATCGACCCGGACGGGGAAGAGGCCAAATTTGCTTTTGTCGAGAGCGCCGGTTTCGGGAAACCCCGGTGCGGTGCGCAGGCCGCCATCAAAGCCATACATCCAGCCGTGATAAAGGCAGCGGATCGTCTGGCAATGGCCTCCGGCATCATCGAACAGTGGTCCCGCGCGATGACGACAAACATTGTGAAACGCGCGCAGGCCACCTTCGCGATCGAGCACAGCAAAAACCGGCCAGCCCGCGACATCGCCGGTGACGTAATCGCCGGGTTTGGCGAGTTGTTCGCTGCGACCGATCAGGTGCCAGTTGCGCGCAAAGATGTGACGGCGTTCTTTCTCGAACACCTGGGCGTCGCGATACCAGGATGCGGGCAGGGTATCGATCAGGGTGGTTGCGGTCATTGCGTCTCCTCTGGTTTCCTTCGTCGCTTAACCTGCCGCGGGGTTCAACAGCAGACTTGTTTTTTATTATAACACACGTAATGTAAAGATGAATTCGAGAGGAATGCACGTTGCCCAAAGTCGTTGATCATGATGAACGCCGTGAGGATGTCGCCGAGGCAGCCTGGCGTGTGATTGGCCGCGATGGGCTGGAAGGAGCAACGCTGCGCGAGATCTCCCGCGAAGCCGGATTCACCACCGGCGTGCTCCAGCACTATTTCCGGGATCGCGACGAACTCCTGGCCTTTGTCGCCCGCCAGATCTCGGAACAGGCCTTTGATCGGATGGCATTGGCAATCGAATCGTGCGCCCCGGGCAAGGCATGCCTTCGTCAATTGCTGGAGGTTCTGGTGCCTTTGGACCTGCGCACGGCGCGGGTTTCGGCGCTTCTGAGTTTCTGGGCGCGATCGGCTGTTGATCCGGTCCACAACGGCATTCAGGCCCGTCAGTACGCCACAATACGCAAGGCGTTTCGGGGGCAGGTTATGGCTGCCATGGAGAACGGTGAAATCGCAGTTGATCGCGATCCCGATGATCTGGCTGACCACCTGCTGGCCTTTGGCGACGGGCTGTGTGTCCGCAGTGGCATGGAGCCTGACAGATTTCCTGAACAACGGCGCAGCGCCATGTTGGATGCCGCGCTAAAAAACCTCTGACGATAAGGAGCCACGACGATGAGCATGATGGAACCCCTGAACCTTGAAGACTTCGTAAGCTCGGAAGCCATCAAGCGCCTGCGTCGGCCAGCCGCTGAGGCCGAGGGTCTTCCCGGTCGCGCTTATGCAGACCCAGCGTTTTTCAATCTGGAACGCCAGAAGCTCTTTCCGCGCGGATGGATGGCGATTGGTTTCGAGTCCGATGTGCCCAATGCCGGTGATGCCGTACCGGTCTCCATTGCGGGCTGGGACTTCATTGTTGCGCGCAACCGCGACAACGAAGTGAAGGTCTTTCACAACATCTGCCGACATCGCTCCATGACCGTGTTGCGCGAACCCTGCACCAAGGCACAGACTCTGCAATGCGGCTGGCATGGCTGGACCTATGATCTCAATGGCCGACTGATCGCCACTCCCGATATTGGCGGTGTTGATGAAAAGAGCGGCAAAGTAAGCGCCGAACAGCCCGGCATCGAGAAGGCCAAACTTGGCCTGCGGGAAGTACGCAGCACGACCTGGATGCACTTTGTTTTCGTCAACATTGATGGCCAGGCTGAGCCGTTTGAGAGCTTCATCCAGCCGGTTTTTGATCGCATTCCCGATCACGACCTTTCGCTCGTGAAGTTCTCGGGCATCACGACCAAGGCACAGTTCGACGGTAACTGGAAACTCGCGATCGAGACCGGGTGCGAGGATTATCATTTGCCCTGGGTGCATCCCCAGATTGGCGAACGCAGCGGAACCTTTGCGGGCGAGCGCGGCGCCGACACCTATGTTTCGATTTCAAGCCGCCGCAAAGGGAACGAGCCGGGCGATGACAGCCTGCCCATGTTCCCGCATTACAACGGCAAGAAGATGCATGAAGACGGGCTGGGCAACGAGCTCGTTCTGTTTTTCATTGTGCCCAATGCCATCGTCGCGGTGCTGGATGATCACGTTGTCACGACCATCTACCTGCCACAGTCGCATGATTGCACGCCGACCCGTCGCGCCTTCCACTTCATTGGTGATGCCGCAACCGATGAGGAACATCACGCTGTCCGTGAGGCCGTGCGCGATGGCTGGGTCACCGTAGGCGAGCAGGATTTCCCGATGGTGCGTGAGGTGCAGACCAAACACGCACAGCGCGACGAACTGGGCATGCCGACCCGCTTTTCAGCCTATTGGGAAAGCGCGGTCCATCACTTCCAGAACATCGTGGTTGACCGGTTAAGCGCGTAGCGGCCGGACTACTCCGGCGGGGCGATCACGCTGCGTTGTTCGCCCAGACCGTCGATGCCCAGGCTGACCACATCGCCTTCTTTCAGGAAAACCTTGGGGTCGCGACCGACGCCGACACCCGCTGGAGTGCCGGTGAGCACGATGTCGCCTGGTTCAAGCGTCATGAACTGGCTGACAAAATGAATCAGGTGGGCGACGCCGAAGATCATGTTGGATGTCGTGCCATCCTGCATGCGCTCGCCGTTGACGTCGAGCCAAAGGCGCAGGTTTTGCGGGTCGGGCACTTCATCAGCGGTCACGAACCAGGGGCCAAGCGGACAATAGGTGTCGCCGGACTTGCCTAGAATCCACTGGCCTGTGCCTTTGGCCTGGAACTTCCGCTCGGAAACGTCATTGGCAACGCAGTAGCCAGCGATGTGACTCAGCGCGTCGGCTTCATCGACATACTTGGTGTGTTTGCCGATCACCACGGCCAGTTCGACCTCCCAATCGGTGTGCCGGCTGTTGCGCAGGAGCACGATGGGGTCGTTGGGGCCGGTCAGGCACGTGTTCGGCTTGAAGAACGCAATCGGTTCTACGGGAGGCTCATTGCCCGTCTCGTGGGCATGATCGGTGTAATTGAGGCCGATGCAGACGATCTTGCGAATGCCGCCAACGGGCATGCCCAGACGCACATCTTCTTCCACGGCTGGAAGTGTTTCGGGGCGGATGGAACGCAGGCGATCCATCGTTTGCTCCTGAAAGGCAGGACCACGAATATCCTGAACGTGACCTTTGAGATCGCGCAGGACGCCATCGGCGTCGATCATGCCGGGGCGTTCCCGGCCCGGTTTTCCGTAACGAACAAGCTTCACAAGCGTTCTCCTGCAATCAGGTGGTCAGGCCACCGTCCACGTTGAGTGTCTGACCCGTGACATAACTCGCACCGGCCGAAAGGAACAGGATGGCTTCGCCATAATCGACCGGCGTGCCGATCCTGCCCATGGGAATGAGATTAGAATTGTCGCCCACATCCTGGCCGGGAAACCGGCACATCCAGGCCGAATCGACCGCACCTGGAGCAATGGCGTTGACACGCACGACAGGGGCCAGGGCGCGCGCCCATTCCTTGGTCAGGTTCACGAGGCCGGCCTTGGTGGCACAGTAGACAGAGCTTGAGCCGCCGTTCCCGTGTGCTGAAATGGATGCGGTGTTCACGATCGCTCCACCTGAATCGCGCAATGCCATCGCTGCAGCCTTGGTGCAACGATAGGGGCCGATCAGGTTGACGTTGAGAAGAAGGTCCCAGAACGCTTCGTCCTGGCGTTCGAAATCCTCTGGTGGGATCGGCTCCTTCGTACCGGGTGTGCCGGCGTTGTTGACGAGATAGTCGAGGCCGCCCAGCGCCTTGATCGCATCGGTGACCATGCGGGGGGCATCATCGGCGTCACCGACATTGCCCGGTGCGGCCACGACGTGATGTCCCTCGGCAGTGAGTTCCGCGATGACCCCAGGAAGGCGAGGCGAGTCTGACAGGTCGTTGATGGCAACGCTGGCACCACAGCGCAGGAAAGCTTTGACCGCACCCAGCCCGATGCCGCTGGCGCCACCGGTCACAAGCGCGCGTTTTCCGGAAAGATCGTAGTTGGCGAGCATCACGCTTCTCCGTCAGGTTCAAATTCAGTTTGCGGCAGGTTCATGTCGCCTGGCCAGCGCATCAAGCAGACGGACACCGACTCCGGTGGGACCTTTCGGGCAGAGCGGTTTGTCGTCATAGGCCATCTCCTTGCCCGCGATGTCGAGATGCGCCCAGGGCAGACCGTCGGCAAAGCGTGACAGGAGCTGTGCCGCATGGGCGCAATCAGCCGTTTCGATGTCGTGAGCCGTCTGGCGGAGATCGGCGATATCCGACCCCAGATTTTCTTCGTAAGCTTCGTCCAGTGGCATACGCCAGAGCTTTTCGCCGGTTGCCTGCGAAGACTTCACAAGGTCGGCGGCCAGAGCATCGTCTGTGGCGTACATGCCGGTATAGACCAGCCCGAGCCCTGCCATGATGGCATAAGTGAGCGTTGCCAGGTCGACCATCAGGCGCGGCTTGAAGGTTCGTGCCGTGTACCAGAGCGCATCGGCCAGAACCATGCGCCCTTCGGCGTCGGTATCGACCACTTCGATGGTCCAGCCAGCCATGGTCCTGACGACATCGCCGGGGCGATAGGCCCGTGCAGACGGCATGTTCTCAGCCAGTCCCAGAACACCGATGGCATTGACCTTCGCGCCACGTCCGGCCAACGCACGCATGGCGCCGGTAACCGCGCCGGCGCCGGCCATGTCGCCCTTCATTTCCTCCATGCCCTTGGCAGGCTTCAGGGTGATGCCACCGGAATCAAAGGTCATACCCTTGCCGACAAAGGCGATGGGTGCTTCCTGAGGGTCATCAGCGCCCTGCCAGCGAAGGATCGCCAGGCGTGGTTCGCGCGCGCTGCCCTGTGCCACGGCGAGCATGGCGCCCATGCCGTTGGCATGCAGCTCTTCAAGCCCCAATGCTTCGACCGTCACGCCCAGGGGCTCGAGTTGGCCGAGTGCTTCGACATAGGTTTGCGGGTAGAGAAGGTTGGCCGGCTCGGCGAACAGATCGCGCGCCAGAATGACGCCTGCAACGACGTGTGAGAGGTCGCTTTCCCAGCAAACCTGGGCCGTCCCTTCGGCGTCATGCACGATGACATGCGTGACGGGTCCATCATCATCCGGTAAGGCCCTGGTGCGCAGGCGTTCATGGCGGTAGCCGCGCAAGGCAAGGCCCATGACAAGGTGGGCGAGGCCGGAGGTCAAAGGGGGCGTTTGCATCGCAAGGGTGAGCGAGGCGCCGGAGCCATCATAGGTTTCGGCGAGCGTGCCCCCCAGATGCTCCCAGCCATGGGTATCGAGATCGTCGGGAGAACCAAGGCCGATCAGGCACAGCCGTTCGGCTGCCAGACCATGGGGCGCTGCGACTTCAACGATTTGGCGGGCATCGCCGGTGAATCTGCTTTCTGACCCGAGCGTTCGAAGGACGTCAGCCACCACGGTCCGGAGAATCCCGGTCGAGGCAAATGGTTCACGTTTTGACGTGACCCCAACGACCAGAACGTCAGCATGTTGCGAAAGTTCGCGCTCAAAACGGATTTGCAAGACCGGTTGCCCCTTTTACTGGACGCGACCATAAATCTCCCGATCCCGCAACGCCAGATACCGGGGGTGGATTCAGCGGCCCTCGGCGCGCCATGCTGCGGCCAGGCCGCCGACAAACAACAGCAGAGCGAGCCACGGTGGCAACAGCGCCAATGAATCAATGCCGCGCACCAGGTAGCGCCCGTGGTCAAGGACACCAAACCAGCCATTGCCGGAAAGGTCGCGGTCAGGCGAAACACGACGCACCGTCGGTATGGTGTCATAGGCGATCCAGCTGATGCCGCCACCGCTTTCGTCGACGATGGATGCCAGGGCATCCGACCCAGCACGGGGATCACGCCACTCCAGCGGGTTCAGTTCTCCGACACTGACGATGGTTTCGAGTTCGCCGTCGGAAATCTGAAACAGACCGGCCTCGCCGATGCCCAGTTCCGCGGTTGCCCGACCGGGATCGCCCGGCTCCAGCAGGATCGTTTGGGTTTCACCCGATGGTGCTGTGACCACAACCTCATGGGCGCGGTCTTCCATGCTCTGGCGCACGATTCGGATCTGGTTGCCGACGGCCACCGCGCGCAAGGCGTCTTCTTCCAGATCCGGTTCTTTCATCAGCCAATGGGCCAGACGGCGCAGCAATTCCTGACTGGGTCCGCCGCCATCATAGCCGCGTGACCACAGCCACAGATGATCGGAAAGCAATTCGGCGACACGCCCTTCTCCTGCCCGCTGAAGAACCAGCATGGGCCGGTCGGCAATGCCTTTGAGCAGGACATCCCCGCTCTCGGAAACCGCATCGATCTGGCGGAACCATTCGCCCCACGGCGGAATGGGTTGCTGAATACCGTTCAGACCGGCTGTCACGGGATGACGAAGGCCGTCTTCTGTTGGCGTCAGGTTGAACGCTTCCTCGATGACTTCGCCAGTGGGCAGAGCAGGCATCAAATCGCCCAGCACCGTGGTGTGGAGGCCCAGAGGGGTCGCAAAATCCGGTCCGGCGGAGACCATCATGGCACCGCCTTCGAGCACATAGTCAGCGATGTTCTGCAGGTAGGCCTCGGGAATAACGCCACGCTTGCGATAGCGATCGAAGACGATGAGGTCGAAGTCCTGCAACCTCACCTCGAACAGTTCGCGCACCGGGAAGGAGATAAGCGAGAGTTCGCGGATCGGTGTGCCGTCCTGTTTTTCAGGCGGACGCAGGATGGTGAAGTGGACCAGCTCGACCGACGGGTCGGCTTTGAGCGTATTACGCCAGACTCTCTCGCCGGTATGGACTTCGCCTGAGATCAGCAGAACCTTCAGATTTTCACGCACGCCATTAAAGGCCAGAACGGCGGTGTTGTTGACCGCGGTCAGCTCGTCCTCGTGTGCCTCGACATCCAGGCGAATGACGGAAAGGCCGGCACGGTCTGGAATGAAGCGCATCTCGTAGCGTTCGCCGATCGGGACATTGTGCGTGACCGGCTCGCCACCAGGCGGGGTAAGCGTGACCGGAACAACGCCGGATTCAGAGGCCGTGTCGTGAACACGCAGGCTCAGCATCACGGTTTGATCGACAATGCCGTAACGCGGCGCTTCCAGCAGTTCCAGTCGGCGATCGTATTCCTGGCGTTCTCCGGTCAGCAGCACATGAACCGGGGCATCAATACCCAGGGCCGCAACGGTTTCAGGGACGTCATGGACCGCACCATCTGTGACAAGAACGACGCCCGAGATGGCGGTGCGTGGCACATCGGCCAGGGAACGGCGCATTGCGTCAAACAGCATGGTCCCGGACCCGGGCAGTGCGTCCTGACCGGCGGCTTCTGCCGGATCGATTTCGGCGATACGCACTTCCAGATTCGGGAGCCTGCCCAGGCGTTCGGTGAGCGCCGCCACGGCTGCATCGGTCTGTTCGGTGCGCTCGCCCACGGTCTGGCTGGATGAGCGGTCCACCAGAACCAGCGTCACGTCGGGCAAGGCTTCCCGGCGTTCTTCGACCAGAGAGGGATTGGCGAGCGCAAGAGCGAGCGCTGCCATCGGGAAGATGCGCCAGATTGTGCCAGGCGCACGGCGCACGAAACCATACAGGATCATGGCAAGTGCCACGCCTGAGAACAGGATGATCATCCACAGCGGCAGCAGTGGTGACAGGACGATATCGGTGACGGTCGTGGCGCTCATTGACCGATCCGATCCAGGATTGCCGGTAGATGCACGGCATCGGCCTTGTAGTTGCCGGTCATGGCGTACATCACCAGATTGACGCCGAAGCGGAACGCCATTTCGCGTTGGCGTTCGCCACCGGGGACAACAGCATAGAGAGGCTGCAGTTGGTCGTTGAGCGCCCAGGCCGATGCCCAGTCGTTGCTGCCGATGACAAGAGCGGAAACGCCGTCATTGAGGCCGCCTGGATGTTGTTCCACCCACACCGACCCGCCGTCCCAACGGCCAGGGAACCCCGACAGCAGATAATAGGACTGGGTCAGGACGTGGCCTGAAGGCACACGCATCAGGGCAGGAATATTGAGGCCGCCCAACATCTCGGGCAGGCGTGCGGCGTTGGGGCCGGTCCCGGTCACGCCTTCCATCTCGCGATCAGCGTCGCGCGTATCGACAATCAGAATACCGCCGGCGGCCAGATAGGCATCAAGTCTTGCCTTGGCCACACCGGAAGGAACCGGCTGATCCTCTGTGATGGGCCAATAGACCAGGGGGTAGAGAATCAGATCGTCGGTTTCGATTTCAACGCCGATGGGATCGCCGGGCTCGACCGATGTGCGGGCTGTCAGGATCATGCCCAGGCCGCGCAACCCGGCAAAACTGACGCGGTCGATCTGTTCATCGCCGGTCATGATGTAGGCGAACCGGACTTCCAGGGCCGCCGCAGGAATTCCATCTTCAGTCAGGTCATCCTGCGCCTGGGCGCTGTCGGGCGCCAACAACAGGAAGAGAAGGGGAATGGCAGCAAGCCGCGTGCCTGTGCCAAAGCTTGGCACCAGGCCGCGCAGCGCCATGCTGGCGTAGATTTCGATAAGCGCCAGAAGGGCTGCAAACCCATAGATGAAGGGCCGCAGGTCAAGCTCTTCCTGTCGTTCAAAGCCTGCTGCCGCGATGCTGTCTGGAACCACGAGCTCTTCTGGAGATGCCAGGGTTTCGCCCAGATTGAGCGTGCGCCTCAGGTCAAGCGTCCCATACAGACCCGGCGGTGTTTCAGGGCTGGCAACAGCTTCTTCAAAAACATTGGCGGGGATCGCCATGGCGCTGGCCGGAGGGGGGGCCAGAACACCAAAACCGGTCAGCGACTGGATGGCAGGCAGAGGCTGGTCACCCAGTTCCGCGCCGGCACCCTGGGACAGGTCGATCAGGCGTTTCATCATGGATGCAAACAGGCCCGAGATCGGCAGGTTGGTCCATTGTGTGTTGGCGGTTGTGTGCACCAGGACAAGCCAGCCTTCACCGCGTTTCTCTGCCGTGACCAAAGGTGTGCCGTCCTCCAGTCTTGCCCATGTCTTTGCCGTCAGGTCGACAGTGGGTTCAGCCAGAACCTGACGGTCGATCAGGACATCGGGCGGTGGCAACAATCCTGCAAACGGGGAGTTGTTGTCGAACAGGGCGATCCGCTGGGCACTCGACCAGCTCATGGCACCGCCCAATGCGCGCTCGCGGCCGCGTATCTCGACCGGCACCAGATCGTCGCTTTCCTGGGAAAACAGGGGGCCTGCAAACCTTATGAGAACGCCGCCTTCTTCCAGCCAGGCATCCAGTGCGGGCCGCTCTGTTTCGGGTACGACCCCGACATCAGCCAGCACAATGACCGCGGGTGGTTGGTTCAGAAGTAGTTCAAGCGGCGCAGAGCGCACCTCTGCGGCAGCCTCCAGCGCGCGCTCGACAAAGTAGGTCGGTGACAGCAGTGGCTGCTGGCTTTCGATATCACCACCGGCAACCAGGCCGACCGGCGGGCGTTTCCAGCGCTGATCCAGCATGACGATGGCTGCTGCCGTTGGCTCGTTCTCGATTTCAAGCTGTGAAATCTGATTGCGTAACTCCAGCGGAACGCTCAACAGGGCTTCGGCCCTGCTTTCGCCCTGGGGAAAGACCAGTTCCTGACGTGCTACCAGTTCACCAGCCTCATCGTTAGCTGCGACCCAGACACGGCGTTCCGGACCGGTTCCTGCACGCAGGGCACTGATCAGGAGGAATCCGTTTTCGTCGACAGGAGCGAGCAGAACCAGGGCCGCCTTGGAATCACGATTCTGCATGATCGTGACATCACCGGTTTCCTGCAGTGCTGTCAGGAAGGCCGCATCCTGGTCTGAAGAAACGCCGTCGTTGATCCAGAAGACCTGATTGACGGAGTCGAGGTCGGTCAGTGTTTCTGCTGCTGCCCCGCGATCGACGGGCCAGGGCGAGGGAACCATGGCGTTCAGCAATTGGCCCGCGTTTTCGGCGCGCATCAGGCCGCTGTGCTCCATGGGTACACCGCTTTCCTGGGACGCGGTGCGTAACAGGACAACAGACCGGTCCTGGCGTTCTGCAAGGGAAACCAGGTTGCGTACTGCGGTCATGCGGTCAGGCCAATCGCGCGCGGATGCCCAGCCATCGTCGACAACAATCAGCATGTCGCCGGGAGCAAGCGTGCGATGCGATGGGTTCACCAGCGGGTGCGCAACGGCAAGGATCAGCAGTCCTGCCAGGCCAAGGCGCAGCAGGATCAGCCACAAGGGCGTCGATTCAGCGGCCCTTCGATCCGTATCCAACCCGAACAGCAGGCGGATCGCCGGAAAGGAAACCTTCCGCGGCATCGGCGGTACGACCTTCAGCAGCCACCACAACAGCGGCAACAGAACCAGGGCAATCAGTGCCCAGGGAACCAGAAAAGCCAGGGGACCAAACGTTGCCACGATCAGCTCACCTGACCGGCAAGATTGACGTAGAGGGGCAAGAGAGCTGCCTGCGGCTGGCTGTCGGTGTGATGGGTCGTGAAGCTCCAGTGCACCGCACGGGTCAGGCGTGAAAGCTCTTCGCGATGGGCCTGCATTCTGTTGACGTAGTCGGTCCGCAGCGCTTCGGCCCGACTGGCCAGCATCGAGCCCTCACGTTCCAGACCGTCGAACAGGACCCGCCCAGCATAGGGCAGGGTCTCCTCGGCAGGATCAAGCACCTGCACCAGATGACCCGTAACGCCCTGGCCTGCGAAATGTTTGATCATGGCGTCGAGTTTTTCGATCGGTTCGAGAAAATCACCGATCAGAACAAGCTGGGCATGTTTGGGGAGAATTTCGTGCACGGGCAGGCTTGCGGGTTCGGAATCGGATTCGTGCATCAGGCGCGTGGCAAACCGTGTCAGTGCCGCACTGCCGGTACGCGGGCGTTTGTCGGTTCCCAACAGGGCAATGTTCTCATCGCCGCGCACCAGAAGGACGGCAAGCGCCATCAGAAGAAGACGCGCACGATCCAGTTTGGTCGAGTCCGAAAGGCGTGAGTTGAACGCCATCGACGCAGAGGCATCAGCCCAGAGCCAGACGCTCTCGGCAGCCTCCCATTCGTTTTCGCGCACGAACAGGCGCATGGATTTTGCCGATGCGCGCCAGTCGATCATGGTTGCTGCGTCGCCACGTTCGTAACGCCGGAACTGCCAGAACGTCTCGCCTGGTCCAACACGACGGCGACCGTGCACGCCCTGCGCGACAATCGCGGCAACGTGTTCGGCCTCGACCAGCAGGGGGGGCAGATGCGCAACCAGCTGTTCGGCACGCCTGCGGAACGTGACGGCAGTTTCAGCCATGGTCACGCCCGGCGTTCAGGGTGTGTGGAACCATCAACCCAACGGCGCTTTCAGACGATGGATGACCTGATCAATGGTGATGCCATCGGCGCGTGCGGCAAAGGTCAACGCCATGCGGTGACGCAGGATGGGCCCTGCCAGGGCAATGACATCGTCGATGGATGGTGCAAACCGGCCATCGAGCAGTGCACGAGCGCGCACTGCCAGCATCAACGCCTGGCTGGCGCGCGGTCCCGGACCCCAGGCGATTTCCGCCGTGCTGTGCTCGTCACTGGGACGGCCCGAGCGGACCAGGGAAAGGATGGCTTCCACAACGCTCTCGCCAACCGGAATACGCCGCACCAGACGCTGTGCAGCAAGCAGTTCCTCGCCTGACATGATCTCGCTTGGCGTCTCTTCCTCGGCACTGGTTGTGGCAACCAGCATTTCGCGTTCGGCATCGCGGTCGGGATAGTCGACGTCGACTTCCATCAGAAAACGGTCAAGCTGGGCTTCCGGCAAGGGATAGGTGCCTTCCAGCTCCAGCGGATTCTGGGTTGCGAGCACATGAAACGGTTCGGGCAGGGGATGGCGTGTTCCAGCCACAGAGACCGCACGCTCCTGCATGGCCTGCAAAAGGGCAGACTGGGTGCGCGGGCTTGCCCGGTTGATTTCGTCCGCCATCAGAAGCTGGCCGAACACCGGCCCTTTGATGAACCGGAATTCGCGCCGGCCCGAATCGGATTCTTCGAGAACCTCAGAGCCCAGAATATCAGCCGGCATCAGATCGGGCGTGAACTGCACACGCTTGTCTTCCAGGCCCATCACGGTACCGATGGTTTCCACCAGCTTGGTCTTGCC
>Ga0055584_100001272_pt1 | contig 24732 bp, 31 predicted proteins | sample OSDHelmetaG_FD_58716 | JGI IMG/M metagenome (GOLD analysis project Ga0055584, IMG submission 58716) | Pelagic marine sediment microbial communities from the LTER site Helgoland, North Sea, for post-phytoplankton bloom and carbon turnover... | ecosystem: Environmental > Aquatic > Marine >...
AAAAAATTTTATACAAAAAAAAATGTATAAAATTCATCTATAATATAAATGGCAACAGGACAAGGTAATACTACTTTTAGTTTTGTACGTAGGACAAGTACTGATCCTCAAGGAATGGCAGAAAATGCCGGTATTTCAGTATTCAATGCAGACTCTCTAAGGAGTGTAAATATAGCTGACATGTCTGGTGTGGTAAATAATGACTCCCTGGTGTATAATAGTACTACTACTTCATGGGAACCTCGTTCTGGGAGTATGTATTCTTTCAGTGTAGCGGGAGATAGTGGTAGTACGGAAGTTATAGCAGAAGGTGGTACCCTGACTTTGGCCGGGGGTACGGCACTTTCAACGGTTGGTAGTGCTGCAGATACTGTAACTTTTAATTTGGATAATACAACAGTCGCGGCGGGGACTTACACCCTAGCAAATATTACTGTTGATGCACAGGGGAGACTTACGTCTGCATCAAATGGAACAGAGAGTGGATTAGTGTCTAGCGTTGGGATGTCTAATGCGGGTAGCGCGGGGTTGACATGGACTACAGATAATTCTACAACGACTCCAGTATCTTATATATCTGGGGGGTTGTTGGGGCAGGGATTTGGTGGTACGGGGGTGAATATGGTAAATGGGGGTGATGGAAATATTTTAATTTGTCAAAAGACAGGAAATGCTTCACTGGCTTCAATAGGGGCTGGTAGTAATATTACTATTTCGGTGGGAGCGAATACTATAGAGATTGGTGCTTTAGCTGAGCAAACTAGTAGTACATCAGGATTTTTTCAGATGTATTATGATTCTACAAATGCAGTATTTAAATACTTTAAAAAATAAGCAAAAAAGATATAATAGATTTTTATTTATTATATCTTCAATCTTCCCAGTAGTCGTTACCATAACTACAGTATATTTCTTGCCCTTCACTTATTTCCCTGGTGGATACTATAATACATCTATTTTCGTCTGGTATTTTTATATATGTAGAGTTTACCTTATCTGGATCTTTGGGATCGTTTACATATCTCCCAAGGTCCCCAGTGGGTCGAGAAGCGTCAATATAGAGATCTCTGGCGAGACGTAGCAAATAGTGGGAGTTTACAACTTTAGGTGTATGACGTAGTTCTCCACCATATTCACATATAACATTATTCGGGGGAATTTTTACTTTTGTAAATAGGCCCATACCAGAGTCTGGTAATTCGGATTCGTCTACAACTAGACGCAACTCACCACGTTCACGTGGTATAGTATATTTAATTTGAGGATATTGTTCTAGAATTTTTGTATCTTCCTCTACACGGGAGCCTGTGTTTATTGCATATTCTATTGCATCTCTCCCCAATTCGTATCTTTTGCACATGAGGGCAGATACCCCTAGACCTTTCCAGACTGTGTATGATGATAGGAGGTTATCTTTTACAGAGATAATTTTGTCATCGTTTACTTTAGTCATGGTAGCCCAGTTAAAGTACATGCTAGCCATATTATGACAACCAAGCTTCTGGTATACTAGTCCAGATAGGACAAGTCCCTCAGGGCGTAATCCCCCCAAGTGGAGTTCACTGTGGACACATGCTTGAGAGAACCAATGTAGGGCGGTGTGTAGTTTTTGTAGGAGGTCACAAATTCTACCGGAGTTCATATATGAACTATATTTTTCTTCTGGACATATGTTATTCATCCCAAGGTGTTTTTCATACACAACTAGGGCATTCTGTAGTTCTCCTAGACCCACGAGTGTTTGAGCTAGATAATAAACAGCCCTGGGTTTATTTGGATTATTTTTTATTTCTTCTTCTAATGTGACTTTATCCCATTTTTTTCTGGCAAGTGTTTTTTCACGTTCATTTGTTCGGTCTTGGTATATTACAATTTCTTTCAGAAATTCTATCTTTGGGAGTTCATCCCCATCACCGTATTTTAAGAGTTCATGTACAGCCCCCTGGTATTTCCAATTATCTCCGGCTCTAATAAGTTTTATATTTTTAAAGGACATATTGGAGTTATCTATTTGGCATTCCCATAATTGATTTACAAAAATACCCTGAATGAGGAAATGGTCCTTGAGAGATTTTATCAAGATAGGTATGGGAATGGGGGTCCTTAGGACTTCGTTAGCATCCAAGAGAAGTATCCAATCTTCCTCGGGATTGAGAAAGGTATTTACCCAAGAAATAGAGGCGTTTCTAGAGACTGAAAAATTTACCCATTCTCCGGTTTCCACGAGGAGTTCAATATCCCCTTGGGAGAAAATTTGGTGATTACGTACTATTTCTAGGGTATTGTCAGTGCTCCCAGTATCATAGATAGCGACACGTTTAATACCCACACCACTAAGGGAGTTGAGAGTGAGGTGGATACAGTCGGCTTCATTTTTTACCATTAAAAGTGCAGTTAGCATATTTTATTTTGATTTAATTGTTTAATTCTTTAACATAGTATAGAAAGTATGTGGAACGATATACATATTAATTATCCTCATATTAGTGATATTACGTCGGTAGAACATGAAAAACGAGTATTTACAGCTTATGACTCTATGAGGGGTAAAAAGATAGTACTAAAAAGTATGAATAAACGTGTAGTTATTAATACTATACAGAATCACTGGTTATGCGCACATTGGAATATAGCAGTCCCTAATTTATATATGATGGGAACGTTTTTACAAGATACAGATGAGGCATTTATTGCATATGAGTATATACCGGGTATTGATCTGTTTACATATGTAACAGAAGAGGGACCAATAGATACAGATACTTCTATATCTATTATTAAGTCTATATATACTATAATAGAAATGTTAATTAAATTACAACACGTACACCTTGATATAAAACTGGAAAATTTTGTATATAATAAAGAGACAAAGGATGTGTATCTTATAGATTTGGAACTTATGAGGAGAGTAGTGAATGATGAATTAAAACAAGTATCCAATAATATAGGTACACTTTTATACCAAAGCCCAGAGGCGAAAAAAAAACAGTACCACAAAAATACTGATTTATGGGGTTTGGGGTTGATAGGGTTTATTCTTTTGTTGTCTTACAATCCCCTACAGATAAATATAAAAGTTGATGATGTTCATAATTATGCCCTATCTAAATTATCTGGTAAATATCCTAATAATATAGTTAATCTAATATATAATCTCCTCAATCCAGATCCCACTATGAGAAAATGGACTGGAAATGTATAATACTTAATTAATATCTACAATATTCTAATACTCATAAAGGTATTAGAATACAAAGTATGTTAGTTTATTCTAGATATTCAATACGAACAGCCATATCCCCAGCGGTGAGGGACGTGGTATTGACGAGAACACCAACATGCTGAGCCCCCGCCACAACAACAAATGGGCCATCAGTAGCCCCAGCGGGGAAAGCGATACCTTGTTCCCCGAGATTCCCGGCTGCACCACCAGTGAGGATTGCCCCGACGAGGGCACTGCATAGTCCCCCACCAGCAGAGTTTACAGTAGCGAGGGTCATATCATTCACAAGGCGTTCCCCAGCAACAGCAGTAGCAGTAGCAGTCCAAGCCTGTGTGGCGATATCAAAGTTTGCACCAGCCCCCGCGATAGTAGTACCATTATTTGTAACTCTCATTGACAGAATCACAGCCCCCGCGGGGAGAACTAGTAGGCCTTGATCTGTAGACACGAGGGCTGGGGCTTGACCCTCTGTAGTATTGAGGAAAACACCACTTCCAGAGGGGGTAACATTAAAACCCGTTGGGGCATAACCAACGACAGTCTTGAGAGTCCCAAGACCGGGGACAGCAGTAACATTGGCTAGGGAGTTAAGGGTGGCATCACCCCCAAGGAGGTCAGTGACTTTAATTCTAGAGACATCAAGTACTTCTACTTGATTAGCTTGATTTGTAACGGTTGTAAAATTAGCGTTTCCATTAACGGGATCAGGTACAGACATTTTATTATATGTATATAATAAAAATATTAAATATATTTATTTACAAGAGGTATTCAATACGGACAGCGAAGTCCCCAGCGGTAAGGGCTGCGGCATTAACTAGGACACCAACATTAGCAGAGCCGGCAACTACAGCTACGCCGGGGCGGGTAATACCAGCACCCCCAAGGGCGGCCCCAGCAGCCCCAACACCATCTAATCCAGCCCCAGCGATAACACCACCTGGATTATTAACACCGGCCAAAGTGGCGGCGGCAAATAGTGAAGCATCGCTTGGAGTAGCTGCAAAAGTTTCTACACCAACGGTAAAAGTAGCTGCACCACCTGATGCAAGTGTAGTATTATTGTTGGTACCTTGAACATTGAGAATAACAGCCCCAGTGGGGAGGGTAAGAAGCTGAACATCATTAATTGTTGTAGCAGCAGCAAGACCCTCCTTAACATTGAGGAATACTCCAGCGGCAGCCCCGGTGGTACCGAAACCGGTAGGTGCGTAGCCTACAACACTTTGTAGGGTTCCACGTCCGGGGACGCTTAGGACATCTCGGTAGGTTTGAGAAGTAACAGTTTCAGATGTAACTGATGTAAGTTGAGCATCTGAAGCATCAAGCTGCTCGATTTGGCCGGCCTTATTGAGGACCTTTACAAAATTTCCATTTCCATTAACTGGTGCGGGTACAGACATTTATTATAATATAAGAAGAAAAATACTTTTAATTATTTTTACCAACCCAATTATTAATCCATGGAATTAATTTTTCTTGGATAGCTGGAGTTGTCCTTGTATAGTATGGTACAATAAATTTACCATTTGCAACATACCTATTCCAGTCACCATCTGTATTAATAACAGATGCAAGTAGGTCACGTTTCATTTGTGGTACATTACATAGATCACTAAAAGCGGCTTTAAAATCATCTGGTTCTACCCCAGCCGCTTTTACCCATTGCAAGATCCTCGGACGTACATTAATAGTTGCATTCTTATAATAAGACCATATAACTCGTTTATGTACTTTGTCATATGTTTCCCACTCATCTAACCCATTTTCAGAAAACTTATAAACTACATCCTGTGGAATAGGTGGTGCTTTCAAAACAACATCTAATGCAGTCCGTGCATAGTTTAATTCTGGTACTTTTGGTATTTTATATGTTTTTCCATCAAGGAATGGTCCCATGAGGGGTGAATTTAGGTCATGCCAACCATAACAGTAGTATTGAATCTGAAGTTGTTCAGAATCTGACATAACTTCTACTCCCTCAGAGCTTACTTTATTTATATTAGATCCAACTACTCTGATCCTAACTTTAGGGTTGTTGCTATTATTCACGAGGATAGTGACAAATTTAACTTCGGGTACGACTTCGGCTTCGACTTCGGCTTCGGCCTCATCATTGGTGAGTGGTTCTACTTCTTCAGCTGTTTCTGAGGGGGGTTGGGGTGGATTTTTTTTGGATTTTTTAGCTTTTTGTGAGTTTTTGTGGGGGGGTTCTAAAGTGTCCATGTCATCATTGACAGAAAGATTACTAAATGAATTATGCATTTAGTAACAAAATCAATATATCTTTAAATAACTTGGGAATTAATTTCCAAGAAGTTCAGCGGCAGATTGTGGAACCATAACGTAAGAAACAGCTACAACAACATTTCCAGCTGTGGGGGCAGCACCCTTAATGGTATACCCTAGGACATTTGCTCCGGCAGTAACCCCAGCAGAACCAGAAGTAGCTAGGGAAGTATTACCATCATTACCCAATGCTATAGCACCAGAATTTATATTTGCAACAGTAACGTCGTCAAAAACACTAGTATTAGTGGTTTGCCACGCTGCAGGGCCAACATCAATACCGGTAAACCCAGCACCAGCTAGGAGGGTGCCATTATGAATAACTTGAGCTGAAGTGATAAAAGCTCCAATAGGTAGGGTAAGAATATCAGCATCGGTTCCTACAGTAGCTTCTGCAAGATTTGGTTCGGTGTTGAATGCGAGAACTGTTGCGGCAGCAGTTCCTACAAATGCAGTTGATGAGTATCCATAGACTGTGTGTACAGCAGGGACTCCGCCTAGGTGACGTCCAGCTTGTGCATTTCCACCAATATTAAGTTTGGACGCGTTAATTTCTGAAAAGTTACTATTACCAGTTGTTCGGGTAAAATTTTGATTTCCATTGACTGGAGCAGGTATAGACATTTTTATATTAACAGAAGAAAAAAAATATTAATTAAAGACAATATGAAGAAACATCAATTAAGTTTTTGATGATACAGTCCAGATAAGAATAAATAGGGCTATAGATATCTGTATCCAGACAAGTACTACTGTAGTCTTAGCAAAAAGAAGTTTATTATCACTCATATTATCTATGGTTGCATAGTTACCTATTAATTTAGCATTAAACGACATCTGGGTTAGATAAATAAGTCCAATTATACTTACCACAGACAAGACAAGGGAAATAACACGAAGTGTAAATTGTAGGGAGTGTTCCATTTATCTTTTAACAATATAAATGAATTTTTATTTTAACTCCCCAGATAGAGAGTAAGAACTAAGAAATGCTATCTGTTAATAATCAAAAGTATACACTAAAAAATAGACTGGGAAATGGTTCATTTGGAAATGTATTTTCTGTAATTAGGGAGTCTGATAATAAGGTATTTGCAGCAAAATGTTTCATGAGCGAACCAACCCAAAAAGAGATTGATCTTGGGGCCCTAAGGGAAATTAGTGTACTAACTAGACTTCAAGGTAACAGTGAACAAGGCATCATGGATCTTACAGATGTTATAATAGAAGGTAATAGTATAGCTGTAATTATGCCTAAATATAATATGACCCTTACCACAGCTATTCATAATAAACTATTAACTACTATCCAACGTAAAATTATTACTAAACGTCTATGTAAAGCCCTTGTATTCCTCAAAAACAAAGGCATATTACATAGGGACCTAAAACCAGACAATATCCTCCTTGATGATAAATTTTACCCTGTTGTGGCTGATTTTACCCTTTCTAAGGTATTTTCAGGTGTATCTAAGGGTGGGACACATACAGGACAAATAGCTACTGCTACATATAGGGCGCCAGAGGTTGTAGAACAAAAACCATATGGTTTTCCCTCTGATGCGTGGTCATTAGGGGTTATTTTGTATGAACTCTATACAGGGAAATTATTGACCCTCACAACAGACCAAGATGCACTAACTTTTTTAACTGAACATACAAAGCATCTTAAAGCCAATGCAATCTCTGAAGTTATACAGGGTCTATTAGAGCCTGATCCAGACAAAAGGTGGACACCTTCTCATGTTTTGAATAGTCGTCTGTTTAATAAAGATGGTACTGGATGTATAAATATACCTAGGATCTCACTGACACCTAAAAAGTTACCTATGGTAACAAATCAGAGTCTTATAGACCTATGTCAAATATATGATGTTAAAAAACGAGTAACGTGTTTAGCTGCACAATTATATATTACTACTACCAATTGTTCTCCCCTCAGTGCTGTTTTATTAGCATGTAAATTTTATGAGACTGAATTGAGGTCATTTCCGGGGATTGATCAATATTCCCGTGATGAGAAATATATATTAAGTGGGATGAAATATAATCTTTTCTACAATTAGTTTAACTTAAAAATACATTTCCACATGGAAAATGATACGATCCATACCCACAAGAACAAATCTGACACCCACAAGTCAACCTCAACCCCCCACAAGTCAACCTCAACCATCTAAAAAACAAGAATCATCAATGTGGTGTCCTCTTCCAAATAAGAAACATCCACAATCTGTAGTGTCACATAAATCTCCCCCTTATAGGGTTTCCCCACATGGTAATCATCCAAGGGGGCTCAGTCCCCCGAGGAGTCCTCGGGTACCTATTAATCCATCTGAAAGAGAAGGTGAGGTAAATATGCTTCTCCAACAATATAAATCGCTTACGATAAATCTTAATAAAGTTAGGGGGAGATTATATAGTCTAGGTGTAAATCCCGAAAACTAAATACAAGTTTTTATACTATAAAGTATAAAAATACTTTAGACACTACTTTACATAGTCATGAATCTCATTTCAGGGCTTACCATGGGTGAAACTGAAGAATGTTTTCCCCTAAGGTATTTTACAGTTTCTACGAGTAGTAATACTAGGGCAATAATTACAAGGACTAGGACAATAGTAAAAAGCCAAATAGGCATTCCCATAATTTTCTTTTCATCAGAAGAAAATCCTTCTATTGGTTGACCAAGCCAATAAGCCTTAATGAGTTCCCTATTACGAATAGCTTCCCGGAAAATATTTGTTATTTTATTTTGTGACTTAGACATTTATACTATACAAATAAATACTATACAAAAAATTTATGAATAAACCCATACAAAAATATACTGATCTATATGTATTTGAATGTCCCCATTGTAATAATCTAGTCACCGTATCCATAGGTGAAGTTAACTGTGGTATTTTTAGACATGCTGTATATAAAAATACTGGTAAACAGGTTCCACCTCATTCTAGTCAAGAAAAATGTGAAGCCCTAATAAAGGCAAATAAAGTCTATGGATGTGGTAAACCATTTAGAATAAATAATGACATCGTAGAACCATGTGATTATTCTACTTAGAATAATATTTTCATAATAATAAACTATGAAAATAGAACAAATTAAAATCCTCTGTAATACCCTTACAGAAACATATGATTCTGGTTTACTAGACTCTTATAAACAAGACGATAATACGATCCTTCTTTTCAAACTATTAAGTGAAAAATTTTACACAGACCGAAAAGAAGGTGTAAAATATGTACTTATGAATCTTATTTATAATCACTACAATATTCCAAAACCCAATCCCAAGTATATAATAGGCCCCATATCCCTCAGTTATCACTATTCATCCTTATTTCAAACTACTATTTATGTTTTTGGAGAACATCACAATATTAGTGGGAAGTCTTGTATCCCCAAACCAGATTCCATGTATATTAATAATTTCCTGGGTGAACTATTTTCAACTACAGATGTGTTTATAGATGCATTTTTAGAATTTCCAGGGTATACAGGGGGAGAATATAAAAGTTGGGAAGGTATGCCAGATACTAGTTTGAATCTTAATGTGATGTTTAAGAATTTTGAAAATTGTTTGGGGGCCCAGCACCGGGATATCCCGGTATGTGATCTTATGCGTATCCACTACATAGATTTACGAAAATATGGAATAAAATATATGAATACAATTTCCTTAACTATAAGGAACTTGGGTTCATATATTGTCCAAATTGAGAGGAAAAATAAAGTAAACATACCTACAATTTTAATAACTAATAAGTCAGTTTTTGAAAAGTTAAAAACCCCCAATAAAGAGGAATACATTAATTATTGGAAAAGTCAGATTGATACACCCCTGATTAGGAAAGAATTAGAAAAGTCATTTCTAGGTGATATAATAAAAGAATTTGTCCTGGGGAAAATAGTTAAATGCGGATTGATGGAAAGAGATAATATAAATAAAACTGTTAAAGCTCTAACAAAGTCGAATCAGACATCTTCATATTATCTTAACCATCTCAAGACTCTTAAAAATATACTAAGTGCATGTAATGCATTAATTATCGATGCCTATTCATTATCTAGAATGTTTAGAACATTCCCCACGGGGAATAATCAACCCTCTAAGGTAAAAAATATTATATATTATGCAGGGAACGCCCACTCCTCGTGGGTTAGGGAATTCTTGGAGAGTATAAATTTTAAAAAGAAATTTCATGTGGAAAATAATAGTGGATGTTTAGACTTGCCTATGAGACATATGCCTTTTTTTAGTTAATATGTAATTACGGTTTCATTTAGTGGTTTATATGACACCTTATCAGGTGTTCTCAAACCCATATTTTTATTCCATTTTTTTAACTTCTCCAATTCTACTGTCTTACTTAGGGTAGAGTCATTATTCTGTATCTCAACCCAATAGGGGCTATCTTCATCTTCTTTATATGCAGCGCTAAAAATAAACCATCCATACTCTGTATTTCCATTACTCCGTTTGACATATAGTTTATCTCCAAATATATCTTGTAATTTATCAATAGATATGGTTGTATTTTTAATATGTGTTTTAGCTGTCTCTTTACATTCTTCTTTATGACATACTTGTAAACCATAGTATATATTATTTTCTACCATAACAGATTTGTGTCCAGTAGAAATATCACTAGAACAGATATCACATTTTGTGTTGTTCATAATAAAAGAGACCCTATGAGGATATACCATTTATGTATGGAAAATTTATTGTTTAAATACAACATTTTTTGTACTTTTTTCCACTACCACATGGACATGGGTCATTTCTCTTTTGTTTGGGTTCAATATTTCTCCTAGGCTCTCCACCACCCTTCTCCTTTAGTATACTTACTACATCTTGTGTTAGGGTGGGAGGTATATTCCCAGGGTCAATAGTATCTGTCAAAGCTAGTAGCTTTTCTATCTTGTCATTACCTATCTGTTCCATACTAATACCATTTTGTCTCAGAAGGGGAGCAATAATATCCTTAAGTTGTGAACGATCCATATTTATATGGAAGTCAAACTTTCTTTATATCCTTTATATAAAGAATGAAATGGCAAAAATTACTAAGTATAACTTTAGTTTCCCTAACTCTTATTATATGTGTGTATCTCATTTGTAACCATGTTTCAACTGAAAAATTTTCAAAAACAACCCATGGTTCTAAGGAACTCCTCAAACAACATGTAGATCAAGTCCATAAAAAACTAAAAGCCGCCTCCCATGGACAAATAAAAGGTAAAGGCAAAACCAAACTATATCTGATAGATAATTTTTTAAGCGAATCAGAATGCGATGAGCTTATAAAAGTTGCAGAAACTAAATTAACGAAATCTACCCTTACACGGTATGATTCCGGGGATCCAAAATTTAGAACTAGCATGACGGCTTATTTTTCCCCAGGAACCCCCATAGAAGACAAAATAGAGGCTAAAATTTGTGAGATGGTGGGTATTCCTTGTTCTTATGCAGAGACATCTCAAATACAGAAATATCAAAAGGGGCAAGAGTTTAAACTACACCATGATTATTTTGACCCTGAGGCAGATCCGACATTTTTTGCTAATGGTCAAAGAACATGGACATTTATGGTCTATCTTAGTGATGTAGAGGAGGGTGGTACTACTAAATTCCCCCGAGTAGATACAACCCTCAATCCTAAAAAGGGTCAAGCTGTAGCGTGGTGTAATGTATTTAGTGATGGCAAATTAGATAGTGATACCTTACATCAGGGCTCCCCCGTGGATAAGGGTGAAAAATATATAATCACAAAATGGTTCAAGGATAAAAAAGACTGATAAACCTGTTTTTAAGAAAGTGCTTGGAGTTGGGAAATTGTTCTGTAGAATTATTTATTGATATCAATAAATAATGAGTTGTTATAGGGAAAATTATATAACCCTGGGTTCTAGTAATAATATAGGGTACAATGTACCAGTATGTCGGGATGGATCAGAACCTAGATTGGTATCAAGTTCGGAGCCCAAAATTTTTGGTCCAGTAATTTGGCCGGGTTTACATATAATGGCAGAGAATTATCCAGAGGTTGCAGATAGGGATCACCATATGGGATGTGTAAAGTTCCTTGAGGGATTACCATATATGTTACCGTGTGGGACGTGTGGGTCCCATCTCCTAAAGAAGGAGAATTCTAAGTCTCACTTAATCACGGAAGCGTGTAATACACGTCGTGGTTTAAGAAATTTTTTGGTAGATGCACATAATAATGTGAATGAGAATACAGGTAAGAAGATATGGACACCCCGGGATGCTCGTGCTCATTATTGTCGTATACCAGCTTGTCTAGATGATAGAAGGGATGGTTGGTTTGGTGATAGTATACCTTCTCCCGGTGGGAAGTCATGTGTGGAAGATGAGTTTATGTCTTAGCGTTTACATGAGGGGCACATCCCTGCTAGGGTACTATAAGCACATTTTTCTGTGGGATTTTTTTGCTGTGTAGGTTCTACCATTTTCATGGGTTGTATATAGCTATGAGGTTTTTCTATATCAAAAAGTTCTGGTACAACAGTAGCTGGAAAGGGTGGTTGAATGGTAACAGTGTTACCAAGGGGTGTATTAGCACCATAGTTTTTTGGGTTTGAATAACAATTTGGCATGGTTTATTATAAGAATATAAAAATGAAATAAAGAGTCTTTTCATAATATAAAGTATCAAGAATGAATATTCACAACGAGAAAATATATTTAGGCCCGCGTGATGCCTCGTTTAAGGCATTAATTACTAACCTTCTTAAGAAGGGTAAACTTAAGCCCAAATATATAGAATTATTAACAAATGAAGATAATATGAAGCAGTATGATATAGCATTTACTGCAGCCTCGGCAAACGAGGAGGAAAATTATGAGGTATATGAACAGTTGGGTGACCTTGCTGGTAATAAGTTTATAGTAGGGTATTCATATAGACGTTTTCCTCAGTTATACTGTCCGCTAGGTGTAAAAATTGTGGCCCGTTTGAGGATTAATTATGGTTCAAAGAAGACATTTTCTAATATAGCTGTAACTTTGGGTTTTTGGGATTATATAACTTGTGCCGAGGAGGGAGTCCGGAAGGGGGTAAAATATAGGAATAAAAACCGTGAAGATTTGTTAGAGGATTGTTTTGAGTCTTTTTTGGGTTGTACAGAATACTTGTTGGATAAGTCGTATACTATAGGTGTTGGATATGCTATAGTATATGATATAATGAAGTCTATTTTTGATGACATAGATATATCGTTAAAGTATACAGATCTTTACGATGCAAAGACGCGTTTAAAAGAGTTAATAGATACATTTCAGTCTGAATTAGGTACAGTTATATATAAAAATACGCGAGAAGGATTAGTTGCAGAGTCTATAGTATATAGGGTACCACCAGGTGTAAGTTCTAGAATGATAAAATCAGGGGGTCAGAATCTTCCAAATCCACAGTGGGAGGCTATGGCAACAGGTACTGCTAGTAAACAGGATAAGGCTGAGCAAATGGCTGCAGAGCGGGCTCTTACTATTTTAAATGATATTGGTTGGGTAAAGAAGATACCAGAAGAGTATCGCCTTTTCTGTAAATAGATATAATATATTCATTTCTGCATTCCTCAGAACAAAAGTAGTTATCATGCATTGCAAACCATGTTTTGTTTGACATGAGGGAAATATTACAGTTATGACAAAATCTAGTTTGTACTTGTATTTGTGATTGATATTGTGTTGAATTCATATTTATTATTATATATCATAGTATGATATATAATTCAAAATTTATAAAAGTGAACATGGATTTATACTGTCTGGATATGTAACCTTACTTTTATTTTTAGCTATATTACGTAGGCATAAACGTAGTTCACTTATACCTATATCATACAATATACTTGTTAGGATATGTATAAACCCGTTTTCAATAGCAAATTTTTGAGCTAAACCTATTGGACTTATGGTACCCCATCGTACCTGGGGAGTAGTTTTATCTATTTTATTTCCAACAATTATGCAGTGTTTGACGGCCCAAGAATATTTTTCATAAAGTTCTAGTATTCTCTCAACTGTGGACAATTCATTTATATCATATACAAATATAAACGTGTCTACGTCTTTTACATATTGAGAGTGTATTTGATCAAAGCTTTTATTACCTCCAAATTCCCATAATAATAAGTTTATAGTTTCACCTTGTTCTATTTCGTTAGGTTTTAATTTAGCTGTAAAAGCGTCTACTCCTACAGTAGTTTGATATGTCGGTAATTGTAAACCCTTTGGGAATTTTTCTCCAGATAACACTTTGCATAAAGTTGTTTTGCCTACTGTTTGTTGTCCACACACAACAATGCGGTTATTACTATTACTCATTTATACATATATGTCAGAATATTAAAATGTCAGAATTAACGCAAGATACGTTTACATTTGGTAAATATAATGGATCCACAGTTCAGCATGTTTTAAAGGATAGGTCATATTGTTCTTGGGTTTTGGGACAGGATTGGTTCCGTGAGAATTATCCTTATTTATTTGGAGTTATAAGTGAGTATGACCCCAAACCATACTTCCATAAGGGCGATCCCCATAGGGAGGTTGACACTACTACTTTCCTGAGGGATTACCCATATTTTAACCTCCTAGGGGTAGACGACGTGAAGTTACCCCTTACCCCAACAGAAAAAAAGTGCTACAGCTTCTATTTAAGTTTGATAAATAACCTACGAGTACAAGTTTATCTCCGCCTAGAGAATGAGGAAGAAAATCCATGGGATATAAAAGCACCCACGGGGTGGTTGAAAAAGTTTGAGAAAGATGAGGGAATCCCTAGGGATGATTTTAAGAGATTTTTGGAGTCGTATGAGTTACCAAATATCCCCTATATAGTAGAGCGTATCAAAAAGGAGGGTGGGATAGAGTATAAAGGGGCGAGGTCTTTTTTGATAGCTAGGGAGCGTTCTCGGGAACAGGAAGTGTGGTGGGGGGAATTATTACGTAAAATCCATGGGGATGATATAGCTACACAGTTTAAATATGTAAAGTGTATTTTTGACTTTATTTGTATACCCCGAGAAACCCTTTTTGAATGTAAATTGGGTTTAAAGGATTTTTCTGAGGAGCAGTACATAAAGTATCGTGTAGCTTTGGATAAATATCGTATAGTATACCTCATAGGAAAAAATGCTATAGTAGATACCCGGGGGAGGGTGCTATATACCACAGATCCATGTATGTATAATACATATATACTAAATATACCTAATCTTACAACTACCCATTATCTAGATGATATGTTACACCTATATACAGTAACAGGAGTTAATAACATAGAAGAAACCCTACGCACTCTTAGGTAGGGATGGTAATCGTTCACTTACCCTCAGCATGACATCCTTAAGATGTTGTAGTTCTATAGGTTTATTTATAAAATATTCTACTCCAACTGCTCTACACCTTTCTTTTTCATTACTTACTGTAGAAGCTGTTACAACTACAACATGGGGTAATTTCCATCCCCGTTTATTGTATTCATCTATGACTTCATATCCGTTCATTTCGGGCATACGTATGTCTAGGAGGAGGACTTCATAAGGTTTAGACTGGGTATGGGCGTTTATAATCATATCTATGCATTGCCTACCATTGTTTGCTATCTCTATATCGTTGTAGCCTATTAGGGATAACATGCTTACAAGTAGATTACTGTTATATATTATGTCCTCTGCTATAAGTATTTTCATATCTTTATTAAAATGAGTGAAGGGTACCATAGTATCAACTGTGGGGCTTTTACGTCCAAGGTATGATTCTCGTATATTATTTTTAGAGAGGATATGTAGTATACAATTAAATAGTTGTATTTTGGAAACTGGTCGTTGTATAGTGAGATTAAAGTCATGGGTAATATATTCATTTCCGACTCCAATCATGGGGAATATGGGCCTATCATTTTTTATTTGTTTTGCTAATTCTATACCATATTCTGAAGCGTCTAATATACCAAAATCAAAATGTGTTTTGGGTGTTATAAATTGCCTAAACGCCTCTAGAGTAGTTTTACATGAAATAATATTCAAATCCCATTCCCTGAGGATGTTAACTATTTCTTTTTCTATACCCACAACTAGAACACCTATACCAGACATTGAAGCTATATCATCCTCATTTATTTCTGTTTGGCATGTATAATTTATGTGGAAAGAAAAGGAAGTACCCTCCCCTAGGGTACTGCTTACAACTATATCCCCGCCTAGTAATTTTACTAATTTTTTAGTTATAGCTAGACCCAATCCTGTCCCATTTGTGTTACATCCAACCTGTTCAAACGCTTCAAATATTTTTAAATGTTCTCCTTTGGGTATACCTACACCTGTGTCTGAAACAGTTATATATAGTTTGTCCTCTTCAGTTTGGGTTATTTTTATTACTATTCTACCCCCTGGGGATGTAAATTTATTAGCATTAGAAATCAGATTAATTAGAATTTGAATCAATTTATTTTTGTCAGCGACAATGAGATCTGGTATAAGGGGATCTATAGTAAAATCACATTTCTGATTCTTTTCTTCTATACGCTGACCCATAGAATCCATGACAGAACACATAAGTTCATTTAGTCTAAAACATTCAGTTGTGATAGAAACCTTACCACTTGATAACTTTGAATAGTCTAAAATATCATTTATTAGCTGAAGAAGCTGAAATGAACACTGAGACATACTAGAAATATATTTTTTTTGTATTTCATTTGTTTCAGTCTTTGACAAAAGTTGTGTATATCCCAAAATACCGTTTAGGGGGGTACGTATTTCATGGCTCATATTAGCTAAAAACATTTCACGACAATTATTAGCTTCCCTAAGGGCTAAATATACTATATCTATATATGGTGTCACTATATCCTCTTCATATCCTCCAGGGCGTCCATGTAATATAAAGAGTCCCAAGGTAGTTTCATCCTTGATGATAGGTATCCTACATTCTAATTCATCAATTTCTATATTCAAACCAGGCTTGGATGTAGGTAGGGTGATTTCAGAATCAGATGAACTGTAAATAACTTGGTAATTATCCCCCGTATAAATATATAGGTTACCACAGGTAGAGTTAGTATTATGCACTATTATGTCTACAAGTTCTGGTATATATGGCATTTATAATATGCAATATATATAATATTATTTACCCATCATCCTACGCATTTCATATTCAAACATTTTATCAGAACAAGTATTTATCTCGGGCATTTTAGACATACTATCACCTCGTTTTATACCCCTTTTTGCATGTCTATGTTTACTTTTCCTACCATGAACCTCAACGTGGAGGGATGGTGGATTTGAAGTCTGAATAATGGGGCTTGGGGGATTTTCCTTAGGACTAGTAGTACCATCAGAAGAAGTAGCATTACTGTCTAGATCTTCTTCTATATGTATACATGTGGTATCGCAAAGTGTTTTTAGATTTTCCTCATGATCAGTTTGATTTACTTCTATGACATGGGAATATTGATTAGGTACAGGCCAACCATTTTTCAATGCGGTTTCAGAAAAGTTATTATGTGTTACCTCCCTAATTAAAGGCGCAGACGTAAAAATATCCTCATATTTCCTCTCTACCCACTCTAGATAAGATGAAGGTAATACTCTATCAGATCTATTTAGACTTAATTGTCGTCTAATATTACCCTCAACACTAGCATAGCGAGCAGCAGCTGATTTATGGGAATTACTTGTCTCATCATATTTTCCAAAACGTATAACTGCCACAACTATTCCACTCAAAAACCCTAATACTATTTCTATAGTTGACATCCATGGATTTTCTGATAATTCAAAAGCAGCAGAAGAAGCCGACATTATACTAGACATGGGACCCAAAACTATACCCGCAAACATAAGTCTAGTGTACATGATCTCATTGTCCCTCGCTTCCTGCACATGCATAAGTTTATACCCATTAGACGACTCCCCTATATTTTTTATCACTTGTTCTATTTGTCCATTCCAGGACATTTTATTATATCTAGTAAAAATATAAGATTAGGTATATATAAAAGAAAGACAATTATGCTCAATAAAAATACAAAATTAGCAGTATTTTTTGTAGTTGTGTTTGTAGCTATACTAGTCTCAGGATCAGTAGCTAAAGATATCCTACAACTTTCTGTAATCGCAGTCTTTGTCACCCTTGGACTGTACCTACTCTATCATTTTGGAAAATTACAAAAAGATGGTTTTAGATTTGAAGTTACCCCAGAAAAGAGATGTAGGGGTGGTCCATATATGCACCAGGATGATCCATACTGCAAAAAACTTTTTAGTACAGAAGATGGTTGTGAAGACTATCTAAAATATAACTGTCAACCAGGACTCTTTCATGGTTTCCCCAAGAGACAAGACTGTTCAGGATGCAGACAAAGAACCCCCATGTCCAACTCCCACTGGAAAAATACAATGTGTGACAAACAATAAGATAATTATTCATTATTATACCCCAGGGTATAATAATAGTAAGAGTAATAATTGTATATCTTTTTGACTTATTTGAGATTGGATATTAATCATGTTTATATACAAGGGTCTGTTACCACTTGAACATTATCCCCTGTTGGAGGAGTTACCTTGTTATAGTATATATGATAAGCCACGTCTGGTACAGGTTTATTCCGAAGTTTATTCCACCCATGACCATTCCTTAATAGGTAGATAACTTTTATAGTTCTATTATTTTTCCTAGCCATTTCATATATAACATCCCTATCAGCCTCCACCCCGTTTGTAGCATCTGCAACGATGTGTGGATATATAGCAATAGACTTTTCTAGACTTTTAAGGTACTTGTTCTTATTTCCCCCAAGTTCATCCCTAGAAATTATTTTGTATCCCGCTTTTTTATAGACATCAGCTATATATGACTTCCCCGTACCTGGAGCACCCACGAGGACTATTAAATTTTCAGTAAACAATACAGACTGACATGGGAAGAATTCCTCGGGGGTATAAAATTGAACATTTGCATTCCTCGCAAATAATATATCTGCATCACTAAAGTCCTCTGGTCTTCCGGCAGCATCACCTACATAGAAGGCATACTTTATATCCCCACCCACCATCTCCCTAAATACTTCCCACATTCCAATTTTAGGCTTACGATAATTATCGTCCCCCGTGGAGACAAATGTAAAACATGGTAAACCCAAATCCTTTAGAAAAACTGTAACCCTATCTAGACGCTTCTTAGCATTCTTACATTTTTGGTTAGTAAATACAGCTAAAATGTATCCTCTTTTGACTAGGGAAGTGAGAATTTCCCTTCTATCGGGGAGGAGGATGATATCCTCTGGATCTGCAGAGAATGGATATAGTTTGTACTGATTTGCTGTCAGTGTCCAGTCCAAATCAAATGCCGCTATATATTTAGGTTTATCGTTTTGTATGGGGGGTATACTATACCAAAAGTCTCCAAGTTTTGAGCGAGTAAATACAGGGTTTGGGAGGGTATAATGGTTTGGTATAATAATATGTCTTAGAATTTCCCTCCCATGGGGGATATTATCTATACATCTTTCATAGTCTATATTTTTTGGTACTAGGTTGTCTAGATTCATTTTCTATATTACTTATAATATAGAAAATATAATCAAGTGTACTATAATAAATGACAGATAAAGCAAAAAATCTTACCACTGCATCTTTAATTACTGTAAGTTATCGTATTCAAAAGCTAGAGGTGAAAAGTGTCCAGTAAACATGTTATCCAAGATACTTGTCGCTATTGGTGTATTTCTCCTAGCGGGGGCTGTATATGAACTTGCCGACAACAAAGTTAGGTAGTTTGATTAGTCAAATAATCCAAGTCTACCTTAAGGTCTGTCATCCCAGTCCCCACTGATGATCTCTTACCACAGATTATAGAAGCTGAAACTCCCTTGGTAGGTTCTGTTTCCCCCCTGGAGGCTGCATTTAGAAAGTTGTCCATTGTTTCCTCAAATGATGCCCTCCCGAAAGGTCCAGACTCGTCCTTTTTCATGGTGTATCTTGTTATACTTGCTATAGAACCATTGTGGGTCATCCTATCCACAAGGAGACATGTATGACATGGGTTAATACCATCCATAATACCCATAAACTCTTCTATTAGGAAAGCACGGGCGGCCTCAACACCCAGTACTTCATATATATCCCATACATTATTTGAGTTAGTACGTGTTTCATCAACGGTGGGTAATGATATTAATTTTTTGAAGTTAATATAGTTACTAGATATACTTCTAGAATTGATACCGTTAGTTTCTGCAAACCATTCATTTTGTTCATCTGTAGTGTAAAAGATATCAGTAATACCTTGTATACCCCTAATATTCATATTTTCTATAGTGGAAAGGACACATTCCTCCATATAGACATAAATTATGTTGTCTTCTGTTATAAAAGACATTTTATCGTCTGGTAGTTGTATGCTAGTTGTGTCTACAAATATATCCATTCTCAAGTATCTATCTGGAGAGAAAACACAAAAAAGGTCATCATATTCCTCATGTATAAACTCTGCTATACTAGACATTGTTATCTTGTATTTATATAGGACCTCTGGATCCATAGTTAGAGATATACAGTTATCATATTTGGAAAACTCATCATTATACAGGACTTTGTATGGAGCATACCATACTTCATCCTCCTTTTCCAAACATACTTGTATTGTTGTAGTAATGTCAGAAAAGGTTAAACCCACGATACACTTTTCATTTGTAATATCTCTAATATGTTCTATCCCCTGAGGTTTATCCTTAAAGTATATCTTATTATTAACTATCCGTGGTTTCTTTGTAGCATTAATAAGCTCCTGAAACCTAGGAACTCCCGTAGTAACTGTTTTTTCCGAAGCTCCACACTTATGGAATGTATCAGCCATATTCAAACCATTCAATATCTGAAAATTTCGAGTATGCTCTACAGTTAAATCATATACATGCTCAGTTGTACCATGCTCCAAATACTCTATCTTCACTATGGGGTCCCCCACCACATCTTGTAGATTGTCTGTTACTGGACATGGATTTTTTAAACAAGACTGACGTAGGCTAGTATATTTATCTGTATCTGTTAGACCTATATATAGATAGAATTTATGTATAAAAGGGGGTTGTATAACTATTACCCATCTATCCATAACATCTTCTATATAGGATATTTTCCTTACATTAGAAAATATACCATAGTAGGAAAGAAGAATATACATAGAATAAAGTAAATTACCATAGGGTGATATAACTTGTATTTCATCTGTTGGGGTAATTGTACAACACGAAGAAAAATATCCATCCAAAAGACCCCTGGTAAACTCTGTCCTTCCAATAAATGCATATTGGGGTATAGTAATATCATCATCCTCATTCAAATAACCCATACCACCTAAAAACAGACCATATAAAAATCCATCCATCAGAGACTTATCATCTATACTAGTAATATCTAATGGAGGTTGTAATGAAACAGTAACAGGTAAAATATCACCAACATTAATCTCAGATCCATATGTAGCTACCCATTTATTTTTCCCCTGAGACCATGTCAAAAATGATTTTGACTGTGTAGCAACTACTGTCCTTCCACTTCTGGTTGTTACCCTTATTAATTTTCCTTGGGGTAAATGCCTCGTTACAGCTTCTATTTTATACCAATTAACATAACCATCTTCATTTGTAGATGGTATATAGTATGCACTATCTTCCAATCCCAAATATTCAGTCCTATTTTTAGGTATATGTGCTATAAAATCAGCATGTCTCAACAATAATCTATCCACCATAACTCCTATAGTCTCTATTACTAAACGATTCTTATAATAATAAAATAAAGGAGTATCCCAATCAACAGAATTCAGGGAAGCCTGTGTCTGTTTCTCTCCTATACTTTGAGCACATACCACACCCACACTCTCCCCTGGGTGAATAATACTAGAATTATATATATTTTCCAACTCCTCGCGTAACTGTGGTATTATACCTGGATATACCTTGACAGTAACAAGTTGTTTTTTGAACCGCTCCCGGTTAGTATGTACTATATTTTCAGATATATCTGGAGGTATCCCAGTCTGGGGCTTTATAAAGCTTAGTATGTCATTTATTTCAGTATCAGTTAAATAACGTGTCATTGTTAATATCTATATTTTTACTTCTAAATAAACCAATAAAGTCAAATCTATTTAAACAATCAAAAAGAAAAACAAAAACATGTCATATGCATCATACAAAAATCTAGGCCAGACAAGCCAAGAAAAGGAAGAAAAGGAGGAGTTTAGTGAACCAAAAGTATCCCTAGTTGAAACTGTTACAAGCGAGGAACATCGTAATGAACTTCTTCGTAAAAACCAAGTCGTAGTAATTGATAACTATACTACATGGTGTGGTCCCTGCAAACTTATTGCTCCAGATTATGAAGATCTAGCCCACTATTTCTCTAATGCCCCATGTGTCCTAGCAAAAGAAGATGCTGAAAAAGAATATGAGGGAGCACCCCCTGTTACCGGTGTACCATGTTTTCACTTTTATGTTAAGGGTAAATATATACCTCGTCTAACTGTAACTGGGGGAAATGTAAAACAGGTAAAAGAGAACCTTGAATCACTCTTTAAAAAAGAGGGATAAAATATTATTTTTTAGCATTTATATATTTTTATATATAAATGAGTACTTCTGAATACCCAAATGTAAAGCGTGAAGATGCTTTACGTATCCTAGAAAAATACCCTGATAGGGTACCTATTATAGTCAAAACTGTGTTCAAACTACCCCCACTAGATAAACATAAATATCTAGTACCGAGGGATTTAACTGTGGGACAGTTTATACATGTACTCAAAAGAAGAATAGAACTAGGGTCTGAAAAAGCCTTATTTATTTTTGTTGATGGGGGTATACTTCCTCCAACTTCCTCCATTATCTCAGAAATTTATGATAAACATAAAGATGAAAATCTTTTTCTATATATGGAAATAGCTCTAGAAAATACTTTTGGGTAGAAAGAAAAATTAAGAATTTGGTTTATATTCAAACTGCTTTAACCACTCATCAAAAGTCACCCCTGGTGTTATAACCAAATTATTTATCCTCTTCATATTCTCTTCCATAAGGTAGAATTCGTGTTTTTTGGATAACCAAAAAATACCAAAACATATAGCATCAGCCATATCATGTTTCCTCTCAAATCCCTCAAATTCAGCCCTCACGAGGGGTAATTCCATATATTTCCGAGCTATCTCTACTACTTTCTCCTTACGACCCTCATAGTCATACCCCCCTATATGAAAAAACTTATGTACTGAATTAGGAGCAATAAGCTCACATTTACTCCTATATTTAGAAAATATTAACTGTTCTACAGCTACAAATCCACCAGGTGGTTGTCGTTCTATTAGTATTTTTTCTACCCGGGTAAATACACACTCATAATAGACAAATACATGTTCCATCCAATCTGTAAATGTCCGAGAGTGTTCTAGGGGACAATCCTTTATTGATACACCATCAGGATGGATATGTTCTGTTATATTAATTAAATCAACCCCTATTATTTTATCAAATTTCCAAGTATTGTGGTCACATATAAGAGCCGCTAAACCAAGATGATGCACACCTATATCTATACATAATATTGAACATTTGGAAAAATCATCCTCCGTAAACTGAGCATAGCTCTTATCTACATTCTCTTCCTCTTCCCCAATATCCATAGAGGCCATTTCATCCTCTAGGATTCCATCATCCTCTAGATACCATTCTGTATCTTCATCTGTATCAATTAATTTCATGATTTTATAAACTGAAACCAAGCTTATAAATCCTAATTTAAAATTTTAGATTGAGTTTATCTTAAATCAAAATAGAAAAGAAAAAGTCACTTATTTTGCTTTTTGTATGTTCTATTATGATTCAGAAAGGGAAGCCTATCCCCCGTTTGAATTTCACAACTCCAGATTTCGAACCGGCCTTTTCTTAAAAACAGATCTTAGGCATGTTTGAATTTCTAAACTAAAATGGGTTTAGAAAGATAATAAATGTCTATTCAGTTTTTTTCTTAGGAATTATAGCTGTAATAATACGAAATACTATAAATAATACAAAAATAGCTAGTACTACAAACCCAGCTTTTTTCAGTATCTCTACTATTTGACCAAAATCTTTAATACCCATATCACCTACTTTATAGACAACATTTAATAGCCCATCAATAGGGGACATTATAACATAAGAATAATAATCATATGGTGCTAATTTAGTTTGCCAGTTGTTACATAACGTTCCCCCATCAAAATCTTCTGGTGTTTTCTTACCATCCTTAGATTGACCAGAACAATAATCTGAAGATAACTTAGGACGACCTGTATCACTTGGGGTTGTATCATCACATATACAAGCCTGTGGTGACCAACCCATTGTTCCAACACAATACTGTTTATTATTAGTCATGGGATTTACACCATCGTCGTGGTATAGAATACAACCACTATGTTCCTGGCAATAATTTTTTATAACAAAATATGCCGCTACAGTACCCCCAACCATAAGAAGCATACTCATAATTTTAATAATCTGGTCCACCGAAATTCTATTCCCAGGGGTTTGTCCTTTTTCTGCTACTTTACCATCTTGAGCAGTCTGGGATTTCTCTATTTGTTCCCTTAACTCGGAATTCTCACTAGTTAGTTCCCCTATGCGTTTGTTCAATTTTGATAAATCAGTGTCAGATATTTCCCCAGTCTGCTTTCCCATATCTTTATTAAGATCAGAAATGAACTTAGACATGGCTTCAGAATTTGCTGAACTGAGACTCTTGTACATAGAGGAACCAATTTTATTTAATGCTTTCTTTAGGGCTTCCCCGTTACCTTTACTATCTGTATCTTTTGCAAGGCTATCTATTTTTACATTATCCCAAGCTGTTGTTATATCACCTTTAGCAGTGTTAATCTGTTTTATTAATTCACTATCTAGGTCATCAAACGCTTCTTGAACTTTAGCATTAGTAGTATCGTCAAGACCAAGGTTAGTTAGAGAATCTTTGAACCCTTGTCTAACGGCCTTGCTAACAGATGATACGGAATCAGCTACAGCTGCTGTTGTTTCGGTTTCTGTTTTTGCGTCTTGTACCGTATTATCTGCAGCTGTATTTGCCTCAGCAGAATCTGCAGCTGTATTTGGTGTTACAGGATTGTCTG